>Ga0315280_10000608_pt1 | contig 66350 bp, 56 predicted proteins | sample YL17G06_40_MG_FD_203697 | JGI IMG/M metagenome (GOLD analysis project Ga0315280, IMG submission 203697) | Sediment microbial communities from Yellowstone Lake, YNP, Wyoming, USA - YL17G06_40 | ecosystem: Environmental > Aquatic > Freshwater > Lake > Sediment | place: USA: Wyoming | collected... | reverse complement strand
GTCCATCAGACCTCCTTTCTGTGAAACTCTGAGCGGTTCACAGTCCGAGAGTCTGGTGGACGACTCCTGTATCTGTCAAACTTTGGGAGTCCCCCGGCTTAGCCGGGGGTTTACCCCTGATAATCAACCGGTCAGCGGCTGCGTTCTTCCGCGCTCGCTTGGTTGAGTATATTCTGGTAAGTTCACTCTCCATTGCAGAATTCCCATCGAAGAGGATTCAGATCAGAGATTGCATGGTTGCTCCATTGGAGGAGAGGGGTAAGCGATTTCCACTTCCTGAATCTCTTTCCACACCACTGCATGGAAGCGCCTTCTCCAATCACATCGCACACACAAAGTACAAGTTGGTGAGTCATGGAGAGGAATCGTCGATGGACAATGAGACGTCTCAGCACTCTGCGGTATGGATCGGACGTAGAATCGCTGCTGATCCGATACGTTCGCGCCTTGGATCAATCGGACGTGAATTTGGCTTTCCTACAGATGTGGAGCATACTCGAAAGGATGACAGATACGGTCGGAGGAAACTAGGATGAGACGGTGAGACGAGCTATCTGGCCGCTTCCGAAGGACACACGGCTCTGTGCGAAGGACATACTTCAGTTGCTTCGTTGCCGGAGGAATCAGTATGTCCACTCAGGGAAATCCATGGATGCAGGCGAGCCAATTGCATACCTGATGAAGTCCTTCATAGACCACCATCTTCTAATACTGATTTCTAATACCCTAGGCGTGCGCACCCTTGAGGAGTATGGGAAGTTTCTGTCTCTCCCCCCTGACACTGGAGCGCTCTTAGAGGAAAAGCGAAAGCTGGCCAAGGCAATCCGCATTTTGGGAGGGTCGCGTCACGAGTCTTGAGAGGGCATGGATTTGGGGGATACTGCGGACGCACCGTGATTCCGCCCCACAACATGCGGAATTGGCGACGGGGACTTGTCAGGTGGCAATCAGACGCACCGCCCACCACACCCGGGAAACCGGCTTCCAGCAAGGCGTCCAGCACATAGACCAGCGAGATCACACGCTTGAAGGCGTGAACCAGATCGACACCCATCAGGCTGACAGTACTGGCCATGGCGATCAAGATCAGTCCTCGGGCGAAAGGTTGCGTGATGCCGGCGACCACCAGGCCGGCGCCGATGACGAGCACCAAGACCCTGACGGTTTTGACCAGCCATAGATCGGTCTTTCGCTCGGTGACCATTTGAAACGACTTGATGTGCAGGAGCGGCCAGATCCCGGTGATGAGAAAATAGCACCCCTGCGCCAATGCGACCCGAACCATAGACACCCCCCGGTTCTCTCTACCCACCCCCGTCTGAAAGGAAAGGCTCTACGTCCGCGCTGAAGACGCAAATCACCTATTGTCAATCATAGCGGACTGAGACGTTCCTGCAAGCTCGGAGGGGCGGCGCGCAGATTATACCCGTATCTTCCTGACTGACGGGCAAGGGGGGGGCGGGCAAGAGAGTGTTTTGCATCCTCGGGGTAAGTCGGGTATGCTGGCATGCTGGCGCCCGGCAGCGCCCCGTGGCGAGGGCGTCCCGCCCTTGCTTCCACCGTCATTAGGAGCGAAAGAGCAAGGGCAAGATGCCCTCGCCACGAGTTGCGCGACGGTGGGCGATATCGGAATTCCCGTCCGCTGGAACGGGATGTGCGTAGGTAAATGCGGTAGCTATGAAAGTGATTCGAGTCCATAACGTCAGCAAGTCGTTCGGCAAGCTCCGGGCGGTGGCCGAGCTGAGCTTTGAGGTCGAGGAGGGTACGTGCTTCGGCCTGCTCGGGCCCAACGGGGCCGGCAAAACGACGATGATGAAGATGATCTACGGCCGGAGCAGCCGGGATGACCACGATGGCGGCACGATCGACGTCCTAGGTTACGATCCCGCCCGCGACGAGCTTGCTATCAAGTACCTCTCCGGCGTCGTGCCGCAGGAGAACAACCTGGACGACGAGCTCAACGTCATTCAGAACCTCATGATCTACTCCAAGTTCTACGGGCTGCCGAGCAAGGTAGCGAAGGGGCGGATCGAGGTGCTGCTGGACTTCCTGGAACTATCCGAGAAGATTCAGTCGCCGATCAGAGAGCTTTCCGGCGGGATGCAACGGCGGCTGGTCATTGCCCGCGCGCTGCTGAACAATCCCAAGCTGCTGATCCTCGATGAGCCCACGACCGGCCTGGACCCGCAGGTCCGTCATTTGATCTGGGATAAGCTGCGGCAACTGCGGGCCCAGGGAACGACCATCCTGCTGACGACCCATTACATGGAGGAGGCGTTCCAGATCTGCGACACGGTTCTCATCATGGATAAGGGCAAGAAGATCCTGGAGGACAGTCCTCTGCGGCTGCTGCGGGAGAATATCGAAGCCTATGTCCTGGAGGCGCCGATCGTCAACGGCACGCCGGTCCTGGGCGAGTCGGACCTGCCGAGCGGCGTTCGCTCCGACCGCACGGACGCCACCATGCGGTTCTATGCCCAGGATATCGACCCGCTCAAGAGCGTCGCGGACAAGCTGGCCGGCAATCCGTACTACCTCAGGCAGACGACCCTGGAGGACGTGTTCCTCAAAGCCACCGGGAGGGCCCTGAATGAGAAGCAGTAGCACCGTCCCGTACCCTTCGCTGGCTCAGCGGCTCTTCAGTGTGTGGTACCGGCACGTGCGGGTCTACACGAAGAATCTCATCAGCAACGGTTTGCCGCCGTTCCTGGAGCCTTTGCTGTTCCTGCTGGGCGTCGGCCTGGGCCTGGGAAAGTACATCACACAAAGCATGGAAGGGCTCAGCTACCTCGAGTTTCTCGGGACGGGCCTATTGGTCACGGCGGCCATGTTTACCTCGGCCTATGAGTGCACCTTCGGCACCTTCATCCGCCTGGAGTTTGAGAAGGTCTACGATGGGATGCTGGCGGCGCCGATCACCGTCAACGATCTGATCGTCGGCGAGATCATCTGGGCCGGGACCAAGGGCGTGTTCTTCACGTTCGCCGTGCTGTGCGTGCTGACGGCGTTCCGGATCGTGCGACTGCCGGAGGGCCTGCTCACGCCGCTGGTCGGCTTTATCACGGGCGTAATGTTCGCCACGCTATCGCTGTGGGTCACCTCGTTCGTCAAGACGATCAACCACTTCAATTTCTACCTCACGGGCATCATCTCCCCGATGTTCTTCTTCTCCGGCGTGGTCTTTCCGATCAGCAACCTGCCGCCATCGGTGCGGTTCGTCGCGGAGATCGTGCCGCTGACGCATTGCGTGCGCCTCGCGCGGGCGGTCTGCATCGGGCATTACCCACCGAGCTTGCTGCTCAGCCTGGCGTACGCCGTCATCTTCACGGCGCTCACCGGCTGGCTGGCCATCCGGCGGCTCCGGCGGCGCCTGGTTCGCTGACGAACGAGCGAGAAGTCGCATGATTTCCGGCAGGCAGTTCATCATCACCTCCCCGCCAACGCCCAGGCTTCCGGCTCGTCCGGCGATGACGAGGCCGCCCCACTCGGCCCGAGCCGTCTGGCTGAGGGATGCGATGGCGAGAAGTGCGATAGCAAGGTGCCGTCCTTTCATGCTGATTCCTTCAGGGGAAATGCGCGGAATTGCGTAGAGTGTTGGGACCGAGCATCGGCGCCAGAAGATTACCCATTTTGTTTCTTTCAGGAACCGAGGTCTGGTATGATGTCGGCCAAACCACGAGCAACAAAGGATGAAACATGGGCCGGATTGTTCTGTCAGGCGATGAGCTTGTTTGTATTCTGGCGGCGAACGCGCGGATGCCGGATCAGGTGATGGGCGTTGAGGTGGATGGCGAGGAGATCAAGGTGCACGTGGCGACGCCGCTGCCGATCCCCCGCTCGATCCCGGTGCGGGTCAGATTTGCCGGCTTCGAGCGCGGGCACATTGTGCTGCAACTTGTGACGAACCGGTTGATCGACAAGTTCGACTGGCTGGTAAATAAGATCCTGGCATCGCTGAAGATCGAAGACTACGGCGGCCGGTGGGAGTACCCCAGGCTGTACGTCGATGTGAACCGCCTGTTGCAGCAGCAGGTGCGCGGGGTCCAGATTGCCAGCGTGGTATTCGAGGACGGCCACTTTCATATCACGACGAGCCATTCCGCGCCCGGGCTTCGAGGCGCACCTGGAAACGCCGCTCCATTTGGCCAAACTGCCCCATCGTGATCCGCAGGATCTTCAACTCCACGGTGTTGCCTTCGGCCACGTTCTCCATTTCCATGCCAAATTCCGGCAGGTCGCGGGGCGTGGCATCATTGATCTGCAGAATCAGGTCCCCCGGCTTGATCCCGGCGCGGGCGGCGGCCCCGCCTGCCTCGAGGTGGGTCACGATCAGGATCGGATACGCGTTTTCGAAATTGAACCGGCGGGCCACGGCCGCGGTCAACTCGGAAACTTCCATCTGGAAGTAGGTCTTCGCCAACGCCCGGCCGTCAGGCACGGGCCGGGGGAGCATCGCCAGTTCTACGGCTCGGCTCCTGGGATTCTTCTCGCCCGGCCGGACGTAGGTCAACCGGATCGGTTGGCCCGCTTCTTTGTCAATCATCCGGATGTAAAAGTCGACGATGCTGTGGGGTTTATGTCCGTCGATCTCAACGATCAGGTCGCCGGCCGCCAGTTTCTTCTCATCCGCCGGACTGCCCTTGCTCACGCTCTTGACGACCAGCCCGCGGAACTGCCCGGCGGTGGTCATGCGGCCGACGGTCAGGCCCAGGCGCACACGCCGCAACTTCTCCGGCATGAGCATCTGGCCCACGTTGTCCACCAAGGTGTCCACCGGGATCGCAAAACCGATGTTCTGGGCCTCCGCGCGGATCGCGGTAGTGATTCCGATCAACTGGCCATTGACGTTCAGCAGGGGACCGCCGCTGTTACCCGGGTTGATCGGGGCATCGGTCTGGATCAGGCCCCGCAGCCAGTAGCCTTCGGAGACCTGGATGTCGCGTCCGACCGCGCTGACGACGCCGCTGGTGACGGTATTAGAGTAGCCGTAGGGATTGCCTATGGCGATGACCGTCTCGCCGATCATCAGATCGTCGCTGCGGCCGAACTCGATGAAAGGCAGTTTGCCGCCGGCGTCGATTCGCAGCACGGCCAAGTCCTTGCTCGTATCCGCACTGATGATCCGGGCCTGGAACTCCCGGCCATCGCTGAAAACCGCTTTGATGCGTTTGACGCTCTCGACGACATGAGCATTGGTAACGACGAAACCGTCCTCGTGAACGACGAAGCCGGAGCCCAGGACGGCCACCTGCTGCTGAAACCGGGGGCCCCAGGGGTCGAAGGCCTGCGGCCAGAGGCGCTGCGAGACGGTCTGCTCGCCTGAGATGTTCACCACGGCGTTATGGGTCCGCCGGTAGACGGCGACGACCGGCGTTTCCCGCGGGAATTGCAGCGGCTCTTCGCCCCACAGGCTCGTTGCCGTTGCCAGGAGTATCAAGACAAGTATTCTGCGCGGCATTCTTCGTGAATTCATAAGACAACAGGGACTCACAAGGTGGCATGTGCTCAACGCCTGCGAGTGTTGTGCGATTGGTCGTCCGGACGTCTGGGCCTGGGTTGTTGTGGCAGGGGCCTCCTGGGCCGTTCCTGGCCCGGGACCTCGCGAATCTCGAACTTTCCCCCCCTGGGCCTCGGTCTGGTGGGCCGTTTGCCGGCTCCTTTACCCTTCTTGAGCACGTTCAGCGCATTACGAGAGATCTCCGCCGTGGCCGGGTCCGGGTGAGCCGTCCCTTCCACCAGCGTCTCCTCGGCCCTTTTTCGCATTCGCCCCCGCATTTTTCGCAGCCCGTAAGCCGCCGCACTCTTCGCGCGCCGCGAGGTGCTGACGAGCAGCGCCTCGCGGAGAATGTCAAGGCCGTCCTCTTGCATCCACGACAGATGAAACGCACTCTGCCGGACGGTCGAGACGTTCGATGAATACAATTGCTCCCGGAGCTTCTCCAGGAGTTCAATCGCGGCTTCGTCCTTTTCACGCCCGGACGGCTGCCTTTTCTCCAGTCTCATAACGCCACCTCCTGTGCGCATCGATGAAGGCGTCGGGATCCCACGCGCGCCGCAGCGCGGATGGAGACCCGTCCAGATTGCTGAGCGCGGTCGTGCCTTTGCTTCTCTGGAGACAAGGGTATTCCCTCCCTTCGGTTGGTAGGAAATGCGAACCGGCGAAATGCCCGAAGACTCCTCCGCAGACAACGGACTTCGCATTGTCCCCCACCCACTCCATGCCTGGACATCAGCATCCCTGCCTATCCTCCAGTGCGGGGCCCCAAACGCAAGACATCGCATTTGGAAACCCGAGAAAGGGTCCCCAGACCCGACTACCGGGTTGGGAGCCAAGCCCGTGTCTCGATCAACTCATCCCTGCCTACTCATCAATAGCGACTCGCCCCGGCCAGCGCCGCAAACGGCTTGAAATCGATTCAGCAACGGCACTGCATTGCGTATTATTGTCATAGCGGCATTTGGGGCTGTCAAATGATTTCTTTCCGACATCATATCGGATAATACCTGAAGCAGGCGACTTGGTACACCGACGAGGTCGGCGTGGCCGGGGTCGTCAGGTCATCGCAGCGGATTGAACGCACCGACGCGCGTCCCAACCAATGCACCGGCAGCGCAAGATCGGTCCCCCAAAGCGGAAATCCCATTTTCCTGTAACAAAGAAACACTTTCGAGCGTCTGTTTATAGTAGCCAAGGGGGGGATCTGATGTAGCTTTGCGCCGGCGGAATGGGTATACTGTCGCGCAGGCGCGGCGGTGGGTCCTTGGGCTGTGGGTTGGCCCTTTTAGCCTGCTTGGCTTGGCGGAGAATGTCGCGATAGGGAAGGGCGGATACAGGTTCGGCAGGAGTAGTGCAATTGGCTTAAACTGTTGATTTGCATGGAGTTGCAGATCGGGAGTTGCTTCCTACTGAGGTTACAGGATGGGGATGGATACACGCGGTGGTACGGTTCGAAAGAAGAAGCTGGGCGAGCTGCTCTGCGAGAAGGCTTACCTGGATGAGGCGGCTCTGAACGTCGCTCTGGCCGAGCAGAAGGTCAAGCACAGGCAATTAGGGCAAATCCTTATTGAGCTGGGGTATATTACCCAAGGTCAACTGAATGAGGCGCTGGCCGTACAGGCAGGGATTGAGAGGGTCGATCTGGCCAGCGTATCTATTGGCGGTGAGATCATCGGTCTTGTGCCCGCCGACATGGTCAGCAGGTACAACATCCTGCCCCTGTGGCGGGAGAACGGTCGCCTGGCGGTAGCCATGATCGATCCGTTTCAACCGCAGGTTATGGAAGACCTTCGGCTCGTCACCGGCTGCCTGATCCAGCGCTACTACGCCGAGCCCAGCCAACTCGAGCATGCCATACTGAAGTTTTACGGCAGCAATGTGGCGCGCATGCTGGATAACCTGGCGCCGGCGGAGCAGCGGGCGGAGGAAGATTCCGAGAATGGTGATTTCTCGCCTGCCAAACTGAGCGAGCTGGCTCGCGAGCCGTCCCTGGTGAACTTGGTCAATTTGATCATCTTTGAAGCGATCGAGTCCCGGGCGAGCGATATCCATATCGAACCGTTCGAGCGGGAGGTCAAGATCAAGTACCGGATCGATGGCATCCTCGTCGAAAAGGCCCCCTCCTCGAAGCGGCTGCACGCGGCGATCATCTCGCGCATCAAGATCATGGCGAACATGAACATCGCCGAGCGGTTCGTGCCCCAGGACGGTCACATCGAGTTCATGGGCAAGAAGGGCCGTATCGATATCCGCGTCTCCACGGTGCCGACCGTCTGGGGCGAAGGCATTGCCTTGCGGCTTCTGGACCGTTCGGCCTCGCTGATTCATCTCCACGATTTGGGCATGAATGAGGCATCCCTGGAAGGCTTCTCCAAATGCCTCAAGAAGACGCACGGGATCGTCCTCGTCACCGGGCCGACGGGATCAGGCAAGACGACGACCCTCTACGCCGGGTTGAACCAGATCTACTCGCCGGGGGTCAAAATGATCACGATTGAAGACCCCGTCGAGTACCAGCTCGAAGGCGTCAACCAGATGCCTGTGAACCCCAAACGAGGATTGACGTTTGCGACGGGTCTGCGGCATATCCTCCGGCACGACCCGGACATCATCATGGTCGGCGAAATTCGCGACCGGGAGACGGCGGACATCGCCGTCCGGGCGGCCTTGACGGGTCACCTGGTTTTCTCCACGCTGCACACGAACGATGCCCCCGGGGCGGTGACTCGGTTGCTCGATATGGGACTCGAGCCCTTCCTGCTGGCCAGCTCGCTGGAAGGGATTCTCGCGCAGCGGCTGGTGCGAAAGATTTGCCCGAAATGCAAAGAGCCCTACCAGCCCGACGAGATGTTGCTCAAGAGCCTCAACGGCGCCGTGAAATGCGGGCCGGACACGAAATTCTACCACGGGGCTGGGTGCAATTACTGCAACGGGACGGGCATGACCGGCCGAATCGGCATCTTCGAGATGCTGCGCATCACGGGCCGGTTGCGGGAATTGATTCCCACGCGGCCGTCCACGGACCAGATCGTTCGGGAAGCTCCTCCGGACTACTTGGGCATGGTGCGCGATGGGATCGGCAAGGTGCTGCAGGGAGTCACGACGCCCGAAGAGATCTTCCGCGTCGCCAAGACGATTGGGGAGGATGACTGAGGGAGCGTCGTAGCGTCGCGGCGGAGTGTGCCGTTGTCGAGCAGAATTCGCATTTGAGGCGGAGTGGACTTTGGGTCAGTTTTCCTACAAGGCGGTGGATCGAGCCGGAGCGCATGTGGCCGGCGTCGTGGATGCGGCGGACCGCCGCAGCGCGGTGGCAACTCTCACCGGCCGGGGCCATCTCGTCATGGAATTGGCCGAGAAGGGTCATGGTCACGCGGGCACCGCCGAGGGGACTCCGGCCTTCCAGTGGTCGGCCTTGCTCCCCTGGGGTGGGCAGCGCGTTTCGAGCAAGGATGTCTATGCGATGACCACGCAGTTGAGTACCGCCGTGCGGGCGGGACTTCCTCTGCTCAATTGCCTGGAACTGCTCCGGAAGCAACAGCGCAAGCCCGGGATGAAGCGCATGTTCGAGCATCTGACCAAGGGCGTCAGCGGCGGCATGTCGCTGTCCGAAGCCATGGGCGAGCACAAGCAAGTCTTCAGTCCTTTGTATCTGTCGATGATCCGTGTAGGCGAGACAGGCGGCATCCTCGAACAGACGAGCGCGCAGTTGGCCATGATCCTGGGCCGAGAAGAGAAAGTCAAAGCGAACATGAAGACGGCGTCCTTTTATCCGATCTTCCTGCTGGGCCTGGGCATGATCTCCGCGACACTCATCGTCACCGTCATGCTGCCCAAGATCCTGGCGACCGTCGATACGGGCGTGGCCGCCATGCCTATGCCCACGAGGGTTCTCATGGGCATCAGCCAATTCTTGCGAAGCCTCTTCACCAGCGTAGGCGGCTGGGCGGTCCTGATCGGCCTGGTCGCCGGGCTTCTGGGGCTGCGGAGATGGACCAAGACCGCGGGCCGGGCGCAGTGGGATGCGTTTCGGCTGGGAATTCCGATTCTCGGGCCGGTGCTGCGAACCATCGCGGTCGGCCGGTTCGCCCGGACGCTCGGCTCTCTGACGAAGGGCGGCGTGACTATCCTGGAGGCGCTGGCCGTCGTTCGGGATACGCTGGGCAACGAAGTGCTGGCGCGGGAGATCGATATCGTGGCCGAGAAAGTCAAGCGCGGCGAGTCGCTGGCCGATCCGCTGGAGCAATCGGGACGCTTTCCCCCCTTGCTCATTCAGATCGTGGCCATCGGCGAACAGACGGGTAAGCTCGATGAGCTCCTGTTGAACGCGGCCGACACCTTCGATTCGGACGCGGACGCCGCCATCAGCCGCTTCATGGCGATTTTCCCCGCCGTCTTGATTTTGCTTCTGGCCATGGTGATCGGGTTCATTATTGCGGCGGCCTTGCTGCCCATCGTCACGATGTCCGTCGGCACGGGAGTCCGGTAGTCGATCCAGATAGGAGAAACAGTCCAGTGTGTAGCAGGAAAAGAGGTATCCGAATGATACGGATCAGACGAGAGAGAAAAGGGTTCACCCTCATCGAGCTCATGGTCGTTATCTTGATCATTGCGATGCTCGGCACCTTCGTGGCGCCGAACGTGATGAACAAGCTCAAGAGAGCCAAGACGGATTTGGCCCGTCCGCGCATGGCGGTGATCGAGAATGCCCTGAAGAGCTTCGAGTTCGACTGCGGCCGGCTGCCGGATGAGTCCGAAGGCGGACTGGAGGCGTTGATCACCATGCCGCCTGAGCTGGACGGGAAATGGAACGGACCCTATTTGAAAAAGAGTCAGCTCCTCGATCCGTGGGGCAATCCCTATCTCTATGTCCGGGAAGGGCAATTCAACCCCGGCAGTTTCGACCTGATCAGCTATGGGGCGGACGGCCAAGAAGGCGGCGAAGGCGAGAACGCGGATATTGCCAATGACTGATGTTGGAGTCTGATTTTTGATGGTTGATGGTTGATTTGAAAAGAGAGAGGCATCGTGTCCTCAAATCAAAAATCAAAAACCATAAATCAAAGATTGGTCCGTGGGTTTACCCTCACCGAGATCCTGCTGGTGGTCGCGATTATCTCGATGATTGCGGGCTTGGGGGGCGGCTACTGCATCGGCACCTACAAGCGGCTGCTGGTGGAGAAGACCGCCCGCCAACTGCTTCTGATGGCGACCTACGCGCGCATCATGGCGATCGAGCAGCAGCGTCCGTACGAGCTGCAAATCGATGCCGGCAACCGGGGCTTTCTGCTGGCCACCACGCAGATGAATCCGGAGACCGAACAGACGGAACGGATCGTCGTCAAGGACTACTATTGCCGGCCGGTGGCGTTCGAAGGCGATGTCAAATTCGAAGACATCTTGGTGGACACGATGACGGGCGAGTCGTCGGAGGGGACGGACGTGGAGCAGAAGGTGGTCTTCCTGCCGAACGGCTCCGCCGAGTCGGCGGTCCTTCAGATCGGGGACGGTAAGAGTCACTACGCCGTCGCCATTGTGGCCGCGACCGGAAAGGCGACTCTCCATTCCGGTACGGCCAAGGAAATCGAGACGGGATCGCTCGATCTGGATGTGCAATGAAAAGCAGAGGGACACAGCCTGGTGGGTTCAACCTCGTCGAGGCCCTGGTGGCCACGATGATCCTCTCCAGTGCCGTGCTGACCCTCGGCGCGATCAGCACCAATGCGTTGTCGAGCACCCGCCTGCACCGGCACTACGAGGCGGCCGCCTCGCTGCTCGACCGGCAATTGAGCCTGATCGACTATATGGGAATCGACGAGTTCATCCAGGCGGGCCAGACGGAGGGCCTCGTGGAGGAGGGCGAGCCGGCCTTCCGCTGGAGCGTGACCACGGAGTACCAGGGCACCGACAATCTCTACCTGGTCGCGCTCACGGTGACCTGGCTGGAAGGAAACCGGCCGTACAGCGTCCTGGCCCAGACGATGTTGAACGGCTCCGGCGCGGTTTCCACTACCGATACGAACGCCGGTACGGATACGGGGGGGCAGCAGACGCAACAATGAGAACAACAAAGACTCTATTGTGGGTTGCGGATTGCGGATGGCGAATTCGCGGCGGGCGGTCTGTTCAATCCGCCATCCGCCATCCGAAATCCGCAAGGCGAGGGTTCACTCTGGCGGAGGTCCTGGTGGCTTCGACGATCAGCGGCTTTCTGGCGGTGGTCGCCGTCGGAGCGCTGAACGCCATCGCCAGCAGTGCCCAGACCGTCAGCCGGACGACGGAGACCACTTCCGAGATCCGATTCGCGGCCCGGATGATCGCCCGCGATCTGGCGAATCTGTACCGCGACATGAATCCCGACAATATGAAGCTGGTCGGGGCGTCGCAGGGCGCCGAGACGGGAGGGCCACCCTACGTGACGTTCTACATGTCCGGCCGGGCCAAGGCCCGTGCGAATCAGCCGGAAGGGGACGTCTACGAGGTCGAGTACTTCCTGGGAACGCGGGAGCAGCGGCTTGAGCCATCGAAGAACAAGGATAGGGCAACGGAATCGACCGAGGAAGGCACCGTGCTCTTTCGTCGCCTGTGGCCCAACCCGGACAAGGACCGGACCCCGGGCGGCGTTCTGACTCCCCTCGCGGAGAACATCGGCATCTTCCAGATTCGATTCTACGATGGCAAGCAGTGGGGCGAGGAATGGACAGAGCAGATGCGGTCGCTCCCGGAGTATTTGGAGATCACCTTAGCGACCCTGCCGCCGGATAAGGGCAATCCGATCGTGGAGACCCTCACGGTGACCTTCCCGCGTCTGAGCAAGGCCGCGGCCGCCGCCCAGATGGGTGGGGCCACGGAGAACCAGGCGGGGCCGCAGGGCCAGCAAGGGTCCGGCACGCCCGTAGCGACGGAATCGACCTCCGGGTCGCCCGGCCAGGACAGCGGGGCGGGGAACAATCGGCCCCGGTAGGACTGGACAGAACAAGCGCGGAATCCGAGATAACATGAGTGTTCAAAGAGATAACAAGGGTCTGGTTCTCATTGCGGTGCTCTGGATGATCGCCGTCATGACGGCGATCGCCGCGATCATGGGGCAGACCAGCCGGCTGAATATGAAGATGGCGGCCTCGGCCACCGACGAGGTTCGGTGCAAGTGGGCCTGCCGCGCCGGCACGGAGAGCGCCATCGCCATTCTGGCGGAAGACCTGCGGGCCAGCGATTGCCTGTTGGACACCTGGAGCGACAGCGACAAGGACTTCAACAATGTCGAATTGGAACGCTGCCGGTATAGCGTGCGCGTGACGGATGAGGCGGGCAAGCTCAACATCAACACCGTCACGAAAGACCAGCTCATGGCGTTGCCCTACATGGAGGAATACATCGCGGACGCCATCCTGGACTGGCGGGACGGCGACGATGAGCCCCAGACGCAGGGGGCGGAATCGGGATATTACGAGAACCTGCCCATTCCCTACAAGATCCGCAACGGACCGTTCCGCACGATGCGGGAGCTGCTGCGCGTCAAAGGGGTCACGGAAGAACTCCTGTACGGAGAGGACACGAACCTCAATGGCGAACTCGACTCCAACGAAAAGGACCGGGAGGTGAGTCCGCCGCTCGACAACGGCGATGAGGTCCTCGACCAGGGATGGATCGCCTATTTGACGTGCTACTCGTACGAGAAGAACGTCGATGCGGACGGCAACAAGAGGATCAATATCAACCAGGCCGACCAAAAGCAGCTCGAAAGCGAGCTGGGACTCAAGACCGCGCAGGCCAAATGGATCGTCGACAATCGCGGCGGCGGCTTCAAGAGCATTGCCGATCTCATCAACAACAATAGCGCCAAGACGTCCGGGCAAAGCTCGGGCGGAAACCAGGACCAGGCCGAGGCGATCGACCTGCAGACCTTCGGTCAGATCGCGGACAAGATCACCATCTCCGGCGAGGAGAAGATCCTGGGGAAGGTCAACATCAACACCGCGCCGAAGGAAGTGCTCGTCGCGCTGTTCGGCGGGGATGACGCGGCGGAGCAACTCGCCCACACGATTATGGCCAACCGGGCCAGCCTGCTGTACGGGTTCCAGAGCATCGCCGAGTTGCTCAACCAGGCGTCGGTGACCGTGGACAAGTTCAAGGCCATTGCCGAGCAGATCACGGTCCGCTCGGACGTGTACACGATCCGCTGCTTTGCGACGGCCCAGACGAGCGGGGCGCGGATGCAGACGGAATGTGTGGTGGACCGCAATGAGACGCCGTGCGCGGTTCTGTACTGGTACCAGGGAGCAAACTACTGATGACGAAAGCCGAGAAAACGCCGCACCTCGTGATCGCGGCGGCAAAGGACGACGCGCGATTCAAGGCCGTGGAAGTCCGCAAGCAGGACAACGCCGTGGAGGTTCTGTGGGCTAAAAGCCTGCCGGCCGATGGGCAGGCCTGGACCGGCCTGGCGGCGGCGTGCGGCCTCGCGCCCGGCCGGGATGGACACGACAAGACACCAAGGAGACATGCCGCCTCTGTCGTCGGGCTGGACTCCGCCGGGGTGGCCTTCTACCGCGTGACAGCGCCGGCGGTCGAGCAGCAAGAGGTGGCCTCCATCGTCCGGATGCAAACCGAGTCGCTGCTGCCGCTCCCCGCGGATCAGATCGAGGTCGCCTGGCGGACGACGCCTTCGACGAACGGCAACATCGAGATCACCATCGCGGCCGCCCGCCGGGAATACCTCCACAAGTTCGCCAGCAACGTCCGCGATTTTCGGCCCAGCAGCATCGTCTTGTCATGCGAGGGGATCGTCAAAGCCTGGCGGAGCCTGTTCTCCGGCCAGGAGCCCCGGGCCCTGCTCGTGAACCTTAGCACAGAGAACACCCAGGTGTGCCTGGTTCAGGATGGATTGATGACGCAGTCTGCCGTGCTGAGCACGGGGCTGGCCGATCTCATGCCGTCGGGGGATGCCGCGGCCCCAACTCCCTTGACCGAAGTGACCGAGCGGTTCGCGCAAGACATGAAGACCGCCCTGGCGTCCTTCGGCTGGAGCGAAGGCGTCTCGTGGCCCATCCTGGTTCTCTCCGACGGCGGCCCGGCCCTGAATCAGGTCGTGGAAGCGCTGAACGCCGCCGGCGTGCCGGCCCAAGCCAGCGTGCCCGAGGCGCGCAACCTGCGTCTGCCCGCCGGCCTGAGCACGCAGGATATCTACGACTATCGAACCCCCCTGGGGTTGTCCTTGCTCGCCCTGGAAAAGCCGGGCGGGACGTTGAACCTTTTCGAGCGGATTGCCGAGCAGGAGGAACAGGAGAAGGCGACCTCCGCGTGGCGGAGTGTCTTTCTGGCGGGTGCGGTCGCCGCCGTCGTGCTGCTGGTCCTGCTGGTGACGGTGTATTTCACGGACGTCGCCGCCGCGCAGCGCTGGCGGGAGTTGGTGGCGCGCCCCGATTTCGAAACCGCCCGGCAGCACCAGACGTTGCTCAAAGCTGTGGCGCGCTACCGGCCCGACGTGCTGCAACTACTCGCGGATCTCAACAGCGGCCCCAATGACAGCATCGTGTTGGACAGTCTGCACTTCAAGAAGGGCCAAACGGTGACGCTCACGGGACAGGCGGGCAACATGGAACAGGTATGGAAGTTTGAGGCCCACCTGCGGGGGCTCAGGGCCAAGGGGATCGACAACGTGACCATCGCGAACCAGGCCGTCGATTCCAAAACGAAACGGATCCGATTCACCATCACGTTCAGTTACAAGACCTTCTCGAAGAAGGATGCGGTATTATAGGCAGGAAGATTGGAGTGGGAAGTGGGAAGTCGAACAGGCTTCCAACTTGACCCTTCCAACGGGAAACTTCTAAGGATAACTGATGGCGCGGAAACTGAACGAACGCGAGAAACGCATCGTCCTGATCGGAGCGGTAGCGGCCGTGGCCGTCTTCGTCTTTGGCTACGGCGCGAAGGGGCTCGACCGCTGGAATAAAAGCCGGACCGTCTCGGCGACGGCGAAGAGGAGACTGGCGGAGGTCGAGACCAACCCGGCCAAGCTGGCCAGTCTGCTCTCCCAGGTGCCCGTGTTCGAGACGCCCCAGCCGCAGGAGAAGCAGGCGTCCCTCTTCCGCGAGAAACTGTACGAGCAACTGAAGAAGGCGGGCATCAATACCGAGCCTTCGCCGCCGATCCTCGGCAAGAAGATCAGCATCAGCGGCGTCAACTACCGCGTGCTGAAGATCAAGTGCAAGGCCAAATGCAAGCTCGATCCGTTGCTGGATTTTCTGGGGAACCTGAAGGAGAACCCCTACGCGGTGGGCGTGGAAGAGCTGCGGATCCAGTGTGACACGAAGGAGCCGCCCGAGAAGCGTAAGGACAAGGACGTGGATGTCGATCTGATCGTCAGCACGTTCGTGAAAGAAACCGCCAGCAAACCAACCGTGACGAAATCTTTCGGGCCTGCCGATGCGAACAACCGATAAAAGCCGACAACGAGTCTCGTTGGTGCTCACCGCCGCCGCGGTGCTGCTGGGGGCCTCCGCCTTTGCCAAGGTGGCGGGCTTCTACGTCCAGCGCGGACGTCTGCAGGGCGTGCTCACGGTGGCGCAGAGCGAGCGGGACCCGAATCGTGTGAAACAGTGCCTCGGCGAGGCCAAGAAGACCGCCGACACGCTGAAACAGAATAACCTTTTCGTCAAGGCGCCGCCGAAGGAGAATCCGGTCAAGCAGGTGGAAGGAATCCTGGGCCAAGAGGCGTTCGTCGCGGGCAAATGGTACAAGGTGGGCGACAAGATCGCCGACGCCAAGATCCTGGCGATCCATGCGACGAATGTGACGATCGAATGGAACGGCAAGGAGACGAGTTTCTCGCCGATCAGTGCGGTCAGCGCCGGTCCCTCCGGTCCGCCCGCCGCGGCCGGGCCGAAGAAAGAAGCCGGCCCGCAGCCCCCGAAACCGCCGGAAGCCAAGGTGGTGAAGCCCCAGGCGCCGGCGCCGGCCGAAGAGGATCCCCTGGCTTGGATGGGTGTGAAACTGTCGCCGAAGCTGCGGGCAATCTTCCTGGAGAAATGGAATAGCGCGTCGCCTGAGGAGAAGGAAAAGGGTAAAGAGCAGTGGAACAAGATGTCGGACGAACAGAAGCAGCAGACCGTTCAGGCGATGGAACGCATGTAGGCGATGTCCCGGAAGGGACATCCAGATTCGAGTGAGAAGGCATAATGAAGTTGGAATTCCGCCGAGACAGAGCAGAGCCGCTGACGAAGATCCTGTTCGCGGTCGCCGTGTTGCTGGGGGCTCTGACCTTCCTGAAGATCGGGTCCTTCGTGAGTTCGTCCAAGGCGATGATGGTGATGGCGGCCCAAGTGGACCCGAACCGCGCGGGTGCGGCCGACGTGCGGAAACTGCTGGCCGAGACCAAGGCCTCCGCCAACGAGATCAAAAAGAAGAACCTGTTTGTTCCGGCGTCCGCCAAGCAGTATCCGATCAATGAGGTGATCGGGATCCTGGGCCACGAGGCCCTGGTCGGCGATAAATGGTACAAGGTCGGCGACAGCGTGGGCGAGGCCAAGATCGTTGCCATTGAGCCGACGAAGATCAAAGCGGTCTGGAACGGCCAAGAGAAGGAGTTCTCGCCGATCAGCGCGGGCGCCGGTCCGGGTGGCCGGGGCGACCGACCGGGTGCGCCGGGCGCCACGCCGGGTGCGGGGCCCGCCGGGAGAGCAGGGGGCGCCGGCTCGCGACGCGGGTCGGGTCCGCCGGCCGCCGGAGTCTCTGCGGAGGAGCAGAACCAGATGCGCGAGCGCTGGATGAATGCGAGTCCCGAAGAGAAACAGCGGCTGAGAGAAGAAATGCGTCAGAAAGGCGGCGGGAGAGGTCGATAGTTCCGCAGGATGACAGAACTCCCAAACGCGAGGAATGGCGTTGGGAGATCCAAGAAAGGTTCCCAGGATGAAGCTCTCCAACTCAGTGGTGTCGATCATCATCGTGGCGGCCGTGCTCGTATTTGCCTATGGTCTGGGTCTGCTGATACGCCAGGCGCGAACGGGCAGTACGCCGGTCCGGCGGGCGGTGGAGGTCAATGATGCGGCCACCCGGCGGACAAGGCCGACCGCGGCGCGGACCAAGGACACGCCCGAAGAACGCGCAAGACTCAAAGAGGAGAAGGCCAAGGCCATCGAGAAGATGAGTTCCCTGACGGAGGAGCAGAAGGAGAAGTTCCGAAGCCAGGTGGCCCGGCAGGCCGGGAGCCGGCGGGGCGTAAAGGCAGATGCCAATACCCCAGCGTCTCCGGGTCAGAGCACCAGCACCAAGCCCAGTACCGACAAAGGCAATTCCGAGCCAGGAAAAGCGGGCCCGGGTTAAACGCCCAGCGATTAACCAGCACAGCGTCTAAAGTGAGGTGAGAAATTGGAACGGTCAAAAATCATTGTGTGGATCGGCGTCATTGCGGCGGCCGGCGTAATTATCTGGTGGGTCGGTTTTCACAGTCCGGGAGCCTCCTTGCCTGTGACAGAGCTGAAGGCGGAAACCAAGGCCATGGCCGCCGGCGCTTCCGCCGAACCGAAAGAGGCAGCGTCTGCCAAAGGCGGGACCGGTAAGGCGAAAGATGCCAATCAACCGAAGGACACCGCCAAGACTGCCGCGGGCAAGTCCGATGGGCCGGCCGGTGGGTCCCCGAAAGCATCCGGGCCTGGCAGCGAGCCCAATAAGCCAGAACAAGCCAAACAGGCGGAGAAGGGGGCTGGAACGGCGGAGCCCAACGCGCCAGGACAAGCCGCCAAGGTAGCAGCCCAGCCGGGAGATGCCAAGTCTCCCGAGGGAAAGCCGGGCGAGTCGAAACCACCGGAAACCAAGCCGGGCCAGGCGAAGGTCAAAGAGGACCCGAACGATCCCCTGGAGGCCGTGAACCTCAAAGATGTCGAAATGAAGAACATCATTGAGAAGATCGCCACGTGGACCGGAAAGACCGTGATCCCCAGCGACCAGGCGATGACGCAGAAAATCACGATCTACGCGCCCGACAAGATGCCACGGAGCAGGGCCCTGCTGAAGATCTACAGCGCGCTGCGGATGAAAGGCTACAGCCCCGAGGTGGTCGAGGACACCATTTACCTCAAACCGCTGGCCGAGGCCAAGCTGGGGACGTATCCGATCGTTGGCCCGGAGCAGCCGCTGGCCGCCTTCGAGAATGCGAACCAAGTCGTCCAGAAATTCTTCAAGCTCGCCCACTATTCTCCCGCGCAGATGGGTCAGATCATCCAGCCGCTGGTCGGCGAGTACGGCCACGTCAGCGCCGATGAGGCAAGCGGCCGAATCCTGGTGATCGACACCGTGGGGAGTCTCCGACGCATCGAGCAAATCATCGCGCAATTCGACACGGCGGACACCGGACGCGCGGTCAGCCAGATCTTCGAGATTGAGCACGGCGACCCCGTCGAGATCGTCCAGTTCCTGCGCATGCTTCTCGGGGAGTCGCCTGACGGCCGGCGGGGAGGCCCGATGCGCGGGCAATATAGCCGGGTGTCCCGGCCGGGCGGACCCCAGGGCGGCCCTCCCTCCGGCGGCCCCCAGGGGGGACAATCCAAAGCCGCGACGTCCGTGGTCATCAACGCCAGCGACATCCCGCTCGTTCTCTTCCCGGAGGCCAAGCACAAACGGATCATCGCCCGAGGCTCCGCCGAAGATATCAAGCTGATCGGAGAATGGATTGCGAAGCTGGACGTGGCGGAGCCGGTCAAGTCGGAGTGCGAGACGGTCGCCATCGTCTACGCGGACACGCGGGAAGTCGCCCAGCAGATCGACAAGTCGCTCCAGCAGATCTCCGGCACGGACCTCAAGCCCAACATCGTGGTCCAGCCGCTGGAGCAGAGCCGGCAGATCATGATTTTCGGCCGGCCGGATCTGCGCCAGATGGTCAAAAATATCATCGCCGAAGTGGACATGCCGCCGGGACAGTTCGCACACGAGAACTTCAAGCTCGAGCACGCCGATCCCGATCAGGTCAAAGCGAATATCGAAGGGCTCTACGAGAGCCAGTCCGGAACCACGTACAGCTCCAGCTACCGGATGTCCCGTTTTCGCACCGTCCAGCCGAGCGAGACCGTGAAAGTGATCTCCTATCCCTCGATGAAGCAGGTGACGGTCATCGCCTCGCCGGAGAATATGGACAAGATTCGCAAGCAGATCAAGGAGTGGGATGTCAAGCTGGACATCAACCAGGTGAAACCCCGGATCATCGAGCTGAAGAACTCGGACCCGGTCAAGATGGCGCAACTGTTGACCAAACTCTTCAGCGAAGCGAGCGATGACACCAGCCGCTCCTTCATGCGCATGATCTTCTTTGGCGATGAGGCGGAGCAGAAGAAGAAGATCGTCGGGCCTCTCTACGGACAGTTGACTTTCGAAGAGGTCGCGGGGACCAAGAAGATCATCGTCATCAGCAAGATCCCGGAAGCCTACGATATCATCGAGCAGTTGGTCTACGATCTGGATCGTCAGGAGATGGCGGAGATCCCCAAGGTCGTGCAACTCAAGTACGCCGATCCAGAGGACCTGGCGGAGCGTCTCAACGCCATGTTCAACGAGGCAGGGACCCTCGCTCCCATCCGGCGCACGCCCAGTGGCTTGGGCAACTACTCGATGGAACAGCCGACGAGCGGCGGGGGCCAGTCCGGCGGCGGCGGCCAACAGGGCGGTGGCGGCAACAACCCCAACGCCAGCAACCCGGGTGAGTACACCCCGTGGTGGTCCCGGGGCGCCCGGCGCACCCTGGACGAGCAGCCGCTGAGCAACGTCATCGGGCGGGTGCGTTTCATCCCCGATCCGCGCACCAAGTCGATTCTCGTGCTGTCGCCGCCGGAGTACCACAACGACATCGAGCAGACGATTCGCAGCCTGGACGTCCCGGGCATGCAGGTGATGATCAAGGCGACGGTGGTGGAGGTGGACCACAGCGCCTTGACGTCCCTGGGCCTTCAACTCGCCTCGAATCCCGCCGCGTTCGGCACTTTGACGGAGAACTCCGTGACGGCCCTCAACACGCTGACGACCCTGTCCTCGGGGGGAACGGCCGTCCCGGCGAACAATGCCTTCGGTGCCGCCGGCACAGGGACGATCGCCGGCACCCAGGCGAATATCTATGCCCTGGTCGATTTCCTGGTCAAGCACGTCAACGCGAAAGTCCTGAACGAGCAGACCCTGTGGACGGAGGACAACGAAGAAGCCAGCTTCTTCAAGGGCGAGAAGGTGGCCTTCCTGCAGGGAAACACGATCTCGGGCAGCGGTCTGTCGCAGCAGAACGTCCAGTTCGAGAAGGTGGGTATGACGCTGGCGGTGCGGCCGAGCATCACCCCGGAGAAGAACGTGGACATGATCGTGAACATCCTGATGTCCGCGCTCTCGGGCGAGCTGGTCAACCTCCAGCCCGTGCGCACGCAGATGGAAACGAAGACGAACATGATCGTGCGGGACAGCGAGACCCTGATGCTCGGCGGCATCCTCTTCCAAGAGAAGAACCAGATCAAGCACAAGATCCCGCTGTTGGGCGACCTGCCGCTGATCGGCGGGCTGTTCCAGCACAACAACGTGAAGGTGAGCAACAATGAGGTGATCGTGTTCATCACGCCGTTCGTGATCAGCGACGCCGGCATGTCTGAGGAGGCGAAGGCGGCTCTGCAGAAATCGAAGGAGCAGCTGGAGCAGACGAAGCAAGAGCTCGGCGACGCCACCGAGCGGTTGAAGGAGACGCTGGAGAAGGAATAGCTTGCGATAGACCGATAGGTTCCGTGGGACGCAGCGGACCCATGGAACCTATCGGATATTCGTATGCGGTCGCGACTACGAGCGGGGCACGATCCGGTCTTTGCCACCCAGGTAGGGCCGCAGGACCGGCGGCACGGTAACGGAGCCGTCGGCGTTCTGATAGAGCTCCAGAATCGGGATCAAAATGCGCGGCGACGCAATCACCGTGTTGTTCAACGTGTGGCAGAAGAAGTTCTTCTTGGTCTGCGGGTCTTTGTATCGCAGGTTCATCCGGCGCGCCTGGAATTCATAAAACTTGCTGGCGCTGTGCGTCTCCCAGTAGCCGCCGCGCGAGGGCATCCACGTCTCCACGTCGTACTTCTTGGCCTGACCCCGGCCCAGGTCGCCCGTGCAGACGACCACGACGCGGTAGGGCAGCCCAAGGGCCTTGAGAACCCCTTCGGAATTGGCCAGAATCTCCGCGTGATACTTGTTGCTCTCCTCGACATCATTGCGGCAGACCACGACCTGCTCGACCTTGTCGAACTGGTGGATGCGGTACAGGCCGTAGGTGTCCTTGCCGGCCGCTCCCGCCTCGCGTCGGAAACAGCTCGAAAGCCCGACGGTCTTCAGGGGCAGTTCCTCCGTCGAGAGAATCTCGCCCATCCGGTAGGCGGTCAGCGGCACCTCCGCCGTCCCCACCAGGTTCAGCTCGTCCCTTTCCATCCGATAGGTCTGCTCTTCGGCGCCGGGATAGTAACCGGTGCCCTGCATCGCCTCATCCCGCATCAGCAGCGGCACGGCCATCGGCAAATACCCGCGCCCGACCATGAAGTCCACGGCGAACCGCAGCACGGCCCAATGCAGCATAGCGCCGTCGCCTTTGAGGAAGTAGTTGCGCGCGCCCGCCAGCTTGACGCCGCGCTCGATATCCATGATGTCCAGGGCCAGCCCCAACTGAACGTGGTCCTTCGGCTCGAAGTCGAATTGCCGGACCTGTCCTTCCCGCCGAAGCTCGACGTTTTCGGTGTCGTCCTTGCCCACCGGGACATCCGGGTCGGCCGGTTGCGCTACTTCCAGGAGCAGGGCATCGAATTCCGGCTGGAGCGTCTTGGCCTCGCTGGTCAGTTGCTCTTCTTGCTGCTTGAGCTCGGAGAGCCGCGTCATCGCCGCACTCTTCTCTTCAGGCGACAGCTTCGGAACGGACTTGCCCAGACGGTTCTTTTCGGTGGCAATGTCCTGCAGCCTGGTCTTGACGTCGCGGAGCCGGCTATCGACCTCCAGCAGCCTGGGGATATTCGCGTCGATACGCTTGTTCCTGGCGGCCTGGATGAAGAGGCCGGGATTGTCGCGGATGAGCTTGATATCGATCATTATTTATCCTCGTAGAACCGTTTCACAATCACCACGTTATTCTGTCCGCCGAAGCCGAAGGATTCCTTCATCACGATATTGACCGGCATTTGGCGCGGCACGTTCGGCACGTAGTCCAAGTCCAGCTTGGGATCGGGGTCGTTCAGATTGATCGTCGGCGGGACAATGTTGTCGCGGATCGCCAGGACACAGGCGATCAGTTCGGCCGCTCCGGCCGCGCCGATCAGATGGCCCAGCATGCTCTTGATGCTGCTGGCCGGAACGTGCCGGGATCGCTCCTGGAACACGGTCTTGATGGCCAGCGTCTCGATGGAGTCATTCTCCAGCGTGCTCGTGCCGTGGGTGTTGACATAGTCGATGTCCTGGCAGGTCAGGCCGGCATCGGCCAGAGCGGCCCGCATCGCCTGGACTGGACCCCGGCCCTCTTCGTGCATATCCGTGACGCGAAATGCGTCCGAGCTGCTTCCATAGCCGGTCAATTCCGCCAGGATTTTGACACCCCGCCGGCGTGCGGACGTGAGCGACTCCAAAACGAGGATCGCCGCCCCTTCGCCCAGGACGAACCCATCCCGGCTGGCACAGAAAGGTCGTGACGCCGTCGTTGGACTATCGTTCCGCCTGGAGAGCGCGGTCAGCCGGCTGAATCCCGTGACGCCGAGCGGGTGAATCATCGAGTGGGCCCCACCGGCGATCATCACGTCAGCCTCGCCCCGGCGAATCAGCATCATGGCCTCCCCCACGGCCTGCGTACTGGCGGCACAGGCCGTCAGACAGCTTCGCGAGGGCCCCCGGGCCCCCGTCAGCACCGCGACGTGGGCCGCAGCCATGTTCGGCTCTTGTTCCAGCTCGTAGTTGGCTTCCATCCGAGCGAAGGCCACCGGCGCGCTTTTCGCCCAAGCCATCGCTTGTTGTTGTGGGTCCCAGCCCGCAAGGATGCAGGCGAAAAACGTGTCGTGGTCGAGGGCGCCTTCGCCGGCGCCGAGATAGACACCCATGCGCGTGCGGTCGATGCCGTCCGCCGGCTTGTCGGTTTCCACGTCGAGGCCCGCTTGCCGGCAGGCCTGCGCCGCCGCCCCGACCGCGAATCCTGAACCCCGGCTGGCCATCTCGTGCAACTCGGGTCGCCGGACGTGGGATCGGAAGTTGTAGTTCTTCACTTCGGCATCGAACGTGGTAGGAAACGTAGACGCGTCGAAGATCGTCGTTCGATTGATGCCGCTGCGGCCCGACAGGAGTCCGGCCCAAAATGCCTCCACGTCGTTGTCCAACGGGCAAACGATGCCCATCCCGGTAATGACGACTCGCTCCTTTGTCTTGGGCGTCTTCATCTATTTCGTTGCGTCCTTATCGAAGGCCCGCAATACCAGGGCCGCAATCTGACCGCCAAACGTATAGCTGCAACACAGAGCGTGCCCGATTCGGCCCTCACGCCGCTGGGTGAGCACATTCAACTGGCATCCCTCGGCGGGCCGGTCGAAGTTCCTGGCAGGGGGGATCACGTTCTCCACCATGGCCCGCACGGCCGCCACCACGTCCAGCGCGCCGCTGGCGGCGCCCGTGGTGCTGAGCATGCTCTTGGTGGGCCAGACCGGCACTTGGGCTGCCGCGGGGCCAAGAGCGGCCTCCAAGCCCTCGGCTTCCGCCCGATCGTCGTCGGGGACCGCCGTGCCATGCGGAATCACGAGGTCGATGGCCCCCGGGCCCACCTCAGCGTCGGCGAGGGCCTTCTCGACGGCGATCCGGATGCCCCGGCCGTCCGGCTCCAGTCTCGCATAGGCGGGGCCCAAGCTATGGCTATAGCCGACCCCGGCGACTTCCGCGAGAATTCGCGCGTTTCGCGCGCGGGCGTGGTCGAGATTCTCCAGCACCACCATGCCAGCCCCTTCGCCGAAGATCGAGCCACGGGCGTCGGCATCGAACGGCCGGCAGATCGTGTCCGGATCGCCGTCGCGTGCGGAGACGGCACGCCGGAGCAGATGCTGTCGAACCATCACCAGTTGATTGACTTTGGCCTCTGCCGCACCCGCGACGGCCACATCGGCGTCGCCCCGGGCGATGACCTGAGCCGCCTCGCCAATGGCCAACTGAGCGGAGGCCTCGCCGCAGGTGATCGTGTTGCTGGGGCCCTGGATATCATGGATAATGCCGATGTGGCATGCCAGCATGTTGGGCAGGTACTTCAGCAGCCAAAGGGGGGTGATGTGGTCGAGCCCCTCCCGGCCCCATTTGCGCAGATCGAATCGGCCCTCGGTCGTGCTAAGCGCCGTCGCCGGGGCCAGCTCCGGCAGCTCGCAACAAATGATCCCGGCCCCGACGTTGATGGCCATCCGTGTCGGGTTGACGTTCACCTTCTCCGGATCGATCCCTTTCGTAATCAGTCCACTAGCTGCGAGGGCCTCGCCGGCCGCCAGGACCGCCAACTCGATGTCCCGGCACATCAATTTGACCGCCTTGCGACAGGTGCGCGGAACACGGTCCTGGATGCGGTAGTCGGGCACCTCGCCCGCCAGTTCGCACGGGAATCCCGTCGGGTCAAAGGCCCGGATGCGGCGGATACCACAGCGGCCGGTCGATAGACCGGCCCAGAGTTCTTCGGCGGTCAAGCCCAGGGGACTGACCGCGCCAAGTCCCGTCACGACGACCCGTGCGGCACTCATCCTCCCGACTCCGTTCCCTGCAGATCGCGGGAGCCTTCGCGCGAGACCACGTCGCGCAGCAGGGACGTGATGGCGCCCGTGAACACAAAGTTCTCCTCGGGAAACTTCTTACCGGCCAGGTTATGATCGATGTGGCTGAACATCAGATCGATTTCCGCGATGGTCTGGTCCCCGCGCGTGATTTTGCCGCTCGTGCCGGCCGCCTCCGGGGAGATCGTCTCAATCTTCGCTTCGATCCGCAGGCTGTCGCCCGGGGTCACGTAATCGAAGAACGCCGCCCTATTGATCTTGGCGAGCACGACTTTCTCCTGGAAATCGCTCGCCTGTCCCACCAGGATGCCGGCCGTCTGAGCCATCGCTTCGATCATCAGGCATTCCGGCATGACCGGAAAACCCGGAAAGTGGTCGTGCAGGTGCTCCTCGGCCAAGCTCACGTTCTTGACCGCCACGGCCCGCCGGCCGCTTTCGAACTCCACGAACTTGTCGATCCAAATCCAGCGCATGGGAAACACGAAAGTTGTCAGTTCTCAGTTGTCAGTTCCCAGCGGGTCAGGCTCTACTGCCAACTGAGAACTGCCAACTGACAACCCATCAGGTCGCGTTGACCTTGCTCGCGACGTAGTTGACGATGGCATTGACGGTAAATAGATCGGCGATCTTATTGATATTGGGGTCTTTGGCGAACTCGGTCAGATCCGTGTGGGGCACTTTCTCGCGCAGCTCGTTCAATCCTTTTTCTGTGAGCTTGCCGTTGCTGACCAACTCGGGATTGTTCAACAGCCCTTCCGCCGGGAATAGCTCCTCCCGCGGCACCTTCATCCCAAAAGCCTTCTCCAAGCGAAATACGATATCCAGAAAATCGATACTCTCAGCGCCCAAGTCGCCCATCAGCGTCGCTTCGGGGGTCACTTCCTCATCGTCCACCCCGAGCGCGTCCACGAGAACCCCCCGAACCTTCTGGAAAACCTCATCCCGACTCATGCCCATGATCGTCGTTACCTCCATGGAAGTTTCAAGTCTGAAGTGTCAAGGGACAAGCAGCGCGTCTTGCGACTCCGCACTTGGCGCTTCAAACGTGCTCCTAACATTCTTCAACTCTGCTGAACCAGCAGATTATACCGCTTCTTCATCTGTTCGACCACTTGCGCATCAAGGGCCGCCCAGGCGGTTCTGCGCTCCGACAGATTGAAATGCCGCAGCCCAAACCTGGCCTCGACAATCTTCTGGCCGTCGGCGACACCACAGCCCGCGAAGCTGCTGACGCTCTCTTCGATCGTCTTGGCTTCCACCGTGTACTGGATCTGCGACCCGGGCGGCAGGAAGCTCCTATATTTTACGTTCCGGGCTTCCGCGAGCAAGATCATGCTGTGGGCGAAGTTCTCGGTTTTCCGTACGAGCCAAGCCGCCGACTCGACCAGCCCTTCCAAAAGCAGGACCCCCGGCAGAACCGGGAAGGTGGGGAAATGATCGCCCAGGTACTCCTCGGCCAGCGAGACACCCTTGACCGCCGTGAGTCTTCTGCCTTCTTCCAGCGAAACGATCTTGTCAATGAGTATGAACTTCACGATCCCTTTGGGATTTACGATTTACTATTTGCGACTTATAATTGACGACTTGCCATTGACGACCGACCATCCGGCAGGCAAGAATTGTATGCCGTGGGCTGTCGATAGTAAATAGTAAATCGTAAATAGTAAATCATGCACGTGACCGTCCGCAACGCCAAAATCTCGGATGCCAAGGTAATCTGTTCGCTGATCAATTATTATGCCGAGCACGACAAGATGCTCTTTCGCTCCCTGGCGGAGATCTATGAGAACCTCCAGACCTTTCTGGTGGCCGAGGCCGAGGACGGCAAGACCATCGGCTGCTGTGCCCTGGAGGTCATCTGGTCGGACCTGGCGGAGATCAAGTCTCTCGCGGTCGAGTCTGAGCACCGGGGCCAGGGCATCGGGACCGCCTTGGTCACGGCCGCGTTGGAGCAGGCGAAATACCTCGGCGTTCCCCGGGTGTTCGCTCTGACCCTGGAGCCGATCTTCTTCGAGCGGGTCGGATTCACCGTGACCCGCAAGGAAGATCTGCCGATGAAGGTCTGGAGCGACTGCGCCAAGTGCCCCAAGCAGAGCGAGTGTGACGAAATCGCCATGATTCGAACCCTGGGCGAGCCCGGCGCGCAGATCGGGGAGGGGCCACGGCAACGATCGCTGTGGGGATAGCCACGTGGCGAGGGCATCTCGCCCTTGCATCCAACGGATGGCAGGTGTCGCAGGTTATGAGTGGGAAGGCGAGACGCCCTTGCCACGAACGTAACAGGGCGTCGGTGAATTGCGGGGCATGGCGTGCAACGTGCGGCCATCACCCGACCTGTCGGCGCTGGAACAGGGCCACCGCCAAGGCAAGGATCCCGGCGGTGTAACAGACGGCGTAGGAGGCGGTGATCAGGATGTACTTGAGGGGGACCGTGCTGCCCTCGTAGATCGCATCGCTGATCCAGAAGACCTGGAGATTCGGCACGAGGAAGCGGCCGACCCGGGCCCAGAGATGGGTATCGGCGAACCGGCCGAACACGTAGTCGCTGATCAGACCCAGCAGGAACACGCCGATGCAGGCGGAAAGCGTCACGACGACGTTGAACCGCGCCGAGATCGTCACGGCCAGGGCCGCGATGATGACCGCCGCGAAGAATAGCAGAATCGAGCCGTAGAGATCGAGCCGGTTGATCCCGTTCTTGGAGGGATCGAACTTCCAGTCCCGGTCGATCAGGGTCAGGAACACCAGGACAAACGTGGCCAGAATGGCGCCGATGACAATCGCGGTAGACGTAAACTTCCAGTCATAGGCGAAGTTGAAGAAGGCACTCAGAAGGAACGTCACGACCAAGGCCGCCACCGCCGAACCGATAACCGTCAGGTCATGCGTGTCCGAGGCTGTGGACAGTACCCCGTGCCGAATCGACATGAGCAGGGCGACGGTGCACAGATAGTGTCCCAAGGCGACGGCCCCGACCACCCCAAGGAACTTGGCCAAGATGAATATCGGACGTTGGACGGGCTTCGTCAGCACCGTCATGATCGTCTTATTCTCCATCTCGATGGAGACCGCCCCCGAGGCCGAGAAGATCGCGATGAACAAGCTCGTGAGGAACAGCGTAGAGAGCCCAATTTCACGTAACAGCTTATTGTCATCGTCCATCGTGTACATGGACAGCGACGGGCTGATGACAAACAGCAGCAGGGCCGTGGCAACGATGACGGCGTAAACGGGTTGGCGCAAGGTCTCGAGGAAGGTATTCTTCGCAATTGTGATCAGCTTGTTCATCCGTCACCCAAACAGGAGAGTTGGAAGTGTCAAGTCGGACGTGTGAAGATGGGAGACTCTCAACCTGACACCTGGAACTCGTGGCCGCGTATTTTTTTCACGATTGTCGCTACACGCGAATCGGTTTTGTGTTATAGTACCGAACTTTCGATCTGTAAAGGGCCGAATCGCTACCCACATAATACTGCGTAGGCAAGTGTTGGGTTCACAACAATAGCAGGAGCCGGTTTGAAGTGGGAAGTGTCAAGTTGGAAGCCGGAAGCCTCGGTGCCTGTCTCTTCCTACTTGAGACTTCAAACTTCGCACTTGAAACCTCGTTGCCGGGAGCTTGATCGCCAATGACCGTGTCGTCCAAACGTCCCGAACAAGTCGCCTGGGCCTCCCTGGTTCTGAGCCTGGTGTTTTTTGGAGTCACCTACTTCCTCGGCCGCTGGAGCGGATTCTTCGCCGTCTCCGCGGTCGGCTGGCAACTGCTGGCGGCGGCTCTGATCTGGCTGGTCTTGGCCGTGCAGTTCCACCAGCGCAGTCTCGCCGAGCAGGAAAAGCTCGACATGAGCCAATTGGCCCAGGAGAGGAGTTCCGCCACCATCTTCCAAAAAGGCGAGCAGGGGGCGTTGTTCGCGGCCGCCCAGCGGCGCCTGGAGGTCTTGGAGAAGTGGTTCATCCCCATCTTTGGCGCCCTGATCGCCGTTTATGAAATCGGGATCGGTCTTTACCTGCTCCGAGGGCTCACAGCGGCCCGGGACGTTCCGACCCAGCAGCCTCTCATCTGCGCGATCGTCGCGACGGCGGTCGCCTTCACCAGCTTTCTAATGTCGCGCTATGCGACGGGCATGTCGGCTGAGCCCCGCTGGAAACCGCTTCGCGCCGGAGGCAGCTTCTTCCTGAGTGTAGCGATCCTGTGTTTTGTCCTGGCAATTGGCCTGGCGCTCGTGCACTTCCAGATCGCCCCGCTGGTGAAAATCATCAGCTACATTGTCCCGATTCTGCTGCTCGTCCTGGGCATCGAGACCGCGTTGAATCTGGTTCTCGACATCTATCGCCCGCGGCTCAAGGGTCAGTACAGCCGCGCGGCGTTCGACAGCCGGCTGCTCGGCATCATCAACGAGCCGGGCGGGATTTTCCGCAGCGTCGCGACCGCCATCGATTACCAGTTCGGCTTCAAGGTCTCGCAAACCTGGTTCTATAAGCTCCTCGAAAAGGCCATCGTGCCGCTGATTCTCTTTTCCGCCGCCACGCTCTATCTGGCCAGTTGCATCGTGGTCATCTCGCCCACGGAAGAGGCGGTCGTCGAGCGTTTCGGCAGCCCGCTGGGCAATGACGGTCAGGTGCGGCGGATCGGCCCGGGCTTCCACGTCAAGCTGCCCTGGCCTATCGACATGGCCTACCGGTATCCGACGCAGGAGATCATGGACCTCCACATCGGCTACGTGCCTAAGACCGATCCCAAGACCGGCGCGATCATCCCGGAGACGAGGCTCCTGTGGGGCCAAACCCACTACGAGACCGAGCACGATCTCCTGGTGGCGACCGAGTACACAGCGGATCAGGTCGGGCAGGGGCTGGCCGATCGGGCCGTGCCCGTCGGCCTCGTCAAGGCCAACATCCCGGTCCAGTACCGGATCAGGGACCTGTACGCGTACATCTACAACCACAGCAATCCGCGCAAGCTCTTGGAGGACATCTGTTATCGTGAGCTGGCTCGCTTCGCGGCCAGTGCCAGACTCGAAGTCGATGATCCCTCGCCCGGACAAGCCCAGGCTCAGGCCAGTCTGCTCGGCGCCGGCCGGACCAAGGCCAAGGAAGTCCTCACGGAAAGAATCCAGCGGGCCGCCGATGAACAGCAGTTGGGTATTGAGGTGGTGTTCGTCGGTCTGCAGGGCGTTCATCCGCCGCCGGAGGTCGCGCAGAACTACCAGGCGGTGATCGGGGCCGTCCAGAAGAAGCAGGCCCTCGTGCTCCAGGCGGAAGCCGAGAGGAATAAGAGCCTGAGCACGCTCGTAGGCTCCGTCGCGCGGGCCGACAAGCTGGCGGAACTGGCCGCCCAGTACCAGAATGCCTGCAAGCAGGGACGGGATGAGGACATCAAGCGGCTGGGCGAGCAGTTCGACACGGCGTTCAACGAAGCCCGGGGCGAGATCTTCCGGATTCTCAGCGAAGCCCAGAGCTATGCCTTCGCCCGCGCGACGTTGGCCAAGGCGACGGGCGAGCGGTTCGCCGGACAGGTACAAGCCTATCGGGCCGCGCCGGACATCTACAAGTGCGAGCAGAGATCGACGGCACTGGAGGACGGGCTCAGGAATATCCGCAAGTACGTGGTAGCGGCCGATCCGAACGACAGGGAAGTCATCATTCTGGATTTGCAGGACAAGCTCCCGACGAACCTCTTGGACATTGGCAGCCTGGGTTCCCAAACGCAATGACCACGTCGGGGGTCCCCCTTAGAGGAGAGCAAGAAACCATGAGAAACATAGCGATTCCGATCCTGGTGGCGGCGATCTTCCTGGTGATGGTCGTTTACCTCGTCACCTTTCAGGTCCGCGAGACTGAATCGGCGTTCGTGACGCGGTTCGGCAAGCCGGTCCGGGAGGTCGTCAAGCCCGGCCTGTACCGCAAGTGGCCCACGCCCATCGAGCAGGTGCACAAGTTCGACTCGCGGATGCGGGTCCTGGAGGCCGAGTTGGGTGAGACGACCACCAGCGGCACAGTGCCCATCATCGTCAACACCTACGTCGTCTGGCGCGTAGCGGAGCCCCTGAAGTTCCTCAACGCGGTCAAGACGATCGAGAACGCGGAGAGCAAGCTTCGCAACCAGATCAACGACACGCAGAACCGGGTGATCGGGCAGCACGCGTTCGGCGAGTTCGTCAACAGCGACCCCGAGAAGATCAAGTTCGACCAAATCCAGAAAGATATGCTGGCCGACCTCAAAGGGCCGGTTCTGAACGACTACGGCATCGAGATCAAGACGCTCGGGATCAAGCAACTGAAGATCAGTGCCGACGTGACGAAGCAGGTGTTCGAGCGGATGAAGGCGGAGCGGCAGCGCAGCACCGATCGGACGATCTCAGAAGGCGAGGCGGAAGCCGTGCGGATTCGGACCGAGGCCAACAAGAAGCGGGACGTGCTCCTGGCCGCGGCCGAGGCCCGGGCCAAGACCATTCGCGGACAAGGCGATGCCGAAGCGGCCAAGTACTACAAGATGCTCGAAGAAGACCCGCAATTGGCCATTTTCCTGAGGAACCTTGAGGCCCTGGTGGTGACTCTTAGGGAGCGGGCGACGATCGTCATCCCGGCGGATGCCGATCCGTTCAAGCTCCTGATGGGAATGCCATCGCTGCAACCGAGTAAGCCGGCACAATAGCCATAGGACAGGTGGACGACGGGCAAAGCCATGGTGGACGAACACAGACACGAACACGAACAGGAGCACGAGCCGCAGCAACCGCCGTCAAAAGGCGAGGACCTCGATGCGGCCGGCCGATCTCTCTCCGATGCCCTGCGGATCAGTTTCGCGATCCTGAAGGTCATCATGATTATCCTCGTCATTGCCTTTCTGGCCTCCGGCTTCAAAACCGTGGGCTCGGACGAGAAGGCGCTCGTCCTGCGGTTCGGCAAGGTGCGGGGCGTGGGCCAGGAGGCGATCCTCGGCCCGGGCGCCCATTGGGTCCTCCCGTATCCGATTGATGAGCTGGTGCGGATTCCGGTCGAGAAGAACATCAATCTCGCGATCAATACCTTCTGGTACAAGGAGACGCGCGACGACATCCTGGGCCCGGGAGTCAAGCCGAGAAACTACGTGCCCGATCAGCTCGATCCCGTTCAGGAAGGCTACTGCCTGACGGGCAGCCAGAGAGGTGCGCCGCGTGCCGCCGCTGCGGGCGCGACCCCGGTGCAGCCGGTCGCTGTCGCCGCCCCGCAGCCGAGCCGCCAAGGGGATGGCAGCGACTACAACATCGTGCACACGAAGTGGCAGGTCAACTACCAGATCACCGGCGTCGAGCAATTCTTCCGGAACGTCTACGTCCAGGACCCCAAGCCGGGCGAAGTCTACTTCGACATCCTGAACCAGAGCATCACGCCGTTGCTGCGCAGCTTGGTCGAGGATGCCGTGGTCAAGGCGATGGTCCACTACACCATCGACGAGGCCCTGCAAAGCATCGACACGATCCCGCGCCGCGTCCAGCAACTGGTGCAGCAGAAGCTCGACGCGATCGAAAGCGGCGTTCGCGTGGTGCAGGTGCAGTTAGTGAACGTGAAATGGCCCAAGCAGGTCGATCAGTCCTTCGAGGGGTTCATGCGCGCCAGCCAAGCCAGCGGCCAAGTGATGACCCAGGCCCGCGCCTATGCGGAGACCACTCTCAACAAGGTGGCCGGGCAGGCAGCGGAGGTTCTGTATCAGGCCTTGCAGGATAAGAATGGTAGCGAGCCGCAACGGGCCGCCCTGTGGTCGGAGGCCACGGGCGCGGTGCAGGATGCCGTCGCACAAGCTCAAACCTACCAGAGCAAGGTGGTTGAGAAAGCCAGATCGAGCGCCGACTACCTGCGGCAGATCCTGCCCGAGTATCGCCTGCGGCCCGAGCTGGTGACACGCACGATGTACTTGGATGCGATCCAGGAGGTTATGAAGAACGTGGATGAGAAGTGGATCGTCGACAAGTGTAACAATGCCAAGGAACGGGAAGTTCGCATCCTGCTCAACCGCGACGCGTTGTTGAAGCCCAGACAGAATGTGCAGAATCCCGCGGCCAGATGATCGGCGGCTTTGAACCTGTTAGAGAACGAGGTTATGGCGCACCAGCACTTACATTTCCAAGAGGAGTTTGGCACCGAGCAGACCCGCGACAAGCAACTGCGCGTCAGCGTCGCCTTGATCGGTACGCTGGCCGGGGGCGTGCTCCTCATCAATAGCGGCATCGGGCGGTTCATCTACGGCGCGGGCAGCTTCAATACCGAGCTCTTTGCCATGCTGGGGGCCGTCCTGCTCGGGGCCCCGATCATTATCCATGCGGTCCATAGCCTGATCCGAGGCGAATCGCACATGGATGAGCTGGCGGCCCTGGGCATCGTCGCGGCGTTCGCCACGGGCGAGTACATCGCCGCCGGACTGATCGGCTTTTTCATGTTGCTCAGCGAGTTGGTCGAGACGCGAACGGCGCTGGGGGCCCGTGCTTCGATCGAGTCTCTCATCCGGCTGACCCCGACGAAAGCGAATGTGCTCCAGCCGGACGGCAAAGAGCGGGAAGTCCGCGTCAGCGAGATGCGTCCGGGCGACCGGATCCGGGTGCGTCCGGGCGACAATATCCCCGCCGACGGCGAGGTGGAAAACGGCCTGAGCTCGGTGAACGAAGCGACCATTACCGGCGAGTCGCTGCCCGTCGACAAGGTGCCGGGGATGCAGGTCTTCGCCGGCACAAGCAACCTGACCGGCGTTCTCGACATTCGGGTAACCAAGGCAGGCGGGGACACCACCCTGGGCAAGGTTCAATCCCTGATCGTCCAGGCGGAACAGACCAAGATTCCGCTGATGCGAATCATCGACCGGTACATCACCTGGTACGTGCCGACGGTCCTGATGATTGCCGCGATTGTCCTGTTCTTCACGCGAAACATCGACCAAGCCATCACGATCCTGGTGATCTCGTGTCCCTGTGCCTTGATCCTGGCGACGCCGACGGCGATGGTGGCCGCCATTTCCGCCGCGGCTCGTCTCGGCATCCTGGTCAAGAATGTGGCCGATCTCGAAGTCGCCGGCAAGATGACGGCCCTGGTGTTCGACAAGACGGGGACCGTGACCACCGGACGACTGTACGTGACGAAGCTCACCCCTGCCGAAGGCGTGGAGCCGGGGGAATTGTTGGCTGAGGCCGCCGCCGCGGAGCAGATGAGCAAGCACCCGGCCGCCCGGGCCTTGCAGGAGGTCGCCAAGGAGGCCGGCCTGGCACTGTCCGCCCCGGAGAATTTCCGCGAGACCCCGGGCAAAGGCGTCACCGCCAAGGTCAATTCCGCGCGGATCATGGTCGGACGCGATACCTTCCTGGCCGAGAATGGGATCGACGTGCGGAGTGTACCGGACCCAAGACTGCACGAGGAGCAGGGCTTCAGCACGCTCTACGTCGGCAAGGGGGACCGGTGCATCGGCTGGATCGGCCTGCAGGACAAAACCCGGCCCGAGGCCCAGAAGGCCATCAGGGTCTTGATGGAGATGGGCATCAAGCGCGTTACGATGCTCACGGGCGACCGCAGCGAGGTCGCCAACCGGGTCGCCAGCGAGTTGGGCTGCACGGACTACAAGGCCCAGTGCCTGCCGCAGGATAAGCTGGCCGTTGTGGAGCAGATCAAGAGAGATGGTCACACAGTCGTGGTGGTCGGCGATGGGATCAACGACGCTCCGGCCCTGGCCGCGGGCGATCTGGGTATCGCCATGGGCGCGGCCGGCAGCGACGTGGCCATCAACTCCGCCTCCATCGCCCTGATGAATGATGACCTGGGACGCATCCCGTTTTTGGTCGATGTCTCGCGCAAGACGCGGCGTGTCATCAATGAGAATCTCGCCTTTGGCGTTCTGTTCATCGTGCTGGGCATCTCTCTGTCGAAGTTTGTGCCGCCCGCCATCGCCGCGTTCCTGCACTTTGCCAGTTCCCTGGTCGTCGTGTTCAACAGTGCGCGGCTGTTCCGCCAGGGTGAGGAGTTGGACGGGCCCGCCGCCGCGACCTATCGCGAGCGGCAACCCGTGCCCGAGCCGCAACCTGCGTAGAATACGGATCCTATGGAATACGCCATCGAGACAATCGGTTTGACCAAGATCTTCTCCGACTGGTGGGGCCGGGCGAGGGTCTATGCGGTGGACGACCTCAATCTGCAGATTCTCCCGAACGAGGTCTTCGGTCTGCTGGGGCCCAACGGCTCGGGCAAAACCACCACGATCAAGATGCTCCTGGGCCTGCTGCACCCGACGAAGGGACACGCCCTGGTCCTCGGCGGGGACGGGACCCATCCGAAGATCAGCAAGCGCGTCGGGTTCCTGCCCGAGGAGTCGTATCTCTACCGTTTCCTCAACGCCCGCGAGACGCTGGACTTCTACGGCCGGCTGTTCGGGCTCGACGCCAAGACACGGGAAGTCCGGATCGAGGCCCTGCTGGAGATGGTGGGCCTCAAGGCGGTCGCGAGCCGGCCGGTTGGCACGTACTCGAAGGGCATGGCCCGCCGCATCGGCCTGGCCCAAGCCCTGATCAACGACCCCGACCTGCTGATCCTCGATGAGCCGACGACCGGCCTCGACCCTATCGGGACGCGGCAGATCAAGGACCTGATCGCGAAGCTCGCCGAACGCGGTAAGACCGTCCTGCTGTGCAGCCATCTGCTGGCCGATGTGGAAGACGTCTGTCACCGAATCGCCATTCTCTATGGCGGCAAGATTCAGGCGCAGGGACGCGTCCGGGACCTTCTGCAACAGACCAACAAGACCCAGATCGTCACGGACGCCGTCAGCGATGCCACGGTCAGTCACATTCGGCAGATTCTGAGCGACGCACACGCCGAATGCGAAGTCACGACCCCAATGGAGAGGTTGGAGACCTTCTTCATCAAGACGGTCGTCGAGGCGCAGCAACAGGCCCGACCCACCAGCGGGGCGGTCAGCACGACCCAGATCGGCGACTTCCTCACCGCGGGCGCACGCAAGGAGAGCATCCTCGATATGCTGGTCTCGACTTCCGGCTCGGAAAAACCGCCCGCCGAGCCGGCCAAAACCGAGACAGTTCAACCCCGCGAGACCGTCCTCCCGCAGGCGAACAAGGACCTGCTCAGCAAGCTCACCCAGACGAGCCCAAGTCCACAAACGGAGCGGGTTTCGTCCACGGCGCCGGTCGAGACGCCCACCGGGGCACAACAGGAGGAGATCAAGAAGAGCATCCTGGACAAGCTGACGAAAAACGGGGAGTCCGGCCATGCGTAGGATATGGGCCGTTGCGACGAATACGATCCGGCAGGCCCTGCGGATGAAGGTGGCGGCCATCTTCGTTGTGCTGCTGTTGGTGCTACTGCCGGTGATGGGTTTCACCGCCACGGGCGACGGGACGCTCAAGGGCCGGCTCCAGACGTTCGTCAGCTATGGTCTATCGTTGACGAGTCTGCTGCTGAGCCTGCTGACGATCATCGTCTCGGTCTATGCCATCACCAGTGACATTGAACACCGGCAGATCTACACGGTCGTGACCAAACCCATCCGCCGCTATCAGATCATCCTGGGCAAGGTCCTGGGCGTGCTCGTGCTCGACCTCATGCTGCTGGTTCTCTTCGCGGGGATTGTCTACGGGGTGACCTCCCTGATCCCGAGGTTCGTAGTCGCCACGGAAGAAGAGCGACAAGCCGCCCGCAACGAGTTCTACACGGCCCGGGCCAGCCTGGTCCCGCCGGTGCTCGACGTGCAGAAGGAAGTCGAGGCCGCCTTCAAGAAGCTAACGAAGGATGAACTAGCCGCGATCTATCCGAATATGTCGCGGGAAGAAGTCTTTCGACAACTGACCAAGCGCATCCGGCTGGAGAAGCGGGCGGCCGCGATCGGACAAACGCTGGTCTGGGAATTTCACAACGTCAAGGTGCACGACCCCAACCAGAGCCTGTTCGTACGATTCAAGTACGACGTCTCGGTCACCCCGCCGGACGAGCAGGTGTACGGGGACTGGCGCATCGGCGACCTGCGCCAGCTTAAGCAGGGCCCCGGAGCGCTGGTGCAAACGCCGATTTGGGGACAGACCCGCAAGGATATCGTGCGCAAGTTCCACGAGGTGGAGGCTCCTGGTTCCGTCGTGGCCAAGGATGGCTATCTCGCCGTGGGATTCATGAATCCGCCTCTGAATGAAACGGTCGTTCTGTTCCCGGTCGAGGATGGGCTGGAAGTGCTGTACAAGGCGGACACGTTTGCGGGCAATTTTGTTCGGGCCACGCTCTTGATCCTGTGTCGGCTCGTTTTCCTGGCCTGCCTCGGCGCACTGGCGGCCAGTTTCCTGTCGTTCCCGGTGGCCATTCTGTTCTGCCTGGTGATCTTTTTCACGGGCACGGTCAGCGGCTTCATCGTGGAATCGTTCGGCTACATGAGCCAGAACATCAGCCGCATCTACACGTACACGGTACAAGGGGTCATCCAAGTCTTGCCGCAGTTTGATAAGTACAATCCCACGAAATTCCTGGTCCCGGCGCGGCTGATGACGTGGGGCTTCGTGGGCGAAGTCGTGCTGATCATCGTGGCCCTGAAGGCCATGTTCCTGCTGTTGCTCGCCCTGGTTATCTTCAGCTTCCGGGAGTTGGCGAAGGTGGTGGTGTAGTCGGCGATGCGCACGCGTGATTTTGTCATCGTGTTGGTCTGTCTGGCCGGGGCGGCGGGCCTGCTGTATGCGGCCGGGTCGCAGCTCGACTACATCAACGCCCAGCGGCAGGCCATGAAGATCGTCATCAATCCCCCCTTGGAGAACGCGCCTCCCTCCCTGGCGTTTGCCACCGTGGCCATGGGGGCGTTTCGCGGCCTGATCGTGGATATCCTCTGGATGCGGGCCGACAAGCTCAAGGAGGACGGCCAATTCTTCGATGCCCGCCAGTTGGCGGAGTGGATCACGACCTTGCAGCCCCGGTTTGCCGCCGTCTGGGAGTTTCAAGCTTGGAACATGGCGTACAACATTTCCGTCGCCATCCCGGCTACACAGCCGGAACAGCGCTGGCGCTGGGTCAAGAACGGCTACGAACTGCTCCGCGACAAAGGCATTCCCCTGAATCCCAAGTCGATCCAGCTTTACCGGGAGCTGGCGCGCATCTTCCAGCACAAGCTCGGCGGCGTGTCCGATGACGCCCAGGAATATTACAAGCTCCAATTTGCCGAGGAAATCGGACCGTTGCTCGAATCCCAGGATAATGGCATCCGTCAGAGCGAGAACCGGTATTTCGATGCCCTCATCCAGTCGGCCCGGGAATGGCCCGAGATCGCCAACGACCCGAACATAGCGGTGTTCCTGCAGGCGCTGCGGACCGCGGATGAGAGTTTCACCTCGGAAGGGGACTTCGTGAGGAGCTATCTGGCTCTGCGCCAGGAGGATGCCAAACGGACGGCGGAGGACGGAGGACAGAAGGCGGAGACGCCGACAGCTTCCGGTTCGAATTCCAAGTTCAAGCCGGCGGCATTCGAAGTTCTCAACGCCTATCGTGGGACCGAGGCCCTCAAGCGGTTCGACCTCTTTGCGAAGGCCTACCAGCTCCGACACGTCTGGAAGCTCGAGCCCGCGCTGATGCAGAAGGTCAGCCAGACGTACGGCCCGGTCGACTTCCGCGATCCCAACCAGCATTTTCCATTCGACTGGCGGCACCCGGACAGCCACGCCATCTATTGGGCCATGAAAGGGCTTGATATCGCCAAACAGGAGAAGGACCGCGAGATCGGCATGCAGGAGGTGAATACCGATCGCATGGTGCTTCACAGCCTCCAGAACCTGTTTCGCTACGGCAAGATCGTGATCCTCCGGGAGCCGCGGGATCGAGGACCGAAGGCGGCAGACGGCAGCGACTCCAAACCGCCCTCGGAGAGCCGCTATCCGCAACTCCGGAAGGACGTTTATCTCGGCCCGGATCCACGCATCTTCGATTCGTACGAGAAGGCCTATCGGGCCGTGTATCAGAAATACGAAGTCGAGCGCGGCCGCAAGGAGTCGTTCGAGAACGGCCATCGCAACATGCTGAAAAACGCCGTGCTCGTCTTTTACCAGGCAGGATTGAAGGGCGAGGCGACGAAGATCTACAATCGGCTGCGAAAATTGTATCCGCTGGACGAATTCAAGGTCCCGCTCGATCAGTTTGCCAAGAATCGTATCGTGGAGGAGTTCGACGGTCTCGGCATCACCGACGCCAGCGAGCAGATCGCCTCGCTGCTGATCAATGCGTATGGCCTCTACGCCGTCCGTGACGACAATGCCGCCGCCGCCAACGAGCAACTGGCCCAGTTCGTCTGGGATTCTTACAAAGCCAAGTATGGCGACAATGAGAGAATCGATCTGCCTCCCATGCGTGTGCTGAGGTATTTCGCGCTGAGTCAGTTTCTCAACAGCGACGCCTATCCGCTCTACATCCGGCAGGGTCTGCTGTCGCGCATCGAACTCGAGAAGCCGGAGTTGTTCAAGGAGTTGCAGCAGACCGACGCCGAGTTGCGGCAGCAGATCGAGCAGTACCAAAAGACACAGAAACAGTAAAAACCAGTTGGAACTGTCAAGTGTGAAGTCTCAAGTCTTCAAACTTGCAGCTTGACACTTCCAACTTCTTATACGACTTTGAGCTTAAACCTTCAGACAGAACAATTGACCCCTTCGCAACGGCAGGCCGTCTGCCATCGGGAAGGGCCCTTGCTGGTCCTCGCCGGCCCAGGCAGCGGCAAGACGCGCGTCATCACGTATCGCATCGCGGCGCTCATCGACTCCGGCGTCCAGCCCTACCACATCTGTGCGATCACGTTCACGAACAAGGCCGCCGAGGAGATGCGGCAGCGGGCGGTGGCGCTCGGCGCCTCCAGCGGCGCCCACATCAGCACCTTCCACTCCTTGTGCGTGCAGATTCTCCGCCGGTACGCCGCGGCGGCCGGGGTGCACTCCAACTTCAGCATCTACGATGATGCGGACCAGACCCGGTGCGTCAAGGAGGCCCTCAAGGACTGCGACGTCGACGCCACGAGTTTGCCGCCGGCACGCGTGCTCGAAGCGATCTCGACGCTGAAAAACAAGCTCGTCGATGCCGAGGCGTTCAAGCTACAGGCAGAGGATTTCTTCTCGCGGACCCTCGCGAAAATATACGCCCGCTACCAGAAGCTTCTGACGGAACGCAACGGGTTGGATTTCGACGATCTGCTCATGAAAGCGGCTCTGCTGCTGGAGAGGGATTCGACGGTCTGCCGGGAACTCTCGGATCGGTTCCAGTACCTGCTGATCGACGAGTACCAGGATACGAATCACGCCCAATACCGGCTGGCCAAGGCCCTCGTCTCCAACCACAAGAACATCTGCGCGGTGGGCGATCCCGATCAGTCGATCTACCGGTGGCGGGGGGCGGACATCCGCAATATTATGGCGTTCGAGAAGGATTGGCCCGGCGCCACGATCATCCGACTGGAAGAGAATTTCCGCAGCACGGCGGAGATTCTGCGGGCCGCCGACAAGCTCATCGCCTGTAATCGACACCGCAAGCAGAAGAGCCTCGTGCCGGTCCGAAGCCACGAGGGCCAAGTGAATGTCGATTGCTATGAAGACGAGGCGCAGGAGGCCGATGCCGTCGCCCAGCGGATTCAGAGGCTTCTCGCGACCGGCGTCTCCGGCCGCGATGTTGCCGTGTTCTACCGCATCAACGCGATGAGCCGGGCCCTGGAAGAGGCGTTCATTCGGCGCCGAGTTTCGTATCAGGTGGTGCGCGGGGTCGAGTTCTACAATCGCAAAGAGATTCGGGACATTTTGGCTTATTTGAAGATCCTCGTGAATCCGGCGGATGAAGTGGCGTTGCAGCGGATCATCAATACACCGACCCGGGGGATCGGCAAGGTCTCGACCGACAAGATCAGCGACTATGCCTCCCGCAGCGGCATGACGATGTTCGACGCCCTCCGCGGGGCCAACGAGATTCCGGGCTTGAGCACGGCCCTGAAGGAGAAGCTGACCGACTTCCTCAAGATGATCGATGGCTTTGCCCAGCAGATCGAGGGGAAGGTTGCGCCCCTGATGGAGCGGGTCTTCGTGGAAACCGGCCTGGCGCAATCGTTCAAGAGTGCCGGACTGGAGGGCCAGACGGCCACCGAAAACGCCGAAGAGTTGATCAGTACGGCGGCCGCTTACGACAAGCAGACGGACAATCCCTCTCTCGTGGATTATCTCCAGCAGATCGCACTGTTCAGCGATGCCGACGTCTACAACGAGGCCAGCGGCCAGGTCGCCCTGATGACTCTCCACGCCGCCAAGGGGCTGGAATTTGAGCACGTGTTCATCATCGGCCTGGAGACCGGTCTGCTCCCGCACGAGCGGGCCAACGGCAACCAGGATGAGCTGGAGGAGGAGCGGCGGCTCTTCTTCGTCGGCGTCACCCGTGCCAAGACGAATCTGTATGTGAGTTACGCCCGGTACCGGACCTTCCGGGGGCAACTGCTTCGCACGATCCCTTCGCAATTCTTGTATGAGCTGGGGGCCAACTTCATCCACCAGGTGCCCGAGCCGGAGGAAGACACGCAACAGTGCCGGCTGCCCCTGGCCCCGCGAGCGCAGCCCCAGCCGACGGCCCCGAGCCGTCCGGCTCCCTATACCCCCGGTGAACTGGTGCGGCACAAGACCTTCGGCCTGGGCCGCGTCAAGAAGTTCGTCGACATGGGGGGCAATAGCGTGATCGTGATTTCCTTCAACAGTGGACAGACCAAATCCCTGCTGCTACAATACGCCGAGCTTACGAAAGAGTAAGCGTTGTAGCCCGAATCCATTGTTGAAGGGAGAAGACCATGTCGGGACAGATCAACCGCAGGGAATTCCTGGAATTGACGGCTGGAGGTGCCGTGTGTCTGGCGGGCGTCGGCGTGTTTGCCGGCGGGGCACAAGCCGCAGGGACAAAGCTTATCAGCCCGGGTTGCCGCAGGAGCAAAGTCAAGGTCGCCCGGATCTACATGGGTGTCAGAGGGGCCCATTGGCCCACGCCGCTGCTGAACTTCGACGAGGAGGTCGCCTCCTACGGCAAGCAGTTTGCCAAGCTCAGCGGTGAGTTGGCCGACGTGGAGTTTGTGGACGCGGTCGTCACCTCACCTGCCGAGGTCAAACAGATCAAGGACAAGCTCAAGGACGTCGACGGCATTCTGGCGATCCACGTGAGCATGGGTGTCACGGGTATCCTCCAGGAGATCCTCAGTGCCGGCAAGCCGACGGCCGTCTTTGCCATCCCGTACTCGGGACACGAATGGAGTTCTTTTGGCAATCTCCAAAAGCAGCCGGCCGGCGCCAAGATGGAGTGCTTCCTCACAAGCGACTATTCTCAGCTCGCCACCGCCATCCGGCCGTTCCGTGCCATTCACCACCTTCGCGAGGCAAAGATCCTCAACGTGACCACACGCTCGTTCAAGGAGTATGCCAGTCAGATGAAGGCGAAGTTTGGCACGGAGATGAAGCAGATCGACTTGGACACTGTCGTCAAGGCGTACAACGCCATTTCCGATGCGGATGCCAAGGCCGAGACCGACCGGTGGATCAAGGGGGCCGAGGCGGTGGTCGAGCCTTCCCCGGAGACTGTGTACAAATCCTGCAAGCTCGCCTTGGCCTTTGAGAACATGCTGGCCGAGGAGGATGCCACCGTGCTGACGGTCGATTGTTACGGCTCCATGTGGGATAAGACGATCAAGCTGCCGGCCTATCCCTGCGTGGGGTTCTGCCGGCTCAACGACATCGGCCTGGGCGGAATCTGCGAATCGGATCGCCAGTGCGCCATGACGCACATCCTCCTGCAGGGCCTGACCGGAAAGCCTTCGTTCGTCAGCGATCCGACGGTTGATGAATCCACCAACAGCATCATCCTGGCCCACTGCATGGGTGCGCGGAAGATGGACGGGCCGGACGGCCCAACGTCGCCCTACAAGCTGCGCAGCGTCCACGAGAGGCAGGAGGGCGTCACCTCCCAGAGTCAGATGCGCAAGGGCCAGAAAGTGACCCAGGCCATCCTGATTGGAGCAGATCTGATCCAGTACTTCACGGGCGAGATCATCGACGCGCCGGTGGGCCTGCAATATGACCGCGGCTGCCGGACCAAGATCAACGTCCGGGTGGACGGCGACGTCACGACGCTCTGGAAGAACTGGTCGAACGGCCTGCACCGCGAGACGGTCTACGGCAGCGTAACCAAGGAGATGGGCCAGTTCTGCCGGTATATGGGCGTCAAGATGGTGGATGAGGCGGCGAAGGTCTGACGGGACAGGATCAGCAAGTATGTGATATCCGGGTGGCAGCGGCGGGTGCAACTTGCCGCTGCCGCCCGATGCCTGAAACGGCGAGGAGTAACGTATGCCTATCCGTAGACGAGAATTCCTGAAGAGCGTTGGTGGGGCGGCGGCCGGTCTGGCCGTAACCAGCTCTGTCTTAGGCAGGCAGAAGCCGACGCAGACTGATGAGGCGGTCCTGAGCCAGACGGATGAGCGAATCCGCAAGTGCCGGATGGGTACGGCTTCTTTGCGGCTGATCGGTCCCGATGGCCAGCCGCTGCGGTCCGGCGTGAACCTCCGGATCAGCCAGACGAAGCACAAATTCCTCTTCGGTTGCAACATCTTCAAGCTGGGCCGCTGCCGGACGGCCGAAGACAACGCCGCCTACGAGAAACAGTTTGCCGACTTGCTGAACTATGCCACGCTGCCTTTCTACTGGTGGCAGTACGAGCGGCAGAAGGGCAAGCCCGATGAGGAACGCACCGACGAGATTGTTCGCTGGTGCAACGCCCATGGCGTCGCCATGAAGGGGCATCCCCTGGCGTGGAACTATGTGGACCCCCGGTGGTTGGCCCAGAGCACCCCCGAAGAGGCGATGCGGCTCCAGTTGGAGCGGATCGGACGCTGTGCGGCACGCTTCCAGGGCAGCATCAATATCTGGGACGTAGTCAACGAGGCGACGGCCTATGACCGTGAGGAACTGAAGCAACGGGCGCCGAAGCTGACCGAAGCGATCGCGAAGATGGGCATTAGCGCCTACGTCCGGACCGCCTTCAAGACCGCCCGTGAGGCTAGCCCACAGGCGACGCTCGTGATCAACGACTATCGCGTAGACTCCGCTTTTGCCGAGAAGGTGGTTTCTCAGCTCGTCGATGAGACCGGCAAACCCATGTACGATGTCATCGGCATTCAGTCGCACATGCACGGCGGATACTGGGGCGCGGCCCGCGCCTGGGAGGTGTGCGAGCGTTTCGCCAAGTTCGGCAAGCCCCTGCATTTTACGGAGACGACGGTCGTGTCGGGTCCGAAGAAGGGTTCGACTTGGGCCACGACGCCGGAGAGCGAACAAGACCAAGCGAAGAGGGTGACCGAATTCTACACGGTGCTGTTCTCCCATCCCGCCGTCGAGGCCATTACCTGGTGGGATTTCACCGACCAGGGCGCCTGGCAGAGCGCACCCGCCGGCCTCGTTCGCGACGACATGAGTCCCAAGCCCGCCTACGAACTGCTTCGTAGCCTGGTCAAAGGCAGGTGGTGGACGAAGCTGGAGACGGCCACCGACTCACGCGGGGGCGTCGAGTTTCAGGGCTTCTGCGGGAGATACGGCGTCGAGGCCAAGGTGGGCGACCGGAGACTCGCCGGTGGATTCTCGCTCGATCGGGAGCAGAAGACGCCCGTGGAGATACGATTGGCGTAGTCAGCGGAAGGAGCCAGGGAAATGAACTATGCAGTGATTATGGCAGGGGGGACAGGCAAGCGGCTATGGCCGCTCAGCCGTCAGAAACGGCCCAAGCAGGTGTTGAAGCTTCTGAACGGCCAGACGCTTCTGGGGCGGTGTTTTGAGCGACTGGTTCCCGTCTTCGACGTTCGTAACATTCTCGCTCTTACCAACGTAGAGTACTCCGATGTGGTGCGGGAGAATCTGCCCGATCTGCCGGTCAACAACGTGATCGCCGAGCCGGTGGTGCGCGATACGGCCGGCGCGATTGGCCTGGCGGCCACGGTTTTGGCCAAAAATGACCCCGATGCCGTCATGGCACTGCTCACCGCCGACCAGCTTATCGAGCCCCCCGAGGTCCTGCAGCAGGCCCTGACTGATGCTTTCCGGTTCATCGCGGGCAATCCAGAGGCGCTGATCACGTTCGGGATCAAGCCGACCTTCCCCAGCACCCAACTCGGATATATCAAGTGTGCCAACCCGCGCGAGTGCCCCAAGTGCCACAACACCGTCTACTCCGTTGAGGCCTTCAAAGAGAAGCCCGACCAGCAGACCGCCAAGCAGTACGTTGAGAGCGGCCAGTATTCCTGGAATTCCGGCATGTTCGTCTGGCGGGCGAAGACCATTCTGGCCAACCTGCAGAAGTTCCTCCCGGAGACCGTTGAGCCCCTCCGCCGAATCGGCGGCGCCTGGGACTCCCCGGTACAGGGAAAAACGCTTCAGGAATGGTTTCCCAAGCTGCCGAAGATTAGCATCGACTACGCCGTGATGGAAAAGGCGGCGGATGTCCATGCCATCCAGCTCGACTGCCAATGGTTGGACATGGGCTCTTTCGCCGCCTTAGCCGATGTCATCAAATCAGATGAGAACAACAACGTGGTCGTCGCCGGAGCCAGCGAGCTGCTCGATTGCCGCAACGATATCATCGTGACGGAAGATAAAGGGCACCTCATTGCGGCCATCGGAATCCAGGACATCGTCGTGGCCCATACGCCGGACGCAACGCTGGTTTGCCACATCAGCCAGACGGAGAGGCTCAAGGCCCTGCTCGAACGGATCGAACAACACGGCCGTACGAAGTTCCTGTAGCCTCAGAGGCGACCCCCGGAATGAGGTACCTGGCTATAGATTACGGTGCAAAAAGGACGGGACTGGCGGTTTGTGACGCCGCCGAGACCATCGCCTCCCCCTACGGGGTGCTCCAGGGCCAAAAGGATTTGGTCCAGCAGATCGGGCGGATCGTCGCATCCGAGAATATCGAGGCGATTATCCTCGGGTTACCGCTGAACATGAACGACACGGAGGGCCCGCAAGCGAAAAAAGTCCGGACGTTCGCGGCACAACTTCAACCCTACATCCGGATTCCCGTTCATTTCCAGGATGAGCGACTCAGCAGCTTCGGGGCGGAGCAGAAACTGGCGGAAATCGGCCTGAGCAGGGGCAAAAAACGCGAGCGGCTCGATGCGGTGGCCGCCGCTGAGATCCTGCAGGCCTTTCTGGAGCAGAAAGCGGGCGGTTGAGCCCCGCGATGTACCGACGACGGGGAGGTGTGCGTTTTTTTACCCCGGACAGCGGGAAAAAGGCTTGCCAACGTCCTCATCGGTCGGATAGACTCAGTGATTCATAACTTGTTTGTTGGAAGAGCATCAGTAGGACCAAACAAAAAGGGCATGTGGAAAGTATGCTAACTAAAGAGGATAAAGGGAGCATTATTGGGGATTTTGAAGTACATGAGGGAGACACAGGGTCGCCGGAGGTGCAGATTGCATTGCTGACGAGGCGAATCAACGATCTGACCGAACACCTTCGCGCGCATCCCAAGGATCATTCCTCCCGGCGCGGCCTGCTCAAGATGGTGGGCAACCGCTCGGCATTGCTGCGATACGTCCGCGATCGAGACCTCAAGCGGTACCAGACCATCATTACACGTCTGGGGCTGCGGAAGTAGTCCAAAGAAGGACAGGAGACAGAGGACGGAAAACAGAAGATGGATGACAGAGGACAGAAGACAGAGGACAGACGATGGGGCTGTCCTCTGTCCTCCGTCCTCCGACATCTGTCTTTCACCCTTTGTCATCCATCACGAGGTCCGCGCGATAGTGCCACATAGTTGAATCAGTGAAGGAACGTGGAAAATGACAGGTGTACACAGTGTTTCGAGAGAGATTGGGGGCCGCACACTGACCATTGAAACGGGTCGGATCGCCAAGCAGGCCCACGGAGCAGTGATGGTATCGTACGGAGAGACGGTGGTGCTGGTCACCGCCGTCGTGGCGGCCCCGCGGCAGATGGACGAAGTGGGCTTCTTCCCCCTGAGCGTCGACTACCGCGAGAAACAAAGCGCCGCCGGCAAATTTCCCGGCGGTTTCATCAAACGGGAGGGTAGACCATCGACCAAAGAGACTTTGACGTCGCGGAACATCGACCGGCCGATTCGGCCGCTCTTTCCGGACGGCTATTTCAACGAAGTGCAGGTCACGGCCAGCGTGATGAGCGCCGATCGCGAAAACGACCCGGACGTCCCGGCGATCATTGGCGCCAGCGCGGCGCTATCCATCAGCAAGATCCCCTTCCTGGGGCCTCTGGGGGCCTGCCGGGTGGGTCGGATTGACGGGCAGTTCGTCATCAATCCCACTCATACGCAACTGGAGGGTGGCGATCTGAACATGCTGGTCGGCGGCACGAAAGACGCCATCAACATGATCGAGGTCGGCGCCAGAGAGCTGCCCGAGAACGCGATCGCCGAGGGAATTCAGAAGGCGCACGAGGCCATTCAGGAAGTCGTCTCGATGATCGAGGAGCTCCAGGCCCAAGTGCCCGTGGAAAAAGAAGCGACGATCGTGGAGCTCGATGCCGGCCTTTATGAGAAAGTAAAGGCGGAGATCCATGACCGGCTGGTGGTGTTGAAGACCATTAGCGGCAAGCAGGAGCGGAACAACGCCGTCAATGAGTTGTTCGATGAGGTTCGCACGCGGTACGCGGAGGCGGCCGAGGGCGCCGCTGCGACCCAGCCGGCCGTGGACGCGAACATGCTCAATCGCGTGCTCGACAAGATTGAGGAGGAAGTCGTCCGCAAGATGATCCTCGACGGCAAGCGGCTTGACGGCCGGGGCGAGGCGGATGTCCGTCCGATCTCCTGCGAAGTGAGCTTGCTGCCCAGGACCCATGGCTCGGCCCTGTTTACCCGGGGTGAGACCCAGGCCATAGTCAGCGTGACGCTGGGCACCATTCGTGACGCCCAGATCATCGACGGCCTCCAGGAGGAGTACGCCCAGAGCTTCACCTATCACTACAACTTCCCGCCCTACGCCGTGGGCGAGATCAAGCCGATCCGCGGCCCGGGCCGCAGAGAGATCGGGCATGGTGCTCTGGCCGAACGGGCGTTGGAGAACGTCCGGCCGCCGGAAGAGGACTTCGCCTACACGATCCGGATCGTCTCCGACATCACGGAGTCGAACGGGTCCAGCTCGATGGCTTCCGTGTGCGGTGGCTCGCTGGCCTTGATGGACGCCGGCGTCCCCATCCGTGGGGCGGTCGCCGGGATTTCCGTGGGCTGGGTCAGCGATCACACCGGGCGCTACAAGCTGCTTACCGACATCCTCGGCGAGGAAGACCACTTCGGCGATATGGACTTCAAGATCGCCGGCACGACGACGGGAATCACCGCCATCCAACTCGACATCAAGGCGATGGGGCTCCCGCACCAGATCATGGTCGAGGCGCTCGAGCGGGCGCGAACGGCCCGGCTCAAGATCCTGGAAGTCATGAATCGGGTCATCAATGCCCCGCGGGCGGAATTGAGCAAGTATGCTCCGAAGCTGATTACCATGGAGATCGATCCCGAGTACATCGGGAAGGTCATCGGTCCGGCGGGCAAGATGATCAAGAGCCTCCAGGAACAGACGGACACCGTCATCGAGATCGAAGAGGACGGCACCATCTACATCAGTTGCACCGACGGCGACGGCCATCTCAAGGCCAAAGAGATGATCGAAGCGATGACCCAGCCGCCACAGATCGGCCGGATCTACAAGGAATCCAAGGTGGTCTCCGTCAAGGACTTCGGGGTCTTCGTCGAGATCATCCCCGGCGTGGAAGGACTGTGCCACGTCAGCGAGCTCAGCGAGAACTACGTCAAGCACGTCGAGGATGTCTGCAAGCTCGGCGATATCATCCCGGTCAAGCTGCTGTCCGTCGACGAGCAGGGCCGCTACAAACTGTCGCGCCGGGCGGCTCTGGCCGAGCTGGGCATCAAGGAAGAGAAAAGAGAGGAGAGCGGGGAAGACCGAGGAGAGGAGAGAAAGGAAGGCCGACGAGAAGGCAGAAGAGACGATAGACGGGACGACCGCAGGCCCAGGCACACCGGCAAGCGGTAAGCGATGGGTCTCTGACGGAACGCCATTCGGTTTCTAAACCATAAAGCCGAGAACTCAAAAGGGTCGCCCCGTGGCTGGGGCGGGCTTTTGAGTTCTCGGCTCTCTGTTTTTGACGGGTCGAGACGCTGGCGGAGTGAAAGACGTGTGAACGAGCTTCTGGGCGGCATACTCGTAGTAGGTCTGGTGATGGGAGCTGGGATCGTGGGGCTGCTGTCCCGCAGGGATCTCGGCAGAAGGAGGGACCGTTCTCAGGCAGCCGATCCCGACGAAGAGTTGACCCGGCTGACCAGCGAGCTGGCCCATGAGATCAAGAACCCCCTTTCGACGGTGAAGGTCAACCTTCAGCTTGCCAGAGAAGCCCTGGATGACGTGGACCTGACCGAGCCGGGCCGGGTGTTGTGGGATCAATGCCGGCACAACCTCGCCGGCGCCTCCCGCAAGATCGCCGTCGTTCAGAAAGAGACCGATCGGCTCGAGCAGATTCTGGATAGCTTTCTGAAGTACGTTCGCCGTCCGGACCTGCAACTGGCTACTGTGGATCTGAATGAGCTGGTGAGCGATATGGTCGACTTCTATTCGCCCCAGGCGTACAGTCATGCTCTGACGGTCCGGCAGGGCCTCTGCGACGAGCCCCTGATGTGCCGAGCCGATCCCGGCGCGTTGAAGCAGGTCTTGCTGAACCTGTTCATCAACTCGCAACAGGCGTTGGAGGGCCCTCCAACGCGCGATTCCGCGTTGGGGACCCCGGGCCAAGGCGGTGAGCTCATCGTCCGGACAGTCCGACGAGCCGGGCGGGCCGTCATTCAGGTAAGCGACACCGGCAAAGGGATACCGCCGGAGAGACTCCCAACCATCTTTCAGCCCTATCGGTCCGGGCGCTCCGGCGGCACCGGATTGGGGCTGGCCACGGCCAAGAAGATCATCGAGGCCCACGAAGGCACGATCTCCGTTCACAGCGAGGTGGGGAAAGGGACTTCCTTCACGATAGAACTGCCTCTGGTGTACACCAAGGCCGCGCCGGGTGACGAATCGGCTTAGCGTGCCGCGCTTCCCATCTTCAGAAGGAGCATAGGGTTGCTCAAGCAGGGGGAGGAGCTACGGCGGGATGCGCCTCCCGATCGTAGGCTTTGCGGAGGATTTCTGCATTGTACTCGGCTCTCTCTCGGGGCAGGATCTGCTGGAGCAAGGACAACGATTCCTCCTGGCGGCCGAGCAGTGCCAGTGCCGTGGCCATGTTCGCGCGGTACTTCTCGCTCTCCGGGACCAACCCGGCCGCATCCGTGAAACGCGCCAGAGCCAAGTCGTACTCTTTGCGAAGCAGTCGGCACATGCCCAGATTGTTCGATAGGACCGGATCGCGGGGATGGATCTTCAGGGCCGTCGTCAAGCTATCGATGGCCTCGTGGATACGACCCTGACGCATTTGCAGCTCCGCCAGACTGTTGTAGGCCGGGATAAACCGCGGGTACTCCTGCACACACCTGCGCAGGACGAACTCGCACTCCGTATCCTTGCCCTGCGTGGCGAGAATCTCCGCCATCGAGTAGAGAGTCTTGGCGGTGGGCGGCCGATCGCGTGGAACCTCGCTTTCGGCCTGATGCGCCTTCCGTTGCGCGTCGCCGTGAGAGGCGGACTGCCGCGACTGCGTACAGCCGTACAACAATAGGAGTACGGGAAGACAGATGGCGACGGTGGAAACCCGTGGCGCGGTCATTGGGTGATGGTCCTCCCCGAAGAGGGCTTGGCAGAGAGATCGGCGTTCTTCCGAAGAATCATCACCACCTGCTCGGAACGAACGCCGGTTCCTCCTGGCATCGCGTCCGAGAGGCTCATACGGGCCGGATCGATGCCCGCCTCGCGCAACCGGCGCGTCACCAAGGCGACGCGTGCTTTGTATAGTTCGGGCGAGATCCTCTCATCCTGCCGGATGTTCAAGAGCCCGGGGTGCTCCGTGAAGTGTCGCGCCAACACGGCGAAATCGCGTTGCCCCAGCTCGTTGAGCCTCTCGCCGTCAACGTCGAAATGGTAGGGATACAGGGTATGCTGCGTAATGATGGCGTTCTCCACCCCGATGTTGTTGACCGTTCGCACCACTTCGCTGTCGAACCGCCGATCCGCGGCCGTCCGCGCCTCCTCCTCACAACCACTCATCAGGCCGCACAGCAGGCAGATTGCCACAACTCCAGGCGTTCTCATAGCATGTTCTCCTCTTACCGAGACTCCTCTATTCATGGAACCGGTTGCACTCATCGGGACAGCAGCGTACGGGCGATGTTGATCCCCGCCGGCCCGACCGTGACGATGATGACCGCAGGAAAGATGCACAATACCATGGGGACAATCAGCTTGACGGCCACCTTCTCCGCCTCTTCCTCGGCGGTCATGCGGCGTTCCTCCCGCATGGAGGCGGTGAACTCCTTCAAGGCCACCGCCACGCTCGTGCCGAAACGTTCGCTTTGAACGAGAATGGCCGCCAGGGAAGACAACTGGTCCGCTCCCGTGCGCACCGCCATGCTGCGCATCGCCTCGGTTCGGCTCGCGCCCAGATGCATTTCGAAATTGCTGAGGTCCATGGCCGTGCCCAGCACCTCGCTCACATGGTGAATCTCGTCCGAGACGATGTTCCACGCCATGTCCAAGCCGATCCCGGAAGATACACAAATCTCCAGCAAGTCGACCGCATCCGGCAAGTAGCGCTGAATCTCCTGCCGGCGTTTCCGCACGTGGTAGAGCACGATCAGATTGGGAATGAAGAAGGGGAGAACGGCGCCGAGGGAAATCAGCGACGCCTTCTGCAGGAGATCCTGCTCCAGAGGTGCGACGAGCAGGGCCGTCAGCAGCAATCCGGCGACGAACAGGAGGATCTTCATGCCGGTGTAGATGGCCGGAGCGGTCCGGCTCATATAGCCGGCCCGGATCAACTGCTCCCAGAGACTCGTGCTGGCATGGCCGTGCGAGACGTAGTTCCCCACCTCCTCCAGGAAGCGCAGGAACTGTCCTGATCGGGTCCGCGTGGCCGAGCGATCATAAGCGAACTTGCTCGTTTCGAGCCGGCGGCTCACGGCTCGGCGCCGCTGCTCGCGCAGAAACAGGAGGCCGATGCCGACGAAGACGACCGAGGCAAAGGACAGCACCGGCACGAGCACTTCCGGACGTGTCCAGTCCAAGTTGACCCTGTTGATCCAATCTCTCCACATGATCTCTGATGACCTAATAACGGATGACGGTGAGTTTGTCCATTAACCAAGCCCCAAGGAGAACGTTGGCGACCGTGGCGATGAGCATGTATCGGCCCGACCAGGTCGTGTAGAACAATTGCATGTACTCGGGAGCGATAATGTTCAGGAGGATGAAGAGCAGAAGCGGCAGCCCGATCAGCAGCCATTTGCTCATGTTCGTCTGGGCCGTGAGGACCCGGACCCGGCGGTGCAGCCGGATGCGGGAGCGCATCACGGCCGCCAGCGTGTCCATCAACTCCGCCAGATTGCCGCCGCTGCTCAACTGAATCCCCACGGCGGTGGCGAAGAGCTTCAAATCGGTGTTGTGGCTGGTGTCGGCGACGCGGCGGATGGAGCCCTCCAGATCCAGCCCGAGCGCCTGTTCCTGGCAGATCTCGCCGAAGAGCTTCGCCAGAGGATCACCCACCTCCTGGGAGACCAGTTGGAAGGCGCCGACGAGAGGGTGGCCGGCGCGCAGGGCTCGGGCCGCGATGCCGAGGGAATCGACGAATTGTCTCTCGAACAAGGCCACCCGGGTCGCGATGCGTTTCTTCGTGGCGACCCAGAACACCACGATGATGCCGACCGAAAGGCCCGAGGCCATCCAAGCTCCATATCCCAGGGCGAACGTGGCGACGAACGCCAGCACCGCGACCACCACCAGCATCAGAAAGACAACGTACGCCGAGGCCCTCCAACCCGCGTCGAGCCGCAGCCGCTCCAGTCGCTCCGAAAAGGTCTCCCTCTTGGTGCGACTCTCCCGGCGGCGCGTCTCGTATTCGGCCCGCCAAAGCTGCAGGGCTTGGGATTTCTGGGCTTCCGGCCCGCCCACACCCAGCCGCTCGCGCAACTGTCCCTGGCGTTTGAGGTATTGGATGACCCAGAGGACGACGCAGATGCTCCAAGCCGAGAACACCAGCACGAAGACTGCGGACATCAGGATGGTGTTGAGAATCTCATGCTTACTCATGGCTGCTTTTGTCTCCGTCGCTCAGGAACCCGTGCCGCCGGCGCGTCGCAAGGAGCTCTGATCCACGCCCGGCGTCAGCCCCAGAATCCTTTGCGGCCGCGTCCCTCGGCTTCCTCCGCTTCTTCTCCAGTTTTGGCGGCCACCACGGGTTTTGGCAGAACCCGGCGCTGGAAAGCGTCCGGGGACATTTCCACGCCGTGCGCCTTCAGTTTCGACAGAAGCCGGGGCCGCACCCCGCATACTTCGAAATCTCCGTAGGCATTGCCGTCCTCGTCCACGCCCTTTTGGTCGAAATGGAAGATCTCGTGCAGGCAAATCGTATCGCCTTCCATGCCGGTGATTTCGGAGATCTCCAAGATCTTCCGGCCGCCGCCGGCCAACCGGCCCAAATGGATCAGGACGTTCAAAGCCGAGCTCATCTGCTCCCGGATCGCCCGCACGGGATAGTTCAGTCCCGCCATGCTCACCATGTTCTCGAGCCGGCGCAGCGCGTCGCGCGGACTGTTGGCGTGGACGGTGGTCATCGAGCCCTCATGGCCCGTGTTCATGGCCTGGAGCATGTCGAGCGTTTCGGCGCCGCGCACCTCGCCGATGATGATCCGATCGGGTCGCATGCGCAGGCTGTTGCGCAGCAGGTCTCTTTGGGTGATCTCCCCCTGGCTTTCAATATTCGGGGGCCGCGTTTCCAGACGCACCACGTGCTGGCGCTGGAGCTGGAGCTCAGCGGCATCCTCGATGGTGACGACGCGCTCGCTGGCGGGAATCCATTTGGACAAAGCATTCAGGAAGGTGGTCTTGCCGGTACCGGTGCCTCCGGAAATCAGCATGTTCGTCTTGCATTGCACGCAGGCTTCCACGAACGTGGCCATCTCCTCCCGCAGGGCATCGATCTCGATGAGTCTCTGCATATCCAGCGGGTTGGTGCCAAACCGCCGGATACTTAATGTCGGACCGTCGAGCGCCAGCGGCGGAATGATGGCGTTGACACGAGAGCCGTCGGGAAGCCGCGCATCAAGCATGGGCGTGCTCTCATCGATCCTTCGGCCGACATTGTCCGCGATCCGGCGAATGACGCGCATCAAGTGGTCGGAATCGAGGAACGTGGTGCCGGTCGGCTCCAGTCGCCCCTGCCGCTCGATATACACGCGGTGCGGACCGTTGACGAGAATGTCGCTGATCAGCGGATCGCGCAGAAACTCGTCGAGCGGCCCATAGCCGAAGACCTCATCCATCACCTCCCGGACGATCTGCTGCCGTTCCGGACCCGACAGAGGCACTTTCTCCTCGAGCAGCAGGGCGGTCACGCGCTCCACGCATTGCGCGTGCAATTGGTCGAGCGGGATCCTCCGAGCCTCGTTGAGGTCCATGACGCGGAGCAGCTTGCGATGGACGCGTGCCTTGACTTGGATGGCCGTATCGTCGCTGGCGATATGAGCGGTCGTTGCGGTGGAATCGGCTTTCTTGTCGAACACGTTCGTTGCCCTCCTACTGACTGCCGTTCGACGCACACTGATGGATCTTGGCCGCCAATCGGCGGTAGTCGCGCCGCAGGCCGGAACGGGTGGCCACGTTGGACAGCGGCTGACCCCGGTTGATGCTCCGGACCGCCTTGGCCCAGTCGCTCCGGATCGGTTCGACCGCCGGAACGCCCATGGCGTGTCGGCTGTCTTCCAGCCTCAGGAGCGGCCCGCGCCGGCGCACCCGATTGGCCAGGGGCAGGATGCGCTCCCGTGGGATTCCCTGATCGGCCAGAAAAGAGATCGTCGCGCCGGCGAACGCTACGTCCCGGACGGTCAATTGCAGAACAATCAGACTCAGCCGGCTGACCGACGCCAGGTCCATCATCACCTCACGTGGGATGCGCGGCGCATCGACAATGACGTACTCGTAGGATTCCCGGCAGGCCTCGAGCGTCGCGAGCAGATGGTCATACTGGAGGGTCACGCCTGCATCGGCCTCGGCCGTGGCGGGGCTGATCAGGACGTCGAAGCCCTCGCAGTAGGTGGCCGCCGTCGATTCAATCAGATGCCGGTCGATGGATCCCGAGCGGCCCAGGACATGGCCGATGCCGTAGCGCCCCCTGACGCCCAGGTACGTCGCGGCCGCCCCGTAGTGTTGGTCCAAGTCCACGATCAGTACCCGCTCGGCCAGAGCCAGCCGCAGCTCATTGGCGAGGTTGACGGTCGCCGTCGTGGCGCCGCAGCCGCCACTGCACGAGAACACGGGGATAATCGTGCCCAACCGCGTCGCTCCCTGCGGCTTCTGCATGAGCAAATGCTCGAGTACCTGGTCCAGCTCCGTCGCGATCGCTTTCTTTCGCAGAAAGTGACGGACCCCAGCCTGCATGGCGTGCAGCACGCGTCTTTCTTCGAATTCCTTCGACACCACGATGAACCAGGTGTGAGGGTACATCATCGTGATCTTGCTCAATTCGAACAAGATGCGCTCGGGGTCCTGATCGATATCCACGGCCACGATTCTCGACGTCTCGGTCGAGGCCTTCCGGGAAAGCTGGGTACGCAAGTCCATCATCGTACCACACACGCTGGCTGTATTCGCGAGAGACCGGGATTCCAGCACCGAACGAACCGCGGCCAGGGTTTGCTCCTCTTGCATCAACAGCAGCACGTCCGCCGATTGCATCGTGGGTTTGTCCTCCTGCGACTCTTACTCATTCCCCGCCGCGTCGGTAGAGCGTACGGCGGCAGAGTAACTTTGGTTTTCGTAGGAGTCCCACGCCCCGGGTCCGACGAGTTGGTTCAGGCCCATCTCCTTGAGCCAAGCGGCACTGCCCGGATCGAGCCGGGCCGGCATCTTGCTTTCGATGCGGCCCTCGATGTACAGCTCCCAGTCATTGGGCGGCATGTAGGTAGCGCCCGGCAGCGCCGGGGTCGTCGCGATCGACATGGGCTCGACGAGCGAGGCCGTGACGAAAATCACGAGCTCCGTCTCGCTGTTGCGATACCGCACGGAGCGAAACAGGGGCCCGAGAATCGGCAGATCGCCCAGACCGGGGACGCGGGAGGTGACGGCGGTATCGGAGCGCTGCAGCAGACCGGCCATGGCAAAGGATTGGCCGCTCTTGAGCTCCATCGTCGCCTCCGCCCGCCGCGAGCTCAAGGCCGGGATCGAAAACCCCTGGATCACCAGCGCGCCCACGTCAGTCAGCTCACTGACTTCCTGCATGGCTCGCAGCGGGATGCCGTTGTCGCCCAGGACCACCGGCCGAAAGATCAGACGTACGCCGAACTCCTTGTACTGAATGGTGATGGCGTTCGATCCTCCCGCCACGGTGCCCTGTACCACCGGGATCGGGAACTCACCGCCGGCCAGGAAGGTGGCCTCCTCGCCGCTCAGGGCGATCAGGGTCGGATTCGCCAGGATGCGCATGTACTGGTTTTCTGCCAGAGCCTGAAAGAAGAACTCCAGGTTCGCCCGGGGAAAACCGGCGAAGACCGTCACGAGGGGACTGGAGCTGATGCCGTCGTCCGCCGTGATAAAGGGCAGTGGTTGGGTGACAAGCTGGCCGCCGGCGGCGCCGATGTCGATCGACGGCACGAGGGGACCGCCGTTGGCGGAGCCGACGCGCTGGCCCATAAAGAACGACTTGCTGCCCGCGTAGAAGGCGTTGATCCCCAGGGCCTTGATGGCCGCCCGGCTGACCTCGGCGACCCGGACCTGCAACTGCACCTGCTGCACGCCGGACAGGCTCGTCATGTTGACATACGGCGTCTTGGTCTTCTCCAGATACTCTGTAAGCTGCAGGGCCTGATCGGCGCTGCGCACCGTTCCCCGGACGAGCAGGACCTCGCCGGATTCGTTGACATCGAGCACCGCGTTGGGAAACAACCCCTGGATACTGCCCCGAATGGTCCTGGCGTCCATGCGGACGGCGATCCGACGCTGCAAGGTCTTCTGCTCGTCGTCGCTCCAGAGGATCAGGTCGGTCGAGCCGACTTTGACGCCCTGGACCAGCACCTGTTCCGGTGTCAGCACCTGGACATCCGCCACTTTCGGGTCCGTCACCGCCACGCGGGCCGTCGCCCACGGCGTGCGAATAATGGTCGAGCGGCCTGCCACCAGCACGATTTCCTCGGCGGCCGGTTCCGCCTGCGTTGCGGATGAAGCACCACCGAGGGCGGTGCCACCTAGGGCAAGCAGGAAAATGGCCCCGAGACATCCTGAGAAATGACGTCGCATGGTTCGTCCCCTTCCGTAATTCCGTCTTGTCGTTCGACGGTTGCGCGGCTCGTCTTCGTTCGTAGTGGCGCCGTAAAAGCGTTTCCTTTCTATGCCCTCACGGGCACACTACAAACGAGCTTCGCAACCGCAGCCGCTTGACGATTCTTGTGTCACACACCCGCCTCTTTCGCCTCGGCCGGCGGTGCTTCTTCGCCCTCCTTCTGTTCCTGCTTGACCTGGGCCTCCTCGACTTTCGAGCCCCGGATGACGGTAATCGTCACCGTGGACTTCCTCTCCGGCAGGCCGCCCAAACCCTCCGCCGGGTTGCTGTTCGGGTCCACCACGGCTCTTGCCACCGGTGGGCTGTTGACATCAACCAGCGGTTTATTCCCCAGCATTTCCTGGAGTTTGTTGTACAGCATCAGAGTCGCCGGATCCATCGCTTCGCTGGAAGCGGTCAACTGCCCCTCCTTCATCACCATCGGCTCGATCGGGTTGGGATTCTTATCCAGCGGATTGCGCATGGCCAGGCCGAGCGTGCCTTTCTCCATCGCCAACTGCAGAGCCGCCGCTTGCCGGGCGTTGACTTCCAGAGCGACGGTGACATCGCCGCTCGGAGAAGCGGATTTCTTCGTTCCGTTCTTCTCGTCCCTGGTCGAGACGACCGTCTGGTCGCGCACGCCTAGCACCTGGATGTTTTGCAGCAGGGGGGTCACAACGGCATCGCCTCTTTTGCGGTCCTGCAAGGGAAACGTCGCAAAGACATCCACGATGCAGCCGGGGTAGAGGAGGTCCACCGCCGTCGAGCGACGCGTCAGCGAGATCTGGAACGCGAGCATGCCCGGCTTGAGGAGATCGTCAATCGCCGTCTCCGACAGGAAACACGACCCGGTCAGCGGCTGGCCCTTGGCAACGGCGACCTTCAGGGTCTTGCCAATTGCCTGGGCCTGGTTGGTGAAGTAGCCTGCGGGCAGACCAGTCCTCGGAACCTGGTCCACTTTCACCTGCTCGGCCGCCACGCGCGTCCGCGCCGGCAAGTCGGCTTGGGCCACGAGCACACTGACGACGGGCGTGTTCTGAGACGCCGCTTTGGCATTGCGCGCTTGGACCCAGCCGAAGAGCACGGCGGTAGAGCCCGCCGTCAACAACCCCAATACCAGTAGGATGACAACTGCCCATTTCATCTGTGCGCTCCCTGCTTGTGCCCCGGCCTTCCCGCAGGCGAGGGCGGTGGCGTCAACTCTCTTTCGCCATAGTCACGGTCGCCTTGATGGTATCCGGCACCGGGAGGAGCGATGGCGCGTTGATCAGGAGAAGACCTTCGGTCGAGACACTGATCTGAACACGCACTCCCGGGACGGTCACTCCGCCGCCAACATCGATGGAGCAAGGCTCAATCGTTGGCGGCGGGGTCGTGGGCAACTTGGCCTCGGACAGCAACTTGACCATCGTTTCCTGAGCCCTGCTGCTGGCTCCCCCGTCGGGCAGGCTGGCGATCCGCGCGCCCTGCCGGGCGGCGTTGGTAACCTGCTGGACGTTGTGTAGAAGCCAGCCATATTCGATCGCGCCCATCACCAATAGCAGAAGGATAGGAAGCACGAACGCCATTTCCACCGCGGCCGTACCACGGGCGCGCGACGGGTTTCGCCCTCTCATGTTGTCCATATCTGAACTCCTGCGGCAAGACAGACGCCGATGAAGACTGCCGCACCATACGGTAGCGTCGTTTGACCGTTTTCTCTGCCCGCCGGAGTCTCACCCGTTCCCGCGAGGAGTCCCCAGCCGCGTACACCGGTACAGCACGCGATGCCCATTACATAGAGCATTGCCAGCACACCCAGCAGCACATTCTTGCGCTCCCGCTGCGCCGCAATCTTGAGAAGCGCGAGAATCACCCCCGCCAGCATGACGCAGCCCAGCACGGCCAGTCCCTCGGAAAAGGATAGCCAGGCCCCGATCGCGCCCATCAGTTTCGCGTCGCCCGCCCCACCTCCCGCCAGGAAGAACAGCACGAGGTAGGGGAGAGCCAACAGGGCACTGACCTCCAGCGCCTCGCCCAGACCGGCCGTGCCTCCCCGCCAGGCCGCCTGGGCCAGCCCCAATCCCCACAGGGGCAGTGTCAACAGATTCGGGATAAGTCCGCACCTGATGTCACTGAGGGCGGCGACCAGTGAGGCGCCAAGGACGGCGCCCCACTGGAGCCATTGTGCACTTTGAATCGGCGTACCGTGCATGGTTCACTTCGAGGCCCGGGAGAGTTCTCCCGGAGGACCCTAGTTCATGTCATTGACAGCATCGTTGTATTTGGTCGCGATCGCCGGTCCCAGCAGTTTCCCTGCGACAATTGCCACCAGCACAATCGCACCAAGGACCAAGGCCCATTCCGCCGTTTCGGTACCACGCTCGTCCTGGAGGAATCTCCGAATCGTTTTCATCTTGTTCTCCTTTCCTGGTTAGAAGGTACAACCAACAACTGCTTTTTGCCCTCGCGACAAACGAGTATGCGCGCATCTCACTCAATGAAAGACGTGACACAAGTGAAGTGGATTGTGAATCTGCCTGCACTCCCCCGCACTGACCCGGCCCGGCCCGGATCATGGAGATGATTCTCATACCCCCCAATTGTGCGTCGCGACGGAGGCCCGGCGGTCCTCGGGTGTAGTCTCACCGTCGCTTCTTGTGCCCGTTGAACCCTCGGTGCATTTTCTTCTCTCCTGTTTGCATGACCGCAGCGATTCTCATCGCGACCCATGCTAAAGTGGTCGCGACACCCGATCTATGGGCAATCCCCTGAATTCGCCCTACGCAAAAGCCCCGTTGACTTTGCCCGCCCACCGGCGTACACTCAACAGATGAGCATCACTTGTCATCTACTTTCTCTCCTGGCGGTGGCATCGGGCGGACAAGAAAAGAAGATAAGTCAAGGGACGCGTAGGAGGTGAGCTATGAAGCGAAGCGATGCCAGATCGAAGGACCACACCGGACGAGTCCTGCCGCAGTATGAGGCCCTGGGTCACGCGGCTCTTTTTCCGGGGCGAGTGGAGGCTCCCGTGGCAGGCCCCCGGGTGGGAAGGCGTCACCAGGCACAGGGCACGGCACTCGTGTGGGTGACGGGGATGCTCGTGGTCTGGGTGGGGTTCGTCGGCCTGACGATCGACATCGGCATGGCGTTCCTGGCGGCGCACCAGCTTCACAATGCGGCCGACGCCGGGGCCTTGGCGGGCGCCCAGTGGGTGAAGCTCGATAAGGATCGAGCCGTCACCGAGACGGCAAACACGGCCAAGGCCAATTTCGCCCTCCGCAACGATGTGGACCTGGAGTATTCGTACGCGAATGGCGTCTTTTCCAATGACGAGGACATCGTGCTCGGGCGGTACTATCCCCAGCGGCGCCGTTTCAACATGACGCCCTACTTCGAGCCCAATGTCGCCCAGGCCAATGCCGTGCTGGCAAGGGCGCGGCGAGCCACCGACGCGCTGGACAAGGAAGTCAAGATGCCCTTCGGACGCGTTGTCGACGTCAACATCCTGCCGATGGATGTCGTGCGGCACGCCATTGCCTATTGCCTGGACACCTCGGGCGCCGGCATTATCGCCCTGAAGCCGACGGGCACCGGCCTGACGATGGGCGGCAATTTCACCATCCAGGTCCCGAAAGGCGACATCCAGGTGAACTCGGACTCGCACAATGCGGTCGTCTTCAACGGTACCCCGAAGGAGGGAGATATTGTGGCCGTGCAGATGAACGTCTGTGGCTACGTCGACAGCACGCTGGTGCGAAACTGTCCCATCCCGTACGACGATGAGTATCCGCCCAACGATCCGCCGCCCATTCCCGACCCCCTGGCCGGCGTGCACCGGCCGGGCACGCCGGGAGGCGACCCAGGGCCGGGGGTTTACAGCTCGCCGATCTTTGCCGATCCGACCAAGCCGAAGGACCCTATCTCGGAGAACAACTGGCCGACCGACCCAATCACGGGCAAGAAGGAGTTGTGGCCCGGCTACTATCCGGCCGGCTTCAAGATTAGCGGGGGCATGTGGCACCTGAACCCCGGCGTTTACCTGCTGGGGGGCGGGGTCAACGGCAACTCCGGGCTGGTCCTCACGGGGGGCATAATCGAGGCAGAATACTGCCAATTTTACATTACGAAAGACACTGTGAACAAGAAAGGCAAATACGGCCAGGTCAATATCACCGGCAACGCCCAAGTGACCATCACGCCGCCAGGCAACAATCCTGACAATTACGTCAATGGCGAGCCGGTGAAAGATGGTGCGATGGGCGTGAGCATCTGGCAGGACGACGCCAACAAGAACGTCGCGTTCATCGCCGGCAGCTCGAACGATCCCCAGCCCGACGTGGTCCAGGGGACACTGTACTTCCCCTGCAACACCGCCAAAGTCGCCGGAGACAACTTCTACGCGGGCAACCAGCTCATTGCCTACACGATCGAGCCCGGGGGAAACGGCGACATCTACATCGACTATGATAATCGCAATCGAGGACCGATCAGGCACCAATCCATGCTCGTGGAGTAGTCAGTCCTCATGGGGGGGACGGAGATGATCAGGAAATTCACACTGCTCAGGTCGCAGAGGAGCCGGGTGTATGAGATGCTGCACGAAGCGGGCTTGGAGCCGGCCGAGTTCTCCTGGGGCAAGGAGGAGATCGCCGGCAACATCCTGGTCTCCCGCTTGAACTGCCGCGAGGGGACGTACTACTTCCAGTTCTCGTCCCACGAGATGAACGCCTGGTGCGTCGCATGCCCCGGCCGGTATCGGTCCATCGATTACGAGTACCCCAAGGACTGGGAAGAGCAGGAGGGGGTCTTCCGCAATTGGCTGCGGTTCCTTAAACGGGAGATCGAGTTCCCGGACTACTGGGGCGAGATGGCCAAGTACCTGGCGGCCATCGGAGCCCCAACCTATGACGACGTGGGCAATGAATCCATCCCGGCGTATGAGGCGGACCGGATCGACCGGGCGCTGGCCCGGCTCGGGGAGCGGATCGGCCAGGAGCTAAAACTGGATGGGCAGGCGGTCTCGTTGGTCCGAGGCAAATTCGCCTACCTGGCGGAGGCCGCCCGGCGGCAGAGAAGCCGGGACTGGGTGTACACCGCGCTGGGGGTCTGTGCGACGACCGCCATGTCCCTGTCATTGTCGCAGGATGGAACGACTGCCCTGTGGGGGCTGATCCAGAACGAGGTCGGTCGGGTCGTGCATCTGACGAGCAGGACGTAAAGTGCATCGGTCAGGACCGAGACTTCCGATCATCTCCGACGGTCCAATACCTCGAAGAGAGCGTAGGAAGCGGCCATCTCTCCGGGCAACTCCACTGGCGCGCACCAGCAGGGAAGATCGCCCTGCAACAGCCTCCCACGGAACGTGGACACCGACGCTGGGTCTGGCGCGGGGCCAGGTTTTGGGGGCCGCGGAATCAAGATGAGGTCGATGGCCCGGTCGCATAGGAGCCTCTGCGCTTCTTCGAAGGACGCCGCAGTCATGATGGCATTTGCATCGAGGAGCCCACGGGCATTGCGGTGATAGGATGTGCCAATCACTTCATAGGGTGTTCGGTACAAGATCTCACTGCCCAGGTCCATATGCGTCAGAATCCGATGGCGCGGGCTCTCCCCTCCGGACGTTGTCACGAGATATTGGCAGATCCTCTGCAACGCAGTTCTCGAATGAGCCTCCGGTCGCGAATTCGAGCCGACAGCGTACTGGACCGGAAGTCCCGCGAACAGCAGCGCGTAGCAGCACGCTGCGATGATCCCAGCATTTAGGATTCCCGCCCGCCGCGTGTAGCCCGGATCGCTCGGCCGGACCAGCCGGCAGGCGATCAGTTGCGCGATCGGCAAGGACAGAAGAACCTGCGCATAGGCGGCCCACCGTATCTGGTAGAGAGAAAGGGCGACGAATACGAGAATCAGGAATCCCAGGTAGGCCCAGCCGGCACTCGTCGGCTTGTGAACGCTCCACGCGACAAGAAAGGGCAGGCAAACGGCCGTGGCCCCCAACAGGGGCGCCGCGAAGCACCAGTCGGACACGAGCGGTTGGACTTCCCGAACGTGGCTGAGCCAGATAGCAACGATCCGCGGATCGATGTCGGCGAACGGACCTCGGAAGAACCGGGGGGACCAGATCGCCAAGCCCAGGGCCACCATCGCCGCCCCGCCGAGTCCCCAGGCAAGCCGTCTTCTCCCGTCTCCAAGCAGGTCCGCGTAGCGGGTCCGCCGCAATACCGCGGCTGTGCCGAACACAAGGCCGATGAGCCCAAAGAGAAAGCAGTGGATAATGGACAGCCGGTCGAACTCCACCGTCATCAGATCGCTCCAAGGCCGCTCCACGAGTGTGGCCATACAGAGGAAGGAAAAGAGTGCCAGGCTGAAACGGACGGCCTTCGACAGGGAATCCGCATTCCGTAGGACCCACAACCATCCGAGGGTTCCCAGCACCAGCGCGGCCACGAGAATCGACTCGATACTCACCCAAATCGAAAAAGCACAAATGGCGGCGGCCCCGTAGCACAGGAAAGGACGCACTGGGTTCAGGATCAGTCTGAGCGTCAGGCCGAGGGAGAGAACGAACAGCAGCGTCAGCAGGCTGTGATGATCTGGCCGGGCGGGTTGGAAGGCAACGAGCACCCCGAGTTGGGAGACCATGAACAAAACGGCTACATAGGGACCGTCTTTGGACAGGAGGGGCCGAGCCGCCCATGGCAGGGCGAGAAGGCTCACGAATAATAGAGCGGGGCTGACTATGACTCCCCACCAGAAGAGGGCCGGCCGGAAGCCCACGACCGGCACGGCCGGCAAGGCCCCTCCGAGCAAAAGCACGTCGAAGGGCCGTGTCCAGTGCAGTTGCTCACCATACGGGGCGTTGCTTCTCTCGATGAGGGAATCGTACCACCGTCCGGTCTGCCAGAGTTTTTCCGCGCGCAGCAAGTGCATGTAGCAGTCCGAATCCACCAACCCACCCGGCTTCGTCGGCATGGCGCCGTCGAGGTACGCAACGATCGTTAGTACGGGAATCGCCAGCGCGAGACCGATTCTGAGGGTTCGCGATCGCATCGTTCCGCTCTCCCGATCCTCCCCCGTCTCAACCCTGCTCGTGATATTCTCCCTCGGGGTTAATGCTCCAGAGGTTGTCCTTGGATCCTATCCCCGTGGCAATGTTGGCGACCGCTTCCATGGCGGACAGCATCGAGTGGTCCATGTTGTTGTACCGGTGCATGCCGTTTCTGCCAATGAGAAAGAGGTTCGCAAAGTCGTCAGTAAAATTACGGATCGTGCCAAAGTGCTGGTACGTGCCAAAGTAGGCGGGGTAGGTTTTGGGAGTCTTGATGACGGTGGCATCGACCACGTCGGCCGGCTCGACGAACCCGAGCTCGTGCATCTCTCGGATGGCGAATCGCACCAGTCCGTCCCGCGACATGCCCCACAGTTCGTCTCCTTGGGAGCAGAAGTACTCCAGACCGATCCAGACCTTGCTCGGGTCGGCCACCATATAGGGGCTCCAATTGTTGAAGATTTGCACGCGTCCCACGCGTACGTGCGGCTCCTGGATGTAGATCCAACAGTCGGGAATCAGACCGTGGTTCCCGCCCGAGTGCCCGTCGCTGCCCATCGGCAACTTCTTCAGAAGCAAGCCTACAGTGATGAAGTCCCGGTAGGCAAGCCCAGCGGCGATCTCGCGCACATCGTCAGGGGCGGAGGGTTCCAGACCAGCGATGAGATCCCTCACCGGCATGCTCGAAAGGAAATAGTCCCCCTCGACCCTTCTCGTCTGGCCGGTCGCTTCGTCCGCTACCGTTGCAGTGGCGATCCTCTTGCCCTCCGAGGCCAGACCAACGATTCTGTGGTGGAGGTGGACTTCGCCGCCTCTTTCCTGGATCAAGCGTGCCACTTCCGTCCACATTTGCCCCGGCCCGAACTTCGGATAAAGGAAGCGACGGATCAGACTGGTCTCAGTCCTGTTCTGGGAGACAGAGCCGTCACGTCTCACGATCGCCTTGGCCGCATCGGCGAGGGCTCTCTTGATGGACAATCCCTTCACTCGCTGCGCGCCCCAATCGGGCGAGATCCGACTGCAGGGCACTCCCCAGACCTTCTCCGTGTAGTCCCGGAAGAACGTGGAGTACAGTTCCCGGCCGAACCGATTGATGAAGAAGTCTTCCAGAGATCGCTCCGGTCGAATGGGAGAGGCTGCACTCTTGAGGTAGCTTAGGGTGATTCTGCTGGTGCGAATCAACCCCAGCCTCGACAAAGTGCGGAGGCTCAAGGAAAGGGGATAGTCGAAGAACTTCTTCAGAAAGAGGATGTGTGAAACCCGTTCCCTGATCAGAAGGACCCGGTCCGTGCGTGCCGGGTCCGGAGCCCCAGGCTCTTGCGAGAGGGGGATCTCGCGGCCGTGGGCGAGATCGTCCCAGGCCGGCTTGCCCTGCAAGGGCAGAATGTGGTACCACCACCGCAGAACGCGGTCCGATTTCGTGAAGAATCGATGCCCGCCGATATCGAGGCGATTCCCCTCGTAGTTCACGGTCCGCGCGATTCCCCCCACGTCATCCGTTGCTTCGAAGATGACCGGCTTGATCTCGGTCTTGTCGAGTAGCTCGTACGCCGCCGTCAGTCCCGCCGGCCCCGCTCCGATGATGA
>Ga0315280_10000607_pt1 | contig 66380 bp, 65 predicted proteins | sample YL17G06_40_MG_FD_203697 | JGI IMG/M metagenome (GOLD analysis project Ga0315280, IMG submission 203697) | Sediment microbial communities from Yellowstone Lake, YNP, Wyoming, USA - YL17G06_40 | ecosystem: Environmental > Aquatic > Freshwater > Lake > Sediment | place: USA: Wyoming | collected... | reverse complement strand
AGATTATGTTTACGTTGGGTAAGTCTTTAAAGTGCTGGTCGCCTGTGACCAAGCTGAGGTCCTTGTGTTGGGCTGTTGCGTATATTATTGCATCCACCGTGTGAAGTTTGTGTTTTTGCTTGATGTCCGCAGCTAGGAGGGCGATTTCTTGGTTTAATGGCACAATGAAGCTTCTTTCCGCTATAAGCTCTATTCTGGTTGTTGGATCCTTTCCATCTCTTAAATATCTAGATTTGATTTCTGTGAGGCAGATTGAGGGCGTGTATAAGGGTTCCTTGCCTTCCACGTAACCTTTTACTTTGGCGCCTCTGTTCGAACCTATGAAATATTCTATCCATGCGAAAGAATCAAGAAGTTTCATGGGGTTCTTCCTCGTCTCTGAGGCTTTCTGTTGTGAGCCAAGGATCAACACCAAACATGCTTTTAACTGGTTTGAAGAGGTGTTCCATGAGTGCTTGATTTATTGCTTCTGAAATTTTTCTTCTCCCAAATTTTTTAATCAGGTATTCGTAAATTTCATCTTTTAGCGTGACTGTCGTTTTCACAGGTATTTCTTCACCGTAGATGTATTACATCTATGTAATATTTATACCTTCTCTAAAATCTTTAAATGATACATTTGGAACTTTGTATGCTCACCCCTTTTTCACGTTTCTGCCCCTTTCTTCATTCTATCTAATCCTTCTGTTATGTTTAATGGTTTTGCTTCTAGTTGGCTTCGTATCTTATTTGTGTTTAGAGATGAATCTCTTGGTCTTTTTGCAATCCAGGCGGTCAGTTGCTCCATTTTTATTGGTCTTATCAGATTTTGATTCAGGTCAAATGCTCTGGCTATTTGTCTGGCGAATTCGTAACGACCTATTCTTTCGCTTCCACAGGCATGATAGACCCCTTGAAGGTCTTTTTGTATGGCTTCGATGGCCATTTCTGCCAAGTTGTCTGCCAGGGTTGGTGTGTTGTAGTGATCTTCGACGACTGTGATCTCCTTGTTTTGCCCAAGTTGGGTAATTACCCACGTTGCGAAGTTCTGTTTAAAGGGGTGCCAACCGTACAATACGCTTGTGCGCAATATTGCGAAGTTCTTGCAATTTTGGACTACTTGCTTCTCCCCTTCCAGTTTCGTGACGGCATAGTAGTTTATCGGGTTTGGAGTATCATCTTCTGTGTAATTGCCTTTTTTGCCGTCGAAGACGTAGTCCGTGGAAATGTAGATGAGCTTCGCGCCTGCTTTACAGGCGGCAGCTACGTTTCTTGTTCCTTCCACGTTTATCTTCCATGCGTGTTCCTTTTGAGTTTCGCACTTGTCAACGTTAGTTTCGGAAGCTGCGTGGATTACTGCATATGGTTTAAGCTTATGAAAGAGGTTTAGAACTTCCGCTGTGCTTGTGATGTCCAGTTTTAAAGAGTTTGAATGTAGTGGCTTGGTTTTATGCAGAGGTATGACGGTATAGTCATTTTTAGCAATCTCAACTATTTTGCTGCCTAACAATCCGCTTGCGCCTGTAACTAGTAACTTCCTCTTACGCGTGTTCAACATATTCGTCCAGCTGATAACTTCAATTGCCTTCGAATGATGTTTTAGATTGATTGGAATGTTTAATAATTCTTCCTTCTATTTCTTTGGGATTGAGGGGGCGAAGTACGGAATAAGTCTTGCTTTCAGAAACACTTGTTCCACATCAAAACACATTTTTTGGCAAAAAATTTTGGTAGTAAAAACCACGTAAAAAAGAGAAAAGATTAAATCGGTGCGTGATTTTGATTCTGCAGATTACATGTTGGATATGCAAAGATCACATTAAATTTTATAGTGGTCCTTCATGGTTAACCGAATTGTAAAGAGAATGTTAGGACTCCTTGCTCGGCGTGTATTTCGAAAACTCAGAGCCCGTAGCGTGCCCGCCATTAGCGTCCATTCTAAGCCTACAATTAATTTGGTTACAACATGGAATACCCGTTGCGGTATTGCAGCCTATTCTGCTTTCTTGGCAGCTGAACTCAAGAGAAGTGCCAAAATACGTATAGTCAGCGTATCAGACACTCATGTGCTCAGCCCACATTTCCTTGTGTTGGGTTTTGAAACTGGGAGATCACATGACATTGTTCATGTTCAACTCGCTTATGGTATGTTTGGCGATCTTAAGCTAGGGCACAGACGTGCTGGCGCCTTCACTGCTTTGCTTTTTTATCTGGGACTTGCATTCGGCAATAGTCCAGTTGTCACGACGTTTCATGAAGTACAGAGGACAGTGAGCGCCGGTGGAAGGGCTGGACTGATCTACACAAAGTTGCTAAATAAACTAATTTGTGAAGTATCGAACCTTATAATCGTACACAATATAGAGAGCAAAGAACTGATGGTGAAAAATTATGGGGTGGAAGGGTCAAAGGTAAAGGTAGTCCCCATGGGCTGTATCGAGACACCGTTACTTCTGAATAAAGATGCATGCAAGGAGAAACTGAACCTCTCGGGAAAAAAGGTGATAACAATCCCGGGATTTGTTTCAAAACGCAAGGGTCACGATTTGGTCGTAGCCCTCCTTCCATTACTTGACAAAGATGTTCATTTATTGATTGCTGGAGGAACATGGGCAAAAGAAGACGTGGCTTATTATGAAGAGATGAAGAGATTTGCGCAGAGGCATCATTTTATCGATAGGATAACATTCAATGATGATTTTCCCATTACATCTACCATAATGAGTGCAACCGAAATTGCCCTATTGCCCTATCGCTGTGCAACTGATAGCCTAATGCTACGGGACCTTGTTGCCTACAAAGTACCGACGATCACGTCCGATTTGAGTGTGTTCAAAGAAGTTAAGAAAGAATATGATTGCATAGAACTTTTTCGAAGGAACGATAGCAAGGATCTTCTTGCAAAAATATTGTCTTTGCTATCCGATGAGAAAAGGCGGGGGTTTTTGCAGGAACAATGCCAGAAAATGTGGAACGACAGGCGATGGAGTGCAATAGCTGCTAAACATGCAGAATTATATTTGGAAGTTCTGTCAGGTCATCCAGATGCAATATACGATGATAAAAAACAAAGGGAGAGAATTGATTGGTTGAAAGAATACGCTTCTGGACGCTCTCTCGAAATCGGGTGTGCAGGGGGCTTCGTTACAAGTTATGTAGGGGCTGATGTAGGTTTAGACATAAACGAGTGCAGGGTTAAATTTGCCAAAACTAACCACCCCGAAAAAGATTTCATCACCGCTTCTGCCTTGTTCTTACCATTCAAGGAAAAAGCCTTCGACACTATCTTAATTCCTGAAATATTGGAGCATGTACCAATCATGCAAGCCGAAAAGATACTTTCTGAGGCTAGGCGAGTTGGGCGCAAAATACTAATTACCCTACCGAATGCCGATAAAATAAACTATGACAAGTCTTTGGTGGAGAACCCTGAACATAAGTGGTTTCCTACAAGAGAAATAGTTTTAAAGTTAATTAAAACTTGTAAGATACAATACACGAGTGAAAACGATTTTATACTTGTCTACTGGACTTGAACCTAGGTTTGGGAAAGATCATGCACGTTAAAACACGAGAAACCTGCCCAGTTTGTGGGTCCAAAAACCTAGTTCCAATATTGTCTTTGGGAGAGCAATTTGTAACTAATTTTGTGGAAAAACCGAACAGAGACCATGTAAAGGGGCCTTTAGAATTAGTTCTCTGCAACGTAAAAGATGGCGGCTGTGGGCTATTGCAGTTAAGGCATACCTTAAACCGCGATATTTTGTATAGAAAATACTGGTACAAGTCCGGAATAAGCACAACGATGGTGAAAGCATTAGCCGACATCGTGTCTTCTGCTGAAAAACTGGTTAAATTGTCTCCCGGGGACTTGGTCGTCGATATTGGATCAAATGACGGAACACTGCTGAGACAATTTAAGACCCCAGGATTGATGACTGTCGGTTTTGAGCCTTCAAACTTGTGGAAGTTGGGGATCGAAGGAACATCTAAGATAATCAATGATTATTTTAACTTTGAGGCATTCAAAAAGGAATTCGGAGGTAAGAAAGCCAAATTGATGACAAGTATAGCCATGTTCTACGATTTGGAAGATCCAAATACATTTGTCGAAGACGTAAAAAAATGTTTGGATAAGGATGGAGTATGGATAATACAAATGAATTATTTGGGCTTGATGTTGGAAAACAACACTTTTGATAATATCTGCCATGAACATCTTGAATATTACTCACTGTTATCTCTCTCAAATCTCTTGGATAGACATAACATGGAAGCATTTGATGTTGAACTCAATGATGTAAATGGTGGCAGTTTCAGAATATATATAAGGCATGAAGGGGGAAACATAAAGAGTTTTTCTGGAGCAGAAGAAAGACTGAGAAAGCTAAAGGCTTACGAAGAAAAAATGGGATTATACAATAATAGAGCTTATGATAAATTTGCAAAAAGGATAGAAAAAACAAAAAACGATTTAATGAAATTTCTGGGTCGAGAAGTAAAGAAAGGGAAAAAAATTTTTATATATGGGGCGTCTACTCGCGGCTTAGTTGTTCTGCAATATACGGAAATAGATAATAAATTGATTAAGGCGGCGGTCGATAAAAATCCAGATAAATGGGGCAAGTATATAGTTGGCACAGGCATCCCTATAATGTCCATTGAAGAATATAGAAAAGAGAAGCCGGATTATTTGTTTGTTCTGCCTTACCACTTTATTGAAGAGATTAAAGATCAGGAAAAAGATTTTCTCGCAAAAGGCGGAAAAATGATAGTTGCAATACCAGACTTTAAAATAATAACCAATCACGATAGTTGATATGAAAGAGTCTAGCAAAAGGCTAATGGATTTAAATTGCGCGCTAGTTATTAGCCATTACAGATTCCTTTTAAAATTCGATATTGTCTGTTCGAAGACGCTTTCCATGTTTTTGGCATATTTTTCCCATGAGAGGTTATTTTTGACATATTTGTAAGCGTTTTCTCCAAGTTTTTTACATAGCTTTGGGTTATTCATCAGCGTTTCAGCTTGTTTTGCGATATCTTCTGGTTTTGCGTAGTCAACAACTATGCCGTTCACGCCGGTCTGAACAATCTCGGATGCTCCAGCTAGCTTCGAAACTATTACAGGTTTGGCGGCAGCCATAGCTTCGGTCAACCCCATGCCCCATGTACTTTTTGAAGAAGGATAAACAAACACGTCACAGGCAGCGTATACTTTGGCAAGTTCTGCGTCGCTCTTACTATGCAAAAACAACACTTTATCTTTTATACCTAGTTTTTCGCTCAACATTATCAGCTCTTCTCGTCGACCGGGGCCGTCTAAGATCAACTTAACACAATCGTACTTTTTAGATAAGTAATAAAGGGCCTTGATAGTATCGACCTGCCGCTTGACAGGATCTAAGCTACCTGCTTGGAGTAACACAAAATCGTTCTCAATGCCGTGTTTCTTCCTGACACTTTCGCCCAAGGCATTATGAAGCAACTCAGTGTCTACCCCCGTCCTTACTACCCTAGCTGACCTATTGTAAGCTTTCTTAACATAACCCGCCGCAATTCGCGATAAAACCACGATCTCGTCAATGTAGCTCACTGCGACCTTATCTAGCACCTCAAAAAGCGGCCAGTTAATCTTATGTAACCCTTTTTTGAAGTCTGGGTTGAAAAACCAGTATGGCGGTTCATTGCACATCCACACAACAGGGGCTTTCAATCTTTTCTTTGCGAAAAATGCAGCCCATTCTGTAGGAAAGTTATGATTATTGATTAAATCAAATTCCTTGGGTATCTTTCTTCCTAGTTTGAGCATGGATGGAAGCTCAGACGTGTAAAATTGGTGACCTACAATTCTTCGCATCCACTCTCTCAAACGAGGAGTCTCTTCAGCTTCTTCAAGTATCCTCCGGCCTATAATGGGCTGGGCCGCTCCTGGAAGCCATCTAGGAGGTAACTTCTCTGCCAGTGGATGCGGTACTATATCTACTGTTACCTCCCTCCAAAAGTCTGGATAGCTTTCTTTGTTAAGGGCGCTTGTAAATATCTTTACTTCGTGTCCAATCTTCTGCAGTTCGATTGCCAATCTTAGGATCTGTCTTTCACCGCCAGCTCGTCCCCAAAACGGCGTGTGAATCATTGCGATTCGCATGACTTTGTGCCACCAGATGGATGTTAAACACTAGTTTAATGTTTATATACCTAGTTATCCAAAGCATCGAGACACGCACACAACGAGACAGTGAGCATGAACGTGAAAATCCGAACAGCGGTTGTCTTGGTTGGGGGCGCAGGGCTACGAATGCGTCCTTACACGGAGGATATGCCAAAATGCATGATACCTTTGCGGGGCAAGCCCTTGATATACTGGACACTAACTTGGTTAAGAGACTATGGTTTTAACCACATTGTTCTTGGGGTTGCGTATCGCAAAGAAGCAGTGATAGAATACGTCAGAGAAAATCCTATGGGCGTAGACGTGGATTTCAGCGAACACACGCAAGAAGGCGAGACTGGTGAAGGTTTTCGACTTGCTATTGAGAGGCATGTGAGTGATGAGAACTTTCTGGCCATGAACGGAGACGAATTGACCAACCTGAATCTGGAGAGATTTGTGGGGTTTCACTTGAAACAGAAACCTGTGGCTACAATAGCTGTTTCACCGATGCATTCGCCTTTTGCAGTGCTGGAGATCGATGGAAACGACATAATAGAGTTCAAAGAGAAACCTGTTCTTGAGGACAAGCTTGTCAGTGCAGGCATATACGTTTTCAATCATGCCATTTTGGATTACTTGCCATTGAAGGGGACTATTGAGAAAACGGCATTTCCAATGCTTGCAGAGAAAAGACTTCTCAAAGCGTTCAGGCTCGGCAAGGATGAGCGATGGCTAACTATTAATAGTGTCAAAGATTTATCTGTTGCAGAAAAGGAGTTTACATTCATGAGGGGATTGTAAAAGGTGAAAGTGCTAATAACTGGAATGTTGGGTTTCATAGGAAGCCATCTCGCAGAAAAACTCGTTGACGATGGATACGAGGTTTACGGCGTTGTGCGTCGAGTCGCAAACAGAAATCTAGAAGTTATCAGGAAGGTCTTGAAAGACGTAACGCTAGTCTCTGGAGACATCACAGACTATGCGTCTATTCGCAATGCGATGAAAACCGTGAGCCCAGACATTGTGACTCACTTGGCAGCGCTTACTCCTGTCCGTGACTCATTTGAGCGCCCTTTCGAATATCAGCAAGCGAATCTTGTGGGGACGATGAATGTCGCGCATGCCATGCTTGAGCTTCCAGATCCGCAAACCAGAAAACTGGTTGCCGCGTCAACAGCAGAAGTATACGGGTTGCAGGGAAAAAAGCCACTGAAAGAGACTTTTGCTTTGAGGCCCACTAGTCCTTATGCAGTCAGCAAAGCTGCGGCTGACCTATATTTGCAGATGATGTTCCGCACGTACAACCTAAATGGATCTGTAATAAGACCCACAAATTCGTATGGGAGAAAATTCGATACCAGCTTCATCATTGAGTACTTGGCTACTCAAATGCTGAGAGGCGAAGAAGTGTACGTTGGTGCACCTGACTCGGTCAGAGATTATATGTATGTGGATGATCATGTAAATGCTTACGTGCTTGTTATCAAGAGTGCCAAAGCAACTGGGCAGGTTTACAATGCAGGAACAGAAGTCGGTATAAGCAATAGGAAACTAGCTGAAATGATAGCTGAAAGAATCGGGTATAACAGAAAAAGAATCAAATTTGGACAGTATCCGCCAGGCTATCCATATCGTCCGTCCATTTCTGATCAACCATCAATAGTATTAGACGCGACGAAAATCAGAAAGGCTCTGAATTGGTCACCCAAGATCCAACTCAGTGAAGGCATCAACAAAGTCATCTCTTATTTTCAGGAGCAGATGCCTAAACAGAAAAGGAGATAGACATCGCTGTAGCCTTAGGGAGCAGCCGATCATATTCTTGCATGCAGCCCAATCGATGTTGTGGAGATCACTGGTCCTGAAGTATTTGCGTTCCTAGATCACAAAGTAGCTGGTCCTGCCGCTGGAAGGATCGCTGGACCAACAAACCATCTTGAGTTCAAGACACCATCCTACGTAAGAGATTCTTAATTCATACAAGTCAAGAATGCGCGCTAGGGTGTTTAGAAATTAATTTGCTACTTGGGCTATCTTATGTTAGGAAGAAGCTTTGAGTATTGAACAAGCGTTGGATTCGCTGAACTTAGGTTCTATTCGTAGGTTCTTGATGTCTCTTTATCATAGAGAAGGGGCTGGCAGGAAGCCTTATGATCCTGTTTCCATGTTGAAGGCTCAGTTGCTGAAATATCTACGGTGTGTTCCAAGTGATCGACGGCTTGCATTGTTGCTGAAGAGGAATAGGCGGGTTGCTAGAGCGTGCGGATTCAGACGGAAGACACCCAGTCACGGTTTGTTCACCCAGTTTAGGCATCGCTTAGACAGAAATGGGTATGAGAAGGTGTTTTCTATGCTGTTGAAACAGCTGTTGAAGGACGGGGCAGTTAAAGGTGAAGTTGTTGCTTTGGATAGTACAGCCATCAAAGCTTACAGCCAAAGAAGCCTAGACAACAAAACAGGCAAAAGTGACCGTGAAGTCGTGTTGGAAGAGGAAGAAGAGGCTTCATACTTGGCTATAAGGTGCATACGGCGTGTTGCGCAAGCTCTGAGCTGCCCTTAGCGTTCACTGTTGAGCCTTGTAACGTGAGCGAGAAGCTATGCTTTAAGCTGTTGCTGCAGAAGCTGAAGTGTCGAGGTTTAGCCTTCAAAACTGTTTTGGCTGACGCTCAGTATGATTCAGCAAAGGTTAGGGAAACAGTTAAGCAGTATGGTGCTGAAGCGGTCATACCTTACAGGAAAAGTTCAAGGATTAAGAACGCCTTGAAAGTTGGGCGTGACTTCATGACCCACGGAGTCAAGCGTCTGGTCAACCTCTTCAGAAAGCGAGTCTGCATTGAAAGAGTGTTCAGCAGAGCCAAAGAATGGCTGCTCCTAGACCACCTAAGATTTAGAGGCTTGGAACAGTCTTTCATACACGCCTGTCTAAGCTTCTCAGCCATGCTGGTCGTGGCTTTAACAGCTGTTAGACAACGTCAACCCAGCCTCATCCGCAGCATAAGACACTACACAACCCAATGAGGCAAAACGAGAGACATCAAAGACAGGTTAAAATAGGGTTAGCCATCAAACAAAAACCTAGAAAAGCAGAAGCCAACTCAAAACTCTACATACCAGACAGAAATTGCCATCAAACACTGAAAAAAAATAGCAGAGAAACCTGAGAAAAGACAGCAACCACAAAATCAACAACAATTTCTAAACAAGCTAGCGCGCTTTGTCCATTCTTATGTCTAAGGTCGTGTAAAGGAAGCTTCTGGCTCTTGAAGGATAGGGGAGTCCACGTCGATTCGTAGTTTAATCAATATTATCCCTTTTCTTGGATTCCAGACTGAACCATTACTCTCATAAATATGAGAACTCTATCGGCATAGATCGTGATCGAGTAATGAAGCTTCGGCGTGAGAAATGCAGAGAGGTTTTTTACGGTTTAACGTTTTTAAATACCTTCTGGCGTTTATATAGAAGGCGATTGTACAAATATGGACTTTGGCGCCAAGAAGGGTCGCAGTTGGCTAAAGAAGTATTGATAATGGCTGGTGGAGGCGGACATACAGGCTATGGTTATGCTCTTGCCCAAAGGCTTTACACGAGAGCAGCATTGCATTTTCTGGTTCCGGAAGGAGACGTGTTGAGCAACGAACGTTTGAGCAGATTTGGCCGCGTTACCTTTCTCCTGAAGCCCCGAGGAGCCAAAACACCGACCAGCGAGTTTGTTCCAAATCTCATGAGGGCTTTTCTGGATTCTTCTAAACTTGTTTCTCGTAGATATGATGTTGTTGTTAGCACGGGTAGCAATTTCTGCATTCCACCGGCTTTGTTTGCTTGGATAAAAGGTGTTCCGCTGGTTAACATTGAAAGCTCTGTCCGTTTTACAAAAGCTTCTAAAACTGCACTTGTTCTACAGCCATTTTCAGCCGTTACTGCCTTACATTGGGAGGAGCAGAAGAAACTTTTGAAGAAAGGAGTAGTTGTCGGACCTTTGCTTCCTAAGCCTCAGGTGAAACCTTGGAGTGGCGGTTATATTCTTGTAACTGGTGGTACTTTGGGGCATAAGATGCTGTTTGATGTTCTTGCGGAAAGCGATTTAGGAAATGTGGTTTTGCAAACTGGAAAAGTTGATCCAGAACCGTATAGGAAAAAACATCCGGAATGGAAACTCATACAACATTCTACTAGGTTTTATGAACTTGTTGCTGGAGCTGATGTTGTTGTAACGCATTTTGGTTCAACCATTTTGGAAGCACTGGTTTATAGAAAGCCGACGGTAATCGTTCCGAATCCAGAATGGACTAGAACAGCAGGAGTTGAGGACGCTAAATACTTGACAAAAAAAGTTAATGCCATTCTGGTTTCAAAAATAACCCTAGAAAACTTGTTAAGCGCAATAGAAAGATCGAAGGAAATGACTCTCCCCGAATTTCCCGACGGGGCGCAAGCTTTGGCCGACTTAATTTTGAAACTCTAGGCAAGATATAGAGCAGGAGCGTATCAATTTTGTGCTCTCGCATAAACTTAAAATGTGGAATAAACAGGGGGATAGAAATTGGAGCAAAGAGAAGCAAAAACGCATATTGGAGTTGTCATCGCTGCAAGAAACGAAGAGCTTTACATAGAAAAAACTCTGCAACATTTGCTTAATCAAACCTTAAAACCAAGTGAAATTGTGGTCGTAGATGACGGATCAACTGATAAAACTGCTGAAATTGCTAAAAAATACAACACACTTGTGATAAGTCTTCACGATAGAGGATACGGCGTTGTAGGATCACCAATACTGTTGAAAATTCGAAACGTCGGTTTCGAGGTTTTGAATAGCAAGGGAGAACTTTATTATGTTTTGGTTTTGGACGCTGACACCATTTTACCCAAAACCTACTTAGAAACGATCATTTCAAGAATGGAAAGAAATCCAAGCCTAGTAATAGCCTCTGGAAGATTTTCTAGTGAGACATCTTATCCAGATGCGCCAATAGAGTCGGGGAGAATTTATAGGTTCAAGTTTATGCGTGATATTGGATTCTTTCCAATAAATTATGCGGGAGAAGATTACCCTCTTTTCAAGGCTCTGAAAATGGGATACAAAATCAGGTGCTTTGAAGATGTGGTCACATGGCGATCGATCGATAGGTGGAACGTCCTGAAGAATTTTAACCATAGGATAATCCTTTAAAACCTCATAAGTATTATCGGTAGAGCCACCATCCACTAATATGACTTCGTAATCCTGAAAGGTTTGCGCTAGAAGACTATCTAGACACTCCTTCAGATAGCGACCATAGTTCAGATGAGGGATTATCACGCTTAATTTGACCATCTGGCTTCAACTCTTGATTCCAAAACACCTTTCAAATAATACAAACGGATTAGCGGATGAATATACGTTATTGTCGGTTCTCCAGTCTTTACCGCCATGAACACTCCAGTAAATGGCGACATGATGAAACGAGATATCACGGTGGACTTTGTGACTAGTGGAAGTCTGTTTGTTTCGGTTGCTACCCTTCCCCATATTTCACACAGTTGCGTTGCATACCAGTAGTTATGAAACAGCTCTTGCTTTAAACCTCGTCTTAGATGGGCTGATTGAACATTGTAATCGACAACCCAATGGTAACCGGCTTGTTGAATTTTGTAAGCTAGAACTGTGTCAACACCAGCGTTTACTTGCATTTTTGGAAACCCACCGACCGCCTCAACTACTTTGGTTTTGTAAATTGTGTTATCCAACGTTTTGCCTAAGGTAAAGGCAGACATCTGTCTGGCTCTAAGCCAAGATGCAAGCTTGACTTCGCCTATATACTTTTTAGCCACATATTGCTGCAGTTTCCTTACGCCTACGGGTTTATCTGAAAAACGCATTCCAGATGCAACAGCAACCCTAGAATTTTCAAGGTAAGGCGGAATCTTGTCCCACCAGTCACGCGACAGAAGCAAGTCCTGCTCAAAACTGATAAAGTATTCTGCCTCAACACTTTTTAATGCTGTATTAGCTCCATCACTTATTCCTTTGCCTTCATTGATTATAACTCTCCAACCAAAAAGGTCTGCAATGCTTCGTGTGTAGTCAGTGCTATGGTCATCAACTATTATTTTTCGATTTATAACGTCAAGTGGTATAACTTCGTTTATTCTACTCAATACAAGAGGAAGAGTTCTCTCTCCATCCTTAGTCCACATCACCAAATCAACTTTCACTTTTTCACTTCCAACTCAACCACGTTGCAGATTCTTCGTTTCCGCTCCTGCGCGATCTGACCGCGCGCGCTATCACCAAATCAAACAACATGGGGTTCGCCAGAAAATAAAGAAATCAACGGGTTTAAATGGCTTTGCGTTTCTAAATCCTCTTGGCTTTGGTCTTAGCGTGCGCCAAAACCAGCTTGACTAGAAGCGCCCGCTATAGTATCAAGAGTCAACCGCAGAGCAGTGAGATTCTTGACCCTGAGACGACATGATGACAGCGTTGGAAACACCAACATCGGCCTACTTGTCCTAGCAGCGGTGGATCCATCCATGCGTGGCAAGAACGTTTACACTAACATGATATCATTGGGACTCAGAGTTTAGAAAAGAGAACCTGACATTGTGGAAACTGGCACTCAAGTCACAAACTATCCTGTTCAGAAAAGCTTGGGTTCAGTCAGGTCTTAAACAGGTGTCGACAACTTACACACTTCACAAGTGGTTAACTGACCGATAGAGAGGATTGTTCCCTGTGGAAACAGCTGTGTCTCGACGCGCGACTCGTGGAGGTTCTCATCCACCAAGTCTTCATAAACGCAGTAGTCCACAATTGTTTGTTAACGTTTCCAGTCTTGGCTGGGACTCGCAGAAACCGCGTGAGCCAAGTTGGATGTTACCACTCAGGATCAAATTCATAAGGAGGAAAAGCACGCCCTCGGTGACGAAAGATATCTAGACGAGACACTTAGCTGTTCTTGCCAGTTCTTTCTCAAAGGCTTCTGCTCTTTTCTTGATTTTTTCAAGTTCCTTCCGGACGCTTTCATCCTTGACCTCGTCGACTCGTTCCTTGTTAGATTTCAGGGCTAATTGCAAGAAAGCAGAATCATAGCTTCCTGATAACAACTCGACATTCGGAATCAAACAGTGGCCCCCGATTACTCCCGGGAACATGATTGGTCTGTCCAGCCTTACGCGGTGCGTGTCCTCCAAGAAGTCCACTGTGTCGTCAAAATCTGTCTTGAAATGCCTGCTGATTCTGTGCATTTCTTGGAAGCATGCGATCATCCAAGCTCTGTATGTAGTTTCAAACAGTTTGGCCAGTTCGCTTTCAGCGCAGCCTTTCAGAGTTTTGGTCTTCAAGCCTAGCTTTTCGAAGTGTTGACGTGCTACCTCACCGGCTTTGGCGTTTGCGCCACCGATATACTTTGTCCAGCGTTTCAATTCCCACTTCATATGCTCTAGGCTTTCGTGTACTCCGCGAACGGGAGAGTGGGCAACGAGGCACTCGCAGCGCTTGGACACTTCTTTTGTTGTTCCAGGCATGACTGTGCTGTTTATGATTACGAGTTTAGGCTTGAACTGCTTCACGTAGTTTGCCACGATGTTTACGAACTTTTCTTGGTTAACGCACGGGATACAGACGTGCATGACGTCCACCTCTTTAGGTAGGTCTTTCTTGTGTTGTCCAATTTGGCTCATCTTTGCTTCGTCCGAGTCATATCCGTGGACAATGAAGCTTCCGCTTTCGGTTAGCAGTTCGAACAGTGGGCGGCCGACTTCGCCCAAGCCAACTACTAGTACCTTTTCTTTTGGCACCTGTTTTCACTCCGGTAGAAACAACATGTTAATCGCCAAACTATTTAAACCTCACACAGCTTAATGGAAAACAAAACGAAGGGAAAACCATGGCAGAACCAAGGATAGGAAAAGGGGTAATAATTGGCAAGGATGTTCAATTCGGAAAGGACATTGTGATTTGGAATTATGTGGTTGTAGGCGACAACACCAGCATCGGTGATGGAACGCGTGTGGGGAGTTTCTGCGATATAGGTCGGGATGTTGTGATAGGCAAGAACTGTATAATACAGGCTCACGTGACGGTTTCAAACGAGTGTAGGATGGGGGACAATGTTTTCATAGGGCCGAACAGCAGTCTGTTGAACGACAAGTTTCCTCACAGCAAATGCCTGACGCCGTCCATAATAGATGACAACGTGATTGTAGGTGGATGTGTCACTATACTCCCAAACGTGACGGTAAGCAAGGATTCGGTGATCGCAGCGGGTAGTGTGGTGACGAAGGATGTGCCCAAGGAGACTGTAGTGAAAGGTGTGCCGGCAGAGACGATGATGACAAGAAAAGAGTATGAAGCAGAAAGAACGCAGTTCATCGGCGCCCGAAAATCAAAAACGAAAACCGCCAAGTCTTAGACTCTTGGTTTGCCGCCCCACCGACTTGGATTCTTCACGACCCAGTCAATTTCTTTGGCTAAACCTTCGCTGAGACCTGTTTTTGGACTCCACCCAAGAATTTCCTTTGCCTTCTTGTTGTCCATCACGAAGTCTATCAGTTCTCCTTGCAGCCGCACTCGTCCGGGTTGGTATCGGGAAGCGTGTCCTTCCTTTGGATTGTCATAGACGACATCAAGTCTCTTGCCTGATTTTTTGATCAGTAGCTTCGCCAGTTCGTTGATTGATGTTGATTTTCCAGTTCCTATGTTGAACACTTGGCCGGTGGCATTTTCTTTTCTTATGGCTAACATGTGCGCCTTGACAACGTCCTTTACGTAAACGAAGTCTCTCGTCTGATTACCGTCGCCGAACACGATGGGCGCCTTGTTTTCCAGAAATATCCTTTTGATGAACAATGTCAAGACTCGACCGAACCATTCTCTGGGGCCATAAACAATGCCGTACCTGAAGGCTGTCGTGTTCAAGCCGAATAGTTTCTGAAATTGCAGCACGTAGCGTTCGGCGGCGAGTTTGCTGACTCCATAAGGCCAGTGCGGTTCCAGCGGATGGCTCTCGCCAATTCGAACGTGCTGCGCTTGTCCATAAACTGCGCCAGAAGATGCGAACAGCATCTTTTCTACATCTGCTTTCAGTGCCGCGTTCAAAACGTTTAGTGTTCCTATGATGTTCATGCGGGCGTCCTTTTCCGTGTCTCTGATGCCAGTATACACTTCGAGCTCCGCTGCCAAGTGATCTATTATCTGTATTTCTTCTTCCTTGACTGTGCCGTCCAGTTCACACATTTCTAAGATTGAGCCCTTTACGATCTTCAGCCGTGAATCTTTTATTTGCTTCAGATTCTCCTTAGACCCGGTAGAAAAGTCATCAAAAACCACGACTTTTCCTGCATCATTAGCTAGGTACTCCTCTACCAAGTGGGAACCAATAAATCCCGCTCCACCAGTGATCAGAACATTCTTTTCCTCTACGTCCATCTGTTCTCCCATCCTGCTATTGTTTGATTTCTTCTGCAATTATCTTTTCTATTGTGTCTAATGGGTTTTCGAGATCATTAAGTAAATGTTTGACATTCCGTTTCTTGCCTAGATTCTTTTTCGCACAGTCAAGCACTTTGTCTAGGCTTACGGTAAAAATTGGAAAGCCCTTCTGTGCCAAGTAATCGTTCACGTGTATTCTTTCAAAGGATTTAACGACGATTGCGGGCGCTCCCTGCAAGACTGCTTCGCGGGCTATTGTGCCTCCGGCGCTGATGACTAGGTCTGCCTGAGAGACAATTGTAGCTGAGTCAACGAACTGTTTTGGAACGATCACGCCCTTTTCTGGTCGTCTTTCGTAACGTTGCAGAAACAAGACTCTGCCTAATGCAGCTAGTTTCCTAGTCAACGCTTTCGTTAGATCTTTTTTGTCCTGAGCATACGCAGCTTTTGTTTCGAGTTCCCTGACCACGATCAACGGATGCCCGTAATCGTATTTGACTGCAGGTCTGAAGCCTTTGATCCAAGCAACTTCGTCCACTCCGTCAAACCAGAAGATTCTCCTTATACCATAACCTTCAACAGCGCTTTTCGGCAGTGCTCTGGAGACGGCTAGGTAGTTAATCAAGGGCATTGTGAGTCTGTTTATGGCGTCAGCGTGCACTGTGTCGTGGGTTGAAATGCTTGGTATTCCCAGACCGAATGCTACTCTGCACAATTCGACGGAACGGTGTGATATGGCCACGTCTGGGACGCTTTTTTCAAACATTTTGCCGAACAGGAGTTGTCTTTTCAGGCTTTCCCGTAGGCGTGATAATTGCGAGGTGGGATCGTACGTTCCAACAGTCACGAACGGTATTTTCAGCAAGCGTGCCAAGGGCAACGTGTCCGGATGTTTGCGTGTGGTCAGTGTGACTTCATGTCCAAGCGCTCTGAGACGTTTGGCTATCGCAACGCCGTATCTTATCTGCTTGCCCGTGCAAGCGTCATACCAGACTTTCATTTTTTCACCTCTAGGAATCGACATCCAACCTCTTTAGCGGCAAGCTTATCACTTTCTCCGTTTCCGACGAACAAGACATTCCCTAAATGCACACCAAGCGTTTGTGCAGCTGTTTCAAGCTGTTTGACTCTGTCAAGACAGTCTTCTCTCGTGAGGATAATGTCGAAAGTCAAATTGAATCGTTCAAGAATTCGGTCCACTAGTGCTCTGCCCTGCATTGTTACAAGAGCTCTAGGCCTCTTGGAGTTCTTGTAGAGGACAATTCCTTCTTTAATCGGAGTGATTATGGCCAGAGCCGCAAGCTCTGCCTTGTCCCAGACGGCGAAGATTTCTCTCTTAGTCTTTTCATCAAGTTTAGAAATGGTCTTTGTCAAGGGTCGCACATTCTTTGTCTTCATGATCCTGCTGAATACTTGAAAAAGCTTGTCATAGTCGAGTGGAAGATGAATTAAAGTGTCATCGAGGTCAAACACGGCAGCCTCAATCAACGATACATTTCTCCGAGAATTTTGCCGTCTTTGACGAGTTTTGCTGGAGCATCGATGTGGCGGATCCAGTACACATTTTCTGGCAGAACATCGTACTGCGGAATCTTCGGGATACTCTCTCTGAATGCGAGTTTTACGTACAGGTATGGAATGTTTGCGTAAGGGTCCTTCCGCAACATTTTGCTTGCGTAGGAGAAGAAGAAGGAGGTAGTGAACATTCTCCCCGCGTTGATTTCGGTGACGCACGGCGTTCCTTCCTTGTTTTCTTTCAAGTCAATACATGCGATTCCGTTGAAGTCTGGATCGATGGACAGGACAGCTTCTGTTCCAATTTCGTTCACACGTTTGTCGTGAATGGTTCTCTGAACGGAAGGCGTGCCCGTGATGCCGGAAGGGGCGAGGTGTGGGTAAATGTATTCGATGCGTTCTCTGGTCATGGAGGTCACGAGTTCCCCGTCTTTCCACAGACTGTGAAAGCCTATGTTTCTGCCGGGGAGATTTTCTTGTGCGATGAATTGCCAACCTACGTTGCGTGATTGCCAGTATTTTATCCACGATAGTGCCGTGTCCTTGTTGTCGGCTGGCGTGCTCCCTCTGCCTCCAGCGCCGTGTCTGGCTCTGATCCAGATCGGGCTTCCGAACTCTTCGAAAGCTTTGTCAACGTCTGGTCCTTTGCGCAGTTCTAGGAACCTCGCCACTGGGACGTTTCTTTTCTGCCACTGCCTTGTCGATTCTAATTTGTCTTGACATGCGTGCACTGCCTGCTTTGACGGTAGGAAAACGTTGGCTTTCAGTTTCTCGCGGTTTTCCGAGATGACTTCGACTTCGATGTCTGGCTGAGGGTGAACGAACTCGACCTTTTCTTTTTCTATAATTCCGTTCAGCCTATCGATGTAATCAGGTTCGGTTGCTTTAGAAATCGGGTATTTCTTGTTGGTGGTGGCCAGGTGGACGAAGTACTCGTTTGTTTCGGTTCCTACTGTGAACATTTTTTCTGGGACTATCTGAAGCGACATGACGAAATTTATGCCAGCGGGTCCGCCTGCCCCTGTGACGAGGATTCTTCTCATTCTACCACCGTATGATTTGCTCGATTGATTGTCCTTGAACACCATTGCCGTTTCTTTTCGCTGTATTAGGGCATGACATCTTTATATTTGTTCTCAGTATGTCAAGCTTTAATAAGCAAAAATCTAAAGTCAATGAAAAGGGGGCCGGTCGTCTAGCTTGGTTAGGACATTGGCTTTACGAGCCAAAGGTCGCCGGTTCAAGTCCGGTCCGGCCCACCACAACCCTTCGTTCTGTGCAGGAAGATGAATGCCTGAAGAAGCATCTGCTCTGTGAGCCTCCTACGCCTCTTTATATAGATTAAACTAAACATTAACTTGCCGTCGCATGGATGATAGAACTTAATACCTCGCAATAGTTTTGTCTAGCGTTGAAGAGTCGAGATTTCAAGGTTGTGGAAGGAAGTAAAGAGATGAGTGTCAGGGCGATTAGCAGGGTCGACGCTTTCTTGATGTCGTGTTTGATTGTTTTTTGGGGCAGTTCCTTCGTTGTCGTTAAGGAAGCGATGCGGGAAGGCTTGACTCCAGTTGCAGTGGCTACTTTCAGGTTTCTAACCGCGGGCGTGCTTTTCCTCGTAGCCCTTCTCTTGGCCAAGAGCAGAAGACGAAACTTCAATGTTCTAGTCGAGAGAAGAGATTTGCCGACGTTGCTGGTTCTGGCTCTCACAGGCATCACCTTCTTCTTCATCATCCAGTACACTGGCATACAGATGGCAAGCGCTTCAATCGCCGCAATTGTCGTGTGCCTTCTTTCCCCATTTCTGATTTCTGTTCTCTCAGCCAGAATATTCAAGGAACGCCTCGTGAAGAGGCAGATTCTTGGAATCGGAATTGCGGCAGCTGGAACATTCGTCGTCATTTCAGGCAGCTCACCAAGTATTCAGGGCAGCAGAGATTTTCTCTTCGGAACTTTGATTCTGCTGTTGACACCGCTTCTGTGGGCAACCTACAGCCTCTTGGGGAAAAAACTGATGGAAAAGTATGACGCTTTCCTTGTCGTGGCATACGTAAACATGATTGGCGGCTTATGCCTACTCCCTTTTTCGCTGGCTGAAAACTCTTTCTATGGAATAGTCTCAATGAATCAGTATGAGTGGCTGGCAATTCTCTACCTGTCGTTCACCTGCTCATTGATGGGATACTACATCTGGTTCTACGTGTTGAAGAAGGTGGGAGCGGCAGTGACAAGCACATTCCTCTTCGCAGAGCCGCTGATCACCGCAATGTTTGCAGTCACATTTGTCGGGGAGAAACTAAACTTGCTGATCGTCGCAGGAGGCCTTCTAATCTTCTCAGGAGTGTACCTAGTCACGAAGAAGAAGCCATAAGCCTCACTCTGACAGGCAAGAATGACTGTCTTAAACAGCAATGTCGTGACACACGAGAATGTCTAGGAGACCGGGAAGTTGCCAAGGAAGCCGTAGACTTCCCTCGGGTTGAAGACGCTGAAAGCTGCGTGTCGCAGTCTTCTGCCAATTTTCGGTATCAACCCTCTCGCATCCGTCCCGAGCTTGCACACCACAACATACTCGAACAGCCCGAGAGATTCGACGTCGACTATATCTCGGGCAAGTCCTGCCTTTTCCAAGGCTGACCTGACCTCAAATTCAGGCGCACCCAAAACTACTAGTCTGTCCAGCAACGACTTCGTCCAATCTCCGTACCGTTCAAGTTGCTTCTCCGATAGTGTAGCGTCAATATGCTTCTTCTCACCGTCCACATTTGAGATTTTGACGGTCAGCGGTAAATTCTCGTAAAAACCAAAGAGTTCAGCGCATTTCTTGAGCGCAATTTTCCTTCCATCAACAAGTTGAGCCTGTAGACTTTGAAGCGGGATTGCGGCGTCAACAACGTCTGGCGAGTAGACTCCAACGTCTATGTGGAGTTGTTCCTTGTCTCGGTTCAGATTCGTGATGCGTCCTTCTATTGTTGAAAACTTCTGTAGATTTTCCAGACGCTCAGGGCACAGGCCGATTTCATCGGCCAGATAGTGCAAAGCCACATTTTCCTCTTCGCCTGAGATTTCCAGCTTGATCCAGCCGCGCGAGGTGCTTTCGATTTTTTTCGTTTCAACCCTCAGTCCTTCAGTCTTAGATTTCAAGAACTTGTCAGCAAGTCCCAACTGAGAGTTGCTGTAGATTTTCGCGAGTAACGTTACGGCAGGCATTCACAGTCGCCAACAAGAGTCAACATTTCCATGTGCAATCTTCGCATTCTTTCAATTGCGGGAGGCGGCAACTCCTTTGAGAGATGCCGTATAGTTTTTTCTATTGGCACTCGACGCGAGCCCTCGATGAGTTTGTCTGCGTATGAAACGATCTTCTCTTCAAGAGTCTGTGGAACGTAAGTGTCTCTTGGCCATCCCAGCTTCCTTGCCTCTCTTGACGTTATCCCGCCGCCCACATGTCTTTTTATTATTGACACAACTGGCTCCGGCAGGCCTAGTGATCTTGCGATTTCCGCGCCTATAACTGCGTGATGAACGCTGTGGGTCTTCGAGCGTCCAATGTCATGCAAGAGAGCTCCTATCTCTACAAGCTGCAGGTTCACATTCAACCCTTTTTCCTTGGCGGCTTCCGCCATCTCAACAGCCAGTCCAGCAACTGCTTCACAATGCTTCAAAACATTCGCTTGGCATCCGTTTTGGCGGAGAAACTGTAAAGCTTGCTCTCTCGATGGAAGCTTTTCACTCACCAAGCTCCTTCCTTAATATGTCCACTCTCTTAGACAATGCTCCAAGGATTTTGTCGTTGTCGTAGTGCATGAGCGGTTTACCACACGTTGGGCATCGGAAGACAAGCTCCACCGCCTCTTCAAATGGGACTCGCTTGCAGCCCGGCGTATAGCAGTAGTAGAAGTCATGGTTTTTCTCGTACCCCAGTCGAATGTTGAGTTTCTCGAGGACCCGGCGTTTCTGGCTTAGGATGAACCCTTCAAGCTGGTCTGGCTGCAGTCTCCAGTGGAATATGAACCACCCTGTTTTCGGATCCCGGGTTCTCCGAAGGCTTACCAGAGAATGATCGTAAAGCTTGTACAGGATTTTCCGCACCGAGTTCAGCCTTATGCCTGTCTTGTTGGCTATTTCATCATCCGTGATTTCCTCTGAGTTCTTGAGAATTTCAATTAACTTGACAGCTTCTTCCTCGCCTAAAGCTCCTGCTACTCTCAACAACGTTGCATCATCTATGTTCGATAACATGGTAACCCTTTTTGCTTTCCTACTGGACACGTTTCTCTATACTATATATTTGTAATCTTTAATTTAAATCTCTTTACGGATTCTAAGTCAGAACCGACGGCTGGTTTCGGTCTTCTTGCCTCTCTCATTCGGAACAATCCTTATCTTAGCGTTTTCAAAGTTTTCGGCCAGTTTCTTGCCCTCCCAAAAACGATCAAGAAAAACAGCTAAACTCGCACATTCAGAGTGAGGCTGATTCCCTATCGCCACGTTAAAGTCCGAAACATCTTCTGAAAAGAACTCGCCTGGAACTTTCTGGCTTCCAACGATGACCAAAACGTCCTTTCCAAGTTTCCTGACTCTGCTGAGCACGTCGCTTGTTTGAACGTTCTCACCATAAACTGTTAAGTGGACAACGGTTCCGCCTTTGGCTTTCCAGTCTCTCACGGCCTTCTTCCAAGGGGTTCCCATTTCAAAGAAGAATGAGCCGCCCCAATTCCTTGTAATCTTGTCAACTGTTTCCTTGATTTTTTTGTCCTCAGTGTCTGAGAGTATTATTCCGTCGGCTCCGAAAGCCCGTGCTGTGAGGGCGACATGCGTCGTGAGCCTGACATCTCTTTGCGGTCGGTGACCCCACCTTAACACCACGGCTTTGACCATTCCCCCTCTCCCTAGCCTCTAATGTCTATCTTTTCGAATTTTCCGTTGAATTCTTCCACTCGCTTTCTTACTTTCTCAGCGAATGCTGGGCTTGCTTCGAAAACAATGTTGGCAGAGTCTCCCACGTACTTAATTGAAAGGACATCTGCAGTCTTGAAGATCCACGAGATAAATGGCATGGTTTCTTTCGTTGTTGGAAGGACGATCGAAGCTTGAACATAGTTTCTCAACATGCTTAATATTTGTTGTTTCAGCAGGTCAATGTTGGTTTTGTACAGTGCCGATATCAGCATCGGGTTCGACGCTTTCTCCTGCAAGCATTCAAACTTTAGCTTTGTTTCCCTTTCCGGCAGTAGATCCATCTTGTTCATAACTGTTATTATGGGGACGCCTGATGCTCCTATCCGCTCTATTGTTTCCAGACAGATTGTCAGCTTCTTTTCTATGAGAAGCATCGGCTCGCTTACGTCTACCATGAGCAGTATCAGGTCTGAGTAGATGGTTTCTTCAAGCGTCGAATGAAACGCTTCAATCAGCGTCAATGGCAGCCGATCTATGAAGCCGACGGTGTCGGTTAGCAGAAACTTCTTTCTGGAAATCTCCACAAGCCTAGTCGTCGTGGAAAGAGTCGTAAACAACGCGGTGTCAACTGGAACTTCGGCGTCTGTCAAAGCGTTGAACAGTGAGCTCTTTCCTGCTTTTGTGTATCCTGCCAAAGAAATTGAAGAGAACCCAAGCTCCGCCCTTCTTTCACGGTGCAGAACTCGTTTTCCACGGATTTTCTTCAGTTTTCTGCGTATGGCATGTACTTCTCTCTTGACGCTTTCATAATACACATCCACGTCGTATGCTCCGAGCCCCCCGAAGCCCGGCTGCTCTCCCTTTTTTGCGAGTCTAACCCGTTCCTTTGCCTGTGTCAAGTCATACCGCAGTCTTGCAAGCTGAATTTGCATTTGCGCCTCGGTTGTTGTGGCTCTTTTCGTAAAGATTTCCAAGATGAGCTGAAACCGGTCGATAGCCTCGACACTGGTGGCTTTTGCCAAGTTGTAGGATTGAACGGGTTTCAGCGGGTTGTCGAAAATCACTTTCTCTGCCCCGGTTTCTTTCACAAGCTTGGCAAGCTCCTCCACCTTGCCCGCGCCTATCTGGTAGCGAGCGTCTGGCTCCCTGACCTGCTCAAGTGTGCCTACAACGGTGTATCCGGCTGATTCTGCAAGGCTTCTAAGTTCTTCCAAGCTTGAAGGTTCAAAGTCTTGGCGGCGCTGGACTATGACGGCTTTCGTCCGGCTGAGTCCTCCTTCTCCTTGTCCTTCTTTTCTAGCTGGATTAAGTCTCCGAGGGTCAGCTCACGTTTCGCCGCCGTGGCCATTTTTGCTTGGGGAACTTTTTCCTCCTTTGCAGGAGCGATCAGTTTGATCTTCAGGGCGTGTTCCAATATTGTTGCAAGCCTGTTGTCTGGCGTCATTTTTCCGGTTTCGATTTTTCTGAGAAGGGACACTTTTTTGTTGATTCTCTTGCCCAATTCCTCGTGGGAAAGCCCGAGTTTTTCTCTTGCCTGCCTTATTTTCACGTTGAAGTCTTCCACGAGTTCTAAGGCTGTGTCCATCGGCGGCTGCGGCGCCTTCTTGGCCTGAATTCTTGGGAGCGTTGGCGTGGCTCGCAGTGTCGGTATCATGGTCTTGGGTTTTGGCTCTTCCCAGAAACCTGTGCCGAGTTTCGAGCATTCGTTACATACTTCCAGCTTCGCTTTTTCAATTATGACTCTGTTTGGTTTGCCGTGGATTTTGCGTCCGCAGACTTCGCATCGCAATTGTGTGTGCACCTGGGTTGTTTTTATTATTGTGGTTGTGTTTATAGTTGTCGAAAAGCAATATGCCTATCTGCGGTGCGTGCTCGTGGAAGAATCTTTGAGAAGGATTAGAAACGTGGCTGACTACCAGTTTGGAAAAGGAGTAGATGCCAAGCTTTTCCCAGAAGGTGTCAAGATTCTCTATTCCAGAAACACGGGCAGAATTCGCTATGTTTACTTGGGCAGTGAAAGGCTCGCGACTATGCGCCCTACAGATGGTCTCTTCTCTTTGAGCATTGCTGGCGCAAGGCGACTTGTTCAAAACACCTCTTTGGCGAACTGCTTTGTCACAGTCAGGGACGATGTTTCCAGATTCATCGCTGATGGAGGCGATGTTTTCGCAGCGCACGTAGTCAGGGTTGACGATGATGTTCGCGCTAAAGACGAAGTTGTTGTGCGCGATGAGAAGGGTGAGGTTTTAGCGGTTGGGCGTGCTGCTCTGTCAAGTGAAGAAATGAGGGCTTTCAAGAAAGGCGTTGCCGTTAAGGTTCGGCGCGGAATTAAGGGAGAAAGTTAAGTTTATGAAGTCTGATTGTCAAATGGAGTGATGTTAGGGTGGTTTCATGCACAGACGTGTGAATCCTCGCGAGGCCAGGCGTATGATGCAACGCATGGGAATGAACATGAACGCTGTTGAAGACGTTCAGCGAGTAGTGATCAAAACAGGCAGCAAGGAAATAGTCATCGAGGGGCCTGAAGTTGCAATTCTGGAGGTTCAGGGACAAAAAATCTTTCAAGTGACGGGAGGAAAAATCACCGAAAAAGCCCTGGAACGAAAGGCAACAGCTGTATCTGAAGAAGATGCCAGGCTCGTAGCAGACCAAACAGGCAAGAGCCTTGAAGAGGCCAAAAAAGCATTGGAAGAAAGCGGAGGAGACTTGGCGAAAGCAATTCTCCTCTTGCAGTCACGGATTTAAGGAATAGGCACGGTTCTTCCCCCTATACGTGAAAGCGAATTCGTCCACAATAGGCGGTGCAGCCTGGAAAATGGGTTCAAAGACGATTGTTGACGTAAGCCAGATTGAGAAGACCATCAAGAACATACCTAAAGACTCGCTCACAGTGCTTGATTTCATCGAAGCTTTCAGGAAGGTTTATCCTGAAGATTGGGGAAGACTCGTGGAAAGGTCTGGGCTTTTCGGAAGCAAAAAAAGATACACTGTGGCAACCTACTTTTCAAACAGACCTGATATATGTTCGCAGAAAACCCACTCAATTCTTTTGCCACTCATAAGATATAAGGAAGGCAAGTTCAAGGATTATCGCAGAACTACCGAGGATGAGGAGAGAGTTTTCGGGAGCCCTTGGACAGCCATGTACAGAAAGATTCAACCAAGACAATGAGGAGAAATTAGTGGACATATGTTCATTGAGCACTTTATTGAACGGTTCTGCAGGTTCAATGCTGGGTTATATGAAGATTTATCTTGCACTTTTCGGTCATAGGGTAATAGGCTAGGAAGAACCACAATGTCAGAAAGAGAGAGGAAGAAGAAGAAAAAGAAGCAATTCGCATTCCTCGTGGAGGAACAAGGCGAAAGTCAATCATCTTATCAGCTGGTCGAAATCCTTGACGAGTTGACTAAGGAAGGAAAATATGTAGACATACAGATTTGTCCACGATGCAAGAGTCCGAAGATTCGCAGAGTAGGAACTATGACGGGAGACGTGTTGGGTCACATGGGCATACTCTCTCAGAAGTTCGAATGCAAAGAATGCGGGTGGAGAGCGCGGTTGGTTCTGAAAGCCACAAACAGGCCTCTGAGCGTGAAGGATGTTGCAGTAATTGCAGAGGCGTCGGATTTAGAAAAAGCAAGAAAAGAAGACAATGACGCGCATCCTCGAGAAGAGAGTGGACAGGACCGCTAGCAAACAGTGTAGACAAGAAGTGAAGCGTTTCGGTCAATTAGCCGCATATATTTCTACGCATGTATCTCCTTGCCTGTCAGTTTTGCCCTGCCTTTTCTCATAAAGCCTCTGAAGGGAATTGGAGCTTTAGTAGAAGCCTAATGGTAAAAGGGCTGGGATGAAAAACAGAATATACCCGCTCATTTTAAGTTCAGTCTTGTGCAATATGTAGAAAGGGAGGCGAGGACGGCAGGTGTTTGACATTGTCTCAGTTGGGCACTTCAGCATAGACTCCATTTTCCTGCCCGACAGAAGCACGCCTTTCGTCGTCCTAGGCGGCTCCTCAGCCTACGTTTCATTTGCTGCCAGACTGCTAGATGCGAGGGTCTCTGTCATTTCTAAGGTTGGCAACGATTTTCCAGAAGCATACAAGTGGTGGCTTGAACAGGAAGGTATCGACCTGACTGGAGTATCCAAGGTCGAGAACGCGCAAACTACGCGTTTTGAGTTGGAATACAACGGTGACCTGTCAGACCGTGTCTTGCGCTTGAAGAACAAGGCTCCTGTGATCACGGTTGATGACTTGCCAGGCTCTCTGAAAACAAAGGCCATTCACATTGCGCCGATCGCGGGCGAAATCTCCTTTGAGGTAGTCGAGAAACTGCGAGGTTGCGCCGAGGTTCTGTCTCTTGACCCGCAAGGACTCATTCGAAACTTTGGCGACGGAGGAAACGTTGTTCTTGGTCCTCTGACAGATAAACGCATTTTGGGGCTTGTTGACATTTTCAAATCATCCATGAAAGAAATCGAAGCCGTGACTGGTCTATCAGACATTAGCTCTGCTGCAAAGGCGGTTCATGACCAAGGCGTCAAGATAGTCATCGTCACTTTGGGAGCACATGGCGTTGCGGTCTCGGTTGAAAACGCCATCCACAACATTCAGGCTTACAAGCCTGAGAAAGTCGTCGACCCAACCGGAGCCGGAGACGCTTTCATCGGCGGCTTCTTGGCAGAATATATTCGCGGTGGAGACTTGCCATGGTGCTCGTGCGTGGGCACTGCCGTGGCATCGCTTGTCGTTCAGGCTGTGGGTCCGACATTTTTTGGCGACAAGGCACAGATTTATCAGAGAGCGCGTGAGCTTTATGAAAAAGAAATTAAGGAATGACGTGCACTCTATTGGAAGAGGCGTTTACTTTGGGGCGAATTGACAAGGGCGCGAAGTGCAACGTGTCGGGCTGTGGTCGAGATGCGGTTCGTTCGCTTTCAGGCGTGAAAGTTAAGGCTGCTGGTTTGAAAGTCGGCAGCGAAAAACGTGCTTACCTCTGTAAGGAACACTATAAAGAATATAAGAAGAGGACGAAGAAAGACAAGCAGCTTGAGAAATGGCGGTACAGCGCATAAATGAGATGATTGTCAAATGCGGATACTACAGTTACACTCGAACTTCATCGAATACAAGCCAATCCGGAAGGAAATCGCGATTGCAGAAGAAGCGGAAAAGAAGCCCGTAAGGTATGAGGAAATCGTCGTTTTGTTCACAGCGGTAGAAGAAGGCGACGACGGCGCAGTGGCCCAAAAAGCCATAGACGAAGTTCAAGCGTTCCTCAAAAACCTCAAGGTAAATCGAATCCTAATCTATCCCTACGCACATCTAAGCAGCAATTTGGCAAAGCCCACAGAAGCCCTGAAAATAGTCAAAACCATGGAGGCGCATGCGAAAGACAAAGACATAGAAACTTACCGCGCCCCCTTCGGCTGGAACAAGCAGTTTACCATATCGATTAAGGGGCATCCGCTCGCAGAGCAGTCCCGAGTCTTCCTGCCTGCGGAAGTGAAAGAGAAGAAGGAGGAGAAAGTTTCTGAAGCAGTCAAGGCTGAAGAGAAACTTGAATCGTTCTGGTACATACTTCAGCCAGACGGTGAAATGACAGCCGTCGGCGAATTCAACTTCAAAAACCACGAAAACCTGCAGAAACTCGCGAACTATGAAATCTCAAAGGTGAGAGCAAGCCAGCAGATGCCGCCGCACGTCACTTTGATGAAGAGACTGGAAATAGCCGACTATGAGGCTGGAAGCGACCCTGGAAACATCCGTTGGTACCCAAAAGGACGACTGATCAAGTCTCTGCTAGAGCAGTTTGTCACTGCTAAAATGATAGAATACGGGGCGATGGAAGTTGAGACTCCAGTCATGTACGATCTTCATCATCCAAGCCTCGCGGACTACATGAACCGTTTTCCCGCAAGACAGTACCTGCTGAAATCAGAGGACAAAGAACTGTTCCTGCGTTTTGCAGCCTGTTTCGGGCAATTCCTAATGGTTCATGACACACAGTTTTCGTACAGGCACATGCCCATGAAGGTCTATGAGCTGACCAGGTACAGTTTTAGACGCGAAAAAAGCGGGGAAGTAGTAGGTCTGAGACGACTCAGAGCCTTCAGCATGCCTGATTGCCACGCTTTCTGCACCGACTTGGAACAAGCCAAGAAAGAGTTCCTCGTAAGATTCAAGCTTTCTGCACAGATATTAGAAGAGATAGGGCTGTCAAAAGACGACTATGAGGCTGCAATACGATTCACAAAAGACTTCTACGAAGAGAACAAGAGCTTCATTGCGTCGCTCGCGAAAACCTTCGGCAAACCAGTCCTAGTTGAGACGTGGAAGGAACCCTTCTTCTACTTCAGACTCAAGTGGGACTTCAACTTCGTTGACAATCAGAACAAGGCAGCTGCTCTCTCCACGGACCAGATCGACGTTGAAAACGCGAAGCGATACGAGATAACCTACGTTGACGAAAAAGGAGAAAAGCAGAATCCGCTTATTTTGCACTGCTCTCCGAGCGGCGCAATCGAAAGAGACGTGTATGCACTGCTGGAAAAAGCCTACAAGGAACAGCAAGGCGGGAAAGCACCGATGCTACCGTTGTGGCTCTCGCCGACCCAGATTCGGATAGTCCCAATATCTGACAAGTTCTTAGAAGATGTCGAGAAAATGGCGAAGGAAATAGAATCGCATTGTATTCGTGTCGACATTGACGACCGCACGATGACTTTGCAGAAGAGAATCCGCGACGCAGAGATGGAGTGGGTTCCATACATAATAGTTGTCGGGCAGAAGGAACTTGAGTCCGGTGTGCTTCCAGCAAGAGACAGGGCAACAGGCGAAATGCGCAAACTGAAACTGAAGGAGCTCATCGTAGAAGTTGAAAAGAAGTTGGTCGGCAAACCTTTCAAGCCGCTACCACTGCCAAAGTATCTTTCGAGAAGACCACAATTCTACGGTTAGATGCATCGGGAAACAAGCTTTTCTTTGCAAAAACTATATCAAACCTTAAGCTAATAGACTATGTTCTCGAGTCTAGGGGATAGGGTCTTGGAAAAGGAATTACAGGTCTACGTTGACGGCGCGTTTTATCCGAAATCGCAGGCAAAGGTTTCAGTTTTTGACCACGGTCTTCTGTACGGCGACGGAGTGTTTGAAGGCATCCGCGCGTACAACGGCTCAGTGTTCAAGCTGAAAGAGCACATTGACAGGCTCTACCGTTCAGCCCACATGATAATGCTGGAAATCCCAGTGTCGAAGGAAGAAATGATACAGACGGTTTTGGAGACGCTTAGAAAGAACAATCTAACAGACTCATACATCCGCCTCGTCGTCACGCGCGGAGTAGGAGACTTGGGACTGAACCCGAAAAAATGTGCAAAACCGACAATAATCGTCATAACCGACACAATAGCATTGCACAAGAGTGAAGCCAAAGAAAAAGGTGTCACCGCCATGATCTCGTGGGTGAAAAGAGACCCAGTCGACGCAACATCGCATGAGATAAAATCGCTCAACTACCTCAACAGTATACTGGCGAAGATCGAAGCGAACATAGGCGGGGTTGACGAGGCTATCTGCCTCGACAAGAACGGCTTTGTATGTGAAGGCGTGGCCGAGAACATCTTCATAGTGAGAAATGGAAGAATATTCACTCCGCCGAGCTACACAGGGGCGCTGCCTGGAATAACTGCTGAAGAAATAGCAAAACTTGCCAGGAAGCTTGGGTACGAGGTCAAGGACAAGAACATAACTCCCTATGAGCTGTTCAATGCCGAAGAGGTCTTTTTTACGGGGACGGCAGCTGAAATAATACCCGTGCGCGAAATAAACAAGAGAACAATAAACGACGGGAAACCTGGTCCGATAACCAAGCGATTGATGGCAGAGTTCGCTAAAGTGGTTCGTGACCCAAATCAAGGAACAGTGATCTACAAGTAGACAAAGCCAATTGCAAGATCTTTGTCTTACTTCTTTTTCATGAACCGCTCAACTTCGCTGAACGCTTGCTCAAGCGTCTCAATTGGGGGTAGAATGACCCCTCTTACATGTCCCGCGCCGTAGACCGGATCGAACCCTGAGCCGTGCACAAAGAGCACGCCTGTCTCCTTCAGAAGATCTAAGGCAAATTCGCTGTCCGCTTTCCACCTTGACCCTATCTGATGGATTTTCGGAAAAACGTAGAACGCTCCCTCCGGTTTTGCGCAGCTTATCCCTTCGATCTCATTAAGTCTCTTCCACGAAAAGTCTCTTCTCTGCCTGAGCTTCTCAACAGTCTTCTTCACGTGGTCCTGCGGGCCGTTCAACGCCGCGACCCCAGCCTTCTGAACAGGTGTGTTCGTGCACAATCTTATTCGCGCTTCCTTTTCGATGCACTGTTTCAGTTCCTGCAATTCCCCATTCTGGTCGTGGAAGTACAGGTAGCCGAGTCGCCATCCAGTCATCAGATATGCTTTTGAAAAGCCGTTCAGCCCGACTACTGGGACGTCCTTGGCCAGATGGGCTGTGCTGACGAATCTCTTCTCGTATATTATCTGATCGTAGATTTCGTCTGACAGAATTGGAAGGTCGTATTCGCCTGCGAGGTCTACTATTTGCTTCACAACTTTTTCGTCGTAAAGTGCACCGCATGGATTGTTCGGGTTGATAATAGCGATTCCGCGAGTCTTCTTCGATATCTTACCTCTCAGATCGTCAATGTTCGGTTGCCACCCGTTCTCCTCTACGGTCTCGTAGGTGACTGGTTTTCCGCCGAAGAACTTGGCGTAAGAAATGTATGGCGGATAGGTCGGTCCTGGAAGGAGAATCTCATCACCTGCGTTAATCAGAGCAGCCATGACCATTTGAATGCCTTCAGAAATGCCAGTGGTGACAATCACGTTTTCAGCCGAGACGTCAACCCCGTTGACTCTCTTTTCCTTGTTACTTATGGCCTGTCTAAGCTCTGGCAGACCTTCAGAGGCGCAGTAAGCGTTCTGCCCTTCCTCGACAGCCTTGATTAGCGCCTGCTTGATATGCGCAGGCGTATCAAAGTCAAAAGCAACCGGGTCTCCAATGTTCAAGTAAAAAATCTTTTTTCCAGTCTTGGCAACTTGCCTCGCATGAACTATGACATCGCGAATCGCATACTCGATGGTACGCACTCTTTCAGTAACTTTTACGTTAGTCAATGTGCGATCCTCTTGGGAATCAACGCTTCTAGTCTTTGAGAAGATAAAGTTTTTGGAATGGCCTAAGGAATGGTAAATGTTTGCGAGGCGTTGGCTCCTTCTTGGGTTTGAACAGTGGCGGTAACGGATTGGTCGCGATAAAGTGTCCAATTCCATGGACAAACCACTGTGACACTCGCACCAACAGTGAGTACATACCCGCTCGGAACGAATGACGGTGTAGTCAGCCCTCCGTCAATGGTATAGGTTACATTTCCGACTGTGAAAGTGATCTGTTTGATCGTTACGTTTTGGCTTGAGAACGCAGCGTTTGATATTGTTATGTTGACGTACGGGATTATGGTCGAGTTGTCGAAAAAGGCGAACGGTGCTATCGTTAAGTTGACCGATGGCACTGTCACGATTATCGAGGCATTCAAGCCGTCCTGTGTAATAGCCGTAATGTTAGCGTCTGCACCTCTGAAGGTTGTCCAGTCTTGGACTGTGCAGTTTATCACTCCTTGTTCGTCGGGGTTCAAAACAAGAAACTGCCGATCCATAGTTGCAGTTCCGTTAAGCAGTATCCCTGTAACATTTATTCCGTTAAGAGAGCATGGCATGTTTGTTACATTTACCGTAAAGTGCTCTACGTCATCCAAATCAAATTTGGCATCAGTTATATTCCAAACAATGGCGGGAGGCGTTCTTACAGTTTTGCTGGGTGCGGTGAAGCCCTGCTTGGTGTAAACCGTAACCGTGATTGTTTCGTTACGAGACATATTCCAGTCCCACAGACACTTGATAGTTAATGACTGATTTGGCAGAATGGGTATTGGTATAATATGCAATGGAGGTATTGTGTCAAGCGTCATCGTTGTTCCATCTGCTAATGTTAGATTCACTTCATTTATTATTGCAGCCGCGGTGGAGTCTTCTGAACTGCTAATCGTCAAGTTGAAGTATGTTGAGTCGCTATAGTCAAACTTTATGTCGGCAATGTCAAGGGCGGCCCCTAGAAGTTTACCTGTTGTTAAGTCTAATTCGTATCCTTCTGTTGTCTTTACGGTTATGGTCACATTCTGTCCTCTCAGGTTGTCCCAATTTCTGTCACATCGGAACACTTGTGTATCGTTAGGCTGCAAAACATGTGGTAGCGATGGAGTGGTAGCATTGATGGAATCACTGAGTATCCGTATTTCTGAAATTGTGAGGTTGGCTGTGGATTGTTGGGCGTTCTGTAATGTCAGGTTGAAATAATCTACGCTCTCGGTGTGATCGAAATTCGGCGTGGCTGTTAAACTTACATATGGCAAGGCGTACGGGAAGCTTCTTGTTGAGGCGTTGCCTGCAACGGGTTCGACTCTTATCACCTGCCCGGTCATGTTGCTCCAATTGATCATACATTTGAAACTTTGTCTCGTTCCTCTATTGATTACGAATGGGATTGCAGGTTCTGCTTCTGGAACAGCGTAGAGTTCATCTCTAGTCTCAACGCGTAGAAGCAATGCCGTTATGTTCACATCTATGACCGAGTTTGAAGGGTTGAGAATTGTCACGTTGAAATGCGTGAAATCGGCGACTGAAAACTGTACATCCTCTATCACGAGTAAGCTTGTGTTCTCTGGCATGTTATAATAATTCGCTATCACCCACATGTAAGACACCAATGCGCCGAATATCACGGAGCACAGGATAATCAAGATCAAGATGAGACTTGAAATTGCCTTTGTCTCTCTTTTTATGTGCAAATCGTCTAACCCCCAATTTAAGCGATTGGTGTTAATCATATTTCCTAGGGGTAAATAAGCATTCTCTCATAGTATGCGACGAGGCCAAGTCTTCAACAGCTAAACTTAAATTCAATTCCCTTTTTAGTAGTCTTCTCCAAAATCTGGAGACGAAGCCATGGCAGAACATGATGCGCTGATAATCGGCGCTGGGATTCTTGGGTTATCAACAGGTTATCACATAAAAAGCAGAAATCCCAGGCTAGATGTTCTGATCGTTGATAGGCTTGGCGCCGCTGGCCAAGGCAGCACAGCAAAAAGTGCTGCTGCCTTTCGTTGCTTGTTCCATTCTCCAACAAATTTTGTTTTGGCCGATTCATCCGCGGAATTCTATAAACATGTGCAGGACGACTTGGGTTTTGATTTGAAGCAACGGTGGGCTGGCTACTTGTGGTTTTTCGACAAAGACGGCTACGGCAAGGTGCTTCCTGTGCTGAAGGAATTGGCTGGCAGAGGTTTCAAGTACGTTGAATACGATGACCGCGACTTGGCGAGGAAGCTTGACATGCACACAAGCTTTGCCGGCGATGAGGAAGCCCGAATGATGGGTTTGGGAGACGTGTACAAGGGTGTTTTGATTCAGAAGGCAGGTTTAATCGATGTTGATTCGCTTGTGAAGTTCTACGAATCGGAGTTCCTGAAGCTCGGCGGCAAAATCCAATACAACACTGAAGTGAAGGAGCTCGTTGTCGAACCCCGTCAACCTCTTGGAATGCCGGGGGAACCCTACTTCTGGCAAGACGCCACCATCACAGGCGCGAGAACCGCGAAGGGTTTGATAAAAGCGAAGAAGACGATAGTTGCGGCTGGAGCGTGGATCTCTCAGCTGCTCGATCCGCTCGGAATTGAGTGTTTCATCAAGCCCAAGAAACGGCAGATTTTTTCCGTTAAAGCCAAGACTGAAGCACTTAAGAAACTCTTGTTCACAAGAGATTTCACCGATGCGGGCTGCTTGCCGTTCACGATTCTTCCGAAGCCTTCCGTTTATATTCGGCCTGCTCCCGAAGAGGACGCGTTGTGGTTGGCGTATGCGGACGAATTTCCGAGGGCTTTCAAGCTTGAGGACAATCCTGAGCCTGAAGAGAACTACTATCGATACGGTATATACCAAGTCTTGGTGAAGTACTTCCCGCAGTTCACTGATTGCCAACCGTTTTCAGCGTTTGCTGGCCTATACGAGATAAACTCTTTGGATGGTCAGCCGTTGATCTTCGAAGAGAATGGGTTGATGGTTGTCGGCGGTGCGAGCGGCAGCGGAATATTGAAGGCTGATGCCATCAGCAGAATTGCTGCGGCACTGTATAACGGTGAGGAGTATGCTATGCTTTTCGGTGACAGGGAGTTCAAGGTCAGCGATTTGGGCTTGAAGAATAGACATGTGGAACCTGAGAAGCTGGTAATTTAGTCTTCAGCATCATTACATTTATTTACTTTTGACTTGATAATCAATCACTCTTTCGAGGGTGACGAGCGCATGTTTGGTTGGAATGGCAAATTCTTGCGGGTTAATCTGGACAAGAAGAAGGCAGTTGCAGATCGATTTGACGCGAGTCTTGCTAGAAATTATCTTGGCGGCAGAGGCTTTGCGGTCAAGATTCTGTGGGATGAACTCAAACGGGGAACTGACCCGTTGTCATCCAGCAACAAGCTTGTTTTCGCCACAGGCCCTTTGACTGGTTTTTCCTTGCCCAGCAGCGGCAAGCTCATCGTGGCGGCGAAGAGCCCTTTGACAGGCGGGTATGGAGACGGCAACATTGGGACTCATGCTGCTGTTCAGATGCGCAAGGCCGGCTACGACGCGACAATAATAGAAGGCATGGCCGAGAGGCCTGAGGTGGTGCTTGTCAAGGACAAGTCCGTCGAGTTTCTGGACGGGAAGGATTTGTGGGGTCTGAACTCTTTTGAAACTGAAAAGAAACTGAGGGAGCTTTATGGACCTGCCGCTGGAGTTCTTTGCATTGGTCCGGGTGGAGAAAACCTTGTGAAATTCGCAAACATTGTGTGCCAAGAAGGACGCGCAGGCGGCAGACCTGGAATGGGGGCGGTTATGGGTTACAAGAAGCTGAAAGCCGTGGTTTTTCTCGGGTCAGGCGACTTGCCCGTAGCTTATCCTAAAGATATGAAGGAGTTAGGCGCTGATGCTTATAGGGAAGTTATGACCAAGCCGAACTTCGCTTTTTGGAAGCGGCAGGGCACGATGATGACCATTGAGTGGAGTCAGGAGAACAGCGTTCTTCCAACGTACAATTACAGTGAGGGCGTTTTCGAAGAGGCTGAGGCTGTGGGCGGTTTTGCCATGGAGAAGATTAAAATTTCTCAGCGTGGATGTCCGCAGTGCAACATGATCTGCGGCAACGTGGTTAAAGATTCTGACAGGAAAGGTTCAGAGCTTGATTATGAGAATGTCACGATGTTAGGTCCAAACATTGGGTTGGGCGACCTGAGGCAGGTTGCAGCCCTCAACAGAGCGGCAGACGAGCTGGGTTTGGACACAATCTCCCTGGGCAACGTTCTAGGTTTCGCCATGGAGGCTTCTGAGAAGGGGCTTCTTGAAGAAAAAATCGCTTGGGGAGCGTTCAAAGCAAGCAAGACTCTGATCGGGGACATAGCTTACCGGCGTGGTTTCAGGGGAAACTTGCTTGCTGACGGTGTTCGCTACGCGGCAGAAAAGCTCAGCAGAGGTTCAAGCCGTTGGGCCATGCACGTGAAGGGCTTGGAGATTTCCGCTTATGATTGTCACACCACTCCTGGCATGGCGTTGGCCTATTCAACAAGCTCCATCGGCGCGCATCACAAGGATGCTTGGATCATCTCGTGGGAAGTCAAGTCTGGACGCGAAAGTTACGGCGTGGAAAAAGTTGACAAGCTCATCGAGCTGCAGCGTACGCGAGCAGGCGTTTTCGAGTCTCTGACTGTCTGCCGGCTTCCGTGGATTGAAGTTGGCTTCGAGCTTGAATGGTATCCGAAGTTTCTGCACGCAGCAACAGGTTTGGAAATGAACTGGGATGGCCTGAACCTGATTGCGGACAGGATATTCAATTTGACTCGCGCCTTCTGGATACGCGAGTACGGCAAGAAGTGGACCAGCGAGATGGACGTTCCGCCAGCAAGGTGGTTTGAAGAGCCGATAACGCAGGGCGCCTTGAAAGGAGCGAAGCTTGACAGGGCAAAATATGGCAAGATGCTGCAGACGTATTATGAGAAGAGAGGCTGGGACGAGCGGGGAATTCCTAGAAAGACAACACTGAAAAAGCTCGGGCTGGAAGACGTTGCTAGGCAGCTCAAGAAAAGTGTAAAGCTGTCTGAGTGAAGCTAGCCTGTACGGTTTCAACCATGCATTAAGACTAGATTTGCTGTCAGCTCCTAATATGATCTGGCAAAATAGACGACTTCGCTTGCATCTTCTCCGCAATGTACGCATTTTGAGAACGGCTTTTCTTTCTCGAAGGGTACAGTCCTTATCGTTGCTCCCGTTTCGTCTTTTATCCTTTCTTCACAGGCAGAGTTGCCGCACCAAGAAGCTCTGATGAATCCGCCTTTCTCTTCCAGTACTTTCCTGAATTCGTCGTAGTTTTTTACTGTGGTTGTGCTTTCTTCAAAGAGTTTCTTTGCTTTGTTGAATAAGTTGTTCTGAATCTCTTCAAGCAATTTCGTTACAGTGTCAGTTATTTCCTCTTCCTTCCCTGTGGATTTCTGGAAAGTGTCCCTTCGCGCCAGCGTCACCTGTTTCTGTTTTAGGTCTCTGGGGCCGATTTCTATTCTTATCGGCACGCCTTTCAGTTCCCACTGATTGAATTTCCAGCCTGGCGTGTACTCCTCTCTGTCGTCGAGAACGACTGCGATGTCCTTTTTCCGCAGTTTTTCAAAGATTTCTTTGGCTTTCATCATGATTGCTTCTGTTTCGGCTCCCTTGTAGGGTATTGGGACTATGACCACTTGTACTGGAGCGACTCTGGGCGGCAACACTAGGCCTTTGTCGTCGCCGTGCACCATCACGAGGGCACCTATCATCCTTGTCGAAAAGCCCCATGATGTCTGCCAGACGTACTGTTCTTTTTCGTCTTTGTCGAGGAATTTGATGTCGAAGACTTTTGAGAAGTGTTGTCCTAGCTGATGTGACGTTCCCATCTGCAGAGCTTTTCCGTCCGGCATCATTGCCTCCAAGGCTGTCGTGTACAGTGCGCCTGCGAACTTTTCCATTTCAGTCTTCTTACCCACAAGCACAGGGATGGCCAAGTAGCTTTCAATGATGTCTTTGTACGCATCGAGGATTTGCATGACTTCTCGGTCTGCCTCCTCCTTTGTCGCGTGTGCTGTGTGTCCTTCTTGCCAGAGGAATTCCCTTGTTCTAAGGAAGAGTTTTGTTGCTTTCGTTTCCCACCTGACAACATTGCACCATTGATTCAGCTTTATGGGCAGGTCTCTCCAGCTTCTGATCCACTTTGCATAGGTTGCGTACATTATCGTTTCTGACGTTGGTCTTATGGCGAGTTTCTCTTCGAGCGGGGTGTCTCCGCCCATGGTGACCCATGCGACTTCTGGAACGAAGCCTTGGAAGTGTTCAGCCTCTTTTTTCAAGAAACTTTCTGGGATGAACAGTGGGAAGTAGACGTTTCTGTGGCCTGTTTCTTTTATTTTTTTGTTGAAGATTTCCTGGATTTTTTCCCAGATGGCATACGAGTGCTCGCGGAATATCATGCAGCCCTTAACCGGCGCATAGTCGGCTAGACCGGACTTGAGGACTACCTGCGTGTACCATTCTGAGAAATCTTGGTTTTTCTTGACGGTTATGCCCGTGTCTGACATTTTTATCTCTCCAAACATTCCTTTGTGGTTGAATATAATGTTAACGAGAAGCAGATCCTAATGTGGGCTAAGCGTTTCAAGAATCTAGCGACGTGGAACGCAATCGCCCATGTTCAACCACTTCCTACAACGTTATGAAAAGCAACTATTAAACATTCTCATTGCCGATCCTGGTAACTCAGGAGTTTGAAGGTTTAGTGTCTCATCGTCGTAGCTGTCGGGACTTAACTTGTAGCCTCTCAGGTATTGGAATTTGACAAGCGGGAAGTTTCTTAACTTGTGATCATCAAATCATAAATGATGAGCAGTCTGATAGAACAGGTTGAAATCATCCTCATAATTCTAGTATTCGTCTTGGTCGCGTTTAAGTTGTATAGACTCTATAGGAGATTTAGGCCTGCTAGGATAGGGCCTCCAAGAAGCCGAAAGAAGCCGAATAATGCATTCAGTTTTGGTAGTGGGGCTCATGGGGAAGCTGCAAGAGCCAAGAATGAAGAAGGTTTGGAAATCAAGCTTTGGACAGTCGATGAAATACTGAAAGAGTCATAACAAATAAGCTAATAATGCCTGCATGCCGCATTAATGTTAACCTTGGCTGGCAACTGCACAAGTGTTTTAACTGCACACGGCCTAAACTGAAACTGTCTCTCCTCAATTGGAAAGGCGTGAATTGAGATTGAAGGCAATTCTGTTTATCGCAGACGGGATGGCTGACAGACCAGTCAAGGAGCTGAACTGGAAGACGCCTTTAGAAGCTGCTCGCAAGCCTTCACTGAACCAAACCGCGAAGGCCGGAATCTGCGGCATGATTGACCCGATAGCGCCTGGAACGCCTCCTGGAAGCGACGCTGCCACACTTGCACTGCTCGGCTATGACGCGTTGAAGGTCTATTCCGGAAGAGGCGCATTGGAAGCTCTAGGTTCAGGCGTGAAGGTTCTGCCTGGTGATGTTGCCTTCAGATGCAACTTCGCGACCGTGAATCAAAAATCAGTTGTCATAGACCGGCGCGCTGGCAGAATCTCCAATGAAGACGCAGCCAAACTCGCCCGCAACCTCAGCAAGATCAAGCTGAGAAGATCCTTAAACGTTGATTTCGTATTCAAAAGCACGATCCAACACCGTGCCGTCCTAACCCTTCGCGGTTCGAAACTTTCGGCCGCCATAAGCGATTCCGACCCAGGGAAGGCCGACGAGAAAGTTCTAGAAGTGAAATCTTTAGACAATAGTCTCAATGCAGAGCGAACCGCCAAAATCCTCAACGAACTGTCACACGAGTTTCAGAAGGTTTTGAAGAACCACCCTGTCAATGAAGAGAGGATCAAGCATGGTTTGCCGCCAGCAAACATCGTGTTGTGCCGAGGGGCTGGGACAACTCTAAACCTGAAATCTCTTTCCGAAATATATGGGATCAAAGCTGCTTGCATAGCCGCTGCGCCGCTAGTCAGAGGCGTTTGCAAGGTTGCTGGAATGAAACTGGTAGACGTGAAGGGCGCCACCGGAACACCTCAAACAGACTACATGGCCAAAGCTAGGGCAGCGGTTCAGGCACTGAAAAGCTGTGACCTTGTGCTTTTGCACGTTAAAGCGGCAGACGTTGCCAGTCATGATGGAAAGGCGAAACAGAAGGTCGAGGTAATCGAGAACATTGACCGCATGGCAGGCTACCTGCTCGACAAAGTCGGTTTAGACTCTACTTACTTGGCTGTCACGGCTGACCACACGACGTCCACAGCCACCGGCAATCACGAAGGCGATCCTGTCCCAATAGCCATAGCCGGTCCATACGTTCGCCGCGACGATGTTGAGGAGTATGATGAAAGGTCTTGTGCGAAAGGCGGGCTTGGACGCATAAGGGGCTTGGACCTAATGCCTATTCTGATGAATTTCTTGGGCAAGACGAAAAAGTTCGGAGCCTAAACTTCACTGAACCTGCATGAGGCGCCACTCTCTGTAATCCGTGACAACTCTGATGTATCCTCTGAGCATTTCATCCGTTTCGGCGTCGCCAGCGTCCACCCTTAGAACGTTTCCCTCTATGCTTTGAAGCTTGCTCCTGGTTGCGGCGACAATTATCCGTTCTTTCCCAACGTGCTTGACAATTTCTGGGCTTATCTGCTGGTTTCCCCTTCCGAGAAGGATTCCCTGGTGCCCAATCGGCGACAGTACAATCCACGTGTTCCGCCAGTCTTTCACTTCTCCCAATATTCTCTTCTCATCAACGTCAAGCGTGACTTTGCCTTCCCTGTAGATGTCCACGCCTAGCACGGTTTTTTCAACGCCCAACAACTCCGCAACGCATTTCACGGTCGTTCCAGGACCGAGTATCAGCGTTGCTTCCGGCGGCACTTCCTCAATTATGAACCGCGCTATTGCCCTTTGATTTTCCTTCTCGTCAACTGTTTCAGGGCTTATCTGTTTGCTTCCTTGAATATGTGCGGGAATGAACGGTCCTGCCAGAAAACCGTGAAGCTTGACTGCGAAAGCATCGCTCCGAATAGCGTCTTCATCAGCATCCATAATCTCGAACTCTGTCGTCTCCGCTTCTTTGCGTACGAAGGCCAGAACAACATCCACGGCGTCTGAGGGGCTAATCGCGAAAATACCGCTGTACATCTTTACGCCTGAAGGAACGCCCAGAACAGGCACCACACTTGAGCTCTGCATCGCATCAAAAATGTCTTTGGCCGTGCCGTCCCCGCCGACAAAAACCACCAAGTCCACTTTTCCAGCAGTCAACAGTTTAACCGCTTCTCGCGTGTCCTCGGCGCTTGTCTGCTTCCCGATTTTCATCGGCAAAATCTTGGCGGGCAAGCCTGCAGCTTTTGCTTCTCTTTCGCCCATAATCCCTGGGCAAGTCCAGACTTCAATCGCTGTTTCTGCCACGTTTTCCTTGAGTTTCACCAGAAACTCTGTCGCTCTTTTCGGCGCTATCGGCTTGGCTCCTCTCGAAACAGCCTCGTTCAGTACGTTATCTGTTCCTTTAAGGCCTACTTTTCCCCCCATCCCAGCTATAGGGTTGACGACGAAGCCCAACTTCATGTTTTCATCAGCGACATGATTTGTCCATTTGGTTTATAAACTGTTGTTGACAAGCACGCGGCTTCGCCGGAAGATTTTGCCTTGAGATACGGTGAAAAGAAGAGGTGACAGGGTCAAGAAATCAGAAGAACCGCTCCGTGCGTTGGCGTAGAGTCGTGTCTTGATGTCTCCGTCATCTTCTCCGCTTGGCACGTTCTATATACGGGTAATTTCAGCACTTTCAAGTTGTATCCGCGCATCTTTATTCCTAAATTCTTATATCTACTATTTTCACATCGTTTCCCACAACAGTGAGACTAGAAGATGACGGGGAAAACAATGAAAAAAGTTCTTGTAACCGGAGCAACTGGCCAAATTGGTTCGGAGTTAACAGTCGAACTGCGCAAAAAATACGGTCGCGACAACGTTGTTGCGGTCGGACACAGGAAGCAGCCTAGCGAGGCACTGCTCAAGTCTGGTCCGTTCGAGTTTGCCGATCTCGCTGACAGGGGAAGTGCCGAGAAACTTGTGGAGAAATATGGCGTTGACACGATATATCATCTGGCGGCTGTTCTTTCGGCTACGGGTGAACAGAACCCACAGCTTGCATGGGACGTGAACATGGGCAGCCTATACAACATTCTTGAAATCGCAAGAACACACAAGCTGGTCAGGGTTTTCTGGCCTAGCTCCATCGCCGTGTTCGGTCCCGCGGCTCCACGAGTCAACACGCCGCAGGACACGGTGTTGCTTCCCAAAACAATGTACGGCGTCACGAAAGTTGCAGGCGAACTGCTGTGCAATTACTACTTCGTCAAATTCGGCTTAGACGTTCGTGGCGTGCGTTATCCGGGCATCATAAGCAGCGGGGTTCTTCCAAGCGGCGGAACCACAGACTACGCGGTGGAGATATTCTACGAAGCAATAAAGAAAAAGCAGTACACATGCTTCGTTAGGGAAGACACTATATTGCCGATGATGTACATGCCGGACTGCATCAAAGCAACCATAGACTTAATGGAGGCCGACCCCTCAGAGGTCAAGCACCACGACAGCTACAACGTGGCCGGGATGAGCTTCTCTGCTGGAGAGTTGGCGGCTGAAATCAGGAAATACATGCCAGACTTCAAGTGCGACTACAAGCCTGATTTCAGACAGAAAATCGCCGACTCTTGGCCCATGTCAATCGATGACAGCGTGGCTCGCAGAGAGTGGGGCTGGAAACCAACCTGTGACTTGGCTGCCATGACTAAGGACATGATAGAGAAGCTGTCCAAGAAACTCGCCTGACGTAGCGGGAAAAGGTTAAGTGAATGAGGGAGAGATTAGGGAAAAGAGGCGTGGTATAAATGCGGAATCCAACATCATTCTTGCGAGAGGAATATCAGGACCTAGTAAAGAACGAGCTTGACTGGAAACTTCGAGTTTTGCAGGGTCCGAGCACGCCGTGGTGCAACGTTGACGGGAAGAAAGTTCTGATGTTCTGTTCCAACAACTATCTGGGTTTAAGCAATCATCCGAAACTGAAGGAAGCCGCGATAGAGGCGGTTCAAACCCACGGCGCAGGCTCTGGCTCGGTGCGGCCCATCGCGGGAACCATGGACATACACATGGAACTTGAGAAACGCCTCTCGAATTTCAAGCACGCGGAGGCTTCACTTGTCTATCAAACTGGCTTCGCGGCAAACGCGGGTTTGATTCCGCAGCTGGCTGGCAAGGATGATTTGATAATAAGCGACGAGCTTAACCACGGCAGCATAATTGACGGCGTCAGGCTTTCGCACGGGGAAAGAGCGGTTTACAAGCATTCAGACGTTTCCGACTTGCACCGCGTTCTGGAAGAAGCTGAGAAGCACTCACCGCCCTACAGGCGAATCCTAGTAATAACTGACGGAGTCTTCTCAATGGACGGAGACATAGCCCCCTTGGACGGCGTAGCTAAGGCGGCGGCAGAACACGGCGCAATGGTTTACGTGGATGACGCTCACGGCGAAGGAGTGCTCGGCGAGGGCGGAAGAGGAATTGTCTCGCACTTTAAGCTTGGACGTGACAAGGTTCACGTGGAGATGGGTACTTTCTCAAAGGCTTTCGGCGTGGTCGGCGGACACATTTCCGGTTCTCAAGACCTGATCAACTTTGCTTACAACAAGTCCCGCACATGGCTTCTCAGCGGCTCACATCCACCTGCAGTTGCGGCAGCCTGCATTGCAGCGATTGATGTTTTGGAAAAAGAACCGCAGCATGTGCGCATGCTATGGGATCACACGAGGCATTTCAAGAAAGCCATGAAGGACTTGGGCTTCAACATAGGCAACAGCGAGACTCCGATAACACCGATCATAGTAGGCGAAAGCGGCGTTGCAAAGAAGCTGAGCACAAGGCTTTTCGAGGAGGGCGTTTTCGCTCTGCCCATCGTCTTTCCGATGGTTGCACGGGACAAGGCCAGGATACGAACCATCATGAACGCAGCCCTAACTAAGCAGGACTTGGACTTTGCCATCGACGCGTTTGAGAAAATCGGAAAGGAGCTGCACATAATCTAAGCCCTTTCACTATCCACTTTTCTGTGCATTTTCAAGCTGCCCTAGGTGAAATCAGGGTTGGACATAGAAAAGGCAAAGAAACTGCTTCGGGAAACGATTTGGACCAAGCTTGAATCTGAACATGTTGCTAGGTTTCCGCTGCCATGTTTTGGGCGTATTCCGAATTTTGCCGGTTCTGAGAAGGCTGCCGAGCAGGTCAGACTTCTGCCAGAGTGGAGGAAGGCGCGAGTGGTGTTTGTCAGTCCCGACTATGCCCAGCAGAAAGTCCGAGAGAATGCTCTGCTTGATGTAAGGTTCTGGTTATGGCTTCGCCGAAGCTTAGACACGGCTACGTAGTCATTTATCCCGACGCCGTCAAGGGGTTTGAGAGCTTTTCCTCAACGATTAGAGGCGCGTTCAAATATGGAAAAGCAGTGCCAGTTCAGGAAATGCCGAGGCCAGACCTGATTGTTGAGGGTTCAGTCGCTGTTGACATGCAGGGTCACAGGCTCGGAAAAGGGGGCGGATATGGTGATGTGGAAATAAGCACTTTGAAGGCGATGTTTGGCAACGTTCCTGTCGTGACGACGGCTCATGACATGCAGGTGGTTGACTCTGTTCCTTTCGATAGAAAAGACGAGAAAGTCTCGGTAATTGTGACGCCGACGAGAACCATCCGAATATGATTGAGTGTCTTGTCTTTTGCTTTCGATTCCTAATTCTGTGGAATTGGTTCTTTGGAAGAAAATGGCTCGGTATGATGTTTCTGAACGGCTAAAATCTAGTAGAGTTTTCCAGCTACTTTGTTTATTGCTCTGAAGGCTAGGTCTTTCTTTCCTTCGGCTTGAACGACTTCCTCGCGCAGTTTCTTTACGTCCATGGGGCAGTTTTTGGATACGCTTTCAACGAACTTCCTTAGCTCAGCTTCGCTGAAATGGCAGCTCTTGGTAAGTTCTTCTATGACTTTCTTCGAGCTGAGCGAGTCGCCATAGCAGCTTTCACTCAGTTCTTCCAACGCATACTCCAAGGCTTCTGCACTCACACCACAGTTGGCTCTCAATTTTTCTGCCCATTTCTTATTGTTCACCAAACCTGCTCACTCCTCACGTTGATTTTGTACTCTGTAGAACCGCTTTGTTATTTAAGTATTAGCTTTTCCACTCTAGGCATCTTATTGTCCTGAGAGTCCGCTGTGAACTGCATGCTTTGAATGCTCAGCTGCGAATTCTTTCCAAGGCTTTGTCAACGTCTTGCAGCCCAAGCTTTCTAAGTGTTCCTGTGGTCGGTATGCCGTTTTCGTCCCACCCTGCAGCTTTGTAATACTTTTTCACTTCGTCTTGAACGTCTGCCTTGCCCACGGTTTTTCCCTTGTAGGGTCCTGATGGCAGGGGCTCGTAGAATCTGGGTGGATTGTCGTCGTGAATTTTCGGGTTCCATTTCAAGTCCGGTCCGCCTAGGAGCAGCATCGCTCTCTGCAGTTGCAGGGTTTTTACCGCTTTCTTTCTGCACCATTCTTTCCGTGTCAGCGCCAAACCTGTGACTGCTTCGTAGAATTCAAATTTAAGGTTACGACGTAAACCGAAACTGTTGAAATTGCAGTAGACTCCTGAATCGTTGAAAATCTCCATCAGCTCGCTTCCACCGCCGTCCAGCGGCAGCCCAGCTGTTGACGTGTGGTCTCCGCCTTGAACTGAACATGCGTAAGCGATGATCTCGGGGTAGTCTTTCCCGCTACGTATCCCGTGTGCGCCGATGCTTATGCCCTTGGACTGCACTGCGTAGGGCAGCAGATCCATGTTCTTCATTTTTCCTATTTTCAACGCTGCACGATAAGTTCCTTCGGCTAACAGGTCGCCTATGCCTTCTCTGAAGGCGATTTTTCTGGCAAGTTTCGCGAAGGCCTCTGCATTGCCCCATTTGAGTGCTATGCCGTCCAAGTCTTTTTTGGCCAGTATCTTTCTCTGGAAAAGCTCAGCTGCAAAACCAAGCACGTTTCCTGTTTGTATTCCGCACAGGCCTAGGTCGTCGATGACAGACGCCATGTACACGTTTTCTTCAGGGGTGAAAAGTCCCAAGTTTGGACCCAAGTATGCTTGCAGTTCATAGTCGGGGTTGTCTGTTATGGCGCCTTTGAACTTTCCAGTTCTTATCACGGAGACTTTCAGGCATGAGGTTGGGCAGCCGAAATCACACCAGTACTGTTTCACCCAGACCCTGTCTTCGAACTTGTCAACGCCGTAGCTTCTCTCATCGTGCCACTCCTCCTGCCAGTTACGAACAGGTTCGGAGCTGGTCCTTGCGCCCACCTCATAACCGCCTGAACCGGTTCCCCAGCGTCTCCACAACTCATTTTCGTAAGCATTTTCGCAGACTTCCTGCGTCAGCTTTTCCACCTTCTCCAGATCAGCTACTTTCGGCAAAGGTCCAGTGCCCTTGACAACCACAGCCTTAAGATTCTTGGAACCCATGACAGCTCCGTAACCGCCATAGCCTGCAGCATGGGTCCACTTTGCCGCAACAACCGCCGTTCGCACTTTGTTTTCTCCCGCAGGCCCAACGTACAACATTGCCGGCTCTTTCCATTCGCCATACAGCGGAAAACGCTTCTTCAGAAGCTCTCGACACTCTCGGGTAAGCAAGGTCATTGTCTGTTTTGCATCCTTGCCCCAAACATGGCTGGCATCCCTGATTTCCACGTCAGAATCCTTGATGAATAAGTAGACAGGCTTCTTCGCCTTGCCAGTCACGATTATGCCGTCGTAGCCTGCACATCTCAGCTCTATCCCGAATTCTCCGCCAACAGTTGAGCCTACGACCCCGTTGCTCTGCGGAGACTTGCCGGAGACGCAGATTCTACCGCCTGGGAAAAACCCTGTAAGCGGCCCGGTCAGGAAGAGCAATATGTTTTCAGGTCCCAACGGGTCTGTCTTTTCCCATTTTCTTCCCAACCTGTCCCAGAGAATCTTTGCCGCTAAACCTCTGCCGCCAACATAGTCTTTCAGAACATCATCCTTAAGCCGCACCTGCCTAGTCCTTTCGGTTGAAAGATTAACTTCAAACAACTTTCCAGCGTAACCCAGAATCATATGAACTCCTCTCCTTTCTCTCCGTAGAATTTTGCAGCCAAATCCCGCGTGACCTCCTCAGGCCCGCGCGCATAAAGCTTGTACGACATGTCTCTTCTAGGCACTTTCGTCAGCACGTTATATCCGCCCTCATGGCAGACCTTGACACACTGCGGATCGCCCTTGCACAGGTCGCAAATCACGATTTTGTTCTTCGACGGGTGAAGATGCGGGATTCTCCCTGGGCAGGCGTTAATGCATTTTCCGCAGGCAGTACATGCCTTAGCATTGACTAGAACTGCTGCGGTTTCATTGCTTATTGACAATGCCTTGAACGGGCATGCCTTTACGCAAGGGTAGTCTTCGCATTGAGCGCAGAGGTGCGGAAACTCCAGACCCGGGACAAGCATGAAGACCCGCACTCTTGAAGCCTCTGGCCATACACGGTTTTCGTGGGCGAGTGAGCATGCAATTTCGCACTTTCTGCATCCGCTACATCTTGAAAGCTCTCTCGCAATCCATATCGGTTCTTTTTTCTTCGCCAATTTCTTGGTTCCTCTCAAAATCTTGTGGATTTTCCTGTAGGTTATGCTTTCATTTAAGTGTGATGCTTGGTATGGTAACCTCTTTAAGCGTTGGTTTCTAAATCAGTGGGATGGGAGAACGCTTTCGGTTTGCAGTTGCAAGACTTGGTTAGTTGGATGCAGACTCTTTCAGTTCAGTATGGATACTTCGGAATATTTCTGATCAGCCTGATCGGCGCCGCGTCCATCTTTTTTCCAATTCCGTACACGGTGGTCATTTTCGCTCTTGCAGGGTTGAAGATGAACGGAAATTGGGTTTTTGAGCCTCTCTGGATTGCCGTCGCGGCGGGCATAGGCTCTGCCACAGGAGAATTCACTTCGTACCTCGTCGGTTTCGGCGGCAGAAAAGCGATCGGAGAGAAGTATAAGAGCAAGATGGATGTCTTGGTGAGGGTTTTCAACAGGTATGGCTGGCTTGTCATCTTCATTTTTGCACTAACACCGTTGCCTGACGATCTGCTTTTCATTCCATTGGGCGTCCTACGTTACAGCGTTGTCCGAGCATTCATTCCAGCCTTGATTGGAAAATTCTGCGTGAACCTCATAGTCGCTTACAGCGGCCGCTTTTCGATACACGCTATCCAAAGTGTTTTCGGAGCGGAAAGCGACTGGATGTCGATTGTGATCGGCATGGTTCTGGCAGTAGCGTTGCTGGTCATCGTGCTCGTTGTTATGTTCAAGCTTGACTGGGAGAAGTACATTGAAAAGCGCTTGAACGAAAAGGGGGATAGGAGGGCAGAACGTGAGAGTAACTGCTGATTTGCACATTCACAGTCGATACAGCCGTGCCACAAGTGAAAGGATGTCCATTGAGGAAATTGGCCGTTTTGCAAGAATCAAGGGAGTGAACCTTGTGGGCACAGGCGACTTCACCCATCCAAAATGGTTCGCCGAAATGCAGGAAATACTGGTTCCAGAACCAGACACAGGCCTCTACAAGATTGCGAAGAACCCGGAACTGCCTGTGCATTTCATGGCAACGACCGAGGTAAGCACGATATTCACCTTCGCAGGCGAGACCAAAAAGATTCACCATGTGATTCTGACGCCTAGCCTGGAAAATGCAGCCCAAATCAACGACAGACTGTTAAAATACGGCGACTTGGCGTCCGACGGTCGACCGACCCTGAACATGGATGCGCCGCATCTGGTCGAAGAAGTGATGGAAGTCTCAAGCGAAAACATGGTCTTCCCTGCGCATGCATGGACGCCTTGGTTCAGCATTTTCGGCGCGTTCAGCGGCTTTGACAGCGTTGAAGACTGCTATCAGGACATGACGAAGCACATTTACGCTTTGGAGACTGGTCTGTCCTCGGATCCGCCTATGAACTGGCGTTTGAGCAAGCTGGACAGGTTTGCTCTCGTTTCGAACAGTGACAGTCATAGTTTCTGGCCTTGGCGCATCGGAAGAGAGGCCAACGTGTTCGAGCTGGAAAAGCCAAGCTACTTCGAGGTCGTCGACGCAGTCAGGCGGAAAGACACTGAGAGGTTTAAGTTCACGATTGAAACCGACCCAGCCTACGGCAAATATCATTGGACTGGCCACAGAAACTGTCACGTATCACTTTCAGCGAAAGAGGCTATCAAGCTTGGAAACATCTGCCCTGTCTGTCGCAGGAAACTGACTAAGGGCGTCGAGCAGCGGGTTGAGGAATTGGCTGACAGACCACTTGGCTTCAAACCTGAGGGCGCGGTGGGTTTTGTGCGTTTGCTGCCGCTTTCGGAAATCATTTCAACTGTTTTGCATGTTGATTCTCCTTCTACCCAGAAGGTGTGGAGCATTTACAATTCGTTGATCGAGAGATTCGGCGACGAGTACACCGTGCTTATCGACGCGTCTAAAGAAGCACTAATGTCGGTTGCTGATGTGCAGATAGCGGAAGCGGTAGTCAGAGTTCGAGAAGGAGACGTCAGAATTGCACCGGGATATGATGGAGTTTACGGTCAGATTGCAATTTTCGAAGACCAGTTCAAAGAGAAGGTCGGTCCTCAAAGAGTTCAACAATTGAATCTCTCCGACTTCATGTGAAGGGTCTTTCTGCATGGTCTAGCTGTATATGTGTTAAACAAATCCACGATAAGACTTATTAAGTCGCAATACACACGATACACATCCAGAAGGCAAAGACAATGGAAAACATCATACAACAAACAACCAACAAAAGCGACGCCAAAATCGAAAAAATCATCGACCGAGTCTTGCGACAAGTGTTCGGTGAAGAAGCCACGCATCTGATTTACAGCCACTTAGAAAGCAACTATTCACTAAAGAAGGAGGAAGTGGCCGACAGAATCGAGATATTCGCCGCAGGGCTTGAAGACTTTTTGAGATCCGGTGCTTACGTCATTGAACAAAAAATCTTGGGAGACATATACTCAAGCTACGGTTTGCTTCGCAGGATAGAACTGGAAAGAGAACGAGACGAGTTTGACTTCGTCAGCCAGATAAAGTCGCTGCGAAAAACATAAGCATTTTTCAATTTATCAGTTTCGTCCACACGTTTATGAAAAAGACTGTTTGTTTCTTGCTCTGAAGCAGTTTGCCCCGTCGGGGAAACCATAACAATCAATATAAACCCGCTTCAATTAGAATCCCATCCGACAAATCGTCGGAAGAGGAAATTCTTGAAAGACATTCTAGGCAAGGTAGTTAACTTCGCTACGCAGAAGCGTGAGGCAGAATATGTCGAAGCCCGTGCGCAAAGGCTCTTCAAAACAATGCTCACCGTCAAAGAGGGGCGCGTTGAAGCGGCTAAGCAGGGAATTGAGAACGGGGCTGCCTTGCGAGTTCTCGTGAAAGGTGCGTGGGGCTTTGCTTCCGTCGGCGCTCTAGGTGCTGAGACCTTGACCGAGGCAGTCTCAGACGCGTGTAAGATGGCAAAGGCTGCGAGTTCAAGGCTTAAGGTTCCTATAAAACTTGTAGAAGCCAAAGCCGTCCAAGACAAAGTCGTGCTAAAACCGCGGAAAGACCCTTCGAAAGTTCCAGTTGAAGACAAGATTAACACAACATCGAGTTTGAGCAACACGGTGTTAGGCTATGACAACCGCGTCAAAAGTTGCACCATAGACTATCTAGACGTGACCGGGACGACTTTTTTCATGAACAATGAAGGCACATACATTGAGCAGGACAATCTTTACGTTTGGCTGGGAGTGAGCGCCACAGCATTGCAGGCAGACGTTCTCACTTCTAGCCGAGATGCCGTAGGCTCAACGGCGGGGTACGAGGTGTTCGATGTTGAAACTCCAGAAATCGTGGGCGAAAGAGTCGCAAAGCGAGCCGTTGACCAACTGCGGGCAAAACCTCCTAAGGGCGGGACTTTTCCAGCGGTTCTGGCGCCGAATGTCGTCGGCACATTCGTTCACGAAGCTTTCGGGCACTTGGCGGAAGCTGACTTCACCCTGTCAGGCTCTATCCTAGCTGGCAAGCTGGGAAAGAGAATAGCATCCAACCTTGTCACTTTTTACGACGATGGCACGATAGATGGTGCTTTCGGCTCTTTCAAGTATGACGATGAAGGAGTTCCCTCGCAGAGGACGCTGCTTGTAAAGGATGGCGTTGTGACAGGATTGATGCATAATCGTGAAACGGCACACAAACTCGCTGCGAAAACAACAGGCAACGCAAGGGCCAAAGACTTCCGCGTTGAGCCACTCATCCGAATGCGCAATACAATCATGGAGCCGAAGGACCGTTCCTTCGAGGAATTGGTTGAAGGCGTCAAGTTCGGCTACTACTTCAAGAGGTTCAGAGGCGGTGAAGCAAACTTGGACGGGACTTTCCAGGTGGGCACACAGGAGGCTTACGAAATAGTCCAAGGCGAAATTGGCGAACCAGTGCGCAATGCTTCTGTAAGCGGCAACACTCTTGAGACTCTACTGAAAGTGGACGCTGTTGGGAAGGACTTTGAACTGTGGCCTGGAATATGCGGCAAAGGGCAATCGGCTTTCGTTTGTGACGGAGGTCCGCACATCAGAGTGAAAGAGGTGCTCGTAGGTGGCAGTGCTTAAGCCCGAGGAAATGCTGAGCTTGGCCGAAGACGTAGTCAGCTCTGCCGTGAAGAAGGGCGCTGATGAAGCTGAGGCCTACACGTATCAGGGACTCACCACCACGGTTGGCATCGAACGTGGACAGGTTGCTAGAAGCTCAAGGATAATTGATTGCGGTCTGGGAGTTAGAGCCATAGTAAACAAGGCGGTTGGCTTCTCCTACACTAACGTGCTAGAGGACAAGGTAGCTGTTGAGGAGACCATCCTCAGAGCGATAAGCTCGGCTAGGGCAAGCAAGCCGGACGAGAACTGGCTTGGTCTTCCACCCAAGAAGCCGCTCGGCTCTGTTGAAGACACGTATGACAGCAAGATTGTCGAGCTACATGCAGAGGATTTGGTGAGAGTTGCATCGGTGATGCTGGAGGCGGCAGAACAGACGGACAAGCGAGTGCTGCCGATAGATGGAGGAGCAGGCGCGTCATACCTGTCCAATGCAGTGGCCAACTCGAACGGCATTTCAGTCTTTGACCACGGAACCATTATCGAGTGCAGCTTGGCAACGGTAGCGAATGATGGGAAAAACGTCACTCCTGTGTGCTTCGAGTTTAACGCTGAGAGAAGATATGACATAGACCCTGAGTGGGTTGGCAAAGAAGCGGCCAAGCTTGCTGTCTCGGCTTTGAAGGCCAAGAAGGTGGAGACAAAAGGCAGTAAGGTAATATTCACCCAATTTGCTTTGCAGCAACTTCTGTATTACACCTTCATCAACGCAGTGAAGGCAGACTACGTTCAGAGGAACCAATCTGCGTTGAAAGGCAAGATAGGACAGAGAATAGCGTCTGAAGCTGTGACGATCTATGACGACGGGATGCTCAAAGGCGGCATCCACACGGGGAAATTCGACGCTGAGGGAGTGCCACAACAGAAGACGCTTATCATGGAAAAGGGTATCCTTCGCAACTACATCTATGACAATTACACTGCCAAGAAGGAAGGGCTGGAAAGCACGGGAAACGCTGCTAGGGCTGGATACTTGTCCACGCCGGCAGTGGAAGCCACAAACTTCCACATAATGCCAGGGAGCAGGTCACCGGAAAAGCTTGTCAACGAAGCAGAAGACGGTCTCATCGTGTATTTCGTGCAAGGTGCACACAGCAGCAACCTTGCCAGTGGTGATTTTTCTGTCGTTGCGGCTCCTTCATGGAAGATCGAGAAAGGTGAGGTTACTCATGCTACCAAGGGGATGATGGTCGCTGGCAACATCTATCAAGTATTGGCCAATGTTTCTGCAGTAGCTGACAATGAGCGAAAGATTGGGCAGTTAGTGGCGCCTTGGGTGCTTGTGGAAAACGTTAAAGTCATCGGAAAATAAATAACTTGGACTCTCGTTAGAGGCATGGAAGAGGCGAAAATAGTTGGCTGGCGAAATAAAAGAATACCTCCTCAAGTACAATACTCCTCGCAGAATAGTGCAATTTCTGTCCTTCATATTCTTCAGCGCAATCATCTTCAACTTGGGAGCTTTGCCGTTGTTATTTCCTGTTCTCTGGACATGGGGGCTTCAACAGAACACTGCAGGCGATGCATTCACGGCTCTACAGTTCGCACTTTACAATGCTGTTTTCCCATGGCTTGCCTTAGCCTCATTTCTAATCGTAGGAGTGCTGATCGGTAAGTCACTGTGCGGCTGGATTTGTCCTTTCGGTTTTGTTCAAGACCTAGTGGGATTTATCAAACGTAAGCAGGCAGACTTCTCTTCCAGAACTCATGATTCTATGGTTTACATGAAGTATTTTGTCTTGGGCATCGCCCTGTTCGTCAGCGTGACCTTTTCAGCTTCAAAACTGATGGGAGCGAGCGGAGGCTATGAGAGCGCTATTGGCATCTTCACCAAAGTGCCTTTTACCGCGTTGAGTCCTGCAGAAACCTTGTTCGGAACTGTGCCCACGATGATTCTCAACTTCCGCACGGCTTTGGCTACCAAATCGGTTACGGATGCCTTGTCTGGGATTTCAACTCTGCCGCCGCTTTTCTGGGTCCAATTCTTTATCATGGCCTTCGTCCTCGTCTTTGCAGCCTTCATCCCGCGCGGCTGGTGCAGATACTTCTGTCCTCACGGCGCAATAATGGCTGTTCTGAACAGGTTCAGCTTTCTCGGTTTGCGCAGAGACCCGGTCAAGTGTGCGAAAGGCGGATGCCGCCTTTGTGTCTCAGCTTGTCCTATGCGGGTTCCCATTTTGGATCTGCCGTGGGAGAAATTCAGTGACCCTGAGTGCATCTACTGCATGAAATGTGCGGATGCCTGCCGCGAAAAAGCCATCAAACTGAAATATCCATGACTTCATATTCACTTCAAACATCGCTGTCTATCTTCTGGCTAGAAACTGAACCAGCCACTTCGTTTTTTTGAGCCCAGAAACTCTTTGAATACTCATTCAGCACTGTTCGGAAGATGTTACTTGTCTGCTGGCCAATCTTGTCCCAGTTGTATTTCTCCTGAACCTTCTTGAACGCGTTCGTTCTAAGCCAGTTTGCAAAGCCATTGTCTGTCAAGACCCTGTTTATGCCCCACGCCAATGAGTCAGGATTGTTTACGTAGACTTTGACCCCGCTGATATCATGTTCAACTATCTCTGACAAACCGCCCGTGTCCGAGACCACAACGGGGCTTTTCGCGGCCATGGCCTCAAGCGTGACTATGCCGAACGGCTCGAAAAGAGAAGGCACCACCGAAACGTCAGCGCATCTCTGCAGTTTCCTGAGAGTCTCATCGTCCACAAATCCAGTGAACAACACTTTGTGAGCCAGTCCCATGCTTTTGACGAGGCTTGAAAGCTGCTCTTTCATATAGCCGTTGCCAACAATTATGAATTTAGCGTTGACTTTTTCCAAAACCCGCGGAATGGCGTTGACGAGCACGTGGACTCCCTTCTCGTACACCAATCTTCCCACGAAGAGCACAATTTTTTCATCGGGGAGAGCAAACTTGCTTCTGAACTCATGCAGGTCGTCTCCATGGCTTGCGTAGACTTCAGCGTTCACGCCGTTGGGAACCATGACCAGCTTGTCTTCAGGAAGCCTAAACGCCCACCGAACGTGCGAAACCATGTAGTCGCTGCAGCATATCACCTTCCAAGCCTCGTAAGTGAGCCACGCTTCAGTCTCATGGATCATCCTTTCATAGTCGAAGTGAATCCCGTTTCTGCGTCCGATCTCCGTTGAGTGCATCGTAGCGAACAGCGGTTTTCTGAAAACGTGTTTCAAACCGATTCCCGCGGTTGCGACAAGCCAGTCGTGGGCATGAAAAACATCGATCTTACCGCCAAGGCTGTTAACGAGAGCCGCTGCTTCCTTCTGCATGTTGACATTCATTAGGTAAACCCAGGTTGCAAAGTCCGGGGACGGGTTTTTGTAGGAATCTATCCGCAAAATTTCCACGCCGTCGACAACTTCATGCTGCGACGCGCCTGGAAAATCACATGTTACCACGTACACCTTCGCGCCGTTTCTTGCTAAGCTTTTAGACAAGTAGTAAACGTGGGAAGAGATGCCGCCGATGATTCTGGGCGGGAACTCCCACGTGAGCATCATGACCGATAGGTCTTGATTCATCTAGCGCGTCGCACCTCCAGCGACATCCCTATAAGTTTCCAAAATGTCCTTCATCCAGCGCGCCAAGTTCGGAGAAATCACTCTTATTTTCTCAACTGGAACCCTGTAGATTCTGAAAATCTCATCTTTCATCCAATCCGACTTGACAAGCAGTTCTCCAGCCTCGTACATTCCGAGGCACTCGATGCTTTTGATGGCCATGTTGAAAGGTGAATTTGCCCCGTGGGAGCGGTGGTCTTCCAAGCTTTCCACAGAATAAACAAACGGTATGTTTAGTGCTTTTTTCAGCGTGACCGCGGCTGGAATGAAGTGCCAATCGTGCACGTCAATCAGGTCGATTTGCTTGGTATCGTAGTAGATGTTTGAAGTGGCTCTTTCAACTTCCTGATTCAACGTGAGAACCCACGTGAGGACGCCTATGTGCGTGCGAACCGGATTGCTCACTCTGTAGGTTTTGACTCCTTCAGGGTCGTCGTGCAGGCCCGTCATGTAATCATGATATGTTACGACGAACGCTCCCACCTTGTTCTTGACGAGTTGCACAGCAAGGTTTTTCACGTAGTCGGCAAGCTGCCCGACGATCCTCGGAGGATATTCCCAAGAGAAAATTGCAACTTGCATCAGGCTTCACTACGTGAAAAGCGCGCAGACCTTTATTATTCCGCTTCCAGTCAGGTAGTATCTCTTCTTTCCCTCATTGTCCACAAAGCTTTCAGTGAAACCTTCAAGCTTGTAATTGTCAAGAGTCTTCTCAATCTCGTTCAAGTCAATCTGCAAAACCTGCGACAGCTCTTCACTTCTTCTGGCCAAGTCTGGAGCTGTGGCGCAAAGGTTATGTAACGTTTGCAGAATCTTCTCAGGAAGGGGGAGCTCTTCTCTCAATATTCTCACCTTGCCCACGGGTTGAGCATATTCTAGGCGTGTTTTTCTTATAAAAGCATGTGCAGTTCGCTTCAAAAGCATTGGGTTGCCTTTTGCATTTGCTTATGTAGCTCGTCAAACCTCTGCTCGGTAACCTTGGCCAATGATTCTCTCAGCTGCATCCCTTTCAGCTTTGCAAGTCTTATTCCTTTGAATCGTGCGCTCAGTGTCCTGTCATGAAGTGACTCTTCTGCCCACTTCTCAAAATCTCCTCGGCTGTCGTGGAATTCCAGAGATTCCGAGTCTGCTCTCTGAATTGCCGTAGGGAACCCTTCCAGACTCCATACTGTTTTCCCCGTGAAGAATTTCTCTCCCACGCCTGTGTAGAACAGGAAGGGTTCGTTTGCAGCCACAGATGCAAGGCGCACCCGATTCTCGAAATCCAGTATCGCCGCCTGTGCGGTTACGAACGCGTCTATGGGCGAATCATAAGGACTGAAATAGGAGTGAACCTCGCCTGGCGCTCCTCCAGCCGTGAACATGTAGTAAAGGTGATCGCTTGTCTGGAAGTACCTCCACGTCTTCAAGAAGTCTTTGTCATTCGTCTCCTTTACGAGCGGTTCAAGTCTTTTCACGCTTGTGTAGTAAGCCCACTGCATGGTGTTTCCAAGCCAGCAGCTTGCGTCTCTCTCCAAGTCGGCCCAAGAAACGGTTCCGCCGAGTTCGGGAACGTCAATCTCTCCTACAGGCGCATACTTCTCAACAACTTCCGAAGGCGTAGCCATGTGAAGGTGCCACCACTTCAAAATCTCGCTGGGCAGGTGCCTCAGAAAATCGTGAATGCCTGTTTCGGGCCAATGATGCTCCCCGAAAGTTTCATAGTCCGGAAAGATGTTGATGCACTGACCAGGCGTCGAGGCCAACCAGCCCGCGTACTTGTCCGCTGTCAGCGGCCATTCGTTCCACCATCTTGCTGAAAACCTGAAGCCCACGTCGTCCGTTAGCTTGTAGTTTCGAAGCAAGATTTTGGTTTTCTTGCAGTCTTTCGGCGTGTAGAGGTGGTTTGGCGATTTTCCATGGAGTATTCTTTCCACGCCTTCTGTAAAGATTCCTTTGTAGCCGAGTTTCTCGATGGTTCTGGCTATGGCATTGTTATAGAGCAGTTCTGTGTTCTCAAAGACTGATGGCGTGTAATGGAGTAGGCTTCTGATTATTTGTTGGTGTGCTTTCAATTGTTCAATGAATTCGTCTCGGTCTGGATAGAGGCTGGACAAGGAATGATAGTAGGTTTGGCTTAGAAACTCCACACATCCGGTCTCAGAAAGTTGCTTAAAGGACTCCAGTAGGTCCTTGCTGAACAGCTCGCACTGTTCTAGAAAGACGCCGGAGATGCTGAACGAAACCTTGACCTGTTTCTTCTCTCTCTTGTGGCTGTCAATAACTTCAAGCAATATTTTGTTGGATGGAAAATAGCATTTTCTGCATGCTCGTTCAAAAACCTCTCGGTTGACGGCGGCATCAAAATAGTAGTCAAAAAAGTCTTTCTTATCGACTCGTCTGAACATTTTGTTTTCCCAAAAGAAGCTTCGTTTTATTCTATGAGGTTGATGAACCTCAAACACAAGGACGATATCTGTCAACGTCTTATCCTCTACTGTTCTCTTATGGACTCGTCGTTTATTTCTTATTTGCTATTTAAGCAACGAGCGCGCCTGAAATCACGTGCAGATTTAGATTTCGAATTTGTCTATTATCTTCCTCTCTCTTTCCCCAGTTATTTCGGCAACAACATGAATGTAGTTTTGAAGTCCAGAGTTTTCGATTCTAGGTTTGAGCAGTTCATCTATTTGGAAGATGCCAGCGGAGTTGGACATTGTTATTTTTATTGTTACGGGCTTTTGTTCGCCTTCTTGAATGTTTACTTTTTCGATTGAGAGCGCAGAAACAGAGTGAATGTCCACTTTTCCTGCTTGGAATGGAATTCGGGCTCTTCCTTCTTCCATGTCTAGAGCGTCGGCGATGCGTACGATGCCTGCCTCTACGGTCAGAGGTTTAATTGGGTCTTCATGGGATACTACAGCATGTAATACTTCGGAGAGGATGATGGTGCGTTCCTCCTCTGAGTAGATATGCTGCAAATACTTCTCAATGAACTCTGAGGCTATGAGTGCGCCGTACAGCACATGTCCTTCTCTTGTGACCGTCATGCCTAAATCATGAAATATAGAACCGAGAACCACGACTACCTCGGCATCTTCATTTTTCATGCCGTAGTTCTTAACGATGCTGGGCACGACTTTTTTGTCAACCAAGATTCTCAAGATTTTCAGCGCAACGTTGGAAACGATTTTGACGTGGGTGGGTCCGTGGTCTGTGTAACCCATACGATCAATGGCCATCACGTTTGCGCATCTCCACAAAGTCTGCAATTTCACGTCCTTTTTCACTTCCTCAATGACATGCTTTAGCTTCTGATTGTCTCGGAATGGAATATTGAAAACGTACGACATTGCATTCCAGCCTTCACTTTTTCTATCTCATATCCTTCTGTGAGAATTTAAATAATTGGTTGATGCGGCGTTAGCGCGGGTGGAGCTTCTGTAGGAACTGTTACTGATGTGGAAGTAGTATGGCGCCTGTTCCTGGCGGGGCGGCTTCTAGGCTTGCGTGGCAAGCTAGGGCTAGGGCGTAGAGTTGATCGTCGTGTCGGCCGGGTGGATGCCAGAACTTGAGGTGGATTCGCTCTCGTGCTGTTTTGGGTTGCAGATACTCGTATTGCTGTTCGTTCATCTGGGTTATTAGTTGTTGGTCGTCGCCTGGGATCTTGAGCAGTTTCTTTTCCATGAGGATTTTGAAGTGGTTGAGCATGTTTTCTTTTTCAACGTCCGTGAAGAACACGCCTTCGACAGCGGGGATTCTGATTTGGTTTAATTCGTCTACTATGGCGTCGCCTATGCCCCCCTTATCCACGTGCAAGCTTTGAAACCTGAAGATCTGCTGGGCTCTGGCCACGTAGGCGACGACGTCTGGGTAAGGTGTGTCCAGTGGAAGCTGGCGCTTATGAACAAGTCTTACCTCGCCGTTTTCAGTCTTCTGAACAACGGCTAACACGCTGTAGTCAACCTGTTTGCCGAGGTCCAAGCCCGCGTAATACTGTCCTTTAAGCTGCTGGGGGTTCACTTTCTCAATGTCTTCCACGTACGCGTCTGGCGATTCTGGGTTGCCTAGTTGAGGGTCTATGCATCCAGCAATCAAATCTATTGGGAAGAACGTGTGTGCAGCCTCAACCCAGAGGGCTTCTACCTCTCGCTTCCATTCTTCCTGTGTCATTACGTCGTGCCATTCGTCGAGTTGTTGCCGGCTTACGAGTGGGCTTGAGTAGCTTGGGTAGTGATGCACTGAGTAGCGTTTCCTGTTTTGGAAGGCTTTGTGGAAGACGTGGTTGAAGGCCATGGGTGTGCCGCTCATGACTAGGCCTGCGTTGGGCTTTGTGAGCATCATCATTATTTCGCTCGTGATCATCTCGCTGGGAACTATGCTGGCTTCGTCTATGAAGACCCAGTCAGGATGGTAGCCTCGGAGTTTGTCGGGTGAGCATGGGAGGGCGATGAGTCTTCCGCCTAACGGTGGCTTGAGTTTGATGATGGTGCGTGTTGTTCCTGGATGCTGAATCATTTCTTTCATGAGGGGGTTGGCCACGATGGTGGAGTAACAGTAGTCGAACATGATCATGCTTTGGCGTTGAGTGCTGCTGATTATGAGGCTCTCCACTTTGGGTCTTGTGAACAGTAGCCAGAGGTTCTTTCTGCTGAACACTAGGCTTTTGCCCCAGCCTCTTCCACAAGCGGCAACGGTTTGCGGGCTCATGTCCCTGAGCAGTTTCTGATGGTCTGAGGCGTGAACAAGCCACTTGTCTCCGCACATCAGGACTGCAAAGAAGACAGGATCGTCTACGATTTTGCGTGTCACTTGTGCATGGGCGAGAAGCTGCCTTAATGCCGTCGGCTTTTGCCTTAACCCTTCAGAAACGGAGGCCGCAAACTCTAAGTCGCTCGTCACTTTTTCAACGAAAGTCTTCTCATCCAATGTCTAAAATCCACCGTGCGGCGTCTTGCAGTTCTTGGCTCAACGTCTTTGATGAAGTCGCCTAGAGTCGCCTCGTTCAACTGGGCGTCTGCGCCCTTCTGGGCGAGGAGCTTACTCAAAACACTCGCATGGTAAGCATAGGCGTTGGCTGCGCTGAGCTTCTCCGCTACTGAGAGTTCAGGGTTCTCCATCATGCTCTTCAAGTCACGGAGAATGTCCCATTCATCCTCAATGAGGTTCTCAAGATTTGCCGATTTCTTCTCTGTGTGTGCTGACATAGCCTACCCCCGGTCTAGTATATGATCCAAATATGAACCAACAAACTCGCTCATTCTTGCCCTCCAGCTCCTCAAAGCGGGCGTTAGACTATTTCCTCAATACTCTTGCCCTTCTGCACCATGCTCAGCAAGATCTGCTCTTGATCGATCTTCTCAAATCCTCCTTGAAACTCGGCTGTGATACTCTCACTGTGAAGGATTCATTCGGACTGTTAAAAAACCAGCGATCCAACGACATCCCGAGACAGTACAGAGAGTAGAGTTAAAGTGGAGCGGGTGCTGACTCGTCGGTAAACTATAAAAGCGTATAACAGGCATAACTGTTATAGGCGTTGAAATGGTCAGGGACGTAACTACCGTCAGAATATCTACAGAGTTGAGAGATAAGCTTAAGAAACTAGGCGTTAAAGGAGAGACTTACGAGGATGTCATTCAGAGACTTGTCGAAATAGCAGAGAAAAACGCAGGAGAGAGAAGTTGACCAATGTAATAGAAACCAAGGAGCCGCTAAAGATAGGATACCAAAAAACATGCAACTGCCCTGATAACCACATTAGCTGCGTAACCGCAAAAGAATGGGTCAAAGGCATGGTCATAATCCAAACATTCTACTATGGAGGTAGAGACGTCAGAGACAAGAACGTACATCCTGCCGTTTTTCCCATCTCTCTTCCAGCCCATTTCATCAAGCTGCTTACACACAAGGGTGAATTAGTTCTGGACCCGTTCGTTGGAATTGGAACAACACTTGTCGCAGCCAAGGACCTCGGCCGAAACGCGGTCGGCTTTGACTTAAAAGAGGAATACGTAGAAATAGCCAAGAAGCGACTTGCGCAAACAACGCTAGAGTCTGACACCCGGCAAATTGCAGTTGTTGATGAAGCACGAAACATCCCAGCATATTTGGAAGAGAACACCGTGTCCCTCTGCATAACCTCTCCACCCTATGCCAATATGCTAAACCGCCCAAGACTAAACAAAAGCATAAGAGGAAACCTGAGAGACAACGGTCAATACCTCAAAGTCCAACAGTACTCAAATGATAAACGCGACTTGGGAACAATGGATCACGAAGAATACGCCGACGCTCTCACGGAGATATATTCAGGCATCTTGCCACTCATGAGGCCAAGAGCCCACTGCATAATCAACATAAACGATGTCTGGTGGGAAAACAAGAGATACCTCACCCACATCTACGTCATAGAAGCACTGCAAAAGGCGGGATTCGAGTTCAGAAACACGTTCATCTGGGACAAGAGAGATCTCGTAAACAAAGTCGGAATCTTCGGCTGGCCAAACAACTTCATCTCACTCGGAGCCACGATGGAATACATTCTCGACTTCTGGAAGCCGCCAAGCCAAGACTCTAAAGTATCCGATCAATAGTCTTGAAGCATTGAGGCAAATACTTCCGCAAGATTCTGAAACCAGTTCCATGATCGTGAAGGCGCCCATCAGGATAATGGCCAATTCTAATGTCCACTTTCAACCTGCCTTCCACCACAAGTTCCGAGAACCTTTCAAAGCTAAAACCGTCTAGAAGCAGGGCCTCATTGAACCAAAAATACTCTTTGCAACCCTCTATTTTATGATCTGCCAAGACATAAACCAGTCTATGATACTTCTTCCCAAAAGCTTCTTTCAAAGTGGCATTATCCCAATAAGCCTCAACACCTTTGTCGTTTTCAATAGAAAGCTTGTTCTCCCTGACGCCTAGTTTCAAGCCAACACTGTTCGGCTTCAGCGCATCAACTGTAACATGCAATTCCTTGTCTTCAACAGGGATTTTGGATTCATCAACCTCTTTGCCAGCCAACGACAATTGTTTATGATCCCGCGGCACCTTTCTTTGCGCGTAGCCAAATACCTCCAAGAGTCTCTTGTTTGCACTTGCAGGCAATGGAGCCTTCGTAAACAACGTTAACATGGAGACCGATTCTTTTCTACCTGCTTTCAACTCACAAGTTGCAAAATCTGGCCCAGCAATATTGTTCTCCGTGATGTCCAGAAGGTCTTCCAGAGTCTTGCCAATTCCTGTGTCGCCTTTGCGGTGAGTTTGAACATAACCCATCGCTTTGATCTGCGCAATCTTGCGTTGAAACTCAGGGTATTCCATGCGTTCTGTTCGCTAGGACGAGCTATAACTGTTTTGCTTGAGCCCATATGCGCACACTCTTCAGATAAGCTTCGTTGCCGCAAGAGACTTATCCGATGAAAGATATCTGAATGGATGAACATGCGTAGACATAGTTGAGGTTTCTGTGTTGTCGCCTCGAAACACAAGATATCAAACTCCCGAATACATTGCTGATGCCATAAGGAGCAAACGCAAGAAACTGTTGTATGGGCCACATTTCTGTCCCAAGTGCGGGTTGGAGAAATTGCGGATCGAGGTGGATAGGAAGAACAAGCAAGTCATTGCAGTGTGCAGTTGTGGCTTAGAATGTCAACTAAATTATGTTCCAGCTTTTGAAGGAGTAGACTATTACAACAGGTTTGCAGACGACTTCAAGAGACAGAAATCGCGCGCGCTGAGCTCGTAAGAGCATGCCTGGACCGGGATAAACAGCGGGTGACTCACAGAAACGATCGTAAATGTCTATGAGTTCAAGCGGGCCGTTCCCAGAAAAGGTAAGCCTTCGTCTGCATCAGGAAGCCGCAGATCCGTATGAGGTTGCCCTATTTCCGCAGTCAATGGAGACGTCTCCCGCAACTCTCTTTTTTCTGTCTTCTATGGTTGAATATTGGTCTTGCTCTGAGTGTTCGTGTGGTTGTTGGAGGGGTTGCTTCTGAGTATTGATTCCGTGTTCATAAGTGTTTAATCAGGAGAAAGACACTCAAAACAACGTTACTGATGCACGTGCGTGTAGTAGCTGGTATGAAGTGTGATTTGCATGGTTGAATCTGTTGTTCAGTCACATGCCGAGATAGTTGTCGATTCCACAGAGAAGTCGAAGATTCGTGTCTTGCATGTTGATGACGAGCTTGGCTTGCTGAAGGTTGCGAAGCAATGCTTGGAGTTGCAGGGCCCGTTTCACGTTGACACTGCAAACTCTGTTGAAGAAGCCTTGAACAAACTGAAAGAGAAAGAGTACGACGCAGTCATCTCAGACTATCAAATGCCTGGGAAAGATGGGCTTGAATTTCTGGAAATGCTGAGAAAGAACGGAAACACTATCCCATTTATCATGTTCACTGGGAAAGGAAGAGAGGAAGTTGCTGTTAAGGCGTGGAGTCTGGGCGCCGACCACTATGTTAACAAGAGTGGCGATCCCGAAACAGTGTATTGCGAACTAGCACATTGTCTGCGGTCTACCGTCGAGAAACACTTCGCAGAAGCCCAGATGAAGGAAACAGTCCAAAAGCTCCAAACAATATATCAGAACGCGGTTGAAGGAATCACGTATGTGGATCCTGAAGAGAACATTGTTTATGCCAACAAAGCGTTCGCGGACATCATTGGTTATGAACAAGAGCAACTTGCAGGCATGAATCTGCGCAGATTCGTAGACGAAGAAAGCTGGGCAAAAATAAGAACTGAGACAGAAAAGCACCTGAAAGGAAAGGCGAATCGCTATGAGCTGATATTTCGCAGAACTGATGGTGCCACACGGAATGTTCAGATCTCTGGTTCACCCTTGTTTGATTCTGATGGAGGCTTTGCTGGTACAGTAGGCATAGTCCTAGACGTCACTGCCAGCAAAGACGCAGAAGAAACTGCGAAAGAGTCTGAGGAAAAGTGGCATTCACTGTTTGAAATGGCTCCTGATGGCATGGCGACTACAGACATGAAGGGGGTTATCACGTCAGTCAACAGCGCTTTTCTAAGGCTGACAGGCTACAAAAGGGAAGATATCGTTGGCAAGCGTTTCACAAAACTACAGACTATCAAACCCAAAGACATTCCGAAATACCTGAAGCTCATGATTTCTGCATTGAGAGGAAGACTGCCTGAACCATTCGAATATTCCTACGTCCGGAAAGATGGAACTATTGGCTGGGGAGAAGCGCATGTTGGATCTTTGAAAAAAAACCGCAAGACGATAGGTTACCAGATGATCTTCAGAGAGATCACAGAACGCAAGAACGCTGAAGAATCCCTAAGAACTTGTGCCCAAAGATATGAAAAACTGTTCGAGTCGAGTAGGATCGGCGTGGTAATTTCTGGTCCTGATGGTAAAGTGTCTTCTGCGAATCCGGCTGCAGCAAGGATGCTAGGGTACTCTGGTCCAAAGGAACTTGTGGGCTTGACACTTCTCGAATCATGCGTTGACCAGAACCAGAGAAAGATGCTGCTTAAGCAATTAATGGGGAAAGGCTATGTTCAAGGATTCAAGGCATTCTTGAAACGAAAGGACGACTCTCAAGTCTGCATTGAAGCCAACATAACGCTCTACAAGGATACCAAACGAAACGTTTTGAGAACAGAAAACGTGTTCACGGAAATCTCAGAGCGTGAAAAGGCTGAGGAAGAGCTGAGGGAATCTGAGGAAAGGTTCAGGAGCCTGTTTGAAAGCATACGAGACCCTGTGGGCATCTTCGTTGGAAGAGAAGGTCGCCTCATAGATTACAACGCGGCGTTCAAGAAATCATCGGGATACACTGATGAAGAACTGAAAGGTAAAGTGTTCTTGGATTTTGTCCATCCTGACGACCGCGCCCTGGTTCTAGAAAAATACCAAACAGAATATTCAGAAGAGGAGCTTCCCCTCGTATATGAGATAAGAGGAATGAACAAAAAAGGAGAATCTCTTCCACTTGAGATCAGCGTCAGCCCGTACAAAAAGAAAGGTCGAGCTATCGGTATAGAAGTCATACATAGAGAAATCACAGAAAGGAAACGCTATGAACGAAGCCTTTCAACTTTAAACATTCATAGTCTGAAATTGAACACGGCGGAGAGCATAGAAGAGATCTATGAGCTGACCCTAGACGCTGCGGAGAAAACCTTGGGATTTGAATTTGCAGACTTCCTTATGGTAGAGGGGAAAATGCTCTGCCTAATGACTCATCGGGGACCCTCTGGGATCTCATCACTTAAGCTGCCACTGGATAGAGACGAAGGCATAACTGTTAAGGCCGCAAGGACTGGCAAGCCTGTTTTTGTTCCAGACATCAGCAAGGAAAAGGCCTATGTCGAGGGTGGATTAGGGGCGCGCTCCGAACTTGCGGTGCCAATCAGGATTGGTGATAAAGTTCTTGGAGTTCTAAATGTGGAAAGCAAAGAATTGGATGCTTTCAACGAAAAAGATCGAGAACTGCTTGAAATCCTAGCATCGCATGCTGCCACTGCGATCAGCAACTTGGATCGTGCTAAGAAGTTGGAGACCTCCGCACGAGAGATTCGAGAAAGCCAACAGAAATTCGAACGGTTGTTTATGAATAACCCTGAGGCATATGTCTACACGGATTCGAGCTTTCGTATCTTGGACATTAACCCTCGTTTCTGTGAGCTTTTCGGCTACTCTTTAGACGAAGTCAAAGGCAAACACATCGACGATGTCATAGTGCCAAGAGATAAGATGGACGAAGCGAAAATGCTGAGAGAAGAGTTCATGAAAGGGTCTGTTCATTGTGACACTGTCAGACAAAGAAAAGACGGAACTTTAGTTCCAGTGTTGATCTCTGTAGCTCCCATCACCGTTGAAGACCAACCCATAGGGTATGTGGGATTGTATAGGGATATTACCGAAAGGAAACGTTATGAGGAAAGACTTTCAGCGTTGAACACCTACAGTCGGGACCTAAACATGGCGGAGAACAGGGAAGAAATACATCGCCTAACCTTGGACGCCATGCAAAAGGTACTGGGATTTGAGTATGCAGACTTTATGATGATTGACAAGAACATGCTTTACATAGCGGATACACGTGGGTATCCAGAACCTTTTCAACTTGAGTTGCCGCTGGATGGCAGCAAGAAGGGCATAACTATTAAGGTAGCAAAGACTGGCAATTCCGTTATCGTTCAAGATGTAAGAAAGAATATAGACTTCGTCAAAGGACTCCCCGGCATACTTTCCGAACTCGCCGTACCAATCAAAGTTGGGCAAAAAACCCTTGGAGTACTAAACGTAGAAAACGAAAAATTGAACGCTTTTGATGAAAAAGATCAGGAGCTGCTTGAAATCCTAGCGTCACACGCCGCCACCGCGATAAGCAACTTAGAGTATGCCACGAATTTGGAAACATATGCAAGAGAAATTCGAGAAAGCCAACAGAGATTTGAACGACTTTTCATGGATAATCCTGAGGCAGCGGTGCACTTGGATTCGAGCTTTCACATTTTGAATGCCAACCCACGTTTCAAGAGGCTTTTCGGCTACTCTTTAAATGAAATTAAGGGCAAACACATCAACGATGTCATAGTGCCAAAGGACAAGATGGAAGAAGCAGTTGTCTTCGATGAAAGAGCTAGCAAAGGGGAGATTTATCATGAAGACACCGTTAGAAAGAGAAAAGACGGAAGTTTAGTTCCAGTTGCTTTTTCTGCCGCTCCCATAATCGTCGAAAATCAAGTTATAGGTCATATAGCAGTGTATAAGGACATTTCTCAGCTGAAGAAAGCTGAAGACGAATTGAGAAAGATGCTACAGAAGTTGGATAAAATGAATGAGAAGTTGCGCGTAGTCGGTGGATTGACTAGACACGACGTTC
>Ga0315280_10000606_pt1 | contig 66381 bp, 71 predicted proteins | sample YL17G06_40_MG_FD_203697 | JGI IMG/M metagenome (GOLD analysis project Ga0315280, IMG submission 203697) | Sediment microbial communities from Yellowstone Lake, YNP, Wyoming, USA - YL17G06_40 | ecosystem: Environmental > Aquatic > Freshwater > Lake > Sediment | place: USA: Wyoming | collected... | reverse complement strand
GTTCAGTCAGCTGTAGCAGTGGTACCGCTCGTTCAATATGGAAGGGACGTACTTACCATCCCAGCGATGGAAATGCTTTCGGCTATCTAGTCATTTGCGTGAAATAAAAGGAACTGTAGAAATCTGCTTATTTTATCAAAAAGATTTATTGTGTTTGCTGTGATTATTATTCCAAGAGAAATTAGATAGAGTTTCGCCCCGCTAGCTCAATTGGTAAAGCAGCCCCGCCCTTTTCTTGCCCCCGTAACTTAACTGGTAAAGTAGCGGACTCTTAATCCGTAAATCTCGGTTCGACTCCGAGTGGGGGCATATATGAAAAACTATTTAAAAATAATTTTTCCGATACTTTTATTTTCTTTTTTAATCCCTCTTTTTACAAAAGCAATAACTTTCGAAAGTCCTCTCAAGGCAAAATCTTTTGAAGAATTAATAGACGCAATTATTAATTTTATCTTTTGGGTGGCTATGGCCATTGTTCCAATAATGATTATTGTAGCTGCTTTTTATTTTCTGACGTCGGGTGGTAATCCAGAAAAAGTAAATACAGCTAAAAAAATAATCTTGTATACTTTTATCGGTTTGTTCATCGTTTTATCTGGTAAAGGAATAGTTTCTATGATAAGCCAGATTCTTAAAGGAGGGCCAATTGGACCACCGCCTCTTGAATTAACTCCTGCCTTGCTTTCTCAGATGGGAGATTTAAATAGTGACTGTAAAATTGATAGTTTTGATCTACCTATAGTAGCACATGCTTTCGGTTCAAAACCAGGAGATCCAAACTGGAATCCAAATGTTGATTTTAAACAAGATAATATAATTGATAACTACGATGTAGAGATTTTTAAATTCAATTATAATTTAGATGTGAAATGTGGAGATTTAATAACTCCAGCCCTGCTTTCTCAAATGGGAGATTTAAACAGTGACTGTAAAATTGATAGTTTTGATCTGGCTATAGTGGGAAAGGCTTTTGGTTCAAAACCAGGGGATCCAAACTGGAATCCAAATGTTGATTTTAAACAAGATAATGTGATTGATAACTACGATGTAGAGATTTTTAAATTCAATTATGAGTTAGATGTGGAATGCTAGTAGTTCGTTTACTTATAGTTTAACTGGTTGAATAGTTTTTTTTCGCGAAAAGTTTTGAGAAATTTATTTTGACAGGAATAGCCAAGGATTTGGCTTTTTATTTTTTTAAATTTATGATATTATAAAAATGAAATGCTAATCCCTGAAGAAAAAGAAAAATTAATAAAAAAATATAAAATTCATGATCTAGATACTGGTTCACCTGAAGTTCAAATTGCCTTATTAACAGAAGAAATTAAAAGGTTGCTTTTGCATTTAAAAAAGCATCCTAAAGATTTTCATTCCAAAAAAGGACTTTTGAAAATGGTTAGCAAGAGAAAACGACTTTTGAGTTATTTAAAAGAAGAGGAGGAAAAAAGATATAATACTATTTTAAAGAAAATCGGACTGAAGAAATAAGAACCTCGCCCAAGCGAGAACCTTGGCTTCTCCGAAATTAATATGATTACCAAACACATCGGTCAAAGAGTAGCAGTTCTAATTGATGTCCAAAATCTTTATCATTCGGCAAAAAATCTATATGGAGCGAGGGTTAATTTCCGGGAGATTCTAAAATTAGCCGTCTCTCAAAGAAGTTTAATTCGAGCCTTCGGTTATGTCGTTAGAACAAAAACTGGGGAAGAGAAACCATTCTTTGAGGCCTTAACAAAATTAGGAATTGAAACTCGGGTTAGAGAATTACAAGAGTTCTACGGAGGCCTGAAAAAAGCTGATTGGGATGTCGGAATAGTCATTGACGCTATTAGGATTGCACCGAGTGTTGATGCTTTGGTCTTAGCTTCGGGAGATGGCGATTTTATATCCTTGGTTGAATATCTCAAAAACCAAGGGAGAAGAGTCGAGATAGTTGCCTTCGGGAGAACTACTTCCTCCAAATTAAAAGAGACAGCCGATGAATTCATCGATCTGGGAAAAAATCCAGAAAAATATTTGTTAAAAAAATGACCCTTCGACAACACCCAGGGTCATATTAAACTTGTCAAAGTATGACTAATAAAACTTTCAAATTAGATTTAGCCGGGAAAGAACTAAGGGTTGACATCCGTAATTTAGCCGAACAGGCTGATGCTGATGTTTTAATGAGGTTAGGTGACACCTTGGTTTTAACTACCTGTGTTATGTCAAAGGAAGAAAGAGATGAGTTTGATTTTTTCCCTTTGACAGTGGAATATGAAGAAAGATATTATGCGGCTGGTAAAATTCGGGGTCCAAGATATATTAAAAGAGAAACCCGACCCTCTGATAAAGCGATCTGTAATGCCAGATTGATTGACCGAAGTATCCGGCCTCGATTCCCCCAAGATTTAAATAGAGAGGTCCAAGTGGTTACCACTGTTTTGTCTTGGGACGGTGAAAATGATCCCGATATTTTAGGACTAATTTCGGCTTCTCTGGTTCTTCAGATTTCAGATATTCCTTGGCAAGGTCCAATTGGCGCTGTCCGAGTGGCTAAAATCGGAAACCAATTTGTTTTGAATCCAACTTACGAAGAAAGAGAGAAAAGCCAAATTGATTTAATCTTAGCTGGTGGCGAGAAAGATGGCCAAATTCTAATCAATATGATTGAGGGAGGATTTGAAGAAGTTGAAGAAAATTCGCTTTCGGAAGTCTGGGATTTCTCAGAGAAATACCTAAAAAAATTGGTGGAGTTTCAAAAAGAAATTGTAAAAGAAATTGGGAAAGAAAAAATCGAAATTGTTATTCCAGAAAAAGACATCCGATTGGAAAAAGAAATTCAAGAATTTTTAGGGGGAAGGTTAGAAAAAGCCCTCTATCAAAAGGACAAGATGGGAAGATTGGACAGCGTGAACGAATTAGAAGAAGAGTTAATAAATTTTGTCGAGACTAACTATCCGGCTCAGGGAAAAATAAAATATGCGTTGATTTATTTTGAAAAAGAAATCGGAAGAATCCTGCAGGAAAACATTTTAAAATCTGAGAAAAGACCCGATGGTCGGAAATTAGACGAAATAAGAGAAATTTATTGTGAAGCCAGTTTAATCCCTCGAACCCATGGCTCAGGTTTATTCTGCCGAGGTCAGACGAAGGCCTTATCGATTTTGACTTTGGGGGCACCTACCGACAGTCAATTATTAGAAGGAATGGAAATTGTTGAGAAAAAACACTTTATGCACCATTACAATTTTCCACCCTATTCAACTGGCGAAATTAAACCAATGAGAGGACCGGGCAGAAGGGAAATTGGTCATGGAATGTTAGCTGAAAAAGCTCTGTTGCCCTTAATCCCTTCTTTCGAAGAATTTCCCTATACAATGAGAATAGTTTCGGAAATTTTATCTTCCAATGGCTCCACCTCTATGGCCTCGGTTTCTTCTTCTTCCTTGGCCTTAATGGATGCTGGAGTAAAAATCAAAAGACCGGCGGCCGGAATCTCGATTGGTCTAATCCAAAGTGAAAAAGGTGAATACAAACTCCTAACCGATATCCAGGGACCGGAAGATCACCACGGTGATATGGATTTCAAAATAGCCGGAACAGAAAAAGGAATCACGGCAATCCAAATGGATGTTAAAGTTGAAGGAATCACAAAAGTAATTTTTAAAGGAGCTTTAGAAAGAGGGAAAAAAGCCAGGTTTCAAATTCTAGAGAAAATGGGGGCAGTTTTGCCTAAAGCAAGAGCCGAATTATCGCCCTATGCTCCTCGAATCTTAACTTTACAAATCAACCCAGAAAAAATTCGGGAAGTAATCGGCCCCGGCGGAAGGGTTATTAATGAAATTATTGGAAAGTGTGAGGTCGCAATTGATGTCCAGCCTTCGGGTTTAATCTACGTTATTTCGGAAAAAGAGGAGGCGGCAAAAAAGGCCGTTGCCTGGATAAAAAATATCACCAGAGAGGTTAAGACGGGGGAGGTTTTTCAAGGAAAAGTCAAAAAAATTTTAAATTTTGGCGCCTTCATCGAAGTTTTGCCTGGTCAGGAAGGGTTATTACATATTTCTCGGTTGGGTCAAAGAGTAGAAAGAGTTGAAGACGTTCTCAGGGTTGGTGATATCGTCCCGGTGGAAGTAATTTCTATTGATGAACAAGGGAGAATAAGTTTATCCCTGAAACGATAAGGAATTTTTCTCTTTATTGAAAAAATAATTTTAAAATTATGGCTGAAAAAAAGGAATTTTTCCAAAGAGAAGAAATTAGAACGATGGCAAAAGATGTTGAGAAATTGAAAGAAGAGGAAGCAAAGAGAGAACGAGAAAAAGTAGCCGTTTTAAAGATTGGAGAAAAGAAAAAAATAATTGAAAAGAGATTGGCTGAAGAAAAAAGAAGAATTGAATCTTTTAGAAAAGAAGGTCCCGAAAAAGAAGTAAAAATCAGATTAAAAAAAGGAGTGGGAAATGAAAAACAAACTATAAAAAAAGAAAGGGGAGAAATTGAAAATCGAATTACAAATCTTTTAGAACAGAAAGGTTTTTTGCAAAAAAGAAGGGAGGAGTATTTTGAAGAGATTGGACAATTTAAAAAAACGCTCGGCCCAATTTTGGAAAAAGAAAAAGAAATTGAAGTAAAAGAAAAGGAAATCGAGGGAAAGGAAAGAGAAATTACTTCTCTTTCTGAAAGGCAGATGATCGAAAAAGAAAGGTGGGAGGTAGAAAAAGGGAGAAAAGAGATTGAGGCTAAAAGATGGGAAATCGAAGATCAAATTGGGGAAATGGAAAAGAAGGCAAGGGAGATAGAGTTAAGTTCTCAAAAGATCTCAGACGAAATCAAAGAACTAAAAAAAGGTGAAAAGAGAATTACAGAGAGAGAAAAAGAAGTAGAACTGGAGGAAAAAAGAAATAAATTGAGAAGGGAATTCTCTTTAATTTTAGCCGAAGGGGAACCTTTTAGGGTGAAATTAGATGAACTTTCGCAAAGAAAAGAAGAAACTGGTCGGAATCTGGCCGAGATCTTAATAAAAGAAAGAAGTGTCGAGCAGGAGATGTCTGAGATTGAGAAGAAGGAGGAAGAAACAGTAAATTTGGTTGAGAAAAGAAAGACCGAAAAAGAAAGATGGGAAATGGAGGGAGAAAGAGAAAAAACCGAAGAAAGAAAATGGCAGTTGAATGTTGAAAAAGAAAAAATAGCCCAAGAAGAAGAGGGGGTTTATTTGAGATATCAACCCTTATTAGAAAGAGGGGATCTGCTTAAAAAAGAAATCGAGGCAATCGATCGAATTATTGGTAAATCTACTTTAATAACCGAAAAAGAGGAGGAAGAAGAAATACCTCCCAGCGAAGAAGTATCTTTGCCCGTTAAAGAAAAACTACCGGTCCAACCAGTTGAAAAACCAGAAAGGTCAAAAATTGAAAAAGAACTCGAGGAAAGAAAGGATTTTTTAGAAAGATTAAAAACAAGACCGGGCGAAGCAAAGCCAGAAGAAGTTTCAAAACCGCCGGAAGAAGTTGAGGAATTGATTATCAGGCCCCTTCCTCAAAAACCACCTCCCTTTGAGAGGTTTTTAACTCGGGTTATAATCTCAACGGTAATTTTAGTTATCCTAACTACTCTTTTCTTCTTATGGTATTTTTTCTTTAAGGGTAAATTTTAATTATGACCAAAATCTCTCAAAAATTAATCCAAAACTTAAAATCTAATTTGGAAGAAGAAAAAAAATCGATCGAAACTGAATTTAAAAAATTTGCTGAGAAAAACAAAAATCTCAAAGGAGATTGGAATACTCGCTTTCCTGCTTTTGATGGTAGTGAAGTAGGAAGTGCCGCTTTAGAAAAAGCCGCTGATGAAATTGAAGAGTATGAAACTCTCTTGTCGCTTGAGCATAAATTAGAAATTCACCTCCAGAACATTGACTTGTCCTTGGAAAAAATAAAGGAAGGAAAGTATGGAATTTGTGAAAAATGTAAAAAGCCAATTGAGATTAAAAGATTAAAGGTTTATCCCGAAGCAAGATTTTGTTTAAAATGTGAGAAGCTTCGCTAAATAAAAATATGAGCAGACATTCCCACTGGGCAACAGTTAAAGGCAAGAAGGAAATTGCCGATAAAAAACGAGGGCAATCTTTTTCAAAAATTTTGAGAATGATTTCGGTAGCAGCCAAAGAGGGTGGCGACCCCGAAACTAATTCTAAATTACTTTTGGCAATGGAAAGGGCCAAAGAATTTAATATGCCCAAGGAAACAATTGAGAGAGCGATTAAAAGAGGGGCGGGTGAATTAAAGGGACAAATGTTAGAGGAGTTCGTCTACGAGGCTTATGGCCCGGGTAAGATTGCTATCTTAATTGAGGGAATTACCGATAATAAAAACCGAGCTATTAATGAAATTAAAAAGATTCTCGAAGCGAATAATGGAAAATTAGTTGCTTCTGGTTCGGTTAAATGGATGTTTGGAAGGAAGGGTTGTATTACAATAGATTCTGAATTACAAAATGAGGACTTAAGAGATAAAGAAAAACTAGAATTAAAAGCAATTGAAGCCGGAGCCGAAGATATTGATTGGCGTAATAATCTTTTAAATATATATACAAAAAGTGAAGATCTAGAAAAAGTCAAAAATAATTTAGAGAATCAAGGAATGAAAATTGAATCGGCATCTTTAGACTGGGTAGCCAAAGAAGGAAAGGAAGTCGACGAAGAAGATAAAATCGCTTGTCAGAAACTTTTCGAGGCCTTGGACGAAAGTGATGAAGTTCAGGAAATCTATTCTAATTTAAAAGTGTGATGATTTTTATTGAAAATGCCAAAAGAAACGGTAATCAGGAAAAAAGCAATTCAAATATTGGAGGGGGCGGGCTGGATTACCTGGTATCCCTCTAAAGTGAAATATAAACAAAACGATATTTTTGGAATCATTGATTTGTTAGCAATCAAAGGAGGGAAACAAAAAAATATTCAACTAACCACTCTCCCTAATATTTCTACCAAAAGAAAAAAAATAACAAACTTCCTTAAAAAATTCAAAGTAGAACTCCCGGTTGAAATTTGGGCCTGGTCAAAAAAGCAAAAATGGTTTAGAATTGAAAAAATTAATCTGAAAACTAAAAAAGACCAGAAATTCGAAGAGAGTTAAGGTCTTTTAAAAAGAAGAAATTAAACTACTTTTAGAAATTTTCTTTTTCCAACCTGAATTATTAAACCTTTTTTGACCTTAATTACTGAGCGCCAATCACCTATAATTTTATTATCAATTTTCACCCCTCTTTGTAAAATCAATCTTTTGGCTTCCGATTTTGAGCGAGCTAATTTTGTTTTAACTAATAAATCAGGGATTCCCAGCTTTTCTTCTTTCGTTTGAAATCCAGGGATTTTAGTTGGTAATTTTTTTTCTTTAAAAATTTGATTAAATTCTTCTTCGGCAATTTCAGCCGATTTTTTACTATGGCAAAGCGTAACGATCTCTTTTGCCAATTGGCTTTTAGCATTACGAGGGTTTAGTGTTTTCCTCTTAATTTCTTGGCTGATTTTACGAATCTCTCTTAGAGATAAATTAGTTAAAAGTTCGAAACCTAATCCGATTAAATTATCTGGCCAAGACATAATTTTACCGTACATTTCAATTGGATTTTCGGCTACGGCAACCATCCCTCCCTCAGTCTTCCCCATTTTTTTACCAGTGGGGTCAACTAATAATTTAGTAGCTAAAACAAATTTTTCTTTTCCTTTTAGAATCCTCGTCAAGTGCCGGCCGCAGAGCATATTAAAAATCTGATCCCGACCTCCAATTTCTAAATCGACATTCATCGCCACGCTATCGTAGGCTTGGGCCAGAGGATATAGGAATTCATGAAGGTAGATCGGTTTTTTTCTCTCTATTCTTTCTTGAAACATCTCCCTGACTATCATTTGTTGAACAGTAAAATTCGATGCTAAATCCATTAATTTTATGAAGGTGAGTCCATCTGACCACTGGCTATTGTATAGAATTTTAGCCGGATTCTTCCCTTGAAATTCAAGAAATTGAGAGGCCATTTTTTTATAATCTTTCGCGTTAGCTAAAACCTCCGCTCTGGTTAATTTCTTTCTTACGGCAAGTTTATCGGTGGGATCTCCGATCATCCCGGTAAAATCACCTATCAGCATAATCACTTCGTGCCCGAGTTTTTGAAACTGAGCTAATTTCCTTAAAGTAATAATGTGACCCAAATGCAGAGTTGGCGTTGATGGATCGTAGCCACAATACGCCTTCATTCTTCTACCGGAAAACAATTCCCTTTTTAAAAAATTGGGGCCGGGATAAATTCTTTCCACTCCTCGAATTAAAAATTCCTGAATTTTTCTAGGATCAGTATCTATCATCATTTCAATGATAACAAAAAAATGCGAACTTGCCAATTTAAGTTTTGTCTTCTAAAATGAAATTGATTTCATGCCAATAAGGGAATATCACCGAGACATTTTAAGACAAAAAAAGAGAAGGAGATCCTTCTCGTTTTTCAAGTTTTTTGCCTTATTTTTCGCCTCCTTTTTAGTTCTCTCTGTTTTGGGAGGGCTCTTATTATTTATCTATTATGCTCGAGACCTGCCTCGGCCAGAAAAATTCTTAGAAAAAGAATTTGTTCAATCAACCAAAATTTATGACCGGACTGGTGAAGTACTCCTATATGAAATTTACGGAGAGGAAAAAAGAGAAGTTGTTTCTCTGGAACAAATCCCACTCTCTTTAAGAAATGCAGTCATTGCGGCTGAAGACGCTAATTTCTATCACCATTTTGGGATAGATTTAAAGGCTATCGGGAGAGCGGTTTTGGCTGATCTTAAATTGAGAGAGCCAGTACAGGGAGCTTCAACTATTCCCCAGCAACTCATTCGTTCTTCTTTCCTGACCAGGGAGAAAACCCTGGGGAGGAAAATAAAAGAGATTATCCTAACCTTAGAGTTAGACAGGAGATATCCAAAAGATCAAATTCTGGAATGGTATTTAAATCAGGTTTCTTTCGGACCTAACATTTATGGAGTAGAAACAGCAAGTAAAAGTTATTTTGGGAAATCGGTTTCCGAAATTACTTTAGCCCAAGCCGCGCTTCTGGCAGCAACAATTAAAGCTCCGAGTTATCTTTACCCTTACGGCGAACACATAGAAGAATTGTTGGGTAGAAAAGATTATATTTTAAATCGGATGGCAGAACTAGGTTATATTAGCCAGGAGGAAAAGGTGAAATCGCAAAAGGAAGAGATAAGGTTTGTCGAAGCCTCTCCTAATATTTTAGCCCCCCATTTTGTAATGTATGTAAAAGATTTGTTGGAGCAAAAATACGGAGCAGATTTTTTGAAAGAAGAAGGATTAAAAGTTTACACAACCTTAGATTTTGAACTCCAAAAATCGGCTGAAGAAATAATTAAAAAACAGTCCAAGATTAATGAAAAATACCGGGCTTTCAATGCTTCTTTAGTAGCGCTTTCCCCAAAAACCGGAGAAATTTTAGCAATGGTCGGTTCTAAAGATTGGTTCTCGTCTCCTTATCCCGATGGCTGCCTCCCCGGGAAAAACTGCCTTTTTGAACCCTATCCTAATGTAGTTCTCAGAGGAAGACAACCGGGTTCCGCTTTCAAGCCTTTCGTCTACGCCACGGCTTTTAAGAAGGGTTTCGACGATAAAGTTATTGTTGTTGATGAAGAAACCAATTTTGGAATCTGGGGAGGGAAAGAATATATCCCTCAAAATTATGACGGGAAATTCAGGGGACCAATAACTGTCAGAGAATCTCTAGCCCAGTCGATCAATGTGACCTCTATCAAGGCCTTAAGGGACTTGGCCGGTTTGGGAGATATGAATCGAGGACTAGAAGATTCAGCAAGAACTGCTCAGGATTTAGGAATTGCAACTTTAAACCCACCCTACGGCCCCTCAATTGTTTTGGGTGGCTGGGAAGTTAAATTATTAGAGATGGTTTCGGCCTACAGCGTTTTTGCTAACGAAGGATTAAAAGTAGAACCGACAGCAATTTTGAAAATTGAAGATTCAAAAGGAAATATCCTTGAGGAGAATAATAAAATTCCCCGAAGGGTCTTAGAGCCAGGAGTTGCTCAATTGATTAATGATATTTTAGCCGATAATGAAGCGAGGACTCCGATTTTCGGCCCTAGATCCCCACTTTATTTTGAAGGTTTTAGGGTCTCTGCCAAAACTGGGACAACTGATAACTTCAACGACGGTTGGGCTATGGGTTATATTTCTTCAATTGCGGTTGGAGTTTGGGTAGGGAACAATGATCATTCTCAGATGCTAAAGGAGCCGGGTATAGTTGTGGCCGGCCCAATTTTTCATCAGTTTATGGAAAAGGCTCTAACAAGATTATAGAAGTTCTTACTGATTAAGTCGGTTTAATTGGCATAACCAGATAAATATAACTCGGATCATCAGCTCCTTTTAGAACTGCTGCCTCTTCCCCACTATTTAATTCAAAAATTACCTCGGGACTCTTTATGTTCAAGAGACCATCGATCAAAAATCGGAAGTTAAAGGAAATATCGATTTCCTTACCTTTAATTTTGCCGAAGATTGAAGAACGGTATTCGCCCAAATCTGGGTTTTGACTAAAAATCTCGATTTTCCCTTTCTTACTGTCAGTTTTTAATCTTATTTCGTTGATTTTAGAGGCAAAAATACTGGCCGCCTTCAAGTGATTTAAGAATTCGGTTTTGTTGACGATGATTTGAGCAGCAAATTTTTCTGGTAGAATGGCTTGGTAATCTGGATACTCGCCCTCAATTAATTTAGAAACTAGTTGGACTTCAGGATGAGACGCTTCTTCCATAAGCGACTCAAAAAGAATTTGATTAGGGGAAAAATAAATTTTTAAATTACCTCTCTTCTCTCCAAAAATATTAACAATTTCTTTAGCTGCTCTTTGGGGCAGAATACAGGAATATTCTTTTTGGATTGGGAGTGTTTTTTCTAAAAATATCTTTTTTTCTCCTAAACGAAAACTGTCGGTAGCCACCATTTTTATTAGATTTTTTTGGAAGGAAAGATAAATCCCTGAGATTTCCGGCCTAGCCGAAGAGAGGATGGGGATTTGAACGATTTGGTTCAGCCCGTCGCAAAAAGAAGCATTATCGAGATCGATCGACTCTGATGCGGAAATTTGAGGAATAATTGGGAATTCCTCTGGATTGAATCCTTTAATCTTTGTACTATATTTCTCGGTTTCGATAAGTAAAGCTTGATTATTTACTTCCAAATTTAATGGTCCTTCATTTAAAAAACCAATGAAGTCGGAAAGAATTCTGGTAGGGATGACGATTGCTCCTTCTTTTTCAATTTTTGCCAAATTCCACCATTTAATTCCGATTTCTAAATTAGTAGAAGAAAGATTAAGAAAATTTTTCTCGGTTTTAAATAAAATATTATTCAAAATCGGTAACGTTAAAGATTTCGTGATTATTCTTTCGACGACATTTAATCCTTCTCTTAGTTTAGATTGTAATATTTTTAATTTCATTGTTGTAGGTTAGGGGGATAAGTTTTAAATAAGCATAAATGTTTTTGTTTAGAAAAAAGGGAAAAATGTTGATAAATTCTGGACACCGCCGACTCCTGAAATCATCCACTTTCCATTAACAATCTACTCACCTAATACTCGTTGCTGAATTAAGTTGATTTCCTCTCTTAAATTTTCATCTTTTTCTAGTTCTTTTTTAATTTTTTCGCAGGCATGAATTGCTGTGGTGTGATCTCTTCCACCAAATTTTTTCCCAATAAAGGGATAAGAACATTTCAATACCTCTCTTAATAAATACATTGCTATTTGCCTGGGTTTCACAATCTCTTTTTTTCTTGAAGAATCCTGAAGTTCCTTTTCTTTTAGGTCGTAAAATTCAGATATAATCTGGATTATTTTTTTAGGATTTGTGATTTTTACCGGAGAAACGACAATCTTTTTTAAAAGTTCTTTAGCCGTTTCTGAATCCGGGGGCTGATTTCTTAGTTTTTGATAAGCAATAAGTTGATTCAATGCCCCTTCCAATTCCCGGATATTTTTTTGGATTTTGGTTGCGATATAAGAATAGATTTCTTCGGAGAAGTTTGCTCCTTTTTCCTGGGCTTTAGATTTCAGGATGGCGACTCGCGTTTCGAAATCTGGCAGAGAAATGTCAGCCGCCATTCCTCCTTCAAATCTCGACCTTAATCTTTCGGTTAGGGCGGGGATGGCTTTTGGTGAACGATCCGAGGAAAGGATTATTTGCTTGTTTCTTTCATATAGAACATTGAAGATATGGAAAAATTCCTCTTGGGTTTTTTCCTTACCGGCTAAAAATTGAACATCATCAACAATTAAGACATCAATTGTTTGGTATTTTGATTTATAGTCCTCAATATTATGATTTCTAATTGAAGTGATAATGCCAGAAGTAAATTTCTCGCAGGGTATATATTTAATTTTTCTTTTAGAGAAATTTTTGACGACTTCGTTACCAACGGCTTGAAGTAAATGAGTTTTACCCAAACCCACCCCGCCATAAACAAATAAAGGATTATAGACGAGGCCCGGATTTTTTGATACGGCCCAAGCAGCGGCATGGGGTAATTCATTAAAAGGGCCAACGACGAAATTTTCAAAAGTATAACGAGGGTTTAAATTGGTTTCTCGATCAATTTTGAATTCCGGAAATTCAAGTTGTTCGGTTGTTATCGAAGATAACGGAATCTCTTTGAGTACTTTCAAACCTGTCTTACCAATTTCATATTTTATCTCCTTAATTTGCTCGTCTAAACCGTGTAAGGTTTTCAGGACCAATTGGCGATATTTGTTTTCCAACCATTCTTTGGCAAAAGAATTAGGAACTGAAATGACAACTTTATCTTCTTCTCGCTCGACAATTCTGGTGTCTTTGAACCAGGTAGCGAAATTGGCTTGAGAAATATTTAATTGGACCTGGGCAAGCACAGCTTGCCAGAGTTCTTCAGGGTTCATAATGCTCTGCTAAGATTATATCACAAGTAAAATCTAAAGGAAATTAAGTGAAAAAGACACGGTCTGTTAATAACCTGGGGAGAGATTGTGGAAATTATACAAGACTAAAGATGAGAATTGACCCCGTTAGAAACTCGTACAGGACATGAAATCTAACCGAGGACTGACTGCGGGGCGTGTTTCTAACAGGGTTGATTTTTTTAATCTTTTTTGCTATTCTTAATCAGATGTCTTCAATATTTCATTATCTAGAATTTAATTTATGTCGATTACATACCAACCAAGAAAAAGGAAAAGAAAGAAAACCCACGGTTTCAGAAAAAGGATGAAAAAAAGAGGCGGAAGAAGAGTTTTAAACGAGAGAAGAAAAAAAGGTCGCTGGAGACTAACTGTTTAAAATGTTATCCCTAAAAAACCGACTTAAAAAAAAGAAGGAATTTGAAAGGGTTTTCAAAGGAGGAAAGGGTCTAAAAGAGGATTTTTTAGTTTTGAAACTGGTTAAAAACAATTTACCGCAGAATCGTTTTGGTTTTATTGTCGGGACTAAAGTTTCAAAAAGAGCAACTTTACGTAATAAACTAAAGAGGAGATTGAGGGAATTGATAAGGACAAGAATAGAAGAAATAAAAACGGGATATGATATCATCTTGATCGCCCAACCCGGTTTAGAAGGGAGAGATTTTTGGGAATTGGAAGAGATAACGAATAAAATCTTCAGTCGAGCAAAGATAATCAAGAATGTATAAAATGGTAAATTTTTTTATTAGAATTTTTAATTTAATCTTTTATCAGCCACTACTTAATATTCTAATTTTATTTTACCAATATCTAACTGGTTATGATTTCGGGCTAGCCATTATTTTATTAACGATTTTCATCAAGATTTTATTCTATCCTTTAACTGCTAAATCAATAAAATCCCAAAAGACCCTGGAAGGTTTTCAGGGAAAGATTCAGGAAATCCAGGAGAAATACAAAGATGACAAAGAAAAACAGGCTCGGTTGATGATGGAACTCTATCAGAAAGAAGGGATTAATCCTTTTTCTGGATTTTTACCTTTGTTAGTTCAACTCCCAATCTTGTTTGCTCTCTACCAAGTTTTTAGAAAGGGATTGATGGCCGAAGAAATGGTGAATCTTTACTCTTTCGTGCCTAGACCTAGCCAGATTAATCCCTATTTTTTAGGAATCCTGAATCTCGCCCAATCCTCTCTGATCTTAGCTGTTGTAGCCGGAATTTTACAATATTTTCAAACCAAGATGACGACGCCGAAAACTCCAAAGGTCAAAACGCAATCTCTCCAGTTTTCAGAAATAATCCAGAAACAAACTCTTTATTTTTTTTCATTTTTCACCGTTTTGATTCTTTGGAAGTTACCGGCCGCCGTTTCGCTCTACTGGATAACGACAACTTTATTTTCAATAATTCAACAATATCTGATTCTAAGGAGATTAAAATATGATTAGCAAAGAAGATTTTGAGAAAATTAAAAAGATTGTTAAAGAACTTTTCCAGAAAATGACCGTTGAGGGAGAAATCGAAATTTTACCTCTGGAGGGGGAAACTTTACCTATCAATTTGGAAGTCGAAGATCCCCAAATTTTAATTGGGGAAAAGGGTCAGACCCTTTTTGAAATTCAACATATTTTAAAAATAATTTTTAGGCGAGAAATTCCCGAAAATTTCTATGTTGATTTAGACATCAATGATTACAAAAAGAGAAAAACAGAATATTTAAAAGAAATGGCTCGTTCCGTTGCCGATGAGGTTGCTTTGACAAAAGAAGAAAAGATTTTATCATCCATGCCCGCTTACGAAAGGAGAATTATTCACTTGGAAATCGCCGAAAGACACGATGTTACTTCCGAAAGCATCGGCGAAGGACCAGAAAGAAGAGTGGTCATCAAACCCCTCACCCCTAAATAAAATTACAAAACCCTGCCTTTCGTGGCAGGGCTTTTTACATCGAAATTATTAACCTTACTCTTCCGATTCTTTTTTGGCTCTTTTTATTTTCAGCACCTCCTCAGGAGTGGTGGTGATTATTTGATCTTCGGCATACGAAGCCACTACTCTTATGGCTACGTGTTTTTGGCCGGCAAAAAACAGTCCCTCCCCTACTGCTGATTCCAATAACATATACTTTTCCTCATCGGTTAAGAGAAAGGTCTTTTGAACAACATCGATAGTAGCTGGCGATTGTTTCAACAACAATTGCAAAGAAGAGTTGGTAATAATTGGCTGGCCATAAGAAGATTTCATAAAATCATTGACATCTTGGGTAATAGTTGTTACTCCTAACCAATATTTTCTTGCTCGCTTGCAAATTCCATACAAGAATGAACCTCCGTCTTCAGACTGCATTAACCACCAGGCCTCATCTACGACTAAAATTCTCTTCTTGAGTGCGGCACGGATAGTTTTCCAAATGTATCTCAAAATTATATAAAGAGCCATTGGTCTTAACTCTTCTTCCATGTCCCGGATACCAAAGACAACCATTTTATTTTCCATAGAAATGTTCGATGGCTGGTTGAAAAATGAGGCATAGGCGCCCCGGGTGAATTTTTGCAATCTTCTGACTAAAGATTCTGTTCCCTCCATATTTTCTAGAATCGTTTGGAAGTCTTCCATTAATGGTAAATTCTCATTCCAATGAGCAGGCTCCGATTCTTGGGTAATGTCTTTAGCAGCATAGGTTTCGGTTAAGGCCCGATCGATAATGGAATCTTCTTCTGGAGTTAAACCTCCCAGCATAATTCTTAATAAACCAACCAAGTTGATGATATTCGATCTTAAAACTTCTTCTGGGGTTTCATCTTCTCTGGGCACAGGCAATTCAAATGGATTAATATGGTTGGGTGAGGTGAGGGAAATTTTGAAAAAAGAACCACCAACAGCCTCGGCTAAAGTTTCGTATTCGTTTTCAGGGTCAATAACAATACATTCAACCCCCATCATTAAAGAACGCAGAATTTCTAATTTGATGGCGTAACTTTTTCCAACGCCGGCTTTACCGAAAAAAACTTCGTTCGCATTCTCTAAACTAAATCTATCAAACAAAATCAAGGAATTGTTATGTCTGTTAATCCCGTACAAAATTCCTTCGTTGGCGCTTAAATCAAAAGAGATAAAAGGGAAGATAGAAGATAAAGGTTCGGTGTTCATTGGGGTGTGAATTAAAAGTCGATCTAAGCAATAAGGAGAAGTTGACATAAAACCTTCGTGTTGCTGGAAAAGGGCCGGTTTAATATAAATCAATCTTGCCTCCAAAATCGACCTTAAAGCCGTTTCAATATCTCGAAAATCTTCCTTCTTATCGACGTAGACGGTCAAATAGAGACCGAATTTAAATATTTTTTCTCGGGCAGTTTGAAGTTTATCTCTTAATCCTTCCAAATCTCGAAAAGCTGTTTCCAAAACCGGATCTCGAATTAATCCTTTTTCTTCTTTTTCCATAATTTCTGATTGAACCTCAGTTACTCTTTTTACCAATTGCCTTAAAAACATTCCCGTCTCGATAGGGTGGATAAAGAAAGAAATGTCCACTGGAACATCTAAATTGATAATCGGAGATAACCAGGCAGTACTTAAATATCGGGGATAGGAAAAAATAAAATAGGTTTTGGTAAATTTTTCCCCCAATTTTGAATAATCCGAAGAAATTTCAATCGAAGCCGGGGCAATAATATCAGTCACTTTTAAAATCTCGGCTTCAAATAATTTTGTCGGCATCTCTATTTCTTTTTTTCTTTTGAAAAAGGAAAACATATTTTTAGACTGCTAACTCCGGAGGAATTTCCGGATAATAGCCGAATTCGGCCTCTTTGGGATGATAAAACCTCCAGAATAATTCAACGAGTTCTGGAGTAATTAAAGGAATGGCTTGCAACCCGCACCTCCTTAATCCCAAAGCTAAAAATTCCATTCTCTGCCAAAGTTGGGCTTTGTATCTCTGGAAAGCTTCCTCAGTTAAACTGACTGGTTTTTGGTCTTGGGTTTTTTTGCCACCAAATTTCGTAGTTTCCAAGGGTCCAGGATAAAAAGGAATAATAACATAAAAACTCTTTGTCATAATTACACCCTCTTTTATCATTGAAGCAATAAACTCTCGATAACCCCGGGTTTGAATTTTTAACAACTCATTTTCCTGTTTCTCTTCCAACTCCTTTAATTTATCCAAATAACCAGTAATGTTTAATCTCCTAGTTTGAACTAGAATCTGGCAGGAAAAATCCAAAGAATTCAAAAACTCCTGGAATTGGTAGATGATGGCATTTTGTTCTTCTTCGGATTTCAAGGCAAAATTCAAAGAAGAGACCATTAAAATTCCTCTTAAGGTTCTATCTCTCAAAACCACTACTCCTTCTCTAATTTGCTCAATTTCCAAAAATTGTTGTGTCGGTGCTTTGGACATACTATTTCATCTTTTTTGTTTCCACTTGGGTGGAAAGTTTTTGTAAACTGCTTTCCTCGATAATTTTTAAAGGCGTTTCCTCTACCTTGGTTTTCTCAAACCTTTTAATTTTACTAACTTTTGGAGTTATAAATTTCCTCCGCCAAAGAAAAATTTTTGGCATGACTGTGTAAGCAAAAAAATTTTTTATTAGAATTGGTAAAGTATAACCCTTGATTTTCACAAACGCTAAAATCAAAGCCCCTCCAAACAATAAAATAGCAATTAAGATAAAAAGGGGCATATTCTTTTTGCCAATAAAAAAATAAAGAAAAAAACAGGCGCCACCGGCAATACCCACAAAAATAAATTGCTTAAAAGTAAAGGGCCCAATTAATTTTGGCTCCCTTTCCACAAATTGAGGAACAGTAAATTCCATAAGTGCTTCGCTAAATTAAAATTTAAAAATACCTTTTTAATCGTCTTTATTTCCTAGTTGACGTTTTATTCAACCGGTTCTCGATAGACGTCTTTCTTTCGCGGGGTTTCTACTCTTTCTTCCGATGATTTCATTGGTGATTTTTCTGACGATGCAATTTCGGTTTTGTAAAGAGTAGCTAAACTTTCTCTTACTGAATAAAAAATTGAATCATTAATTTCTCTGGCAATTTTTGAAGCCAAGAAAGAGGAGATTTTTACTTTTTCTTCTAAATCTTTCTCGAAATCTTCCGGAGGCAGATCGCCAACCAAAACTCGGCCAGTTTGGTAGCTTATTCCCCTAATTTTTGCATCATCCTTTATTTCGTTTTCAAAACAAATTCTAGTAATTTCAAGGGCCGTATCTTCAGTTTTAATTAAATCTAAGAGCTTTTGGGGTATTTCATTAGATAGTTTTTCTGGTGTTTCTTTTGGCATATTAAGTATATTTTATCATTTTATTAAGTTTCTGTAAAAGCATTTGAAAAGATTAATCTATTAATTATGCCATAAAAAAGAATCTAAAGAAAACTTGAAATTTTTCACTCCTTTTGTTATTTTAATACTAGGGAAGAAGAGTCGGAAGGAAAAGATCCATTAGTTACTCTTTTTCTTTCTATTTTCTTTGGATGGTGTGGCCTTGACCGTTTTTATCGCGGGGCCTATTTCACTGGAATTTTAAAATTAATTACTTTTGGTGGCCTTGGTATCTGGTGGTTAATTGATATTTTACTGCTCCTTACCGGAGAAGAGGATATATTTAAATTATAAATGCTATAATAGCAAAGATTTAGATATTGACTCTTTTCTCAACAAGCCCCAATATTTTGCTGGGGGTTCTTTTGTTCTTGACAAAATTATTTTAATATAATATAATGCAAATGCAAGGAAAATTAAAGATTCCTTGTTTTCTGGATAATTCCAGAAAACCTTAAAAACAAAATATGGAGGAGAAAAGAAAATGGTAAATGAAGAAGCAGTAAGCCAGAGACAGCCTGAGAAAGAAAACCCTAGAGGTTTTGTTTCTATAATAGTATTTTTCATCAGCATAGCTTTCATTGCTTGCTTTGCTTTGTGGCTTTACAGCGGACTCGGGCCTATCTATATCATATTGTGCATATTCTTGTTTTTCGCTGCAAACTGCGTGAATAGCATAAAGATTGTTCAGAAACCAGAGATCTGGATCATCGAGCGACTTGGAGAATACAACAGAAAGCTTGGACCAGGAATACATTGGATAATTCCCTGGATCGAAACAGTTCGGGCAAAGCCTCGGATAAACGAACGCTACCTCGAGATGTTTGATTCTCAAAAGCAGATAATCTTCACTGATGGCCCAGCGGACTTAAAAAACCCAAGGGTTTACGTCGAGTTAGACGAAGAGCACGTAGAAGATGCAATCTATAAAGTAGACAATTGGGGCAAATGGGTCAACAAGGTGCTTGGGCCGATAGTAAGAGGGTACCTCAATACTCTGTCAATTGATGAGGCATTAGATGAAGGAGGCGCGCGAGGCGACATTCTTGAAAAGATGGAATCTAGACCAGAGATAACGGAAAAGCACCTTAAACAATTAAAAAGCTCTATCAGAAAAGTTTCAAGGAAGATTAACGAACTTAATAAGGAACAAAAAAAAGACATTGAAATTCGATTGCTTAAGTCTTTCAAGGAGCAACTGGAAAAAAAAGAAAGGGAAAAGGATGGTTGTCTAATGAATCAGAGAAAACTTAAGACTGAGCTTGAGAAATTTAGAGGACTAGCTAAAGACGTAGGGTTCAAAAAGATTCATCGGGTGGGCGTTGGAGAATTTATTATTTCTGATACACTAAAACTTGCTCGTGAAAAGATTCATCAGGCGAGAAAAGATGCAGTGGCAGCCGTAGAGCAAGCGGTTAAAGAAACGATAATGAGAACAGAACCTATCGTCAAAGCAAGCGAACGATTCCGAGATATTGGATTCAGTGAAGAAGAGGCTCGTGAAAAAGCTTTCATGATCGATATTATAGAAACCTTAGCGAAGGAAAAAAGCCTGTTTCTGACAGGCGCTGGCAAAGGAGATTTGAATGTGCTCGCTGCGCAGGTAGCCGCAATTTTCAGCGAAGTTTCGCAAAGAAGGAAAGAACCGAAGTAGAAACGAAGAAACCCGAAGGAGAAACGAAAAAATAAAAGAGTTGGTTGACAGCAACTAAAACCAACTCTTTTTTTATTGAATTCAGCCTTCTTTTCCTATTCCATCTTAGCCAGTTTCTTCTGGAGATACTCCACCAGAAGAGTCGCCCTCGCCAGTTTCTTCTGGGCCTGGACCAACAGGTGGCGGTGGAGTAGGTGGTCGAGTTTCATCTTTCTTCGGTGTTTTCGGTTTTTTTCTAAAACTTTTTGAAAAAATTTCTGAAACTTTCGGTATCTTTACTCCCTTTATTTCTTTAGCCGCTCTTTCCTCCAAAACTGCTTTGCGCTTTTTTAGTATTTCCATAGTTATTTCATCACCTCTTTTAATTATCTTTTCCGCCCAGCCTATGCCTATTACATCTTCCTCGGTTATGGTTCCCCCCCCATCCTTTTTTGCTATTAATTCATTTATTTTTTCCAGATCTTTCTGTACTTTTAATGACACTACAACACCCATTTTTTTCAATTGATCTTCTATGGCATCATCGAAGCCTTTCGCTATGATTTTCATAGCATCTTTGACGACCGGCATTACTCCTGGTTTTTGTTCTATTTCGAACAGATGCCTTTCTTTTATTTCTTTATTTGTTAATTTTTGATTCGTTTTTACCCATTCCTTTTTTTCCTCATCGTACTTATAGCGTATTTTATCTCTTTCCTCTTCCGGTCTCAATTCTCTCTGTTTTTCTTCTCGCCCCAAAATAGCTGTTTTTAATCCTTTTCCTGCCCAAGTGCCAGCCTTTACTATCGCAGCTCTTTTTGGATGTTCTTTGGCATACTCTTCAGTTTGAATCTCTTCAACCTTTTTCTTTAACGGCTCAGCAACTTTTTCAGTAACTTCTTCAGAGACTTTTTTTTCTGCTTTTCTTCCCCATTGCATTACTCTAGCTGGACCTTCCCCTAACCGTCCCAATGTTTTATGCTTTCCTTGAAATTCTTTCCATTTATCTGGGTCGGACATTGTTCCTATTGCACCTCTTAATCCTCCTCCGGTTTTCGCTGCTGCTCCAATTGCTGCTCCTGCTCCGGCTGTTGCTGCCGTTACTGCCACCATCGCTGCTGCCTGAACTGCTGCCTTGCCAAATTTTTCCGGCGCCTCTACGATTTCCCTTGCAAACATGGCTGAAGTTCTCTTAGATTCCCGATAAGCAATCCATAACAAAATCAAGGGAATAAGATAAGGCAGAATTCCGTTCATTAAACCAAGGCCACCAGCAGCGCCCCAAACTATGCTTGGTTGCTGAACCAACACATGCAGCATACTGATCATTGTTATGCCTAAATAAAGAAAGAAGCCGGCAGTTATTCCGATTGTTGACCAAGCTATGAGTTGTTTCCACCACTCTTTCCAATTCAAGATACTTCCACCCCTTCTGGTTATTGGCAGAATATAAGAAACAAAGGCAATCGGTGAGACGATGACTAAAACCCAGAGCATAATATACCTCATCGTAAAAAGAGCTGAAAAGAGAAGAAAAATGAATGCGGCAAAAAAATTAACAAATACCCCAACTATAACTTGCATTGCAGCACTTATATTTGCCCAGAAGTTAAAACCACTTCCAACAATAAGGTCAAAGAAACTTTGAGCAGAATTGGCCAGAAAAGCACCAAAACCTTCAAGTCCGGTTATATGGCTTAAGAAAAAATTCATTACAATGTTCGTAAAATCGATAATCACTCCACACAAAACCGGGCTGAAATTAATAAGCAAGGCAATTAGTATTAAGGTCGTCAAGGTTTTTTTAGCCTTATATTCTTCAATCCTTAAAATTGTTGCCAAGGCAATAACAACCAGAAAAAGGATAAAGCCCATATTAGCAAAACCTTTTGTGATAGACAGGCCGATGTCAACAAAGGGATTTTGAGTAAATTTCAGAGATATAAAATCAGGGCCGATTACCCATCCTAAGATCAGGGCCATAATTGCTACGGCTACAGCGCTCAAGAGAAGAGGAATTCCAAAAACTAACAAGACAACGATTTTAATCATTATGCTCAAGATGAAATTTGCTGCGAGACAGGGCGCGTCGTACCATTGACAATTCAAGCCAGGGACTTGGGCAAGGACTGATCGAGGAAACAAGCTCCCCATGAAAATAATAAAAAATAAGAGAGCTAACATTCCCCACTTTTTATTTAGCTTATTAAAAGCTGCAAAATAGTTTTTAATCTTTTGGTTCATTCTATTTATTATTTTGTTCTTTTCTTATTTCTACTGCTTAATGGGCATCTAATTCTTCATTTTTGCCCTTTATTTTCTTCAATCATTTTCTCTGCTTCTTTAATATCACCTTTAATGTTTTCTATCTCTTTTCCCATTCCAGTTTTTGGCATTTTTTCCACCTCTTTTTTCAGATCGGGAAAATTTAAGTCTTGCAGAGATTTCTCAATTGGAAAAGTTTTTATTCTATTTTTGATGCTCATCAGATAAAGGGAACACATGATTAGTCCAAAGATAATTATTATCAGCCAAAAAATAATTTTCCTATTGATTAATGGCAGATTTTGAATTTTTCTTAAATATTCGCTAAGGCTCATATAAGAAATTTACTGGCTTTACGCGTCCTTTACGTAACAATTAACTCAGAAAATCGCATTAGGTGCCACCACAATCAGCTGCTGTCGCCCCGCATTGGCCCACTACGCAAGTATATCCGCAGTCTTCGTCTGTTTTTACACATTTATCTGCTCCCCATTTGTTTATTGAAGTCCCAGAGCATAAAGGGCACGATTTACAGGCAACATCTGACTCGCAGGCGTCAGTAGGACGAACTGAACATTCTGTAGAAGAAGACAGCCAATCGTTAATTTGCGTCGAATAAGGAACACAAACTTTGTTTGCTACGTCGCAAACATTGCCCGGAGGGCACTCAGGATCCTGAGTGCATCCTCCTCCTGGTGTTGGATTCAAAATTACCAATTCTGGATTGATCGTATTTAAAATTAACCAAGCGCTGAATAAAATAATTAAACCTAATAAAGCCGAAAAAATCTGGTCTTTGGCGTCAGATATAGCAGTCGGCGAACCAACTGAAGTCAAATAACGGAACCCACCATAAATTAACGCTCCGAGACAAATAATTCCAACGGCCATAAGAGAGAATTCATAAATGGCCTTTATGTAGTCTGGCAAAGCGGGAAGTGTAGTGGTTGTCAATCCTGGAATTTGAACCTCAAGCTTTCTTCCAGCGGCAAGAGCGGGTTCGATTAAGACAGAAGATAAAAAGATTATTAAGAGAGAAATAATTAGAAATCTTTTAGAGGGCGTCATTTTTTTATATTAGCATAAATTTTAAATTTTGTACCAATTTTTGGTTAATTTCAGCCAGTCTTTTATAGCTAATGTCTCAGCTCTTTGACTATAAGAAATATTATTTCTTTTGAGCCAGTATTTAATCTTTTCTTTGTCTAATTTTAGCACCTTTGACAAATTATTTGCAATTTGTTTTCTTGGTTGGGAAAACCCCGCCCTTACAATTTTGAAAAACAAATTTTTCGTACTGGTGTTTTCTACGATCGTAGAAAACACCAGTGGGGAGTTAGGAGTTATTTTGATGACGGCGCCATCGACTTTAGGTCGGGGCCAAAAAGAATTCTTAGAAACGTAAAATAAAATTTCTGGTTTGGCATAAAATTGAACTGAAACTGCCAAAATGCTCATATCCGGCGGCTTAGCGCAAATTCTCTGAGCCACCTCCTTTTGAACCATTAAAATCATTTCTTTTGGCGGCCTATCTGATTCCAAAAATCTCCGGATAACTGGCGAAACAATGTAATAGGGCAAATTAGCAACCACTCTATAATTTTTAATTTTTAATTTTAAATTTTTAATTTTGAGAATATCGTCCTGAATAACTTCTGCATTCTTGAAGTCCTTGAGAGTTTCTTTTAGAATTTCAATCATTTTTTTGTCTTTTTCGACGGCAATAACTTTTTTTACCCTTTTGGCTAATTCTTGGGTTAAAGTTCCAATCCCTGACCCAATTTCTAAAACGACATCTTTCGGGCTGAGATGCGCCGCTTCAATAATCTTTCTAAGAACAAATTCATCAATCAAAAAATTCTGCCCTAATCTCTTTAAGGGGGCAACCCCGTATCTTTTGAGTAAATTTTTAATAACTCTTGGCGAAGTTAAATCCATTAGTTAATCTTACTATAAAAAAACATTTGACAAAAATTTCAAAATAAATTATAAGAAAGATAGTAACTTAAAATTTTAAGAGAGGTAGATGAAAATTTGATAAGAAAAGGATACGCAGGGTTAATAGTTGTGGTTTGTCAAATCATCGGCTTTCTACTTGGTTTCCAAATATGCCTGGAGCTACCACCCGATTGGTTACTTTTCGAAACTAAAATACCAGTCAGAATAATAATACCGGTTTTCTCGATGTTCATAGGGATTGCTGTAGGAGGTGTAATAATAAATTTATTGGGAGTAGAATTAACAGAACAAGAACGGGAAAAAGCACGGGAACAAAGAGAAACGGGCCTGCAAGCGGCGGGATTAGGCTTTATACTGATAGGAACATTAGCGCTTTTGGCTAGCTCTGGAGCGTCGGTGTACGAAAAGACTGAAATGCAAGTAGTTGGTATACTTATGCTGATAGTGGGTTCGTTAATTGCTGTAAATATAATATATTTGCTTTTTTCGGTGGTGTCTATCGTTCTCGTTTACGCAGGCTATCCTCAAATTCCCGCAATTATTATTGTAATACCTTTTCTTCTAGTTGGGCTTCTAGGCGCAGGTCTTAAAAAGGGTGGAAGAGAAGCAAAAAGTGCAGTAGAACAAAAACACTATGATGAATATGGTAGATATAAAGGTTACAGTAGGCAGCATGGAGATATAATAGAACACTATGATGAATATGATAGATACAGAGGTTATAGTCAACGTCATGGAAACACAATAAGACGTTATGACGAATGCGGCAGGTTTATAGGTGAAACCGAAGAACGGGGGATGAGAAGAGAAAACAAACCTCCTGGGCGCGAATAAAAAATAAAAAGGGAGACTCAGCTAAAAAGTCGATTCTCCCTTCTTTTTTAGCTTGTGGACAAAACCCTTGACTTACTCCAACGAATTTTGTAAATTAAAAACAGCCCTAAATTGTCTAAAATTTTCCTAAAATTTCAAAATAGCTTAAAAAGACTGAATTTAAAGGGATTCTTCAAGGAACCCTCCTTTTATTTGGGGCTAGTTTTGATTATTTTGTTTTCTCTGCTTTTAGTTTCCTTGCCGAAATCTAAAAGTTTGGGAATAAATTTCGCCGAAAAACTAACTGGTAAAATCACTAATAGTCAAAATCTTTTCTTAAGTTCAGCCGGGGGATTCCTTATCGAATCTCCCAATTTGTTTTTTATACAAAAAAACAGTTTAAAAGCCGTTTCTTCACCCCAAATTATCAACCCTAAAGTTTTGGGAAGTTTATTTGGGGAGTCTGATTCCGAGGGGCGGCGAGAAATTCTAGAATATACCGTTCAATCCGGTGACACCCTCTCCAAAATTGCCGAGAATTTCGGTATTTCTTTGGAAACCGTACTTTGGGCAAACGATTTAGCCAAAAATTCTAAAATTTCCCTAGGGCAAAAACTGATTATTCTGCCGGTTTCGGGGGTAATGCATTTGGTGGAAAAAGACGATACCCTAAGCGGAGTTGCTAAACAATACAAGGTTGACGTCGAGTCAATCGTTACCTTCAATAATTTATCAGAAAATGGAGAAATCTTTCGAGGAGATCTTTTGATTATCCCCAACGGTATTAAACCTCCCGAGCCTGCTCCTTATTATGCGAAAACTGAGTTACCCAATACCTATTTCATCTTTCCAGCCATTGGTAAAATCAGCCAGGGCCTCCATTTTTATAACGCGATTGATATCGCCAATAAATGCGGGACTCCGATTTATGCTGCCGCTGGTGGCCAAATTTACGAAACAAGATACAATAGTTGGCCAACCGGGAATTTCATAAAAATTGAGCATCCCAATGGAGTAATTACTTTATATGGCCATCTTTCCAAAATTCTAGTCACACCCGGTCAAATGATTTCCCAGGGAGATTTAATTGGCTATATGGGGGCGACTGGTCTCGCCACGGGTTGCCATCTTCACTTTGATGTTTTAAACCGAGGAGTAGTCAATCCTCTTTCGAAATATTCAGTCGGTACTTACTTAAACTGGTAACAAAAAAAGGATTTAAGCGAACCAATCCTCAACTAACAGAGAACAGTTCTCTGTTTTTATTTTAATTTTCTCTGATTCGATACATCAGGGCTTCAGCCAGATGGTCAAAAAGGATTTTGTCGGAAGTTGCCAGATCGGCAATGGTCCGGGCAACTTTCAAAACTCGGTGATAACCCCGGGCCGATAATTTTCCCGAATCAACATATTTTTTTAAAAGATTTTGAGACTTCAAATTAATTGGGCAGTATTCTCCAATTTTTTTCAGTGGCATTTCAGAATTAGTCGGAATTCCTATTTCTTTAAATCTTTCTCTTTGAATTTGATGCGCCCTCTCAACTCTTTCTCTAATTCTTTCACTGGAATATTCTGAATCTTGCGCTACCAACTTCTCATATTTTAAAGGCGGAACTTCAATAAAAAGATCAATTCGATCCATTAGAGGTCCGGATAATTTTCTTCGGTACATGGCAATTTGAGAGGGAGTACAGATGCATCTCTTTTCCGGGTCATTTAGGTTCCCGCAAGGACAAGGATTGGTTGCTGATACTAAGGTAAAACGAGCTGGCCAGGTTAGGGAATGTCGGGCTCGGGAGATGGTAATTTTTCCTTCTTCTAAAGGTTGTCTCAAGGATTCTAAAACATCGCGATGGAATTCAGGGAACTCATCCAAAAATAAAACTCCCCGATGGGCTAAAGTTATTTCGCCTGGCCTTGGTGGGTTTCCCCCACCAATTAGTGCTACCTCTGAAGAAGTATGATGAGGAGAGCGAAATGGCCTTTGGTTAATAAGAGGTTTATCGCCTGGCAAAAGACCGGCAATGCTATAAATTTTAGTTACTTCCAGGGATTCTTCAAACGATAATTTTGGCAAAATCGAGGGTATGGCTTTGGCTAGGAGTGTTTTTCCTGCTCCCGGTGGTCCTTGTAAAAGAATATTATGAGCCCCGGCAGCGGCAATTTCAATGGCTCTTTTGGCATACTCTTGACCCTTAATCCAAGCAAGGTCAACTGGGTACTCGGGTTTTTCTACATAATCTTCAACTTTAATCCGAAGAGGTGAAATTTCTTTTCTCCCTTCCAAATATTTAATTACTTCGCTTAATGACTCTAATCCAATTACTTTTACATTTTCTATTAGGGCGGCTTCCGAGGCATTAACCTTAGGCAAGATGATTTCAGAAAATCCTTTTGCTTTAGCCATCGCGGCGATTGATAAAGCTCCTTTGATTGGTCTTAATGTACCATCTAAAGCCAACTCCCCTAAAATGATTTTCCCTTGAGGATTAAATCTGATTTGTTTTGATTCTAATAAAAATCCCAGAGCAATTGGCAAATCATAGAGCGAACCCTCCTTTTTTAAATCAGCCGGAGCCAGATTAACCAGAATCCTTAAAGGTTTATGATGAGGAGGTGATAACTTTGTACTTTTTACTGCAGTCCCCACTCTTTCGATTGATTCTTCGACAGCTTGATCGGGTAATCCTACAATGGTAAAAGATCTTAAGCCATAAGAAACGTCTACCTCCACTTCAATAACTTGGGCATCTAAACCCATAATCGCTGCTGAGAAAACCTTTGAAGGCATATTCTTTAATTTTATTGGATTAATGAAATATTGTCTATAAACAAAACCCCGAGAGAAAAACTCTCGGGAGAAATAAAAAAGAGACAAAAAGTGGGAATTTCGCCTCTCTATGTTGATAGTTGTCAAATTTTTTAAAAAAGCTAGCGACGGTGCTTTAGTTTAAATTTCTTGCGAAGTCTTGCCTGTCTGTTGTGATTTTTATTTTTACGGTTTTTCATAATAATAAGACAATAAGATTTTTTATTTCTAGTTTAATTTTTTCACCATTTGATTTCCTTTTGATATTTTATTTCTTTCTTCTAATGTTAAAGAAGTAAGCCACAAGATAAATGGTCTGCGAAGTTTTTCTATCGACCAATTATTATCCTTAAAAATCGATGCTCTTTCAATCCTAAATTGTGAAAGCAAAAACATTGTAGCTTGCAGATTCAAAGGGGACAATTCGTTATGGTCTAACAAAAATTGTTGTTTTTTAGTCATTTTAAACAAAAAGCAACTCTTAACTGCATGAGTTGCAAATATTATTATTTATTATCCATCTAGAATAGCGGATATACCTATTTGTAATCCAAACTCTCAACTACTAATTTTATAATACAATCATTCTTCCGAAAAAGCAAACCTAATAAGACAGAAAGACCTTGGCTCCGCCTGTGCGACAATGTTAGAACCCGTTTAACACAAATAAAGTCATTCCGCCAACCACGACAGCCAAAACAATCACAATCAAGATATAGCTCCAATTAGTTTTACCTTGAGTTAGAAAAGGCATAATATGTAATTATACTTTAAATCGCCGGCAAAACAAATCCCGAGAGAAAAACTCTCGGGCAATGGAAATAAAAAAAGAGGAAGTATTCGTTTGATAAGTAATTCTTTCCTCTTTATTAAGATTTGGGTGTTTTAGGGTTGCCTTCCCTTGTTGTTCTGATGATTAGTTTTCTCCCTTGAAAAAGAGCTATTCCTTTTTGGGTGATAATTGCTTTGCTACCCTTAAATTCTGTTCTTAGAGGTATGGTAGAATTCTTTCCTTGAATTTCTACTCTTTTCTCAAGGACATACTTTCCATCGCTTCTTTGCCATAATCTCCAGACTGATTTATTACCAGTTGCTTCAATGACTACATTTCTAAAGTCTACTTCTGGCATTCAAATCACCTTTTCCAAATTATCAGATTGGTTTAATTGTGTCAACAAAAAAACCGCCTTCTTGGCGATTTATTGTTCTTCAAATTTTACCTCTTCTGGAAACAGTAATTGAAATGGGTAACCAACATAGTTTCTTTTTATTTTCTTACAGCCAACACTTTTAAGAAAGTTAATCATTTCTTCTGTAACCTTTTTGGGGTCAACATTTCTATCCTTGCCGATATATTCAATTTCTACGAAATCGCCCAGATTTTTTACTGAATCTACCGCAACTTCATAATCTTGATATTCCCAAATTTTTCTTATCTTATCAACTTTAACAAGAGACTTGAAATTAAGAACATTCAATATATTTTTTAATTGAGTTAAATCCTCTATTTTGGTTTCGTATTCGTCACAATAATAATCTCTCCCATCCTTCTCACGATGCCAATTCTTATAATTTATAGAGTATTTATTATCTGCGTCTCTCGATCTCAGCCACTCATTTACTGGACGGACTCCGATAAAATTACGGTGGGCTGGCGAAAAATACTCATCTATCTGATGGGTTTCTTTTTTAAAATCAGCTTTCTTTCCTAAGAAATCTATTAAAGGTTTACTATTCTCAATATTAACTTGGATTTCAATTTCAATATCTTTTATATCTTAATTTTATCAAAAAATCGCCTGATTGGCGATTTTTATTGGCTTCCGCCTGCGGGACACGATTAGAACCCGTGGACGCAAGATATTTTATAGAAGACCAACTGATTCTAAATCTTTTCTAAAAGCAGCTACGCAATCAAAATTATTAATCTCTTCGGGTTTTACCCATTTGTATTCCGAATGTTCTTCCAAGCCAATCTTCACCTTATTAGAATCTACAGAAATTAAAAATGGTATTATGATCCATCTTCCCCAGTCATCTGTCACTTCAAAAGCTCTACCTACCTTTATGATTTTCCCTTCCAAATCCGTTTCTTCTTTTACTTCTCTTAAGACAGCATCTTCTGCAGCCTCTCTTTCTTCAATGAATCCAGAAACGGATTGCCATTTATTAGGCGAAGAATGCCGATTTGGATTTCTTTTTAAGAGTAGAATTTTCTCGCCAAACTTAACAATGCCAATTACCGTAGCATAAGTCTTCATATTTTATATTTTAGCACAAAACCCCGAGATTGGTCATAAAAGCAAAAACTGCCTAATTATAGACAGTTCTTGCGTTTTTCCAACCCACAAATATTTATGGGCTCGAAAAAAGAAAAAGGGGGAGGAAAGGAGGTTCACTTTGAACTTTCAATGAATACAGGAACAGTTGTAAGTTTCTGTTATGTAGATCCGAACATTAGAACTTTTGACTATCTGTTTTAGGGCATCGTCAATTCTGTCTTGAACAAGGAAACCGTATTCGAGCATTGTGATCCCATCGCACTCTTTGCACTTCATTGTAATACTATATGACTCAAAAAGATATCTTAACGCTAGAAATTCATAAATTACCCTAAAGAAAGCATTGTTAGCTATGGATTTAGGAGCATACAGATACATTCCAAGCTCTCTTTCTTTAAGAGGATCTTTAGTGCTTTCAACTGTGAATTCAACTTCCACATTGTATTCTGGGATCTTCAAACATTCCTTAAGATAGAAGGTGTATCCATTAGTTTTTGGTTCTTCAGTTTTTCCAGTGATAGCTTGAAATATTTCGGCTACAACTGATTTACGATCTTGTGCACTGATAATTCTTTCGATTTCTTTTGTCACTAATTCTTTTAACTTTTTGGGCTCAACACCCATTTTTATCAACTCCTTTTGGGTTACATGGGCTTTCGGTGATCAACACACCTACTTGCCGGGCCGTCGTGGCCCGTATCCTCTAAGTTCAACGCTCTTCACAGGATAGCTAATTTATCTACCAACCTAATTGATAAACAAACTAGCTACCCTGTGATCCTTTCCTTCCCCGTATATTTTTATTAAAGAGCTATCTTATTCTCACACCTCTATTATAGCACCCCTATAAATTTTGTCAATAGCAAAGACACGAAGCCCGAGAAAAACTCGGAAGGGAAATAAAAAAAGAGCGTGGCTTAGAGTCACGCTTCATAATGTAATGTACTGTCTCATTCCAGATATACTATTTTTCCTACAATAGTATATCTCCGTGGTTTGAAAGCGATATGAATTGCGGGTACAATATCTACATCTTCAACAACCTCGCCATCGAAATCTTTCGGGATGTCTTTTTCCGAAAAATGGGCACTGACAATTTTAATCTTGTTTTCTCCTTCGGGGTAAATAGTTCCTACTACTTTGCCATCAAACAATATTTCAACTACTTTCACTCCTGGTTTATAGGAATGTTCAGCTATTCTAAAGCTAACGGCCAATTCTTATCCCTCCTTTACGATATCTATATTATATAAGCTTATTAAATCATGTCAACTAAAACCTCCGAGAGAAAAACTCTCGGGCGGAAATAAAAAAGAGACGATTTATATCGAAATGTCTCTTACAGTTACTCGAATGAGATATTGATTATAGCAAAATGCGGGGTTAAGACTTCTTCTGCTGTTGTTATGGAGATAAAACCGCAATAGCCATCTTGGGATTACGAAACATCTTTTCTATCTTAAAATCTCTTTCTAACGCAGCTGTAAATTCTTCAAGGGTGGGTTTCCAAGAGGATATCATTTCAAAGGCGGTTCCTCGTTTGAAAGTTCTTCCAAAAATAGTGATAGAGTGCTTCAGTATAAAAGATAACACAACACACTTATTTTCAATGCGTAATTGAACGACGAGTTCGGGATGTTTCGAGTTAAGCACAAAATCATTTTTCTTAAAACCAATCTGCGCTAGAGGACCAAAAGCCACATCCTCAATTTGAAGATTCGTATACGAGTCTATAATCGCTCTTTCCGTTTTATCAACTGAAAGAATCGGCATTGTGATGAGTAATATAGCTGTGGGATCTACGAGTAAAGGTTTTAGGTAAGAATTAATATTTTCGATTTTAAAGTTTCCGTAAGTTCCTCCCAAAAAACAATAAATCTGCATTTCATGGGGAAGCATTGGTAAAGGAAATCTTGTTGATAGATTCTCAAAATTTAAAAGGGTTGGGTGCTTTGAATATTTACCGCCGCGATTCGTCATAAGTGCAGCCGCAAGTTCAAGAGGCTGGATATCGATTGGGTAATACGCTTTCACCGAAGCTTCACCGATCTTTTCGATAAGAATCCTACCCTTCAAGCCATCACCGCTCCCGATATCAATAATATGAAAGAGAGCTTTTGGATATTTATTTTTAAGATATAAAGCAATATGATTAAAGAGATCAAGCTCGTCTTTTTCCATTAATTCAAAATATTTTTTGTTTTCGTAAATATTGAGATATGCGTCGCTTCCTTTGTAAGGTAAATACCACAGTTTTGAATTACGAAGATTTATCACATCGCCTTCTTGTTTGAAGACTGCGTCCTTAATTTCCTTTAAATGAGCTACCTTGCTAAGTGGGTATAGATTGGTATACAAATTCTCAGTAAGCTCGGCTACTTTATATTCGGAAAATCCTTTAAGATATTTTTTAAGCGCTGACCTTATTGGAAGTATCAATTCAAATTCGAGATCATATTTCCCATTTGCCCGCTCGAAATAAATGCAGGCGTTATCATTCCAAAGTATCTTTTCAAGTTCCGTTACATCATCCTTCTCTTTTTTACTCAGAGTATCAACAAATACTTTATAATAGGTCCCAGCGTAGTTGATTCGTTTTTGATATCCAACGATAATCCCGTTTTCGACAAGATGTTTGCGGAGACTTTCTAATTCCTTTTGAGAAATTCCAAGTATTCGCGAAAGTTCTGTTTTGGATAACGAGCTGTCAATGGTAAGGATTTTTATATAATCAAGTTCTAATGGAGAGGGTTCAACGGGGTTGAGCGTCGCATCCACAATAGGCATAGCAAGACTTTCGTGAGTTACCGGACGATTGCCAAAGCCATAGAGGCTCGTGAGCTCAGATTGATACACAATTTCATCATTTTTATGTAAGGAGCTCCGAATCGAAGCACTTAAATCGTTGATTTCAGCGTTATCTTTCGCCCAAATACCAATAGCAAGATTAAACCAACCCTTTGCCGAAAAAATCCATCCGATATTGGGATGTTTTAAAAACTCTTTAGCCAATTTCTTTCTCGATACCGATGAGCACTTTATACACAAACGAAAGTATCTTACACCAATTTTTGATAAATTCAAAACTGCGTATGGTGGGCCGAAAACAATGTTTTTTCTCCTTCTTGTTTTAAGTTTCATAATAAGTACTTTTTAAGAGTTATTTATTGCTCATTCTATCAAAAAAATGCCTTCTTGGCGATTTTTACACCTTTACCAATTCTCGTTCTCTATGTTTAGTTACTTCTGAAATTGGTAGGAGCTGTGTTTTCAAGAATACCTTGAATGTTTTATCATGACAGTCGATTCCTGGACTGCCTGATCGGGCAGTCCAACGATATTAAAACATCTTAATCCATAACTAACATCTACCTCCACTTCAATAATTTGGGCGTCTAAACCCATAATCGCTGCTGAGAAAACTTTTGAAGGCATATTGCTTTATTATAGCAGATATCGAAAAGAGAATAATAAAAAAACCCATCGCTGGGCAGTTTTTGTTTAAACTTTCACTTCCAGTTCAAACTTAAGATAATTAGTAGACCACTGTACATGGTCTTTCCATAACTCAAAACGCCCGAAGTCGGGCGTTTTAAACTTTTTCCAGCCCACAAATGATTATGGGCTCGAAAAAAGAAAAAGGGGAAAGAGTTTTCTCCTCTACTCTTTCAAATTTGGATTCGGTTCAGAGCGGACTGAGCAATGCCGTTTCGTGCATTCTTTGCAAACACCTGAGAGAGTGCGGTAATGCCTGAAAAGTATCAATGAACTTTCAGGAAGTTTCTCGGTTCGTGGATTCCAGTGGAAATCGCATCCCTCGGGATAGAAATCTCTGATATCTAAGAGCTCTTGAGTCGTTGGAGGAGGAGTTTTAAACAAAGTATTTGTCTCTGCCATACTTATTCCCTCATTTTCTGGATAAGCGAGCTATCCACCAATATTTGATAGATAATTCGCTTACCCAGAATTTCCTTCCCCTTTTTAATTTTGTTAATGTGCTACTCCTTTTTCCAGCTCACGAATGATTTATGGGCTAGAAAAAGAAAAAAAGGAAGAGGTTTATTGAAGTGCAGTAAGGAATTCTTTGATTTCTTCTTCGTTGAGAGCTCTCAATCTAGTTTTTCCTATTGGGCTTAAGTTGCTAAGCTTTCCTTCTGGTGTAATCCATACATGATAAGGTTGTCTAAAAACTACAAATGCTCCGTGTCCTCCATCTTCCTTATCGTGTTGAAGCTCTGGAAATACTTCGTGGTTCTGGAAGGCTTTTTGGAGTTTTTTTGCAAGTTCGGATGGACTCTCGCCCTCTGCATATGAAGCATGATGAGTTGCGACTTTGGCTTCATAGAATGTCCTATCAACGCCATCAATTGGTACGATAATAGCATACACATAAAGTCTAACTACCATTTTTTTCACCTCCATCCAGTTAGTTTTATCGTTATTAGATGAAGGCAATTTATCCATTAAGAGTTAACGAACAAATTGCCTCCATCTAGACTTCTCTCTTCCTTTCTTTATGTTTTCTCAAAGAACTAACTCCTTTTTCCAACTCACAAATAATTGCGGGCTCGAAAAAAAAGGGAAAGAGGGAGTTAAGTCTTGAGAGAAAGACTTTCAAGGGCTCTAACAATTTTTGGTGGTTTTTCCCATAACCAAACGAGGTCAGACACGAGCTCTAATTCCTTGGCATTTTCTCTGGCAACTTTAGGTTGTTCTGATATTTGAAGGAATAATGCTTCTAATTCTTCTTGTAGTTCTTGTAACCTCTCTATGCGCTTTTGAACTTTTTTATTCTGCATTAGGGATTCCAATCTTTTCGTGTTGATAAACCGTTCTTTTGGTGTTGATTTCGGGAATATCATTGCGACATAATCGGCAAAAACTTCGCAATAGTTCGTCACCTTTTCTCGAAGCACTTTCATTTCTTTTACTTCCATTTTTTCATCCTCCTTTCGGATTAGTCTATCCTGTTATTTTTTCCACAGGATAGCCAATCTATCTACCAATTTTTGATAAACAAATTGGCTATCCCGTGATTCCCTCTTCCCCATAATTTTTATCTTTTTATCAAAGAACTATCTTATTCTTACACCTCTATTATAGCAAATAGGTAGAATTTGTCAAGGGTTTGGGGGGCACAAATCAAAAACCCGAGAAAAACTCTCGGGTAGCGGAAAATAAAAAAGCGGGTATTGGCCTCTGCCTCACCGCTGTATTTATGTTTTTACTTTTCTAAAAGCTATTTTAAATTCTGAACAAATACCGTATTGACCTCCTGCTTCAGTATTTTTTAGTCTAAAGAGTGGACATTTTTCCTCGAGACAAACGACATAATTCATTGCCTCACAAAGCATTCTTTCTCCTGGCATATGTTGAGCTAAAAATTCTCGAAGATCTTTAAATAACATCCCTTTTTCAACTTCATTTTGATCTTCGAATGGTAAGTCATTATAATCTATTTCATTATTGATAATCTGAACTACATCAGCATTTGGTAAGGGCCAGATAGAAAAAGAGAATGCCCAGTTTCTTACTAAAATGTCATAGGCATGTAAAAACTTATTACGATCTCGTCTTTTCTCGTCTTCTAAAAGTAGTGGGCGAATACGGTTAACTTCTTCTGGTGGTAAAGTTTCCATTATAATCCTCCATTTTTTGAATGAACTACAAACATAAAATAGCAAATAATAAAATTATGTCAATACAAAATCCCCGAGAGAAAAACTCTCGGGCGAAAATAAAAAAGAGGCAAAAAAATGGGATTTTGTCTCTATGAGTGTTAATGAAATGTTAAAGAGCTTTTTATCCTTCGCTTCCTGCTCCGTGAGATTCTAGTTCTTTTGCTTTTTCTGACTCTTCTGGTTTTTCAACTATTCCGACAGATTCTAATGCTTTCTTTCTGACAAACTCTACTGCCCATGGAAGCACATCGTCTATATCTTCCAGCTTATAGCACTTGGCAATCTCAGCTGCAAATTCTATCGCACTTTTTTGGTCATCGAGTTTTCCCAGAACATCAAAGATTTCCTTTGTAACTCCTTCGAATGCGGAGTCGTCTCCATCTACGTATTTATCTACCCTGTCAACTATAGCATCCACTAATTTAAAGAATGCTTCCTTATAATCCAATTTGATTCCTCCTGAAATAGATTATCACTAATCAAAAATGATGTCAAATCAACCCCGAGAGAAAAACTCTCGCCACGTCTGACGTGGCGAGGGCGAAAAATCGGGACTTGCACTGAGCTTGTCGAAGTGCTCCGCCCGAAGGACGTTGTTAGAAACTGGTTTGTCTAAACGTTAAAATCTATTTTCTTTTTCTTTCCCTTCCTTTTAGGTATCTTTCTAACGCTTCTTTTGAAGAAACCCAAACTCTACCTTCTTTATGGGCTTCCAATTTCCCTGTTCTTACAAGAAGATTCAAGTATTTTGGCGAAAACTTGGTTCCCTTACTTAACTGACTTAGTGGCCTAAACTTTTCTTTTTTCTTTTCCTTTGGGGTTAATATTTTGAGATAAATATCAAGAGAACGTTCAACTGCCTGAGCGACAAAACAGACAAATGGGATTAAATCACCCCTATCGGCTTTTGATAAAACGTTATAATATCTTTTTCTGTCATTTTTCAGAATAATGGCCAAAGGATATCCTGGTTGCATTAAAATAACATTCATTAGCAATCTTGCGGTTCTGCCATTGCCATCAAAAAAGGGATGAATTGCTACCAATTTGTAGTGGAAAATAGCGGCTAGTTCAATAGGATGAAGTTTATTTTTATTATTCCTAAACCAATCTATCAAATCCGCCATCATTTTTGGCACGTCAATTGCTTCTGGCGGTTTATAATTTGTGCCTCCAATCATTACTAAACTATTCCTATATTTTCCAGCCCATTCTTTATCTATGTCCTCCGTTACTATTTGATGGAACGTCCTAATTAACATCTCAGAGGGCAAGATTTTCTTTTTCGTCGAAACTAATTCATATAAATAATCCAAGGCTTCTTTGTGGCTCTTTGCTTCTATGTGGTCTTTTAGCGGTTTCCCCTTTATGGTAATGCCTTCGTTGATTACCAAATGAGTCTCCTTTAGTGTTAAACTGTTCCCCTCAATAGCGTTTGAATTATATGTCATTTCTATTTCAAACTGCTCTTTTATTTTTTGAACAGCTGGATCAGGCAACGGCCGGTAAGAATTTAATGTGTTTAGCTTTCCATCTATTCTTTCTTTTATTTTTTTGTCCAAATAGGTCATATTTTCTTAATATGGTTTATCTTTATTTTTATCATATACCATATTAGTCAACGAAGTCAATATTAAGAAAATCGTTGTCTGGCGAAAAAATTAAACCCTATTCTTTTTCAATTTTTGAATCGAGTTTTCTTTTGAGAATTAAAATAATTATCCCTGAGAAAATAGCAATTATTAGGGCAATTAGTAAGGTGAAATATTTTTTTTCTTCTACAATTGGCTCATTCTTTCGAATTTGTTCCTCGACTGCTGCCAATTCTTTTTTATTAATTTCCTCAATTGCTTTTTGGGTTTCCTCTTTTTCCGGCTTTTGTTCGGACGTTGGGGTTGATATCGGATTGATATTTTGAGCGCCAGGAGTTAAATTTTTGCTCCAGATCCAGCCAGACTCGGTTCTATTATAAGATTTTCCTTCTTCAGCTTTTTGATAAGAGATTTCATCAACGATTTTTCCATCGGGGCCAGTAAGTTTTACTCCATCACCATCGTTGTTTAAAGTAATTTTGGTAATTGGCCTCCTAAGAACCAAAAATCCTTTGGCCGTAATTTTTGTTCCTTCGGGAAAAATATAGGTCTTTGTTTTCCCGACAGTATCTTTTATTTGCCAGCTAGAAATATCAACTTCAAAATCATTGGGATTAGAAATCTCGATCCATTCTTCTTCGGCATCCGAACCGACAGGGGAGGGCAGGAGTTCGTTAATTACTATTTTTGGAAAATCAACGGCTTGTAAAAGAAAAGGAAAAAAAGAAAACAAAAAAAGAACTAAAATAATAATACTCCTTTTCATAATAGCTATCTCTTGACAAATATTAAATAATTTGCTATACTAAAGTATCGATTTGGGTCTTAGGGCTGGGGGCTTCGGGATTTTTCTTAGCCGGACGGCTTGGCGGAGGCTGAGCCGCTCCTCGGAAAAATTCTGAACCTTGCTGTTTCTTCAACCAAGTATAGCCCCCAGCCCTAGGGCCTTTTTATTATTTCCCTATTGTTCTCCGGCCACTCTTTCTACCTCCTCAACAGTCGTGATTCCTTCCAAAACTTTTATTAATCCGTCCTGATACATTAAAACCATTCCTTTTTTTATTGCCAATTCTCTCATGGCAACAATTGAAGGATTGGCTAAAATAAATTTCTCCATTTCATCATCAACCAAAAAGGTTTCAAAAATCCCTACTCTTCCCTTATAACCGGTGAGATTACAGTTTTCACAACCAACCGCTCGAGGAATTTTTAAATTTGAATCAAAAAAAGAACGAGGTAAAATTTCTTTTTTTACCTTACCCAGTCCTTTTTTTATTTTTTCCAATTCAATTTTCGAGGGACTAACAAATTTGACGCATTTTTTACAAACCTTTCTTGGCAATCTCTGGGCGACAACCATATTAATGGCTGGGGCGATAGAAACCGGTCTAACTCCTAAATCAACTAACCTAGCTATGGCTCCGGCAGCATCATTTGTATGTAGGGTCGAAAAAACTAAATGGCCAGTTAAAGCCGACTGGATGGCAATTTCAGATGTTTCTAAATCTCTGATTTCTCCAACCAAAATAACATCAGGATCTTGTCTCATAATTGCCCTTAAACCGTTAGCAAAAGTGTAACCCTTTGCAGGATCAACCTGGGTTTGGGAAATTCCTTTTAAACGATATTCAATTGGGTCTTCAATCGTAATAATTTTTATTTCCGGGGTATTGATTTTTCTTAAAATGGCGCAGAGGGTAGTTGTTTTTCCTGAACCGGTAGGACCCGTAACAATAATCATTCCATTGGGCTTTTTAATTTCTTTCTCAAATATTTCGGTCAAGTCTTTTCTTAACCCCAATTGTTCAATTTCGATTAAACTCTTCGGGCTCAATAGCCTTAAAACTATCGATTCGCCATATTCAGCTGGCAAGGCGGAAGCTCTGACTTCAATCAATGTTTTCCCTATTAAAACAGTAAATCGACCATCTTGTGGTCGATCAGTGATATTCAATTTTAATCCCGAGAGGAGCTTGATCCGGGAAAGAAGAGTTTGGTAGATTTTTAAATCAAAATTTAAAACGTCGTGTAAAATTCCATCTAACCTCACTCTTAATTTTATTTCTTTTTCTTCTGGCTCAATATGGATATCGGAAGCGTCAAGGGCGATTGCTCCTCCCAAAATAATCTCTAAAAGTTCAGTAGCTTTGGCAGTTAAAAATCCCTCAACCTTTTTTTTGAACTGGAGAATATTTTGAACTTCTTTTAGAACCGCTTCCGAGATTTCTACTTCGCCAGTAATCTTTTCTCTGGCTATTCCCATAAAGTTGAAAATTCTTTAAAATCAAGATAGAACTAATTTTAAGTTTATCTTATTCTTTTATAATGGTCAAATTTTCGAAAAAGAAAATCGAGATTTTGAGTCAAAACTACTCCCAGACCAAAAATATGGGGAAAATTTTGGCTAAGGAATTTTTAAAAACGTCAGCAAAAAAGGCTTTAGTTTTGGGTCTTATTGGTGATCTGGGAGGAGGAAAAACCACTTTTTTACAAGGTTTTGCCAAGGGTTTAGGACTAAAAAGAAAGATATTAAGTCCCTCTTTCGTCCTGATGAGAAAATTTAAGGTTAAAAGTCCAAGGCTTAAAGTTTTTTATCACTTCGATTGTTATCGAATCGAAAAACCAAAGGAAATTTTAATTTTGGGCTTGAAAGAAATTATATCCGATTCTAGAAATATTGTTGCCATTGAATGGGCGGATCGAATAAAAAGAATTTTGCCGAAAGATACGATGATTTTAAAATTCACTTTCATTAACAAAAATAAAAGAAAAATTAAAATTTATGCAAGATGAAAAAAAACGTTTAGTTATCGTCGACGGCAATTCAATAACTCATCGGGCTTATCATGCCCTTCCTCCTTTAACCACTAAAAAAGGAGAACTTGTTAATGCTATTTATGGATTTTTGCTGGTTTTTCTCAAGGCTCTTCGTGAATTTCAACCTGATTTTTTTGTAGCTACTTTTGATTTTCCTGCCCCTACTTTTCGTCATCAGGAGTTTAAGGAATACAAAGCTACCAGACCCAGAGCCCCAGACGAACTTTACAACCAAATTCCAAAAATAAAAGAGATTTTAAAAACATTCAATGTTCCCATTTTCGAAAAAGAGGGTTTTGAAGCCGACGATTTAATTGGAACTATTGCGAACCTGGCCCCCAGGAAACAAATTGCACCCGAGATCGAAACCATCATTTTAAGTGGCGACCTTGATAATTTGCAATTAATTAATCCTCATACGAAAGTTTACGTTTTAAAAAAGGGAGTTAAAGAAATAATTTTATACGATGAAAAAACGGTAAAAGAGAGATACGGCCTCGAACCTTTGCAACTAATTGATTTTAGAGCCCTAAAAGGTGATTCTTCAGATAATATTCCCGGAATTTCAGGGGTTGGCGAAAAAACGGCCATTAAACTTTTACAAGAATTTGGAAGTTTGGAAAATCTCTACCAAGAATTAAAAGGAAAAACCGAAAAAACTAAAAAATTAAAAATCGATTTAAGAGATAAGTTACTCCAGCATGAAGAACAAGCCTTTTTCTCTAAAAATTTGGCTAAAATTAATCAGAACGTTGAAATCGATTTTAATTTAAAGGAATGCGATTGGAAAAATTATGATAGAGAAAAAGTAACTAAAATTTTACGAGATTTTGAATTTAACAGTTTAATCGAGAGATTGCCATAAATATGGTAAAATAAAAAAACATGGAAGAAATTCTCACTCCGGAGGGAGAATTGAAAGAATTAATTAGGAATATCCATATAGCCAATCGAGTTTGTCTTATTTTATTTAGTGTTCTTTTAATCTTTTCTTTGCTGTTAAAATGGCAAGAAATTGAAATTCCCTGGATAATAATTGAAATACTAATCCTATTTTTATTTATAAATGTTTTGTCAGAATATCTTGCCGGATATATTTGGTCAAAACAAACAGTCATTCTAGCAAATTTTGGTTACTTTATCATTCAACTAATTGAAGTTCTCGCTCTTTTTTTAGGATTTTATTTTCTTCAAACTATATTCTTTAGCGAAATTACTCTTTTAACCATTTTTATAATATTCTCTTATTTCGTTTTTACCCGAAGAATCTATCCCCAACTGATCGCTTTCATTTGTGTAATTGGGTACATTGCTTTCGGACTATTAACGCGTTTTAAGATTTTAGATTATTACCCCAGATATCAAAATCCTTCTCTTTTTATCGCCAATATTTCCTGGGCGATCGGGTTTTTAATTTGTTTGGCTTTCTATGGAGATATCCTTTCAAAAAAATTACGAGACGCTATTGAAAATTTGAAAACGAAAACTAGTCAGTTATATCAAAGAGAAAAATTGTTGCACCAAAAAGAAAAAGAACTAGAAGAATCTAAAGCCATTTGGGAGAAAGAAACCGAAGTCAAGACTAAAGAGACGAGAGATTTAACCGAAAATTTTGACCAAATGAAACAAAAAGAGGAGGAGCTTCAAGAGAAGATTGGAGAATTGGAAATTGTTCGTAAATTAGCAATTGGTCGAGAATTAAAGATGATTCAATTAAAACAAGAAATTAAAAAATTGGAAGAAGAATTGGGAAAATGCCAAAAAAGAGCGGAAAAATAAATTCAAAAAAAACTTTACCCCAAAAAAGAAATAACAAGCGACCCGAAGAGTCTTATCTTGCTTTACTTAATATCCTCGAAGATATTGAAGTGGAGAGAGAAATAATCAACAAGGAAAGAGATAGGGCCTTAGCGATTATTAATAATCTTAGTGATGGAATTTTAGTTTTCGACAAAAAGAAAAATCTCTCATTAATTAATCCCCAAGCCGAATTATTTTTTGAGACAAAAGCTCCAGATATAATAGGTAAATCCGCCTCAGATTTCGCCGAAATCCCTCTCTTTAAATCTCTGATAAATCTATTAAGTCAGGAAGATAAAAAAATTTTTAGAAAAGAACTTTCTTTGAAAAAAAACCTAATTTTGGAAGCTACCGTTACACCTTTAATAATAGAAAAAGAGGAAATGGGAACTTTGATTAATCTGCATGACATTACTAAGGAGAAAACGGTTGAAAGAATTAAAACAGAATTCGTTTCTCTTTCCGCTCATCAATTGAGAACTCCTCTCTCGGCCATCAAATGGACCCTAAGAATGCTTTTGGACGGAGACGCGGGAGAATTAAACAAGGAGCAGCGCGATTTTTTAGAAAAAACTTATAAATCCAACGAAAGAATGATTTCTTTAATTAATGACCTTTTGAATGTAACCCGAATTGAAGAGGGGAGATACATTTATCAACCTCTCTTTCGTGATTTTGTCGGAATTGCACACTCAGTGGTAGATCTTTATCGAGGGGAAATTGAGAAAAAAAATATTAAATTTGAATTTAAAGAACCGGAACAAAAATTGCCGAGAATTTTAGCGGATGAGGAAAAAATAAAATTAGCAGTTGAGAATCTTTTAAATAATGCCATCGGATATACTTTTCCCGGCGGGAGTATCATTATTTCGATAGACCTTCTTGAAAATGAAATAGAGTTTAAAATTGAAGACACAGGGACGGGCATTCCCAAAGATGAGCAATCTAGAGTTTTCACCAAATTTTTTCGGGGAATCAATGCGGTAAGAATGGAAACCGAAGGTTCTGGCCTTGGTTTATTTGTTACTAAAAATATCATCGAGGCTCATGGAGGAAGAATCTGGTTTAAATCGGAAGAAGGTCGGGGTTCGACTTTTTATTTTACTTTGCCCCTAACAAAACCTAAAATAGAGTAATATGCCCAAGATTTTAATAATCGAAGATGAAAAAATAATAGCCGATCTTCTTCAAAAAAAACTAGAAAAAGAAGGTTACGAAGTTTCAATCGCTAGGGACGGAGAGAAGGGGCTGGGAATGATAAAGGAAATTTGGCCAGATCTTATTCTGCTCGATATCGCTATGCCAATAATGGGAGGATTCGGGGTAATGGAAGAAATAAATAAAAATCCAACCTTAAAGAGAATTCCAATAATCGTTATGTTTGATTTTGCCGATTCTTTTGAGTTAAAAAGAGCACAAGGACTGGGGGCAAAAGATTGGATAATTAAAACAGAACTTGATCTTCAGCAAATAATTGATAAAGTAGTACAACAAATTGGTCGATGATAAGTTATAATTTTCAATAAATTTATGGCAAAAACTATTCTCATTGTTGAAGACGATAAATTTCTAAGAGAATTAATTACTCAAAAATTAGCTAAAGAAGGTTACGACACTTTAATGGCAATTGACGGAGAGGAAGGAATAAAAAAAATAAAAGAAGGAAAGCCGGATTTGGTCTTACTCGATCTTATTCTGCCAGGTATCGATGGGTTTGAGGTTTTATCGAGAATGAAAGAGGATGAAAACTTAGCAAAAATTCCAGTCATCATCTTATCTAATCTTGGCCAAAGAGAAGAAGTCGAGAGAGGGCTGAAGTTGGGCGCTAATGATTATATGATAAAAGCCCACTTTACCCCTCGAGAAATCATCGACAAGATAAAAACCATCCTTAAATAACTTTACAATTAAATAACTTACAACCCACAACTTAAAGTTGTTAGTTATTAGTTGTTTAGTTATGAAAGAATGCCGGAATTACCTGAAGTCGAAACAATTGTTCGAGATTTAAATAAAGAAGTCCTAGGGAGGACTTTTCTTGATGTTCGGACAGATTTTAAAAAGACAATAAAAAAACCAAAAAGTTTCGAAGAGTTTAAAAAAGAGATTAAAGGGAGAAAGATTTTAAATATCAGAAGGAGAGCAAAAAATATTATTTTTGAGTTATCAGGGAACCTTGCCCTTTTAATTCATCAGAAATTAACTGGCCATTTGTTATTGGGCAAATGGCGTCAGGAGAAAGGAAAATGGATTTCTCAAATCCCAGGACCCTTAGCCGAAGATCCAAGGAATAAATTTTTGCATCTGATTTTTTGGCTCAATAACAATAGACAATTGGCTTTATCAGATTTAAGAAAATTTGCCAAAGTAGAGTTGTGGGATAAAGAGAAACTGGAAGATTCAGAAGAAATGAAAAGTTTGGGGCCCGAACCCGTGGAAAAAGATTTCACCTTTGAAAAATTTAAAGAAGCATTATCGAAAAAGAAAAAAGGAAAAATAAAACAAGTTTTGATGGATCAAACGGTCATTGCTGGAATTGGTAATATCTATTCCGATGAAATTTTATGGAAGGCAAAAATTCATCCCTTTAAAGATGTTTCCAAATTATCAGAAGAAGAATTGGAAGGAATTTATCAGGCAATGGAAGAAATTTTGAAAAAGGCGATCAACGCTAAAGGCGAATCGATTTCCGATTTCCGAAGGATTACCGGAGAAAAGGGCGGATTTGATCCTTTGCGGAAGGTTTATCGCCGGGAAGGCGAAAAATGCTCTCGTTGCGGAGCAATTATTAAAAGAATAAAAATCGGTGGCAGATCGGCCCACTTTTGTCCCAGATGCCAAAAGTTATGATTACAAGTTTGAGTCCTGTCGCCGGAGCCGCCTCGCCCCGAGAGTTTTTCTCTCGGGTTTTTTGGTATAATCTACTAATAATAACTAAACTATGATTATCTTTCTCTACGGACCAGATACTTACAGGTCAAAGCAAAAATTAAATGAGATAATCGGGCGCTACAAAAAAATTCACAAAAGCGGGTTGAACTTAAAGCATTTTGATTTCAAAAAAGATAGTTTTGAGGATTTTCGAGACGCTTTTAAATCTTTTACGATGTTTAAGGAGAAAAAATTGATGGTTTTGGAAAATGTTCTTTTAAATTCCAAAATCGAAAATGATTTTTTAAAATTTTTAAAAGAACTTTCAAAATCGAAAGAAATAATTTTGATTTATGAAGAAGAGGTGGATGAAAAAAAGTCGCTATTTAAGCATTTAAAAAAAGAAAACAAATCTCAAAAATTTGAATTATTGGAGGGAAATTCCCTTAAAAACTGGGCGAAAAAAGAATTTCAAAAATATTCAGCCCAAATTACATCCGAAGCCCTGGATTTACTTTTAAATTTCGTTGGAAATGATCTTTGGCAGATGACAAATGAAATAAGAAAATTGGTTGATTATAAGGGAAAACCCGCCTTCACCAAGGCTACGGCGGGCAAGGGAGAAATTAAAAGGAAAGACGTTGAACTCTTGGTAAAACCGAAAATAGAAACTGATATTTTTAGAACTATCGATGCCATTGCTTCCAAAAATAAAAAAGAGGCCCTTTCTTTAGTGAAAGAGCATTTGGAAAAAGGCGATTCTCCTCTCTATCTTTTAGCAATGATTAATTTTCAATTCCGCAATCTTTTGATGATCAAAGACCTGGTCGAGAGCCAAAAATTTTTTAATCAAAATCCAATATCGCTTAGATTCAAACTAAGCAAAGAATTAGGAATGCATCCTTATTTAGTAGGAAAAACATTATTACAATCCAGGAGATTTAGGTTGGAAGAATTAAAAAAAATCTACCAAAAAATTTTTCAGGCAGATTTAAATATTAAAACCGGAAAAATGGAGCCAGGAGCAGCCTTAGAAACACTGCTTATTGAGATTTAGCCGAAGATTTATTAATCAGTTGAGTGATTCTTGATTTTTTTCTGGCTGCCGTATTTTTCTTAATCACTCCAACTTTAGCTGTCTTGTCTAGAATTTTATAAATTTGAGGTAATAGTTTTTTCGCATCCTCAATTTTCTTTGCCAAAACCAAATTTCGCGCTTCTTTAATGATGGTTCTTAACTTTTTCTTATAGATTAAATTGCTAACTTTTTTCTTTAAACTTTGACGCCAGGTCTTTTTTGCCGATTTAGTAATTGGCATATACCTTACCCTTACCACTTTTTATCTCTTTTATCAAATCTCTAATTTGGGCCGCCCTTTCAAAATCCAAATTTTTGGCGGCTGTTTTCATTTCCTGTTCAAGAAGTTTTAGGTCTCGGACCATCCAAAATTCAGTTTTAATTTCTTTTTTTCTAATAGCAAAGGGCCATTCTCTTATTGGTTTTGAAATTGCTTTTGGAATTATTTTATACTTTTTATTATATTCTATTTGAATCTTCTTCCTTCTTTTTGTTTCATTTATCGCCGCTTTCATTGATTTCGTGATCTTATCGGCATACAAAATAACACGACCTTCGGGATGGCGAGCCGCTCGACCCATCATTTGGATCAAGGTTACCTCGCTTCTTAAAAATCCTTCTTTATCAGCGTCTAAGATCGCAACCAAAGCAACTTCCGGTAGATCTAGTCCTTCTCGCAATAGATTAATTCCCACCAAAACATCATATTTCCCTTCTCTTAGATCTTTTAAGATTTGAGGCCTTTCCAAGGTTTTTACTTCGGCATGTAACCATTGGGTTTTGATTCCTTCTTCAGTCAAATAATCAGAAAGAGCCTCGGCCAACCTTTTGGTTAAAGTTAAAACCAAAGTTCTTTGTCCTTTTCCAATTCTTTTTTTAATCTCTTTGATTAAATCTCTGACTTGGTCTTCGGTTGGTCTGATTTCAATCGATGGTTCCAATAAACCCGTTGGCCTTATTAGTTGTTCAACAATGTATTTCTTTCCCGCTTTCTTTTTTTCTTCTTCGGCCGGAGTAGCTGAAACAAAAACTACTTGATTAATTTTCCTTTCAAACTCTTCATATTTTAAAGGGCGATTATCCAAACAAGAAAGAAGTCGAAAACCATATTCAATTAAAATTTCTTTTCTCGCTTTATCTTGGTTATACATTCCGTGAAGCTGGGGTATGGTTTGATGTGACTCGTCAACGAAAACCAGAAAATTTTTAGGGGAATAATCAATCAAAGTAAAAGGCGGTTCGCCTGGCTTTCTAAACTCTAAATGTCTGGAATAATTTTCAATTCCATGGCAAAAACCGGTTTCTTTAAGCATTTCCAAGTCATATTTTGTTCTTTGTTCCAATCTTTGGGCTTCTAACAATTTTTTTTGTTTTTTCAATTTTTTTAATCTTTCTTCTAATTCAAGCTTTATATTTTCAATTGCAATTTCCACTTTTTCTTGGGGGGTAACCCAAAAATGGGCTGGGAAGATTTTAAATTGTTGATTGTGAATTTCAAATTTAAGTTCTAAAGAAGGTTTAGAAATTGAAATTTTCTCGATTTGATCGCCAAAAAATTCAACTCTTAAAATTTCGCTACCAGTAACCAAATAGATATCAACAATATTCCCCCTCACCCTAAAAGTAGCCGGCTTAAAATCAATATCATTTCTTTGATATTGTAAAGTGGTTAGATAAGACAAAAAATCCCTTCTTTTTATTTTTTTACCAGGTTTTATTTCTAAAGAAACTTTTTGATAAATCTCAGGTGAACCAATATTGTAAATACATGAAACTGAGGCGACGATGATCACGTCTTCTCTGGTTAATAGATCTTGAACGGCAGCATGTCTCAATCTATCAATTTCTTCGTTTATTTTGGCATCCTTTTCGATGTAGGTGTCGGTTTGAGGAATATAGGCCTCGGGCTGATAATAATCATAGTAAGAGACAAAATAGTGGACGGCATTTTCAGGGAAAAATTCTTTGAATTCTTGATAGAGTTGGGCGGCTAAAACCTTGTTATGCGAAATGATTAAAACCGGTTTTTGGATTTTTTCAATCACACAAGCCATAGTCATTGTTTTTCCTGAGCCGGTTACCCCCAGTAAAACCTGGTGTCTTGCTCCGGCTTTTAAATTTCTTACCAATTTTCCAATCGCCTGCGGTTGATCTCCTGTTGGTTTAAATGGTGCGACTAATTTGAACATTTTTGCTAAAATTAAGATATGAAAGAAATTTTGAAAAAATTTATTCCACCTTTTTTATTAAATCTTTATTATTTTATTTTAGCATTTTTGGGCGCTTTAATTTATAGTTTTCCCTCAAGAAAAATTAAGGTAATTGGGGTGACTGGGACAAATGGAAAATCGACCGTTGTTGAAATGGTGAGTAAAATTTTAGGAGAAGCCGGCTACAAAGTTGCTTCGATTTCTTCAATAAAATTTAAAATCGGAGATAAGGAATGGTTAAATACCTTAAAGATGACAATGCCAGGAAGATTTAAAATCCAGAAGTTTTTAAGACAAGCAGCAGAAGCTAACTGTCAATATCTGGTTTTGGAAGTGACTTCCGAAGGAATTAAGCAACACCGTCATCAGTTTATTGATTTTGCCGTAGCAGTTTTTACTAATTTAACACCAGAACATATCGAAGCCCACGGTGGATTTGAAAGATATCGCGAAGCCAAAGGAAAACTTTTCAAGGCAACAAAAGATATTCATATTATTAATTTGGACGATGAAAATGCTGAATATTTTTTAAGATTCCCTGCTCATAAAAAAATTGGTTTTACTCTAAACGAAATGAGAGGAGAACCGTTCTCCGCTATTAAAGCCAAAAACATTCAAGTTTTAAAATCTGGATTAAAATTTTTCGTTGACGACACTGAATTCAATTTAAAGTTATTAGGGGAGTTTAATATCTACAATGCCTTAGCAGCAATTTGCGTTGGCTTATCTCAAGGAATTTCTTTGGAAACCTGCAAAAAAGCATTAGAAAAAATTGAAGTAATTCCAGGCAGAATGGAAGAAGCGATTACTAAGCCCTTCAAAGTTTTTGTTGATTATGCTTTTACACCCAATGCTTTAGAAAAAGCTTACCAGACAATCAAAAATAATTTTAAACCCAAAAAATTAATTTGTGTTTTAGGCGCTGCTGGCGGCGGACGGGATAAGTGGAAAAGGCCGATCTTGGGGAAATTAACAAGAGAATATTGCGATGAAGTCATCGTGACTAACGAAGATCCCTATAATGAAGATCCGATGGAAATTATCAATCAGGTGGCTGATGGCGCAGGCGGAAAAGCAAAAAAATTTTTAGACAGGAGAAAGGCAATTTCCGAAGCATTAAAAATTGCCAAAGAAGGCGATGTGATAATTATCACTGGCAAGGGTTGTGAACCCTGGATTTGCGTAACTGGTGGTAAAAAGATTCCCTGGGATGATCGCCAGGTCGTTAAAGATGAATTTAGAAAAATTTATGAAAAAGTATGAAATTTTAGAACATAAAGCCGATTTGAAAATTAGAACTTTTGGAAAAACAAAGGGAGAGCTTTTTTTAAATATGATGATCGCAATGTTAGAAAGTATGAAACCAGAGGGATTGAAAGGAAGAGCGAAAAGAGAAATAAAAACAGAATCGAATAATCATTCCACGCTTTTAGTTGATTTTCTAAGCGAAGTTTTATATTTAAGCCAAGTGAACAAAGAGGTTTATACTAATATCAAATTCCAAAAGCTGACTGATACAAAATTAGAAGGAGATTTGGTTGGCCAAAAATTTGAAAGAATTGGTTTGGATATAAAAGGCGTTACTTATCATAGTTTGGATATTCACCAAAAAAAGAACAGAACTTGGGAAGCAACGGTTCTGTTTGACATATAAAGACAAAATTTTATAATAAAAGAGGAGGTTAATGTACCTTGACAAATGAGATCGCAAAAGGAGTGAAAGAAAAAATTAAGAGAATGATAGATTGGATGGGGACACAAGAATTAGATGATCAACAAATAGAAGCAGTAGTGAAAGAAATTCTGAGCACTCAAGACGATAAAGGAAACAATATCAAAACAATCTTCGTTGCCGGCTGGGGCAGATCAGGGTTCGTCGGCGAAGCTTTCGCGATGAGATTGGCCCACTTGAAGTTTAATGCCCGTTACATAACAGAAGCCACTCTCCCGGCTTTTAATAAAGACGATTTGTTCTTTGTCATCTCAGGAGGGGGAAAAAGTTTAAAGGGCCAAATAGAGACGGCCTTAGAAATTGGTACCAAATTGATTTCGGTCACTTCGTTAGCTGGTTCGATAGGAGCACGGTTAGCCGATATAAAATTCATCATTCCTGGTCGGGAGGAAGAAGAAGATGGTGCTTCTTTGAACTTTTTTGAAAGACAAATGAAAGGCATACCAGTATTTCTACTGGGCACCGCTTTCGAACTTCTCGCAATGATAGCACTCGACGCCATAACAACTCAGATAGCGGTAATAAAAAAGAAGACTAACGAAGACTTGAGAAAGGAACATTCTAACGTACCGCCAATATAAAACGCGTGAGATAAACATGATTTACTCACGCTTTTTTTATTGACGGAAAGGAAAATTTTGCTTAAAATAAATCTATGCTTTCCAAACAAAATTTTAAAGAAATATCACCTTTTCTCTGGGAGATCCCGAAGAATTTTCGGGCTGATATGAGAGTACCGGCTCGAGCTTATGTTTCGGAAAAAATGTTGGAAGAGGCATTTAAAGACAGATCCCTGGAGCAGTTGGTAAATATAACGACATTGCCCGGCATTCAAAAATATGCTTTGGCCATGCCTGATATGCACGAGGGTTATTCCTCTCCGATAGGAGGAGTGGCCGCGATTAGGATTTCAGACGGAATAATTTCTCCTGGAATGTGCGGTTACGATATCAATTGCGGGATGAAACTTTTAAAATCAGAATACAAAGAAGAAGAAATTAAACCCTATTTAGAAGATTTAGCCACTGGAATTCAAAAAGATGTTCCTTCGGGTTTGGGCCAGGGGAGGCAAATAAAATTGAGCATTGGCGAGATCGATAAAATTTTAGAAGGCGGGGCAAAAAGATTGGTTGAGCAAGGCTACGGGGAAAAGGAAGATATCGAAAACTGTGAAGCCGGTGGAAAATTAGATTGGTCTGATGCAATGACTGTTTCTTCTCATGCCAAAGACAGGGGCCGGGATCAAGTTGGGACTTTGGGCAGCGGCAATCATTTTTTGGAGATTCAAAAAGTAGCCGAAATTTTCGATGAAAAAATAGCTGAAGCTTTCGGTCTCTTTAAAGATCAAATTACAATAATGATTCATACTGGTTCTCGTGGTCTGGGCCATCAAGTTTGTACTGATTATTTGAAAACTATGATTCCAGCCATGCAAAGATATGGAATTTCGGTCCCAGATAGAGAATTTGCCTGCGTACCATTTAATTCTCCCGAAGGTCAAAAATATTTTTCGGCAATGGCTTGTGGGGCAAATTATGCTTGGGCTAATCGCCAAATGATTGCCCATTCTATTAGAAAGGCATGGAAATCAGTTTTAGGAGAAAAAGTTTCACCCCTGAATGCTCTTTATGATGTCGCTCATAATATTATCAAAAAAGAAAAATATATTATTGGCGGGAAAGAAACCGAAGTGGCAGTTCATCGTAAAGGGGCAACGCGAGCTTTTCCACCCGGGCATCCAGAAATTCCAGAAAGATATCAGTCAGTTGGTCAGCCAGTTTTAATTCCCGGTTCTATGGGAACTGCTTCTTATGTTTTAGTTGGAACACGGGAAGGAGAAGAAACATTCTATTCTACTTGCCACGGGGCAGGAAGGACAATGTCTCGGCACGAAGCGATGAGACGGGTCTCTGGCGAAGAAGTGGTTAGAAATTTAGAATCAAAGGGAATTATTGTTAAATGCTGGTCTCTGCGAGGAATTGCTGAGGAAGCCCCGTTTGCTTATAAAGACGTTGAAAAAGTAGTGGAAGTAGTTCACAACGCTGGCTTATCGAAAAGAGTGGCAAAGTTAGTGCCTTTAGTTGTAATTAAAGGGGAATAAGTGCAAACCTTGAATTACTAAATAAAAAATTGAAAGTTAAAAATGAAGAATTACAGTGTAAAATTTGAACCCCCTTTGTTATATGAAAAAGAAATTACCCAAAAGTTTACGCAAATTTATCCGTCGAGAAAAAGCCCGGATTCGCCGGGAAGTTTTAGATACTAAAAAACAAAAAGAGTTAATTAGAGAACTCCATCAAAAATTTATTAGCAAAAATAAAGAACCCCGATGATCAAAATCTCTAAAAAAATCCTCGTTCGTTACGGCGAGATTTTTTTAAAATCTAAAATCGTCTTTAAACAATTTGAGAGAAAACTTTTGGAAAATATTAGAAAAACTCTTCAGAGAGTAAAAATTCCCTTCAAAATCGAGAAAGAAAGAGGAAGAATTTTTGTTTTGACTGAAAAAGAAAAAGAGGCAACTAGAGAACTGGGAAAGGTTTTTGGATTGGTCTCTTTCTCTCCTGTCTATCATCTAGAAACTTCAGAATTAAAAACGATCAAAAAATTTTGCCAGGAAAAATTCAAGAATTTTTTGCAAAAGAAAGAGACTTTCGCTATTAAAGCAAGAAGAATAGGCGAACATCCGTATTCAAGCCAAGATTTAGAGAATGAAGTTGGCAGAGTGATTGAAGGGAAAGTTGATTTGAGGAATCCCACCCAAGAGATTTCGTTGGAAGTTCGAGGAAATAATACTTACGTTTTCACCGATACCTTTTCCGGGCTTGGCGGTTTACCAGTTTCAACCGCTGGCAAAACTATTTCTTTCTTATCGGGAGGGATTGATTCTGCTGTTGCTTCTTGGTTAGCAATGAAGAGAGGATGCCAGGTAATTTTTTTGCATTTTCATAGTTTTCCTTTGGTTTCAATGAGAAGTATTGAAAAATGTCAGAAAGTTATCGGAAGGTTAAACGATTATCAATTTAAAAGCAAGTTAATCCTTGTTCCTTTCCAAAAAATTCAAGTTCATTTTAAGACCCAGGCACCGGCCAGATATTTAATTTTACTTTATCGAAGGTCAATGATCAGAATCGGCCAAAAAATTGCCAAAATCGAAGGGGCTGAAGCCATTATTACCGGTGAATCTTTGGCCCAAGTTTCTTCCCAGACCCTTTCTAATTTAGCCGCGATTGAGGAAACGGTTAAAATTCCCATTCTCCGTCCTGTGATCGGGATGGATAAAGAAGAAATTGTGAATTTAGCAAAGAAAATAGGCACTTACGACATTTCTATTTTGCCCCAGGAAGATTGCTGTACTCTTTTTGTCCCAAAGCATCCAGCCACAAAATCCAATCCTAAGATTTTAAAGGGAATTGAACAGAAATTAAAAATAAGAAAAATAGAAAGTTCGGTTTTCAGAGAAAGAGAAGAAGTTATCATCTGAATTTTCTCTCTGAGCTGGCTGAAAAGCCAGTTTTTTGATAAAATTTAAATATGAGAACAGGAATTGCCACAGTTCCATTGGATTACGGAAAATGTCCTTATTGGTTATTTGAAAGGATGAGAAAATTAGCTCGAGGAATAACCTTAGCGATTGCTGAAGAATTTGGAATTGAAGAATTCTTAAAACGGCTTTCCGATCCGATTTGGTTTCAAAGTTTGGGGTGCACAATTGGATTTGATTGGAATAGCAGTGGATTGACTACTACTACTTTGGGAGCCCTGAAAGAAGGATTAAGGGGATTAGAAAATGAATTGGGAATTTTTATCTGTGGTGGTAAGGGAAAAACTTCGAGGAAGACACCTGAGCAAATTCAAATTTGGGGTGAATTTTTAGGGTTATCAGAAGAAACTATAAAAAAATTAGTTTATGCCTCGAAAATTTCAGCCAAAGTTGATAATTCCGCTTTACAAGATGGATTTCAGCTTTATCATCACAATTTAATTTTTTCAAAATCTGGACATTGGACGGTGGTACAACAAGGAATGAATGTAAATTTTCAAAAAGCCCGGAGGTATCATTGGTTGTCTTCAAATATCCGAGATTTTGTTGAAGAACCTCATAGTGGTATTGTTTCAGATATTAGAGTTAAGCCATTAAATTTAACCGCAAAAGAAAGTAGAAAAAATAAAGAAATTTCAACCGAATTAGTTAAAGAAGAGCCAAAAACATTTTTAAGAGACATTGAACTAATTTCAGAAAAAACAAATTCTTTGATAAAACAAAAACGATTACCGGGATTTTGCGAGGTGGAACTAAAAAATATTGAGTTTAGCTGGCATCCGGTTTTGAAAGAAAAATTCGATCTAAAAAGATTAAAAAAGACGATTGAAAAAGTCCACTTTTTAGAGCCCAAAAATTTCGAAGAATTGTTGGCTACCGAAGGCGTCGGTCCAAGAACAATTCGTGCCCTGAGTTTAGTTTCAGAAATAATTTACGGTGCTAAACCTTCTTATCAAGACCCAGCGAGGTATTCATTTTCAGTAGGGGGCAAGGATGGTACACCCTACCCGATTGATAGAAAAACCTATGACCAAACTTTAGAAATAATAGAAAGAGGAATTAGAAAAGCAAACATTTCTAATCGGGAGAAAATTGATGCCAGAAAAAGATTAACCAACAATTTCATTTCTTAAAAAATTAAGTTATAATTAATCTAATTTTATGAAAAATTATTTTCTTACATCGGAATCGGTTTGTCCCGGCCATCCAGATAAAGTGGCAGACGTCATTGCCGATGCGATTTTAGATGAAGTTTTAAAGCAGGATAAATTTTCTCGAGTCGCCTGCGAGGTTTTTGTTAGCAAGGGTTACGTTATTGTTGGTGGAGAAATTACAACTAAGGCCTGGATTGATACCAATAATTTAGTTAGAGAAGTGATCAGAGACGTTGGTTATATTAAACCAGAATACGGCTTTGATTATAGGACGGTAGCAGTTTTAAACACTATTAATGAACAATCGCCGGATATCGCACGGGGTGTTAGAAAAACGGCGACAAGAAAACAGGGGGCTGGCGATCAAGGTTCAATGATGGGTTATGCTATAAGAGAAACATCCGAACTGATGCCCCTACCCATAATGTTGGCTCACAGATTAGTAATGAGATTAGTCGAGGTTAGGAAAAATAAAATTTTGCTCTATTTAAGACCAGATGGAAAATCGCAAATAACATTGGAATACGAAAACGGAATTCCAAAAAGAGCCGATAGCGTGGTTATTGCTGCTCATCATGATCCAAGCGTTTCTTTGCCAAAATTAAGAAAAGACATCATCGAAAAAGTGATAAAACCCGTTTGTCAAAAATATTTAGATAAAAAAACAAAGTTTTACATCAACAACACCGGTCGTTTCGTCATTGGCGGGCCGGTTTCTGATACGGGGATGACCGGCCGAAAGACAGTAGTCGATTCTTATGGTGGCGGAATTCCAGTGGGTGGCGGGAGTTTCAGTGGAAAAGACCCGACGAAGGTTGATCGTTCAGCTGCCTATATGGCAAGGTACATTACTAAGAATATTGTTGCTGCCGGATTAGCCGATAAGTGCTTAGTTCGTTTATCTTATGTTATCGGAGGCGCAAAACCAACTGAATTTAGTATCGATACCTCGGGAATTGGTAAAGTTTCCGAAGGGAAACTATTAAAAATTATCCCTCAAATTTTTGATTTAACACCGGGAGGGATAGTTAAACAACTGAATCTCTTACGTCCAATCTATCGGAAAACTGCTTGCTTTGGCCACTTTGGTAGGGAAGAGCCGGAATTTACTTGGGAGAAGAAAGATAAAGTTAAAGAACTTTTAAGATTAATTTAAAAACTCGGAAAAATTCTTCGTTAAAATGCAAATTGAAGAAGGAAAAATAGAATCCTCCTCTTTTCCTCAAGAACCCAGGAGAATCTTTTTCTGGGAAGGGATTTTATTTTTTTTAACTTTGATTTTAGGAATTCTTACTTCCTGGAAAATCCTTCGAATCCCCGGAATCGAACTTCAAAAAATTCCCCTAAGACCGAGTTCTCTTTGGGAAATTCTGTTTTCTTTTGCTTCCGGTCTTTTGATAGTCCTTTTAATTATCCGATTTTTAAAATTTCGTCCCGGGAAAGAAATTTTATTTAAAGCCTTTTTCGTCTTGCCAGTTTTTTTAGGCGGAACGCTTTTTTGGGGATTGTGGATCGGCGATATTTTTGCCTTAGTCCTTATTTTAGTTTTCCTTATTTGGTGGTTAAAAAAACCAAATGTTTTATTGCATAATTTTCTTTTGATTTCTGGAATGATCGGGATAGGGAGCGTTTTTGGATTAAGACTCGACCCATTATTAGTCATTGCAATTTTGATAATTTTCTCAATTTACGATTTTATTGCCGTTTATAAAACAAAACATATGATTAAACTGGCAAAAGAAATGGTTGAAGCCAGGGCGATTTCAGGAATTATTTTACCCCAAAACCTTTCTGAACTTCAGGTTTCTTTAGAAAATGTGAAAATTGGAGGGCGATTTTTAATTTTGGGAGGAGGAGATATAGTTTTTCCTCTAATTTTAGTTAGTTCTATAGTTCCAACCGGAATTTTAAATTCTCTGATCGTTGCGATTTTTGCCACTATCGGTCTTTTGGGCAGTATCTGGATTTTTCTTTCCCAAAAAACTCGAAAACCTATTCCTGCTCTTCCCTCAATTGCCTTCTTTTCAATAATTGGATATTTAATCACCAAAGTTTTATGAATAGAAAAGTGAAGCTCGGAAAAATAAATCAAAAAATTAGAGCTTGTAAAAAGTGTCCCTTATGGAAGATAAGGGAAAATGCCGTTCCAGGAGAAGGGCTAGCGAATGCTAAAATTATGATAATTGGCCAGGCACCTGGAGCAACAGAAGATAAAACCGGTAGACCATTTATGGGACCAGCGGGGAAATTTTTAGATAAGTTATTGAAAATTGCCAAAATCGATAGGAAGAAAACCTTTATTACCTCCCCTATCAAATGTTTTCCACCAAGAAATCGCAAGCCAACGCGAAGAGAAATTGAGGCCTGCTCACCTTATCTGGAAAAGCAAATCGAAGCTATTAATCCTAAAAAAATTATTTTGCTTGGAGAGGTTGCCTTTTCGGTATTTTTTCCGAAAGAAAAATTGAAAGACTTTCGGGGAAAATGGATTATCCTTCGACAACCTCAGGACAAGCAAAAGTTTTTCATCACTTATCACCCCGCCGCCGGCCTTAGATTTCCGAAAATCAAAAAAGTTTTAGAAAAAGACTTTAAAAAATTAAAATCTAAAAAAACGTAATTTTTTAAATTATATTCTCTTGATTCGAAGGAAAGGCAATTACTTTTTTGATATCTTCTTCGCCTTTCAAGAATTTGAGAATCCTGGCCATTCCAAATCCACAACCGGCATGAGGAACGCTTTTTTCTCTCACCTTTTCTAAATACCAACTGAAATCTTCCATTCCCCCTCCTTTATTTTCTAATCTCTTAAACATTCTGGAATTTTCTAATCTCCATTTTAATTCCCCAAATTTGTGAACTCTTTGAGCTGCTCCTATTGCTTCCCCGCCAAAAGGTAAAATCAAATCGGCTGAAAGAACCCGACTGGGATTTTCAGGATCAGGAATCATATTAAAGAATTTTTCCACTTCGATTTCCTTTTTATGATTCCATAAAGGATTGGGGTAATGAGTGATAAAGATAGGATGTCCGTCAAATTTCGCCATTAATTTTTGTTCATTTTTCCAGGAGATATCACTACCAAATGGCAACTTCAAAATCTTAATTGCCTTATCGTAAGTAATTTTTGGGAAAATTGGTTTCATTTTTTCCAACCTCTCCACCTCTTTTTTCCCAAACCCCAATTCTTTTTTAATTTTGGCTGGCAAATTTAAGATATCTTTAACCATTCTATAAATAACTTTTTCGATATGCTTCAATAACTCCTTAAAATTGCCGGCAAACTCTATTTCCAACATCACGAATTCAATTAAATGGCGATTATCATTTCCGGGTTCAGCTCTGAAACTAGGGCCGACGGAATAGACCTTCTTCAAATAGGGGACAAAGGCCTCAAGATAAAGCTGGGCGGTCTGAGAAAGATAGGCGCGATGGGGCGTTCCTGAATGGAACCAGCAGAAATTTCCTTCCACGCCGACTTCAAATAAAGTATCGACATTTTCGCAGGAACCCGAAGCCCTAACTATTTTTGGCGGGAAAATTTCAATAAAACCCTCCTCTTCTAAGCAATTTCTCATTGATTTTATTACTTGCCTTTCTAGTTTAGCTGTAGCAATTTTATCTTTCATATTTCTAAAGTTAAAAAAATCGCCCTCTTGGGCGCTTCGACCTTTAATACGTCTGGCGTGCTTTGATTTTAGTAATTTAAACCTTTTCCACATATTTTTTCTTATTCTACTCATCCAAATACCTCTGTCAAGTGCATAATTTATAACCTTTTAACCATATAAGTATCTTCTAATTTATATCCCAGTTTTCGCCAGTAATTCCTCACTCCAATACCTGAAATTGCCGCAATTTTTCTAAAACCAAATTCATTTTTAGCGATTTTCTCTGCTTCTTTTATTAATTTTTTACCTAATCCTCGATGCTGAGGCGCAATTTTAATTTCTGAAATCGGAACTGCTTGACCATAAGTTTGAATTTCTCGAATAATTGCGCAATTTTCTAAGACCGGGATAATTAACGGAGACCAGGTCTCTGTCGGTTTTGGGGAGGGAATTCTAAGTCGCAAAAAACTTAAAAGTTTTTGTCGATTTTTATTTTCAAAACTCAAAAAAATTTCCTTTCCTCCCGAAGCCTCATAATCTTCTCTAAATAGACAAAATTTTTCCCTTGGCTCGTAATTTTCTCGAACCTCGCGGCATCTTATACATTTGCATTTTAAACTTCTTTTTTCCATTTCTCGATGAATTACCTCTCTCAAATTAGAGATCTTACAACCGGTCTCAATTTTCTCGCTGGGAATATCTCGAAATAATCTTGCTACTCTTATCCAATAGGGTAATTTTTCTTTGATTTCTGTTAATAAATCAATTAATTTTCGATCAGAATATGGCATATATTTTCCTTTTTTCCAAATTTGAAAAAGTTCAGATCCTTTACAGACAACAGTTGGATAAATCTTCAGCCAGTCGGGCTTAAAGTTTTCATTTTCAAAAATTTCTTCAAAAGATTTTAAATCTCTTTTTAAACTTGACCCTGGTAGGTTTGGCATCATTTGATACATTACTTTAAATCCGGCGTCTTTTAGGAGTTTCGTTGCCAAAATTGTTTCTTTAACCCCGTGTCCTCTTTTGCATTTTTCTAAAATGTCATCAAAAATCGTCTGAACTCCCAATTCAACCATTGTTATCCCTAATCTTCTTAGGTTTAGAATTTCTTTTTCATCAATAAAATCCGGTCTAGTTTCAATTGACATTCCTACAACTCTCTGTTTTGCCTTTTCATTATTTTTTTGTTCCCTTTCTAAGACCTCCCAACTTGTTTCTTTTTTGGAGATACCTCTTCTTCCATTAGCCGCCGCAAAACAATTTGATATAAACCAAGTTTTATAATCACTTGGATAAAAAGTAAAAGTTGCTCCAATAATTCTTAATTCAATCTTATCCGTAGGATGTCCTTGTTTTTTTAAACTCTCAATTCTTTTTTGGACCTGTAGATAGGGGTCAAATTTCAATCTTTTTGCCCTTTCCACTGCTGGTTCTCCCGATACATAACTCTTGGGAATCCCTTTTTCAGTCGGGCAATAAATACATTTTCCAGGACAGGGATAGGGTTTGGTCAAAAGCGAAACTACCACTACTCCCGACAAACTTCTAATTTTTCTTTTCCTTAAAAGATTTTCTAAAATTTCTGATTTTTTTATTCTTTTCTTTCTCAATAAATTATGATATGCTTTCAAAAGTACAATATTTGGAAGGCAAGAAGTTTTATATCTTTTCGCTATTTTTCTTTTAACCTGAGCCAAATTCTCTTCGGTTTTCGCCCGTCTTTTTAACAATTCTTCAATTGTAATTTCTAAAATATTCATAAAAATTATTCTTATATTCGTAAAAATTCGTAATTCGTAGAGACATGGAAAAAAGTTACGCTGAATATTTATTAAAGAAAACCAAAGAAGATTATAACCTGATTGCCGATGAATTTTCAAGGGTTAGAACAAGAATCTGGGAAGAAATGAGATTTTTAATCGATGATTACGTAATGGCTGGAGAGAAAATTTTAGATTTGGGATGTGGAAATGGTAGATTGTATCAAACTCTAAAAGAAAAAAAAGTAGATTATGTTGGCGTGGATCCCTCTGAGAAACTAATTGAAATAGCCAAAAGAAGATTTCCTGAAGCGAAATTTCAGACTGCTGATACCCTGCGTCTGCCTTATCCTAATAATTTCTTTGATAGAATCTATTCTATTGCTGTTTTACATCACATTCCTTCTGAAGGATTTCGACTTCAATTTTTGAGAGAAGCAAAAAGAATTTTGAAACCGGAAGGACTTTTAATTCTAACAGTCTGGAATTTGTGGCAGAAAACGAAAATTAGAAAACTCATTTTTAAGTTTACTCTATTAAAAATTTTTGGCAAAACTAAATTGGATTTTAAAGATATTTTAATGAACTGGCAGGGAATGGAGGATTGTTATTTTCACTGTTTTATAAAACGCGAATTACGAAAATTAGTCGAGAAAACAACTTTTGATTTCATGGAAAACGGAGAAATTTTAGTCGGTTCAGAAAAGAAAAAATTTCCTAAACTCCCAAATTCAAATTTTTATATAATTGCTAAAAAATAAAAAAACTTATAATTGCTAAAACTAAAAAATGAAATACAAAATTGGAGTAATGGGAAAAGCTGGGAGAAGCAAAGATTTACCGAAAATTTTGATTAAAAATGCAGAAATTATTGGAAGGGAAATTGTAAAACAGGGCTGTACTTTGGTTACCGGGGCTTGTATGGGAGTTCCCGATGTTGCGGCTAAAGCCGCCTCAAAAGCAGGAGGAATAATTTTAGGTTATTCGCCGGCTAAAAATTTAAAAGAGCATATTGAACCGCCAATTAGTTATCCCTATCCCCCTGAAAATATGCAATTAGTTTTTACCGGAATGGGAAAAGTAGGAAGAAACGTTTTATCAATAATTAGTTCCGATGGAATAATCTTCATTGGTGGCGGAATAGGAAGTTTAAATGAATTTTCGATTGCCTATCATGAAGGAAAGATAATTGGAATCTTAGAAGGAATGATTGGAATCTCTGAAAAGTTTGAAGAGATGATAAAAAGTTTTGACAAAAATACTGAAGCGGTTTTAGTAAAGGATAGAGATCCAAAGAGATTGGTTAAAAAAATTATTGAAGCAATTAAAAAACGAGAAATTGGTCCAAGGAGAGAAGTCTCGGTTACCTTTAGAAATGAAAAGGGGAAACAATTAGTGGGGATTTTGCATTTACCAAAAAAGGAGAAGCCGCCTTTAGTAATTATTTGTCACGGGTTCGATAGAACAAAGACCGATAAAAAATTTGTGGAATTAGCCAGAACTCTTCAAAAAGAAGGAATTGCCACTTTTCGATTTGATTTCGAAGGTTGCGGAGATTCAGAAGGGAACTTCGGAGAAATGACGATTAAAAGAGAAGCTCGGGATCTAAACTCCGCCTTAAAAACTGTTTTGAAAGAAGGAGATTTCGATTCCTCAAAAATTGCCTTCATTGGAGACAGCTTAGGAGCGGTTGTTATTTCTTTGTTCGTTAAAAATTTCAAGTGTCCAGTTGAAACAATGGTTTTTTGGGTTCAGGCTTTTAATCAGAGAGAGCTTTTCAAAGTTTGGCATACAAAGAAAGAAATTAAAAAATGGGAAAAACAAGGATATTTAATCAAGGGAGATAAAATGCTTGGAAGAGCTTACTTAAATGAAAATAAAGAAACCGATTATTCTTCAGTATTTTCGGAGATTTCAGAGATTCCTATTTTACTTATTCACGGTAAAAAAGACAAAGATGTGCCGCTAAAATTTTCTAAAACATTGGCTAGAAAATACAAAAACATAAAATTAAAAATTCTGCAAAAAGCCGATCATAAATTTGCTAATTTCGCTTCGAGGAAAGAATTGATAAAATTAACTGTTAACTGGCTCAAAGAATATTTGTGAGGTACCTTACCTCTCTTTTTGCCCTCATAGCTCAACTGGATAGAGCACAACCCTCCGGAGGTTGAAATCTCCGTTCGAGTCGGAGTGAGGGCATATCCTAAAAAGACTTGACAAGAACGGCTGGTCAATTAAAATATAAACTCGAGGGGGTGCGAGGTAAGTCCTCTAGGGACAGGCGGTACTTAGCGATGGAGGTCAAAGGAGCTCCCTTGGCTAATTGTCCAGCTGAGCTTAAAAGAAATAGACTAAGATTGTTAAGCCCGTTCCCCCTCACTAAACCCCGTTAGAGAAATTCTTTAGCGGGTTTTAGTTTAGAAGGGGTGTTGTTTCTCTAACGGGGTAAAAATGGGAAAAATTTTTCCCATTTTTGATTTCATAATTTTTTGGTATAACAGGCCTTGCCTGGTATATTCCTTCGGATTATAATAAAAAATGTGAAAGATGCAAAGTTAAAAATTGCCGTTTCTGGTGCTGCTCAGATTAGTCACTGCACTAAAGGAGTTGACAAATTATCAAAAGAAGTTGGTCGAGAAATTGCTCGGCAAAATTGCGTTTTAGTTACTGGAGCAACAACTGGGGTTCCTTATTTTGCTGCCAAAGGCTGCAAAGAAGTGGGCGGATTTTCGGTTGGTTTCTCTCCGGCCACTTCAGAAGCTGCTCATCTTAAAGCCTATAAACTTCCTATTGATGCTTTTGACATTATTATTTATACTGGTTTTGATTATTCTGGTCGAAATCTTTTGATGACCAATGCGGCAGATGGGGTGATTATTATTTGTGGCCGAATGGGAACGCTAAATGAATTCACGACTGCTTTTGAAGATCAAAAACCTATTGGGGTTTTGGAGGGCTCGGGAGGAACTGCTGATAAAATTAGGATTATCGCTACCGGTCCTTTTCGGGGCGTGAAAAAGGTTATTTATGACCGAAACCCGCGCCAATTAGTTAGAAAATTAATCACCTTGATTAAAAAAGAAAAAAAGAGAAACTTAAAACAAAGGTCGAAAAAATAATTAAAATAATAATTTATGTCAAACGGAGAAACTCAAACTTCTGAAGAAGGAAAATTAATTGGCGAAATTATTCACTATTTTGGGAAGATCGGAGTAGCGGTGGTTAAACTTGAAGACACTTTAAGAGTTGGCGATACCATCAAGATTACTGATGGGGGAACTGAATTTACTCAAACAATCGAATCAATGCAGATTGAGCATCAACAAGTTCAGGAAGCTAAGACCGGGGAATCAATTGGTTTGAAATTAAACCAAAAAGTGAGAGAAGGATATAAAGTTTACAAACTGTAGTTAAAAATTAAATTAATATGTGTGGACTTTTGAACTTAGACATTGTTTTACAATTAATTTTAGCTGTGGTTTTGGGGGGATTTATTGGATTAGAAAGAGAATTTCTTAGAAGAGAAGCAGGTTTAAGAACTTTTATCTTAGTGTGTCTGGGAGCTACTTTATTTACCCTAATTTCCCTGAAACTTTCAGAAAGCGCGTTGGGAGAAATAGGAATAGCATATGATCCTACCAGAATCATTGGTCAGATAGTTTTGGGCATCGGTTTTTTATGTGCCGGTTTGATTATTTTTCGGGGAGCCCGAATTGAAGGTCTAACTACAGCCGCTGCTCTTTGGATGACGGCTGCTATTGGATCAACCATCGGAGCTGGATTTTATTTCCTTGCGGTTTTTGCCACTTTTTTAACTATTTTGATTTTGGCTGGTTTTAGGTTATTAGAGGAGAAATTTTTAAGAACCAAAGCACCAAAAGAAACGCATGAGCGCTAAAAAATTTTTATTGGCCTTGGCGATTTTAATTGGAACAATCGTCGGGGCGGGTATTTTTGGTATTCCTTATACAATTGCCAAAAGCGGGATTGGACCCGGTTTTTTTTATTTTTTGATTTTAGGTGTATTGGTTTTATTCTTACATTTGTTTTTTGGCGAAATTGTTTTACGGACGAAAGAAAAGTATCGCTTTATCGGTTATGCTGAAAAATATTTAGGAAATTTCGGGAAAATTTTAATTACCATTTCAACAATTTTTGGGATAACCGGGACGCTTTTAGCTTATTTAATTTTAGGCGGCGAATTTTTGAAAATAATTTTCTCTCCTCTTTTTGCTCTTTCTGCTTTTTATTTCAGTTTAATTTTTTGGCTTATTTTAACTTATTTTATTTTCAAAGGGATAAAACTCATTGCTCCAATTGAATTTTTTACAAATTTAACCTTTTTTATTGTTATTTTTATTGTTTTTTGTTTTTTGCTACCAAAAATTAATCTAGATAATTTTCGTTTAATCGATTCCAAAAATATTTTTTTACCCTATGGCGTAATAATGTTTGCCTTAATGGGTTTTATCGCCATTCCCGAAATAGCTGAAATTTTAAATACTTCCGAGGAAAGAAAATCCCTTAAGAAAGTGACCATCCTTGCTTCGGTCATTACCATAATTTTATATTTCCTTTTTTCTTTGGCCGTTGTCGGAGTAAGCGGTAAAAATACTTCACCCGACGCTCTTTCCGGTTTAGTTCCTTTTTTGGGACAAAAAATTATTATTTTAGGCGCATTATTCGGAATCATTACCCTGGCCGACTCCTTCTTAATCATCTGTCTTTATTTTAAGAATTCTTTGCTTCGCGACTTTAAATTTTCTGAAAATTCTGCCTCTTTAATTTCGTCTGGCTTACCCCTGATTTTATTTATACTCGGCTTTCGAAGTTTTATTACCGTCATTAGTTTAGCTGGTACGGTTTTAGCAATGATCGAAGGAATAGTGATTTTATTAATTTTCAACAAAATAAAAAAACTTGGCGATAGAACACCAGAATATAGTTTAAAAATTCCTAAATTTCTTCTCTATATTTTTGCAATAATTTTTGTTTTCGGCGCAATTTCCCAAATATTTTCTCATTTAAAATAAAACGGAGGACTGTCTTCCGGAAAGTTATTTAATTGAAATATGGTTGAAATTGACGGGAATTATTTAGAGGGTGGTGGGCAGATATTGCGTACTGCTTGTGCTTTATCAGTAATAACACAAAAACCCTGCCATGTTTTTAACGTTCGTAAAGGTCGTGAAAAACCAGGATTAATGACCCAGCACCTTCTGGGAATTCAGACCATGGCGAAACTTTGCAATGGAAGATTAGAGGGAGATTTTTTGGGCTCAGAAGAAATTTGGTTTTGGCCAGGCCCCGAAGGAATGCCTTCGGCATCCTACGGGGTAAAAGAAATTAAACCTAAAGATTTACATTTAAAAATTGAGACTGCCGGAAGTATCACTCTGGTTTTACAAACTTTAATTCCTGCTTGTTTATTTGCTCCGGCACCAATTAAAATAATTTTTGATGGTGGAGCAACCGATACTTTTTTTAGCCCAACAATTGATCACTTCCGCTATGTATTTCTAGGAATTTTAGGAAGAATGACAGGGGTCGGACCTCTGTTAGCTGAAATAAAAGTAGTAAAAAGGGGATATTATCCGGAAGGCGGAGCAAAAGTCGAAGTGAAAGTTTATCCATCTAAACTCAAACCTCTTAATTTAACCGAAAGAGGTTCTCTTAAGAAAATAATTGCTATTTCCGGGGCTTCAGAATTTTTGAAAAATAAAAAGGTAGCCGAAAGACAACTTATGGGGACAAGAGAAGTTTTGGGGAAATTAAAGTTACCTATTGAGGAAAAAGTTGAATATTACGATACCGCTTGCCCGGGAAGCCAAATTTTCTTAATGGCTGAGTTCGAGAATACAGTCATTGGTGTGGATAATTTGGGAAAATTAGGGAAAAGAGCCGAAGACGTTGGGAAAGAGGCGGCTTTGGAACTGTTACGAGAACAAAAATCCGAATCTTGTTTAGATCGGCATCTAGCCGATCAGGTTCTTCCCTACATGGCTTTGTCTAAAGGTAAAAGCCAAGTGACGGTTTCCGAAATTACCAATCATTGCAAAACCAATATCTGGGTGATTGAAAAGTTTATTGAAGGAAAATTCGAAGTAAAAGGGAATTTAATAACCTGGTCACCTTTTTAGATGACTGTAATAAATTTGTTTTACAATCTCATTGGCAAAAAGATATACTAAGATTAAAGAAAAAATCGTTAGAAGAGAATGAAGGGGAGGCGAAACAAATTGGAAGAAATTTTTGCCAAAGTTAGTAAATGGTAAAATTAAGGTCAACAAAAAGGCAAAAATTGATAAAGAAATTAAAATTCCGTCCGGCCTTTTCGCCATCAAGAAAAATTTTCGAGTCCTCACCGAGAAAATGAGCACAATTTCGGTAAAAAGGCTCATTAAAAACCAGAGGGTTTGAACTAAATTTTCTTTTTGGCCATGAAAAATTCCC
>Ga0315280_10000605_pt1 | contig 66479 bp, 64 predicted proteins | sample YL17G06_40_MG_FD_203697 | JGI IMG/M metagenome (GOLD analysis project Ga0315280, IMG submission 203697) | Sediment microbial communities from Yellowstone Lake, YNP, Wyoming, USA - YL17G06_40 | ecosystem: Environmental > Aquatic > Freshwater > Lake > Sediment | place: USA: Wyoming | collected... | reverse complement strand
GGTAAGGCAAGCCTTACCCCTACATTTTGGTTTGCGCTAGGCGTATGCAATCTTCTTCTGAGATCGGAGGCAGGCTTCGCCTCGCATCTGTGCATCGCATGACAGCGGTTTGTGACGGGTTCTTTGAAAGCGCATTGTTACGACGCGGTGGCCCGACAAGGGCATCGCCCTTGACCGATTGGGTTTTCATTCTGCTCGATGTTTTATCGTGCGTGATGGTAACCAGTTGGTACAGGGCCGTGCCCTGGGTGGCCGCGTTTTTTCATCGCGTTTAAACGGGCGAGATTCTAGAACCCTCGTCCACAACTGCTATCAATGTAGGGGCAGGGCTTGCCCTGCAAATTGTCCATCATCGCAAGGGCGCAGCAAGCAGCGCCCCTACAAGCGGAATATCGTTCATCTCTGCTAAACTTCTGCCCGAAATTTGGATGCTGGTGGTGTTTCCGGAGGCGGAAAAAGTTAAGTCTTTGAAATTCAAGCTGATTCAAAAAAACGACTTGAAAAGCGCCGAGTTTTCGCCCTCCGCAGAACGATGCTCTAGCGTTTAGAGGGGCGTGCCCCTTTTTTTGAGCTTTTTAGGAGTTAAGAAATTCCGCGCTATTGGTGTGCGCAAAGTGCGAGAAACGAGAAACGATGGAACGAGAAACGCTGGAAACCCGCGTGCTCGAAGTTGTATCCTGTGTATCCTGTACAATGGTACAATGGTAACCGTTTGGTCAGGCTGGCCTGTGGTCAGAGGCGTGGTTTTGTTTCTCTGCCAGATAAAGAAACACCGCGCCTTGGCTGAGCGCAATGCACTCCTTCAAGTCAAAGCCTGCGTTTCTAAGCTCATGGCAAAACTCGTTGGGGCCGGGGAATTCGCGGATGGTGTCGCGGAGGTAGAAATAAGCCTGTTTTCCGCTGATGATCCGACCGAGCAGAGGCAGGAACTTGCCGAGATATAAATTATAGATGACGGCAAAAAATCCTTTTTCCGGCATTGAGAACTCAAGCACCGCCAGCACTCCTCCTGGTTTAAGCACGCGGCAGATTTCTTTAAGCCCTTTTGCCCGTTGCTCCAGGTTTCTTATCCCGAAAGCAATGCTGGCTGCCTCGAAGCTGTTATCCCTGAAAGGCATCTGCTCGATGTCAGCCTTTGCCAATGAGAGCTCGTTTCCCGCATCCGCTTTTATGATTTTTTCCGCCGCGAGCGCAAGCATTTTTTCCGCAACATCGACTCCTGTGATGAAGCCCTCCGGGTTTTGCTTTTTTATTGCCAGCGCGAGCTCCGCGGTCCCGCAGGCGAGGTCGAGCACTGATTCCGGATGATATTTTTCAAGTTCGGCAGCGACTTTTTTCCGCCAGCGGAAATCCAGGCCCAGGCTCAAGAGGTGGTTGGCAAGGTCGTAAACTCCTGAGATTTCGTTGAACATCCCCGCAACCTTTGCTTTCTGCTTTTCGACCATCGGCTATAATTTACTATGATTGAGGGGTTTTATAAATTCGAGCTCAAGTCAAGCCGAAATTTGATTTTTTGGATTCCCGCTTTAACCTATTTATAATGAGCGTGCTTAAGATTATCGAGGCGCCCAACCAGCTGCTTCGCAAAGCCGCGAAGCCGGTCAAAGAATACAACCCGGACGTGGAAAAACTGGCGGAGGATATGGCTGAGACCATGTATGCGGCGCCGGGGGTGGGACTGGCGGCCAACCAGGTTTCGGTCTTGAAGCAGGTGCTGGTGGTTGATGTCAGCCGTAAGGACGAGCCGAAGAATTTGCTGGTGCTGATCAATCCGGAAATAGTTGAATCCGAGGATTGGGAGGAGATGGAGGAAGGCTGCCTGTCGCTGCCGGATTTCAGGCAGGTGATCGGGAGAGCGGGAAAGATCAGGGTGGCCGCGAAGAACCTCAAGGGCGAGGACATTGAGCTTTTTGCGGAGGGCCTGCTGGCCCGGGCCATCCAGCACGAATTTGACCATATCAACGGCCGGCTTTTGCTCGACTACTCCAACCCGATCAAAAGGGAGCTATACCTGAAGAAGCGCAAAAAGCTGCTCAAGGGGCGATGATTTCGACCGGGAAAAGCCGCGGCCGGGTTTGACCGGGACGGGCGCAATGATTATTTTTCAAGAGTGAAGAATTTCCGCGGAGAGAGTCTAGATGGCGAAGAGAGACTTCTACGAAATACTGGGCGTAGGCAGAAACGCCAGCCTGGAGGAGATAAAGAAAGCCTACCGGAGGCTGGCGCAGAAATATCATCCGGACAAAAACCCGGGCAGCAAGACGGCCGAGGAGAGGTTCAAGGAGATAAACGAGGCGTACCAGGTGCTTTCCGACCCGGACAAAAAGGCGCAGTATGACCGGTTCGGATTTGTGGGAAGGCCCGAGCCGGGACAAGGCCCGCAGCCGGGACCGGGCGGCCGCCAGTATTATTACTACACGGGCGGTCCCGGGCAGGAATTCAACTTTGATATCAACGATTTTATGAGCGGGTTTGGCAGGAGAGGCCCCAGGCCCGGAACTCGCAAAAGCAGGTTCGGCGGGATCGGCGATATATTCAGCGACATTTTCGGCGGCACTTCCTTCAGCGAGGAGCCGGATGCCGAAGCTCAGCATGCGGGAGACATTGAGGCTGAGATTTCCATTCCGTTTATGGAGTCGATTCAGGGAGGGGCCAGGTCGTTCCAAGTCCAGGTGCCGGAGTTTTGTATGAATTGCCGGGGAACCGGCCGGCTGGGAAACCAGTATTGCCCGGCTTGCCACGGGAGCGGGATGCAGAACCGGATGCAGACGATCAGCGTTCGCATCCCGGCTGGGGTAAAGGACGGGGGCAAGCTCAGGATTCCGGGCAAGGGAAGGTCGGCTCCCGGAGCTATGCCCGGGGATTTGATCATCAGCATCCGGGTTCAGCCCCACCAGTTTTTCCGCCGGCAGGACAATGATATTCACATTGATTTGCCGGTCACGGTCTGGGAGGCGGCCCTGGGAGCCACGGTTGAGGCGCCCACCATCGATGGCGGCACCAACTTGAAAATCCCGGCTGGCACCCAGAGCGGCCAGATTTTGAGGATGAGAGGAAAAGGCGTGCCTGACCCTCAGAGCGGCAGAAAAGGCGACCAGTATGTGCACATCCAAATCACCATTCCTGAGAACCTGGACGAAAGATCGAAAAAGCTGCTTGAGGAGCTGGCCCAGCTGAATCCGGATAATCCCAGAAAGAAAATGTCCTGAGGAGCGATAGAGATGGCGAACATCGAGATCGAGGATGAGGAAAAGGAGCAGGAAGCGCAACCGTCCGCGGCAAAAACCGGGCTTCCCGCAACCATCGAGGCCGAGGAGAGCAAGAAGTTCAAAGACGCGATCGCGGGGCTTGAAAAACAGCTGCTTTATCTTAGAGCTGACTTTGATACTTTCCGCAGAAACGCCAACAAGGAGCGGGGTCTTCTTTTCGGCCAGGGCCAGGACAGCATCCTGATCGAGCTGTTCAGGATTCTTGATTTGTTTGAGCGCGCAATCAAGCTGAGCCAACAGGCCGATGTCAGCCAGCCGGTCATCGACGGCCTCAAGCTGGTGCAAAAAGAAATAAACCTCATTTTTGAAAAGTATGGCGTGGAAAGAATTCCGACCGAAGGCGCTGAGTTCAATCCCAAAATCCACGAGGCCATCGGGGTGGAAGATGTCCCCAATAAGGAGCCCGGAACAATAGTGAGCGAATACGAGCCGGGATTTATAAGAGAGGGCAGGGTGCTGAAGCCGGCCAGGGTCGTGGTGGCGAAAGAGCGGCAAGAACCATAAGCAGCCGAAAAAGAAGCAGACGCCGAAACCAGCTAGGCTGAGTTCAGGTACCTCTCCAGCTCCCTTTGAATCTCCGGCTCGGGAAGATGGCGGAAGAGCATGGCAATCAATCCGTTGAAATCCTTCCGGGTCTGGTCATCCAGCTTGCGGGAAAGCCTGATCAGGGACTGCTCTGAAAGGCTCAAGCCCACGCCGTCAACCTCCCCGCCCAGCTCGCTGAATAAATCCTCCAGAGCCACGCCCGCGCGTTCAGCATACTTGGCCAGCCGCTCCCGACGGGCAAGCTCCCAAAGCTCCTTGCTGTCCACGCCCAGAGCGTCCGAAAGCTGCTGGCAGCGCCCCGCATTGGGAGCGTCGATCTTGCCGGTTTCCAGCTGGTGGATGTAAGTCGTTGAGACCTGCAAAGCCCGAGCCAGATATTCCTGGGTCAGACTCCTCTTTTTCCTGAGCTTTTTCAGACGTTCTCCAAAACTAATCATTAAATACCCCCGCCAATTTTAAGTAAGTTACTTTATAAAAACAGTATATATCGGTTTTGAGAACTTTGTCAACAAAAAGTTGTCGTTATAACTAGAAACCGTTCACTTGACAAAACCCGGGCATCCCTGCTAAAATGAAACATCAGCAAAAATAAAGTAAATGACTTAAATGGAAATAATCAAAACAGTTGAGAAATACATCTGGATAATCAACCTCCTGCTCCTGTTTCTGGCCGCTTATTTTCTGGCCGGATTCATCAACTTTGAGCTGGGCAAAAAGTATGTGCTCGCGCAGGCCCTAACCATAAAAAAATCCCCGCAAACTCTCGTTTCCAGCGGGTTCAACTACCATCCCTCGCCGGATAAAATAATTGACGGCAATGTGTTCGGAACCATTCCCCAGCCCCTGCCCGGCGAGACCGCAGCCGCACAGGCCGCGCAAACCATTGACGCGGAACTGCTCGGAGTCATTTTCTTTTCCTTAGGCTCTGCCTTGAACCAGGCCACGATAAAAAACAAATTCGATAATAAAACCGATGTTTATAAGATCGGGGGTGAGGTTAGCCCGGGGATCAAAGTCCAGGACATCCTGGAGCGAAAAGTGGTGCTTGACCTCGGCGGCGGCCGCACCCAGGAACTTCTCTTCAAGTTCGGCGAGGATCTTCTGCCCGGCCAGGAGGAGCCCGGGCCCGGCCAATATGTGGATCCGTACTCGCGTCTGTCAACCCGGGACAAAGGCCGCATGATCGCCGAATACCGCAAAGGCCTGGTTGACGATGACATCAAGCAGCTGAGCGAAAACTATTACAAGGTCAAAAAGACCGCGGTCCTGCGGGCGCTGGGAAATCTTAACGAAGTGGTCACCCAGGCGAGAATGGTGCCGAATTTTGTCCAGGACGCCTCCGGCAACAGGACCGATGGATTCCGGATTTTCAAGATCGTCCCGGGCAGCATTTTCCAAAAATTAGGGCTTCGGGACGGGGATGTGATCAAGAAAATAAATAACGCGACCGTAGACACGGTGGACAAAGGCTTTGACCTGCTCCAGGCGATGCGCTTTGAGAAAAGATTCGAGATTGAAATCGTACGCGGGAATCGGCCCATGGATATGAACTACGAGGTTATTGAATAAAGGGGGCGTTTATGGGGTATTTAAGGCACAGGTCCAAAATCGTCTTGGGGCTCAGTTTCTGCTCGATCCTCTTCGCGGGCGGGCCTTTAAGCCGGGCCCAGCAGAATCCGGCGCCGGCCGCAGGCGCAACCGCCGAGCAGGGCAGGAAAAGAGAAGTCAAGCAGGTTGACAACAGCTTCATCATCAACTTCAAGGATGTGGAGCTGGAGCAAATAATCAGAACCTTCTCCGACATCACCGGCAAAAATTTTATTCTCGAACAAATTCCCCGGGGAAAAATAACCATCGTCTCGCCGGTCCGGATTCCCAAGAATCAGGCCTTGAGTGTTTTCCAGGCAATCTTGAACCTGAACGGCTACAATATGGTCCCAACCAGCATTCCCAATCTTTACCGAATAGTGCCGATCTCCGAGGCTCCCAAAGCCAATATCCCCATCTTTTTGCCCGAACAAAAGGGACCCGGCCCCGCGGAAACCTACATCATCCGATTCTACCCTTTGAAATATATGGATGTGCAGGAAGCCACGACCCTGATTCAGCCCCTTCTGAGCAAGGAAAGCGCAAGCGTCATCGCCTACCAGGCTACCAACACCCTTATTTTCGTAGACACCGCGTTGAATATAGACCGGATCGTCCGGGTGCTTAAAGCCCTTGATATCCCGAGCCTGGAACCGGAAATGGAAATCGTCTATATGCGCTTTTCCTCCGCCCAGGAAATCGCCTCCACTTTAGCCCAGATCTTCTCGGAAACAGCCGGAGCCAAAGCCGGCGCCGCGGCCAAGACCGCGCGGGCGCCAGGCCCGGGAAAGCCGATCGAAGCTTCCGCCGGCGGCGCGGCCGGCGCCACCATCAAAATTATTCCCGAGCAAAGGCTCAATGCGCTCATCCTGATCGCGCAGAGGGATATGCTCGACCAGGCCAAAAAAATAATCGCGCTGCTTGATGTTCAGGCCGGGGACAAGGGGGTCATCCATGTTTACTACTGCAAAAACGCGGTGGCGCGGGAGCTGGCCGCGACCCTGGCCGCGCTGGCCGGAGGCGGGATCAGCGCGCGGTCGACTACGCAGCAGACCCGGACCGCGGAAACGGCTGCCGGATTGGGCGTTGTCACGCCCAGCCGCTCCCGAGTTGAGGGGGTAGGTTCAGCCACTTTGAGCGGCGGACTGTTTGAAGGCGAGATCAAAATTTCAGCCGATGATCCCACCAACTCGCTTATCATCATAGCCGCCCCCCGGGATTACGAGGTTTTAAAAACCGTGATCGAGCAGCTCGACATTCCGAGAAGACAGGTGTTCCTGGAAGCCGTGCTCCTGGAATTAACCATTGAGCAGGGCCGCAGCCTCGGCACCGGAGTCCACGCGGGAACTCCGCTTGACAACGGCGGGACCCTGATCGCCGGATCCGCACCGGGCGGGCTCAATTCCCTGACCCTGCTCAGCCTGCTCAATCAGGGAGTCACGCTCCCGAACGGGCTGACCCTGGCCGCGCTCGGACAGCCGATCACATTGCCCGGAAGCTCGGTGGTGGTGCCCAGCGCGGGGATTATCCTGCAGGCGCTTGCCAGCGATTCCAATGCCAATGTCCTGTCCACGCCCACCATCCTGACCATGGACAATGAGGACGCGGAAATTCAGGTCGGCCAGAATATTCCCGTGCCCACGGGCCAGACCGTAGCCACGGGCGGACTCTCAAGCGTGAGCATACAAAGAGAGACCGTGGGCATCAAGCTGAAAATCACGCCCCAGATCAATGAAAGCGGAACCATAAGATTGGTTATTTCCATAGAAATCTCCAGTGTAGTGCCCAGCTCGGTCGGCGTTAATGTCAACACCCTGGGCGTGACCACGAGTTTGAAGTCGGCAAGCACAACCGTGATCGTGAAAGACACCCAAACCGTCGTGATCGGCGGACTGATGCAAGACCAGAGATCGAACACTAATTCCCGGACGCCTATCCTGGGCGACATCCCGGTCCTGGGCTGGCTGTTCAAGAGCGCGCAAAAAACCAAAAATAAAACAAACCTGATCATCCTGCTCACCCCTCACATTGTCCGCTCGGACGAGGAAGTGGCCAGGATGCGCGGCAAGTTCAAGCAGGAATATGACAGCTTCATCGAAGAAAGCTTCGGAGTCGGCGAGCAGAAATGGAGCAAATACTTTGAGAGCCAGTACAAGGGAACCTTCATTGAGAAGAAGCACAGGACCGAGATCGACTTCACGGGCGGAAAGCCGAGAGTGGTCGAAGAGGAAAATCCGCCGCTGCCGGAATTTCGGCCGGAGCAAGGACCAGCCGTAAAACCTCAGCAAGGCGGCACCAATTTCAATCTGGAAAAAGGGACCACCGGCAACTTGCAGAAACAGCCGGAAGCCGCACCTCTGCCCCAGAGTTCCCTGCCCTCCATGAAGCCGCTGGCAGGAAATGGCGGTCCGGAAAGCACAAGCGCGCCGGTTGCCGAGCCGGAAAAAAAGAAAAAACGGTGGAGCCTGAAAAAGAAAGCCGAACCCGAAGCCGGCCAAGAATTGAAGGATAACAAGTGAGTCCGAGCCGTAAATATTTCGGCGAATTCTGCCTGGACAAGGCGCTGATCCGGGAAGACCAGCTGGCCAAAGCTCTTGCCATGCAAAAGGAAAAGGGAGGCAGGCTGGGAGAAGTTCTCGAGCAGATGAAACTGATCAGTTCCCGGCAAAAATATCAAATCCTGAGCGAGCAGCTTGAGCTCGAGTTTTTGCCCAGCCTCCTGGGCCAGGAAATCGATCCTGAACTGAGCAAAAACATCCCCATCACTTTTGTCAAGCAGTACCAGATTCTGCCGATTCGCAGGGAAAATGGAAAAGTGGTAGTGGCCTCGGCGGACCCGGTAAATTTTTACCCGCTTGAAGACTTGGCGCGGATTCTAAGCGCGGAAATAAAAGTGGTGGTCACCCCCGCGGAAGAAATCATCGCGGCAATCAACAGCATCTACGACCGGCTGGGCACCAGCGCGGAAGGCGTGATCGATGGGTTGCGCGAGCAGGAGGACAACCTCTCGCTCTTGGCCCAGGGCATCGAAGAGCCCACGGATTTGCTGGAAGCGTCGGACGAGGCGCCCATCATCAAGTTTGTGAACAGCCTTCTCTACCAGGCGCTTAAAGAGCGAGCGAGCGACATCCATATCGAGCCGTTTGAGCGGGACCTTCTGGTCCGGTTCAGGATTGACGGCGTGCTTTACGAAATCTTGCGCGCGCCCAAGCGGCTGCAGAGCTCGATCACGAGCAGAGTCAAAATTATGGGCGGCCTGAACATAGCCGAGAAGCGGCTGCCCCAAGACGGCAGGATCAGGATCAAAACCGCGGGCAAGGACATCGACATTCGTCTAAGCACCCTGCCCACCGCTTTCGGCGAGAGAGTGGTTATGAGGCTGCTTGACCGGAGCCAGATCCTGCTCCAGCTGGACGACCTGGGCTTTTCGCTCGAAAATCTCCGGGCGATGACCGATTTGATTCATCACAGCCACGGCATTATTCTGGTCACCGGCCCCACCGGCTCCGGCAAAACCACCACCCTCTACGCCGCGCTCCAGAAGATAAACACCCCGGATAAGAATATCATCACCATCGAAGACCCGATCGAATACCAGATCCAGGGCATCGGCCAGATCCAGGTGAACCCGAAAATCAACCTGACTTTCGCCAACGGCCTGCGCTCCATCGTCCGCCAGGACCCGGATGTCATCCTGGTCGGAGAAATTCGAGACATGGAAACCGCGGAGATCGCGATCCAGGCCTCGCTCACCGGCCACCTGGTCTTTTCAACTCTTCATACCAACGACGCGCCCAGCGCAACCACACGGCTGATTGATATGGGCATAGAGCCGTTCCTTATCTCAAGCTCCACTCTCGCCATTATGGCTCAGCGGCTGGTGCGGGTGCTTTGCAAGAACTGCCGGGTGCCGGTGGAGCCGGACCTGCAGGTGCTCAGAGAGCTGGAAGGTGAGCACTGGGCCAAGGGCGGCACTTTTTACAAGCCCGGGGGGTGCGACAGCTGCCTGAAAACAGGCTATGCGGGAAGAAAAGGAATCTACGAGCTGCTTATGATCGATGACGCGATTCGGCTGATGATCAACCGCAGGGCGGACTCCAATGAAATCAAGCAGACCGCAAGAAAAAAAGGGATGTTGACCCTGCGCGAGGACGCCCTCCGGCAAGCCGCGGCCGGGGTCACCTCCATGGACGAGGTTTTGCGGGTAACCCAGGAAGACATCGTGTAGCCCGGGACTGATATGGCCATCTACCAATACCAAGGTCTTGACGCCAGGTCTAGAAAAACCAGCGGGCTGATTGACGCGGACAGCCCCAAAGCCGCGGTCCAGAAACTGAGGAAGCTGTCCATATTCCCGACCCAGATTGTCGCCACCGAGGAGCGCAAGAAGGAGGCCCGGTTCAGGATTCCGGGCCTAGGCGAGCGGGTCAGTCCCACGGAAATGGCGGTGATGACCCGCCAGCTTTCAACCCTGGTTGCCGCGGGCCTGCCCCTGGTGCTATGCCTGAACGCTCTCTCCGAGCAGGTCGCGCATCCCCGGCTGAAAACCGTTCTGGCCGAAGTCAAAGAGCTGGTCAACCAAGGCTCCAGCTTCGCGGACGCGCTCGCGCAATATCCCCGCGTATTCAGCGAGTTCTATGTGAATATGGTGAGGGCCGGCGAGCACAGCGGCGCCATGGACATCGTGCTCAGCCGGCTGGCGGATTTCACCGAAAGCCAGAGCACGCTTCGAAACCAGGTCCTGTTCGCAATGCTCTACCCGACGGTAATTCTTGTAATCGGGCTGCTGGTGATGGTGGTTATGTTCACGGTGGTAATCCCCAGGATCAGCGTGCTCTTTGAGCAGACCAAGCAAACCCTGCCGCTCATCACAAGAATGATGATCATCTTCGCGACATTGCTTAGAGAATTCTTCTGGCTTTTGATCCCGCTGTTCGCGGCCGGCTACTACGGCTTCCGCCGCTGGAAAAAAACACCGGAAGGAAGGGACAAGTGGGACCGGTTTGTTCTTAAAATCCCCCTGTTCGGCGATTTGATACGAAAGCTCGCGGTGGCCAGGTTCGCAAAAACCTTGAGCACGCTTCTTCAGAGCGGCATCCCGCTCTTGAAGGGACTGGACATCGTGGAGAAGGTGGTTAACAACACCGTGATCGCACGGGCGATTGCGCAGGCCAAGGAAAACATCACCGAGGGAGCGAGCATCGCCGGCCCGCTCAAGGCCAGCGGAGCGTTTCCGCCTTTCGTCATCCAGATGATCGCCTCCGGCGAGCAGTCAGGCGAGCTCGAGTTCCTGCTGGATAAAGCGGCTGTGGCTTTTGAAAAAGAGGTTGAAACCGCGGTTAACGGAATCGTCAGGCTCATCGAGCCGATTATGATTTTGCTTATGGCCGGAATTGTGGCCCTGATTATCATCTCGTTCTTGCTCCCCATCCTGGAGCTTACCCAGGGCGTAAGGTGAAAGACAAGGAGGTCGGATATGACCAGAGATAAGAAAAGGAGAAATCGCCAAGGCGGATTCACGCTCATCGAAATTATGGTGGTGGTGATGATCATCGGAATGCTCGCGGCTCTGGTGGGAGTGCGGGTGTTTAATGTGCTTGAAAAAGGGAAGCGTAAAACCGTGGTTGCCCAGATGAAAAATTTTGAGGCCACTCTCGGAGCTTACCGCCTGGACAACAACAAATACCCGACCACCGAGCAGGGGCTGGAGGCGCTGGTAACCCAACCCACCACCGAGCCGGTTCCCAAAAATTACCCCAGAGGCGGATACCTTTCCAGCAGGGAAGTCCCGCTTGACCCGTGGGGCTATCCCTATGTCTATTTCTGCCCGGGCTTGAACGAAGAGGAGTTCACCATCATATCCTATGGCGCGGACGGCACAGAAGGGGGAGATGGTAACAATGCGGACATTGACAGCGGCAGCCTGGAAAAAGAGTCCCGCTGAACGGGGCCTTGATCCCGGTTTCACGCTGATCGAACTGGCCGTAGTTCTCGCCATAATCGGTTTGATCGCGGCGCTGGTTTTTCCCCGCCTGGGCTCGCTCGGCTCGGGCAGCCTGCGCTCGGCTGCCCGGAGAATAGAAGGCTCAATCACTCTCGGATACAATCTCTCGATTATGGAAAAAACCAACTACCGGATAGCGTTTGACCTGGACCAGCAGTGCTTCCGGGGAGAGAAAAAGCAGGGGCCGGAATATGTCAAGACCGGCACGGACCTGCTCGGTGTCTACTGCCTGCCGGATTCGGTTGCGATCCAGGAGCTGGAAGTTCTTGACCGGCAAATCGCGCAGGGCGGCTCCGACTACATTTACTTCAGTCCTTACGGCTATGTCGAGCCGGCGCGAATTTACCTGGTCAACGATTCCGGCGCGGCCTACTCCTTGTTTACAGACCCGGTCACGGGCAGGGTAAAGGTATATGAAGGCAAAGTTGAATTCAGAGACCTTGAAAAGTAAGCGCGGCTTCACCCTGCTGGAAGTGATGGTCGCCATCTGCATCCTGGCGATGTTTTTGGTGCCGCTTCTGGCCGCGGTGATCGGAGGGATGAGGAATCTTGAGCGGGCGAGAAATATGCAGACCGCGCGCGAGCTCGCGCTCAACAAGCTGGAAGAGATAAAAGTTACAACCATCCCGGAGATGGAGCAGGAAATCGACGGCGACTTCTCGCCCCAGCATCCCGAGTATCGATATAAATTAACCTACCAGAAAAACCCGGAGCTCGCGCTGCTGGAACAGCAAATTGAGGGCCTTGTGACAATGGAAGTCGAGCTGGTGATCAGCTGGCCCGAGGGCGAGGAGCAAAAGGAACTGAAATTCAAGACCATCTTGGCGCAATGAAAAATTTCCAATCAATCATTCCAGGCCGATGTTTCCCCGGCAAGAGCCGGAGAATGCGGCTTAATCACGAACAATCTGAGCGCGGCTTCAGTTTGCTGGAATTGCTGGTTGCCCTTTCCATCACCGCGATGGTGGTTGCGGCGGTGAGCGTTTCTTTTTCCAGCTGGATGCGTGTGGAGGAAAGCTCAAGCCTGGCGATTCAAAAGATGCGCAGCCTGGAGCTTGCCAACTCCCGGCTCCGGGACACCATCAGCACAAGCTACATCTCCATGGCCCCAAACCGGCCGGAGCTCTCGGTCTTCAATGGGATGGAGCTGGAGCGGCCCAACGAGCCTTTTGACGCGCTCACCTACACATCAATCTCCCATCGCACTCATCGGGTGGACGCCAAGCAGTCCGACTTGGCGGAGATGACGGTTTTTACCGAGCCGGATGAAAGCCTTGAAAACGGGGACCAGTGCCGGATTCTCAAGCTACGCGAAGGCGGCAGCATCAACGACCGGTTTGAGGTTGAGGGAGGACTGGTTTACGACCTGGCTTACCATATCAGCCGGTTTCAACTCTTTTACCTCAACCCCGAAGGCGACCTAAAGCAGGAGTGGAAATTAAGCGATGCCGGCTCTCTTCCCTGCGCGGTTGTGGCCTGGCTGGGCTCCGGGTGCGCGGGCGACGAAGAGGACGAATGTCTGTTTATCCCTCTCACTCTGAACAATGCGGAAAAGTGCGAGTTTGAGCAGGAGCAATTGAGGAATGTCTGCGCCGTCAACAAATAGACCGAGGCCGGACCGGGGCCAAAAAGGCGCGGCCCTGGTCCTGGTTTTGCTGCTCATTGCCTTGTTCGCGGGCATCGTGGCCGATTTCCTCTACACCATCAGGATCAACACCTACCTTGCCCGAAACAAGACCGACCAGGTGCGTGGCAAGTTTGTGGCCGAAGCAGGGATTACCGCGGCCAAAGGAATCCTGACCCACTCATCGCCCTTCAGCCGAAACGGACGCGGCATTTTCCAGAACGATTATTTCAGCCTTTATCAGTGCAAGTGTTACACCTCGTCCCAGGCGAGCAGCCTCCAGGCTGGGACCCAGATGGAGCTGGAGGCGCAAGCTCAAGAGGAAGGATCCACGGCTCAAACCGCGGCTTCGGACTGCGGCGAATGGAAACTGGTGATTGATTATCCGATGGATGAAGACACCCTCCACCTGGAAATTTCGGACGAGCAGGCCCGGCTCAACTTGAATGCGCTGGTCAAAAAAGGCATGAACCCCGAAGAACAGGGCACTTCGGTGAATGAGGCGTTCAAGCCCATAGTCGCGGAGCTTTTAAAGTATAGGCTCAGGGAAATCGGTCGCGATGTTTCGGACAACGAGATTACCGGCCTCGTGGACCTGATCGTGGACTGGGTCGATTACGGCACCGCGGAGGGAGCGCTGGACTCGGATATGAACCAAAGCTTCGTGGACGGCGACAACCTCTATTACAACAAGAACGCGGCTATGGACACGGTGAGCGAGCTGAAAATGATCCCGGGCGTGAGCGACGAGGTTTACTATGCGGTTAAGGATTTTTTCACGGTCTATCCCCTAAATCCTGAGACCGCCGCGCCGCTCTATAAAGTCAATATCGATATGGCGAACCAGGCCGTGCTTTACGCGCTGATCCGGGGCGCAAGCTGGCAGGCGCAGGCTCCCGCCGTCAGTGAGGACGAGGCTATAAAGTACGCACAGGATATTGTGCAAACCGGCATTGAAACCGACGGCAAGTTGAAGACAAGGGAGATACCCGCGGAACTGCGCGGCAAGCTCAATATGGGCACCTTCCAGCTAAACCCTGATCTCCCTCAGCCAAGATGGTACCACCTGGTCTCGTCCGCAATCGCGCCTTCCGGAGTAAATTACACCATCGAAGCGGTCGTGCTCGTCATGCCCGGAACCAATAAACTAAGGTTCCTTTACTGGCGCGAAGGCTGATCCCCCGGGAAACCGTCCCTGCTCCCGTTAGCACGGACAACCGCGGCCGGCAGGAGAGAAACATTGGAGCGAGATGACTGCGCCTGCTTTTTTCGTCCGGCTATTGACCGGGGTTCGCCGCGGGCTCGGGATTGCCCTGCATCAGCTGCCAAAGCAGGGCCCGGCTGGGCTCGTGATTCGGAGCGATGGACAAAGACCTTTGCAAATACTGGAGCGCGGTTGCGCGGTCGTTGAGCCCCAAGAAGCAGAGCGCCAGGTTATAGTTTGCCTCAAAAGAATCCGGCCTTATTTTGAGTGCCTCCGAATATTGCTCAATCGCCCGGCTGCATTCCTTTTTGGCCGCCAGGCAGTTTCCAAGATTGAGCCTGGCCGCAAATGAAAACGGGCTTAAGTTAAGAGCCCAACGATAGTAGCGCTCGGCCGAGTCAAGATCATCCAGCATCAACATGGTATTGCCCAGGTTAAGCATCGGCTCAACTCTATAAGGCTGCTCCGAATGCGCCATGATAAAGCTATCGATCGCCTGCGCAAACTTCTTGCGGCCCACATAGGCCCGGCCCAGATTGTTCCAGCCGGCGAACGAATGCGGATTTTCTCTCACCGTGGCTTTCCAGATGCTGACCTCCGAGCCCCACTCAGCAGTCCTGAATCTTGCCTGGTATAGCATCGCGGCCGCCAAAAAAGGCGCCAGAAACCAGGTAAAGGCAAGGTCCGACTTGAGTAAAGCCAGCCGCCGGCCGTACCGGTTCACGGCCATAAACAGGACGCCGTTGGCAAGAATTATGTAGACAAAATAATTGATCAGCTCGGTCAGGTTGGTGCCGTGGGGCCAGGTGGTGCTGAAAAGCCGGGAACTCGGGGCTGCGCTCTCGGCGAGCCAGGCCTCGAAATTCCGGTAGCGCGCGGCGATATCAGGAATGGGGAAAAGCAATTTCTGGTAAGAGAAAGAACTAACCAGAAAGGCCGCAAAAACAAAGGCCGCGGTCATCACCACCAGCGAGAAAAACAGCTCTTTGCCCGCGCCAGCTTCTTCTCTCTCCCTTGAATTGTTCCAGACAACAAACGCCGCGGCCACGAGCAGGCCCGCAGGCATCGAATACAAAAGAAAAGCCAGGCCCGAGCTGATTTCAAGCCGCGGCAGCCTGGCCCAGAGGGTCTCTCGTGCGTAATAATGATAGCCGGCGATCAACAAGCTGGATGCCAAAAAGTTGAGCAGACCCAGAAGAACCATGCGGAAATACCTCGATCCCAGGTATCCGGCCGCGGACTCGCTGGCCTTGGTAAGCAGGACGGCCATAGCCATCGCGGCTCCGAGCGAGGGCACATACAAATATCTCTCGGCTATAATCTCGTTGCTGGGAATGAAATTCATCACCGGCAAAAGGTTGATTAAAAACCAGCCCCAGGCAAAGGAGCCGGGAGACTTGAGCACAAGAAGCCGGACAAGAACGGCCAGGCTCAAGAGCAAAGCCAAAACCCCGATCCCGGCCCTTAAGTCCAGAAAGCCGCTGACATAGTCCACATAATGGTCGACGGCGAGGTGAGAAGGCAAAAAAGCCAGCTTCAGATATTGCGAGTAATAACTCATCTGCGTGGCCAGGATCTGGAAATAGCTGTGCTCGAAAAAATCCGCGGGCTGAAAGCGCGAGAAAAGCTTGAAATCCGAAAGCATAAAAACAAAGCCCAGAACCGGAACCATCAGATAAACCGAAACCGCAGCCAGAAGCCGCTTGAGAGCCTTGCCCTCCAGCCGGGAAAAAACCAGCTCCTCAATCAGGATCAGAACCGGCAGCGCAAGCGCAACCTGCTTGGATAAAAGCGCCAGGATATAAAAACCAAAGCTCACGCAAAGCCAAAAGAATCGCAAAGATGATTTTTTGAATGCAATAAAACTCAGGGTCATAAACAAAAAACAGAGCAGCTCCTTGCGGTGCGCGACATTCACCACCGCCTCGCTGTTCACCGGGTGGACCGCAAAAAAGAGCGCGGACAAAAAAGCAAGCCGTTGGTTTTGGAAGACAAGTTTGAGCAGGTAAAACGCGGAGAGGACGCATAAAATATGGAGGATGATGTTGGTGAAATGAAACCCGCGCGCGTCAAGCCCCCAGAGCCGATAATCAAGCCAGAGGGTCAAGCCCCGGACCGGACGGCCCGACCTGACCAGCTCCCAAAGACCGGAAACAGACCGGAGATGAGGGTTTTCTATAATGAGCGGAATGTCGTCATAGCTGAACGCGGCATAGACCGCAATTGAGTATGCCCAGAAGCCCGCAAAAACCAGAACCAGAAACTGCGCAACTGAAATCCGTCTTTCCCGACTGAAAAACATCATCCATTATCTTACTTTTGACCCAGCCTCAAATCAACAATACCCCGCAGTCCCTCGAGAGCGCCGTCTGCCAGGAAGCAAGGGATTAGAGCTTCAGGACCTGCTGACTAAAGCGTGGCACGATGAGAAGAGCGGGAGTAAAGTCGCTCGCGCATTTAAGAAAGCAAGGTCAGTTCCACATCAGACGATTTCCGCACCGAGCACGGTTTTCATCTGCTTCAAGGCCCATTCGTGAGCTTCTTTATCAAAGCTGGCGGTGCCGTCCTTGTAAACTCTCACCCTGTAGTCCCGGTTCTCAAGCTCCTCCACCGTGTAGAGCACGCAGATATTGGTGCAGACTCCGACCACTTCCACCAGGTCCGGCTTTTCTTTAGCCAGTATTTGGTCAAGGTTAGTCCCGAAAAATCCCGAGTAGCGCCGCTTGGGAACATACAATTCCCGCTTGGCGACGCCCCTCAGCTCGCTCGCCACTTTTGACTGGTCCGAGCCTTGGAGGCAGTGGGCCGGGAATTTTTTGAACTCAAGGTCATCCGGGTCGTGGTTGTCCGCGATGAACACAACCAGCTCTCCGCTTTTCGCATACTCTTCAACCTTGTTTTTGACGAACGGAATGATGGCCTCTGCCTGATCAGAGCAATAAAGCGGATACTGCTTCCTTAAAAAACCCTCGAGCATATCAACCACCAAGAGCACTCTTTTCATTTGCAAGACCTCCTGCGATGTATAGCGTCTTTCAAAATCCTCTTATCTCCAGAAGCATTCCCGATTCAAGCTCAAACCCGCGGCCAAGCATAACCTCATTTATCTCTTCAACCGGCTCCTGAACCGCAACTCCCCTCACGCCCAGGCTTTCCGAAAGCCGCGCCAGGTTCGGCTCGGTCGGAGCAAGCTCATCCTGGTCCGGGAACACCAGCGAGCAGATGCCGAATTTATACCGGGATGCGGTCTGAAACTCCCGGCAGTGCTTTTTGAAATTTTTGCGGTCCGAGACCAGGAACACTTTTGCGTCCTTTGCTGCTGCCTTGATTCCGAGAGCGAGTGGAAATCCCGCTCCTGAAGGCGCGGTGTCAGGAATAAGAATTGCCCTGGCCGGACCGTAATTTTGCAAAAAGAGCTTCGCGGCCAATGTTATGTCCCTGCCCTCGCACACCACAAAATCCTTTTCCGAGAGATTCCGGCTCACGCTCTCGAACGCTTTTTCCAAAGCCCGGACCCGGTGTTCAGGCAGAAGATTTTTTTCCAGCGCCAGGGACTGATCCCGGTTTCCCTTTAGACGCGCGAGCCATTTCTCTCTCTCCTCATCCATTTTAAACTTAATGCCTTTTGCAAGCTGTTCAAGCGCGGCTTCCGGGCTTCCGGTCAGCGCGACGAAAATAGGAGCGACGCTGTGGAGCATAGGCGCATAACTTGAAAATTGGATTGCGGGCCGGCCGGGATCAGGAGCCAGTTTTCGCGCCAGCGAGGCGATCTGCTCGTCCGGCTCAAAGTAAAGGAAAAGGTCTGCGGAGCGCAACAGTTCCAGCGATTGCCGGTCCTGGAAAAGCTCGGCTGTGCCCGCGCATAGAGCCGACTTTTTGCTCGGAGCCGAGAATGCGGCATCCGAGTTGAGCGCGGGGATTTTAAACTCAGCCAGAAATTTTTCCAGAGCCTGGGCCGCGCTCAGCCGGGCCATCAACCCGCCGACCAGGGCCACTGGTCTTTTGCAGCCGCTGATCAATCCGGCCGCTTTTTTAACTTCTTCCGGGTCCGGCAAGGCTTTTCCAATGAACCGGGTTTTTTCCGGCTCGGGCATTATCTCGCCGGCTTTAAGACTCTTGACCCGCGTTTTCTGGAAAGCAATATCAACCGGCAAGTCCAGGTGCACGGGTCCGGGCTCAGCCGCGGTTGCCATCCTATAAGCCCGGCGCACAAGCTGCGGAATCCGGTATGGGTGGTAAAGGATGCAGTGAAACTTGGTGATCCCCTCATAAAACTCGTCCTGGTTTACAGCCTGGAGATTGTCCTGGATCGGCTTGATCCGCCAGCTCTGAACCTGGGGCGCAATCGAAATCAAAGGTATCCGGTTCCGCCAGGCATAAGTCAGGCCGTCAATCTCGTAGATCACCCCCGCGCCCGCGGTGGAAATCATAACCGCGGGTTTTTCCCGGGCAAGCGCATACCCGCAGGCCATAAGCGCGCCTGCGCCTTCCTGCCTAGGAACCACCAGCTCAAGCGTCCGGCTCTTCCTGATTGACTCGTAAACTCCCACCAGCTGGCCCCCGGGTATGCTGAAAATTTTCTGCGGGCCCTCGGACTCCAGGGCCTTGACCAATAACTCGCCGCCATTAACCGAAGCCATACCGCCTCCTAAAAGCTCTTAAGGATATACCTAATCTGGTTTATGAGCCTGAGATCAAACTTGACCTGGCCGCTAAGGATGGAGCGCAGCATTCCGGTCGACTTCAAATTGGTTCCCTCCATCTCCACCAGCGCAAAGCTGTTGAGCGAATCCGGGATGCAGTTGGGGTCAATGTCAAAATCAACCACCGCGGGGAAAGGCGAATCCATCGCCGCCCGCGCGGCTTTCTCGATGTCTTCTTTCCTGGTCACCTTGGCGCCGAAGCAGCCGTAGCTTTGCGCGGCCCGGGCATAGTCGGTGTAAGGTATGTCCGTGCCTTGGATGTGCCCGATCAGGCTGAGTTGAGCGGTCCGAATCATATTCCAGGCCGAGTCATTGAAAACCACGACCAGAAGCGGGATGTTATATTTCCTGAGCGTCTCAAACTCCTGAATGTTATATAAGAATGAGCCGTCCCCGCTGATCAAAATCACCCGAGCATCCCCTGCTGCCTTCTTTATCCCGATGGCCATGGGAAGACCGCTGCCGAGCGTGCCCATCCCGGTCGGAAAAAAAGACCGGCCCGGTCCCGGAACATCCAGAAGCATCCCCACCCAGAGACAGGTGTTGCCGCCGTCAAGAACCACGCAATAAGTCTGGTCTCCCTCCACCATCCGCTCAAGCTCCTTGACTAAAAGCGCGGGATGAATTTTCGAAAGCTTCATCCCGGATTCCTCAATTATCCTTTGCTTGTGCTCCTGGTTTAAGCGCCTGAGTTTTTCCGACCAGGATTTCCTTCCCGCGGGCGGAGAATATTTTTCCGCCCGCTCGAGCATCTGCGAGACGACCAAGTCCGCATCTCCCAGGATGGAGAGCTCAGCCGGCGGGTTATAAGCGATGTGCTCCGGGTCAATGTTTATCTGGATGAATTTGATTTTTTCCGACCAGAGAGGCGGAAGCCCGAATCCGTCCAGGCCGGAAAAAGCCGCGCCCACAGCCAGAACAACATCCGCTTCCCGGATCGCGGTGTGGAACGCCTCGCCGGAAAGATAACTCTGGGGACCGATGTAGGTGGGACAGGCCGGATCCGCTGATCCCATTCCTCCCATCGAGCTTACAATAGGGATTCCAATTTTTTCGGCCAGGAGGTTCAGCTTCGCGCTGGCGCCGGACCGAATCACGCCGCCTCCGGAGAAAATCATGGGCCGAGCCGCGTCCGAAAGCATCTTGACCGCTTTCTCGATCAGGCCGGGGTCTCCGCCTGAACGCACCGGCTCCGGAGCGGCTTTTAATCTCGGCTTGAGCGCGGCAAATTGCTCGTCGCTGATCGCGGATGGCTGCTCAAGCGCGGACTCCAAAATCTCCAGAAAAACCGGCCCGCCCCGAAAAGACACCGATTCCCGGAACGCACGGATCAAAAGCTCAGGTATGTCCTCAGGCCTGCTTATCCTTGCCTGGAACCGGGTGATGGGCTTGAACAGCCGCTTCATATCTATTCCGCTCCGGTCAAATGCCGGGCAAAAGTCAGCTGCCGCGTCCTCGCAGATGGACACGATAATCAGAGGGACTTTGTCCGCCCACGCGCTGGTCGCGCCGGTGACCAGCTTGGAAAGGTCCCTTTTCGCGATCACCACCCCGGGCTTGCCCGAAGCGCGCGCATATCCGTCCGCGATCATCGCAGATGCGGTCTCGCTCACCGGGACCAGGGATTCAATGCCTTTTTGCGAAAGGGACTTTTCCAGCGGCTCCATACCCGGATGCGCAAGCACGCAAAACTTCACGCCCGCGGCTTCAAGACACCCGGCCAGCAAATCCAGTCCGTTCATTTCCCGCCCCTTTGAGATTTTTTAAGTTAATACCATTTACATAGTATAGTGTCAAGAACTTTAAAAACAGGAGCCGGTCAGCCATTTGAGTTTGGCGAGAGTGCTCAAAAAAAGAGGGGGCTTGGAAAAGCCCCCTCTTTGGAACCCGCGAAAAACTCACTGAATCTGCAATGTAATCGGGTCCGCGCAGATTCTTTCTTTTTGCTTATCCTGGAACTGATAAGGCGTATCAAAAGTGTTATATTCCGGGATCTCGCTGCTGGCCGGCAAACAGGCTTCAATCACAACATCGCTCGGCCCGGGACAGCCGGGGTTCACTATTGCGGTTACAGGCGCAATACCGTCTCCGCCGCTTATCTCAAACACCTTCTCTCCTTCGCCGGTAACGGTGATGTATTGGTCTCTCGGCCCGTTCCAGTCCGGGTGAGGGTTGCGGCCGTTCAAAGAAATACAGTTATTCGGGTCGCTTATTATGGTGTATTCAATACCCATTCCGGCCCTGATCCCTCCCAGGTTTGAATTTAGAGAAGTTACAAGACTGCTCAGTGTGCCGGAGGTATTGCTGACGCGGTCCAGCAAAGGTAAATCATTTAGCTGGATAAGCTCGGCATAGGTCCAACTCCATGGCCACTCCTGTGAAATAACGGTTTTTAATATAGAATAATCGTTAGTGCCTCGGCCATATCCATTTCCATCAAAATCCATGATCAAATAAGGCCAGGGGTTGGGGGGTATGACGCAGGGCCAATAACAGGCAACGGGGTCGATTATGCATGCTTTTAAATAATCAGGCTCGGGAGCAAACCGCGCATAGCCGTCACCGTCAACGTCCGCGAAATAAAACGCGCCCGGCAGAGGCGGAAGGTTGGCGCAGCCGACTGGCGTCGGGTCAAAAAAGATTGCCGGCTCAATCGTGTTCTCCATGCAGTTCCCGCTAAACCTCGGCAGGTCACACGCCAAAATCTTGAGCGAAAGATAGGTCGGCTCGGCATATTTTTCCCTGAATATTATCCTTCGGCCCCGTTCATCCAGGTCCTGGCCCGGCATATCTAATTCGGTCCAGTCGTCAGATGTCCCAAACCGACGGTAAGAGACTTTGGCGTATATTGTTCCCGAGGGTGACCTTCCCCCATTCTTAATACCACTCATAATGTTAGGGTTTTCAGTTTTTCCTGGTTCTGGAAGCGGAGCGAAGGGCCAATCAAGCCCGCAGCGGAGCTTCCAGAACTTGCCGCTCGGCTGAACTCGCCGCAAGCCGCAAATTCCCGCGGCGTCCTATATCCCAAAGAGCTGTGCGGACGGAGCTCATTATATTCCCGAAGCCAAAGATCCGCCAGCGCCTGAGCTTCAAAAACGCTTCGGAAAAGGTTCATATTCAAAAACTCGTCCCGAACCTTGCCGTTAAAACTCTCGATGAACGGGTTCTCCCACGGACTGCCAGGCTCAATATACAAAGTCTTGCAGCCGTTCTCTGCCAGCCATTCCTTAACCGCTTTCGCAATAAACTCCGGGCCGTTGTCGCTCCGAAGATATTCGGGCGCGCCCCGCTCTGCAAAAAGCGCTCTCAAACTATCGATAACTTTGGCCGAATTGATGCTCCGGTCAACCCGAATCTGCAAACCCTCCCGCGTATATTCGTCAACCATATTCAAAAGCTTCAAACGATTGCCGGAGGCGGTCCGGTCTTCCATAAAATCATAGCTCCAAACCTGGTTGGGATGTTCCGCCTTCTGCAACACCGAGCCGCCTGGAACATGAACCCGCTTCCGGGCCTTGCGAAACCGAAGGCTCAGGCCCTCCAGCTTCCAGAGACGCTCAACCCGCTTATGGTTCACATGTATGCACCCACGATTCAAAAGAGCTATGATCCGAGGACTCCCAAAACGCTTGTGGCGATGCGCCAAAGTTTGGATCTCATTCCGCAAAAACAACTCATCCGGCTTCAGCAGGGGAAGATACCGGACACAGGTCCGGGATACTGCCGCCAGCTCGCAGCCGTGACGCTCGCTGCTCAATTCCTGGGCTGTCAGATGTTTAACGCCCATCTTTCGCTCCTGGGGGCTCACCATTTTTTTGCCAACAGCGCCTTCAGAGCCTCGTTGTCCAGCAGCTGCTGGGCTACGATCCGCTTCAACTGGCTGTTCTCAGCCTCCAAATGACGAAGACGCTTCATCTCCGATACCGAAAGACCACCATACTTGTTCCGCCAACGATAAAAAGTCTGCTCCGTGATCCCGTATCGACGGCTGACCTCCGAAACGCTCTTGCCGCCTTCAACCTCCTTCAATATCCCCAATACCTGCTCCTCGCTAAACCTGCTCTTCTTCATCCTTACCCCCCTTTCTTGCCTTTTCCAGACTACCATACTAACATTTTGACTGGTATCTTTTTCGGGGGAAAGGTCAGGTTTCTACAAACCCAAGTACACAAACATCTGCAGAGATTCCGCACTTAAGGGGAACTTTAACCATTGCCGTGCCCAAAGGGCCAAAATAGCCGGTATTATCGTCATAAATCCATAATGCCATAACAGAATAGCAATCATCACATCCTGTGGTAAGAAAGCAGCTCTTTGCAAAACGAGTATGAATATCCGCGATATTTACTCCATCAGAAGAAATCAGAAGCCGGTCGAAGTAGAATCCAGGAGGATCGGCATTGGGTGTTACATTATTGTCAACGGTTATTGTCACCCGGAATTTTCCGGAAAGTCCCGGCGCGAGGAAGACATAGGATGGCGTGATGTTATAACTTACACCTGCGGGGAATTGGCCTGCGGAATGGAGTTCATAGCGATGCGGCCGGGTTGAGAGATTGGTTATGGTTACGGTCTCGCCTGCTGAAACCCAGACGCTCTGGGCCAGGTCATCAAATCCGAAATTGATTGACTGGGGCTCAACAGATGCAAGCGCGGCGCCGGCATCTGCAAGATTAACCCGGCCCGCGCCCTGGGCATAAGGACTTTGGCCGAGGTCAACCGCGGTCTGGGTGAGGAAAGCCTTGACCTGAGCTGAGGTCCAGTAGGGATATTTCTGCTTGACCAGGAGCGCGGCTCCGGCTATATGCGGCGTGGCCATTGAAGTGCCGGAAAGGCGGATATGCTCGGGAACGCCGTTGCCGTCCTCATCACAAACATTGCTTTCCCTGACACCATCATATCTTGATGCACATATGGATACTCCGGGCGCGACTATGTCCGGTTTGATATCAAGATCCGGGAAAGTCGGCCCTCTTGAACTGAAACCCGCGATATTATCATTATTGTCGGATGCGCCGACAGTGATTGCCTTGCGTGACGAGCCTGGGCTATGGATGGTGTATAAATTAGGCCCTGCATTTCCAGCCGCGGCAGCAACTATCACGCCCGCATCCATTGCCCGGTCTGTAGCCAGGGAGCCAGGACTGTTAGCATCTCCTCCTCCTCCCAGGCTCATGCTCATAACTTGAGCAAGGGACGGGTAGGGAGTGTTCACAACATAGTCCATTCCCGCAATAATGATGCTTGACCAGCCGCTTCCATACAGGTCCAATACTTTAACTGGGAGAACAGAAGCTTCCGGAGCCACTCCTTTAATTACACCGTTTCCCGCGGCAATGCCCGCGCAATGGGTGCCGTGATAATGGTCGTCGCTCGGGTTGATCGTGTTGGCGATCTGATTGCCATTCTGGTCATAAACACGGTAGTAATTCCAGCCCACTATGTCATCTATTTTCCCGTCGCCGTCATCATCAGTGCAGTTGACCAGCGGGTTAACCGCGCTGGGAGTGCCAGCCTCGCCGTCGCAAACATTTTGATTTTCCCGGTAAACCAGGTCTTTGCCTGTGATTATGCCATCTCCGTCAAAATCATTTACGCAGGCGTTGGATTTGGCCGGTCTTGCCTGCCAGATGGCATTAAGGTCTTTAAAAGTGATCAAGCCGTCCCCATCATCATCGAGCGGTGAGCCGGTGCAGGCCGGGATGCTTATTTCGTATTGATTTATCCAGATGTTGTTTCTGAGGTCGACCTGGGTCATATCCGCGCCGGTGTCCAGGATTGCCATGGTATAGTATTTCCCGGTGTATCCCTGCGCCCACATAGCAGGAGCGCCGATAAGGTCAACATTAGGCGGGATAAAGCCGTCTCCCAGCGCGTTTACTTTTTCGTCCCTGGCCACACGTTTGACATAAGAAAGGGACTCCACCTCTTTGCGAAGCTGCATCGGCACTTGAAGCGCGACTCCGTTTAGCACGGCAAAGAATTCATTCTTTATTTCAGGAGTGTAATCGCTTGCCGGGATGCCTGCCTGGAGCGCGAGATTTTTGATGTCTTCAATAAGCTGCTGATGGCTTTGAGCCAGGGAAGTTTTGGTCTGGATCGCGGTTGTTTCGGCGGCGAATTCGGAGATAGCCAGCCTGGCCTTTTCGATCATAAAGCTGGAATCCGCTTTGGGAAGAAGCCCAAGCCCGGACCAGAGCCGGCAGAAAAGCATAAACAGGTCCAGATTGTTTTCAAATCCGGCTTTTCTTATCCGGCTGTCGCCGGTCATTGACCACCAGCGGTCAGCGGCCTCAATAAAAATCTTCAAAGTAATTGAGACGAAGCCTCGAATTTTGGAGGAGTTAAGCCTGCTCATAATTGCGCTATAGGTTGTTTTCCAGCCCTTAATCACCGGCAGCTTCAAGTCAACCAAAGGCGGGGCCTTGAACTCCACGATCACATCCTCCAAAGCCGTCGCGCTCATCTGTATTTTGGGCGGCTCCGGATTCGGCTCCTGGGTATCCCCGTCAATTACTCCATAGCCGCGTGTGGAAACCAGAGAGAAGAACAGACCAATCACCCCGAAAAGAACAGCCCTTTTCATTGCCCCCTCCTTCTTACAAAAAATGGCACAAAAAATGACATATCGCATATAGCATATTTCGCCAAGGCTTGTCAAAAACTTTTTTTGCGGTCAAGAATATCATTAAAATGGAAAAGTCACGCCGTAGTTTAGAATTGCCTTTATTTGGAGTAAGTAGGAATGAAAAAATAAGCCAGGTCTTGACAATCTCAATTCTTTGAGTATAATGTCTATAGACAAAGTGGAAAACAAAGGATTCAGTTTGGATGGTGCACAATGGCACATAAATGTAAAGCAGTAAAGGAATCGGGGCTGAAGCCCCTCGCACATTACAAAGGGATCGGGACTAAAGTCCCTTCCTCCTTCGTCCCCCGCGAGGCGGGACTACGGAGGACAAGCGTACATTGTGCTTAAAGTCGCTTGAGCAATGAGGGTTTGGTGATACAGGAGGTCAACGATGCGGATATCGACTCAATTAAGGTATGGTTTAAGGGCGATGGTTGATCTTGCGGAGAACGAGATCAAAGGCCCGGTTCTGGCCAAGAGCATTGCTGAGCGCCAAGGGTTATCCAAAAAATATCTTGACAATTTGCTCGGGGCTTTGAAGAATGCGGGACTGGTTCGGAGCATCCGGGGAGCCAAAGGAGGGTATCATCTTGCCAGGCCTGCTTCTCGAATAACAGTTGAGGATATTGCAACTGCGCTGGAGGGGCCTCCCTGTCTGGTCGATTGCGTGGCTGACCCCGAGGTGTGCAAACGGGTGAGCCGGTGCTGGGCCAACGACTTCTGGCGGGACCTGTCCGAGATGCTGGTGAAATTTATGAGGAACACCACGCTTGCCGACTTGGTCCGCAAAAGCCGGGAAAAGCGAGAACCGGGCGCAAGGATGTATTATATTTAGTAAAGCGCATTGAAAGGAAATCGGGACTGAAGTCCCTCGCACATTAGAGTTACACCTGCAAATTTATCGCGCATAACAGGAGGCGGAAGATGGAAAGGAGAAACAGACCGAGGATAGCCGAGGACATAATCGAGACCATCGGCAACACCCCGCTGGTAAGGCTGAAAAAAATCGGTAAGGGTCTTTATGGCGAGCTGGTGGCAAAGCTGGAGTCATTCAATCCGGCCTCGAGCGTCAAGGACCGGATCGGTCTGGCTATGATCAAGGCCGCGGAGCAAGCCGGGGCTTTAAGGCCGGGAATGACCATAGTGGAGCCGACCAGCGGCAACACCGGCATCGCCCTCGCATTTGTAGCATCGAGCAGGGGCTACAAGTGCATCCTGGTTATGCCGGACACGATGAGCATCGAGCGCCAGAAGCTGCTCAAGGCCCTGGGCGCAAAAATCGTCCTCACCCCGGGCGCTCTGGGGATGAAAGGCGCTATCAACAAGGCCGAGGAGATGCTTGCGGAGAATAAAGATTATTATATGCCGCAGCAGTTCAAAAACCCGGCAAACCCGCAAATTCACCGCGAGACCACCGCGCTGGAAATCTGGGAAGACACGGAGGGAAAAATTGATATACTGGTCGCAGGCGTGGGAACCGGAGGAACGATCACAGGAGTAGGCGAGGTAATCAAAGAATTGAAGCCGAGCTTTAAAGTTGTGGCGGTTGAGCCTGCGGAATCTCCGGTTATTTCCGGCGGGAATCCGGGTCCGCACAAGATCCAGGGGATCGGAGCGGGATTTATTCCGGAGGTGCTGAATGTCAAAATGATTGACGAGGTGATTGCGGTCAAGAGCGAGGATGCCGGCGCAATGGCCCGTCGGCTTGCCAAAGAGGAGGGAATTCTGGCAGGAATATCCTCAGGCGCGGCTCTGCACGCTGGGGTTCAGGTTGCAAGCCGGCCGGAGACCAAGGGCAAGATGATAGTTGTGATTTTGCCAGACACGGGGGAGCGCTATTTATCGACCTGGTTATTTGAATAACTTTAGCAGGAGGATTTGATGGTCAGTCAGAAGCTGAACGATGTGATGGTTACCAGAGCGATCATCGACAGTTACAGCAAGCGGCTGCTGGCAAACCTGGAACTGGATGTCGCGGTTGTGGGAGGAGGCCCCGCGGGATTGATGGCCGCTTACGAGCTGGCGCGCAAAAAAAGAAAAGTAGCGGTCTTTGAGCGCAACCTTGCTCCGGGCGGAGGCATGTGGGGAGGAGGACTGGGCTACAACCTGATCGTGGTTCAGGACGCGGCCAAGGTCATCCTGGACAAGCTCGGGGTCCAGACCCAGAAATACGCATCCGGGTATTATGTTGCAAGCTCGATTGAAACCATGGGAACATTGATCGTGAAGGCAATCAAGGCCGGCGCGGCTGTTTATAACCTTCTTGCGTTCGAGGATGTGATGATCACGCCTGACTCAAGAATCTGCGGCGTGGTCCTGAACTGGCGCGCCAATGAAATCGCAAAATTCCACATCGACCCGGTCTCGATTTCAGCCAAATATGTGATCGAGGCCACAGGCCACGATATGGCCGTGATCGATAAAGTGTGCAACAAGTGCCAGATCAGGCTCGCGACCCCCAGCGGAGGGATTGAAGGAGAGCGGTCAATGAACGCCGAGCTGGGCGAGCAGGCGGTGGTTGAGAACACGGTTGAGATAGCTCCCGGCCTGTTCGTTGTGGGAATGGCGGCCAACGCGGTGATGGGCTCGCATCGGATGGGGCCGATCTTTGGAGGAATGCTGCTCTCCGGGCAGAAGGCGGGAAAAGAAATCCACCGGCTGCTGGGAAAAAGTTGAGCCGCGGCAAGGGTTCCCTGAAAGGAGTTAAATGATTACCGGTTTACTTTTTCCCTTTCTCAAAGCAATGTGGGAATTGACCGCACAGATGGCGCCTTACCTTATTCTGGGATTTGCCATCGGAGGCATTCTCCATGCCCTGGTCCCCACGAGAATTATTTCCCGGTTTATGGGCGGGGAGAACTTAAGCTGCGTGACCAAAGCCACCTTGATCGGGATTCCGCTCCCGCTCTGCTCCTGCGGGGTCTTGCCGGTGGCGGCTTCCGCGCGTCAGTCAGGAGCCGCGAGAGCGCCCAGCTTGTCTTTCCTGATCACCACGCCGGTCACCGGGGTTGATTCGATTCTCGCAACTCTCGCTTTGCTCGGCCCAATTTTCACCGGGTTCAGGATCGCCGCCTCTTTTGTTCTCGGGATGGCGGCCGGGATTTTGTCAATAGTTATTCCCGGCGACCACCAAAAGCCGGAGACTGAATACTGTGAAAGCTGCGAGAAAAATAAGGAAGCGGCCACGCTTTTGGGCAAAGCCAAGGATGCGTTTCTTTACGGGTTGGTGGAGCTGCCCCGCTCTCTTGCCGGCTCGGTCCTGCTCGGAATCGCTATCGGCGGACTCATAACCGCCGCGATGCCGGCTGAGTTTATCTCCCAATATATCGGCGCCGGCATCATCGGCATACTGGCAGCTGTTGCCATCGGGATTCCGCTTTATGTGTGCGCAACCGGCTCCATTCCCATCGCGGCCGCAATGGTGATGAAGGGATTTTCGCCCGGAGCCGCGCTCGCCTTTCTGATCGCAGGTCCCGCAACCAACGCGGTGGCTTTCACCACGGTCAAAAAAATACTCGGAACCAGGTCGCTCGTTATTTATCTTTTCACTGTTTTTGCCGGGGCGATTGCAGCCGGGCTCACGCTGAATTGGCTCTGGCCCGCATCCTTCAATATGGCAGCCGCGATGCACGCGCATTCGGCAAAAACCTTGTCGCCTTTTTACATCGTGTCTGGAGTGTTGCTGCTTCTGCTGCTCGGGTATTATAAAATCAACAGCTGGGTGGCTGACATCCGCTGCCGGGGAGGAAAAGCTATGGCGGAACAGGGATTCAAAATAATCCTCAGCGTTTCCAATATGTCTTGCGAGCATTGCAAGGAGTCAATTATAAAAAATCTTGCTGGCATAGAAAATGTAAAAGCCGTGGGAGTGAACCTCAAAAAGAAAAAAGTCACGGTAAGCCTGTTAAAAGACACGGACGCGGATACGCTCATCAATTCTCTGGCCAAAGATGGTTTCAAAGCCCAGCTAATTGAAAAAGCTGTGCCATCAAAATGATTTTTCCTCAATTGGTTTATTTTTAAGGAAAAATATTCATAAAATATACCAAATCTGTGAACTTTTTTCCTGAATCCTGCCCCAGATTTGACTATTTTTCCCAAAAATGATAAATTCCTGTTAGACTTTGTTAAACTTAGGAGGCGGCAACGAGGAGGGGGTTATGTTGGAAGCATTCAGGAAAAAGTGGTTCGTGGTTTTTTGCTGGGCCGGTTTTTTAATGACGGTCAGCACGGGCCTGGGAATGTTCTTAATGCCGGGCCTGACAATTAAAATGCTTGGAATTACAGATGGGCCGGGCTCGTATGTATTTTTCGTAAGAATGCTCGGGCTGGTGCTGGTCCCGTTCGGCCTTTGCTATATGCTCGCTTATATGGACCCGGATGCCGCGCGCTCGCTCCTGTTTGCCGTAACCAGCGAAAAATTTCTCGCGGCGGTTTATTCTATTGCCGCATTTTTCACCCACCTCGCGGGCCCGGGCATCTGGCTTGTGATCGTCATAGATGGCATCCTGACTTTGGTTGGAGCCTGCGCAGTCATAAACTTCTCCCGAATCATTCAAACCCTGGACGAGCTCGAAGAGGAAGAAAAAAATTTAAGCTGACCAGCGGGAACCCGAATCACTGCTGAGCCGGGCTCCGCAGCCTGAAATCACGGGCCCCAAATCCGGTTTTTGAAAAGGACTTTGTTTATCCTTTGCCGGACCTGCTTTTTTTGGCAGCCGCCCGCCGCGCATAAGACTTGATTTTGAGGATATTAGCGGTCAGTATAAAATGCTGGTTTAGAGCGAAAACAAAGGGAGCAGATGGAAATGGAGGGCGGAAAAAAGTTTCTCTGGCAGGGCGTGATCCGGCACTACCGGGACTATCTCCCGATCAAAAAGGATGAGTGCATCGTCACGCTCCTGGAAGGCAACACCCCGCTCATTCCTTCCCGCAAACTCGTCTCCGAGCTGGGCAAGGCTGTTGAGCTCTTTTTCAAATTTGAGGGCTTGAACCCGACCGGCTCGTTCAAGGACCGGGGAATGACTGTCGCCATCTCGCGCGCCAAGGAAGAAGGAGCCAAAGCCGTGATCTGCGCGAGCACCGGCAACACCAGCGCCAGCGCGGCCGCGTATGCCGCGCGCGCGGGGATGAAGGCCTATGTTTTGATCCCGGAGGGAAAAATTGCGCTCGGCAAACTGAGCCAAGCAATGATGCACGGAGCGGTGGTTGTCCAGCTGGCCGGCAATTTTGACCAGGCGCTTGAGATCGTGAAAGAGATCGGAGAGCGCTGCAAGGTCGAAATAGTCAACTCCATAAACCCCTTTCGGATCCAGGGCCAGAAAACCGCCGCGTTTGAAATCTGCGATGTGCTCGGCGGACCGCCCGACCATCACTGCCTCCCGGTCGGCAACGCGGGAAACATCACCGCTTACTGGAAGGGCTACAAGGAGTACTACCAGAAAGGCAAAATCGAATCGCTTCCTCATATGAACGGGTTCCAGGCCGAGGGCGCCGCTCCCATCGTGCGAGGGCATCCCGTCAAAAACCCGGAGACGGTCGCGACTGCGATCCGGATCGGAAACCCCGCAAGCTGGAAGAGCGCGGAAGCTGCGAGGGACGAGAGCGAGGGGATTATTGATATGGTCAGCGACGACGAAATTCTCAAAGCCTACAAGTATATGGCGACCGGCGAGGGCATCTTTTGCGAGCCGGCAAGCGCGGCCGGCATCGCCGGCCTTTTGAAAATGAGGCAGAAAGGCGCCAATTTCTCGGGCCAAAAAATAGTCTGCACCCTCACCGGCCACGGGCTCAAAGACCCGGATAACGCCATCAAAATGAGCGAGCCTACCATCAAGCTTCCGGCCAAACTGGAAACCGTGGTTGATGTGCTCAAGCTGGAGAAGCGCTGAATGTCAAAAAGATTCATCATCCTGATCGGAGACGGGATGGCCGATACCCCCGCGGATTTTCCCCAGGGCAAAACCCCGCTCGTCGCCGCTCATCATCCCCATATGGATTTTCTCGCCCGGGTCGGAGAGATGGGGCTGGTCCAGACCGTGCCTGAAGATATGCACTCCGGGTCCGACATCTGCAACCTCACCATCCTGGGCTATGACCCGAAAAAATACTACACCGGCCGAGCGCCGATTGAGGCAGCCGGCAGCGGACTCAAACTCGGCCCCGACGAAGCCGCGTTCCGCTGCAACCTGGTGGGACTGCGCGAAGAGCAGGGCAAATTGATTATGGATGACTACGCGGCCGGACACATAAGCGATGCTGATGCCAAAGAGCTGATCCAAACCCTGAACCAAAATTTCGCCAACGGCCAGGTCAAGTTTTACCCCAGCGTGAGCTATAGAAACCTTTGCATCATCAAAAATGTTGACCCCGGCGCAGTCTATATTCCGCCTCCGCACGATATTTTAAACCAGCCGCTTGAGAAGCACCTGCCCAACGCCGCGCTCAACGATGTTGAAGCGCTGGTGCTGGAGCTGATGGCCAAAAGCCGAGAGCTTTTCAAGAACCATCCGGTCAACCAGAGGCGCCGCGCGGCCAAAAAGAAAACCGTGGATTCAATCTGGCTCTGGGGTCAGGGCAAATCACCATCGCTGCCGACGCTCAAAGAGCGCGCGGGTGTCAGCGGAGTAGTGATCAGCGGGGTTGATCTTATCCGGGGACTGGGAAAGCTCGCCGGCCTTGAAATAGTCAAAGTCCCGGGAGCAACCGGATACATTGACACCAACTATGAGGGCAAGGTGAACGCGGGCCTGGAGGCGCTCGCCAAAGGAGACAATTTTATATACCTCCATATCGAGGCGCCGGACGAGGCCGGACACGCAGGAGACTTGGCGCTGAAAATCAAGGCCATCGAGCTGTTCGATCAAAAAGTCGTGGGCCCGTTTCTGGAAGGCTTGAAAAAATACGACGACTGGATGCTCCTGCTTATGCCCGACCACACAACACCCATTAAATTGCGGACCCATCACACCGACCCGGTGCCCTTTATTGTCGTTTCTTCTAAGCAGGTCAAAGCCGGAAAGGAACTGGAACGAAGATACACGGAGAATGACGCGGCAAATACCAAAATAAAAATCGATTCCGCTCATACCCTCCTCGACCGCTACTTCTTCGCCAAATAATAATGGCTCCGGCTGTGAAATCCGCGCCGTGAGATTCAATACGAAGTCCCGCGGAACGCGGGATACGCCTGTCCTTCGTAGCTCCGAGCCCGCCGAGGAGCGAAGAAGGAAGCGAGCCTGCCTGCGGTGAGTTCACCGAACCGCGGAGCCGGGCCAGAGAAGTGCCCCCACGCACTAGGCCCAATCACTGCGATTCATTTTTTGAGGCGGTAGATTTCGAGGACTTCGATAGTCTTTTCATGCCTGTAATTGGTTTCGAGTAATTGCCACAATTCCGGATAGTCTTGAATCAACGCGGTTGCGACTTCTTCGTTATAGAAATAGGGATTCCGGCTGACGATAAAATAAAGCGGAGGGTCTTTTCTTATTGAATTCAGCAGCTCCTGTCCCAACTCTCTCTGGATGGCCGCTAGATATTGCGGACCCGGCCTGAACGGGATGAGATTGAGAGTGGTTGGAAAGCGGCTTGGGCATTTTCTTCGGGCATAAAAATTAACAGCCGCCTCTCCCCCCCAGACCTGGACCTTGTCTTGGGGCCCGGAATGCAGTTCTATATATTTCGCCGCGTGCCGACAAGCCGAGTGATAGGGATATATATATCTTCCTTTGTTCGGCCCCAATAAAAAGGCTTTTCTTAGGCGGATAGTATTGGATTCATCCATGGTCAAGATGCTGAGCAGGATCAGCATGGCGCTGAATACCGCGGTTTTTGCTTTTCCGAAAGCGGCCAATCTCATATTCAGAAAATCAATAAGCAGGGCCCAGCCCGCGCCCGCCATCAAGCAAAGCGTTCCCCAGACCGGCGCCTGGTGATAATAAAAATACTTGGCCTGTGAAAAGTATCCTGCATAAGCCGCAAGCAGAATCAGCAGGAGCCAGGAAAGGCGGCTCTCTTTCTCCCGTGCGATCCTTTTTCTCAGCGGGATCAAAAGGGCCGCGCCCAGCAGGATGATGATGTGGAAGCGCACACTTGGTATCATAAAGACGCCTGCTAGTAAGGTTGGCCGGTCAATCAGTTCGTAGTCCACATATACCTTGCTCGTGAAATAAAAAAGGGAAAGGTAAAGGTCCCTGAGCCCGCCCAGGCGCCAATAATAAAAAATCACGGCGATTAAAGGCGTGCAACAGCCCCCAGCAAATGCCAGCGCGGATAAGAATTTAGATTTTGTGGTTTTGATTGACAGCAGCAGAAAAACCAAGGCGGCTAACGCCGCGACCGGCTTGATCAGGACTGCAAAGCCGATCAAGATCCCCGCGAGCGCGGAGTGAGGTATGTCCCGGCCCTCTTTCCTTGGGATAAAAAGCCGAAAGCTCAAGAGATAGAGGAGTAGAAAAAAACCGTCTCTCTGCCCGGTGTTCCACGGGCCGAGACCGATGTAATAGATGGCATAAAAGATTGCGCCCAGGAACCCGGCGAGCCGGTTTCTGAAAACTGAGGCTACGACCAGGTAAATCATGGTTGCCGTCGCCGTCTGCCAGGCGAGGTCAAAAATGCGGAAAGCCGTTATGCTTTCGCCCAAGGTCGCCTGAATAAGATAGTGGATAAAAAAAATCCCCGGGTAAGCTTGATCAAAAATATCTATATATGGTTTTTGCCCGAATTGGCGCCAAACCCATGCGCAGTATGAAAAAAAACCCTGATCCGCTCCAAATCCGTACCAGAAAAGGGTCTGGAGTATGAGGAACGAAATTGACACCGCTGCCAGTCCGTAAATCCAGCCGGATTTCTGCTTTTCCATTTTCGCCCGCAGAGAAATCATACCATAGATCGCGGGGCTTCGGAAAAAAACAACTTTGCGTTCAGCAATCGGGACTCGGGCACATTTATCTTCCTCCCGGGAGAGGGACGGAGAGGCCTTTAGGTAGGTGGATGGATATTTGGATGCGCCTGGCGCCGGCTGAGTGATGGAGTGAGCCGATCATTCCCGTGATGGTGTTGAGGCAGAAGTCCTTGATGAAAGGCTTGATCTGGAGGGGCTTGCCATCCAGGTAAATTTTCACCTCCCGCTTTGCGCGGTGAGTCTTGATGTAGCTTTCAATCAATTTGGCAAGCTGTTTGGTCTGGCCGGGCTTGAAATGTTTGAGCTTGAGTCCGGTTTTTTTGCTGCTGACCGCCGCGATCAGGCCTCCTGTTTCTTTGGCCCATTTGGGAGCAGGCGCGTTCAAGGCCACCAGCACTTTGGGCACTAGGGCATTTTTAAATCCTTCCAGCAGGACCAGGTCCAGGTCGGAAAGATACAAATCCCTGACCTGTTCCGGCCCCGGCTCTCTTTTTTCTTGGCCGTAGAGTCCGATCCTTCCGTGTCCCAAAAGCACGACTTTTTTCGCGCCGGCTTTAGCCAGTTTTGCGCTGTCAGTACGGGGATAGTCGAGCTGGAATCCGTGGGTGGTGTGCTTTATGACCCCGACTTTGCCGCCCTTTTTCTTAAGCTCTGCGATGACCGTTTCCAGCACTGCGGTTTTTCCGCTTTTCTTATCTCCGACGAACCCTATGATCGGAATCATAAATCACCTCATTTTTGCAGGATTTCCTGGTTTAATTCCTGAGCGGAATTTTCTTCCTCTTCCCAGGGGAAAATCACCGGGCCGAAGGAAAAAATCGCGTAGTAGTCTGGCTGGAACTCTCCTCCCCGGACCAGGACCGCGCTTGCCACCCCGTAAGGATTCAGTTTGTTTATTTCTTTGATGGCTTCCCGGATGGTGTGTCCTGTTTTGCAAGAGTCGTCAATGAGCAGGACTTTTTTCTTCTCCAGATGCGCGGTGGGCGGGAGACTGAGTTTGGGCTGTTTTCTCACAACCTCCTCGCTCACCTTCAAGGAATAGCGGAGCGGAAAGAAGTCGATCTTCAAGAGCGAGGCCACGGTTGCGCCGACTACGGTTCCTCCGCCGGCGATGGCAACGATCTCCTCGGGCTTGAACTCCTGCTCCACCCGCTCTGCGATCAGCCGGCAGAGCCTTCCGTATTCGGGCCAGTCAATTTTTCTTGGTTCCAATGCTCCCATAGTTTGTCAGTTCCTTTGCGGTGAATGCGCTCAAAGTTGGTATTAAATATAACTCTGAGCCGCCCCAAAATCCAGTCAACCCGGCTCCAAAATTTTGAGCATATAGTTTTTCAGATCTTTTTATTAATTTCATGGCAGGAATCCCGCGCCTTTCCTGATGATGGTGTCCTGGCGCCATTCTTCTCTGGTTTGCGGGTGGTCGAGATTGCAGTGCAGCCCCCGCGATTCTTTGCGCTGGATTGCGCTCTTGATGATAAGCTCAGCCACGGCCGCGATATTTCTAAGCTCAATGGTGTCGCCGGTGACGAGGAAATTCCAGTAGTATTGCTTGACCTCTTCCTGGATGATATCGATCCTTTGGCGGGCTCGCTCCAGGCGGTTGTCCGCTCTGACGATTCCGACCAGGTTCCACATCGTGCGCCGGATTTCATCCCAGTTGTGGCTCACGATCACGGATTCGGGAGAACTGACGGCTGTGCCCGGGTCCCATTTCGGGACGGCTATTTTTTTCTCGAGCGAAAGCAGAGATTCTCCGACGGCTTTGCTCGCGCGGTCCGCGAAGACCAGGGCTTCGAGCAGGGAGTTGGAGGCGAGCCGGTTGGCGCCGTGCAGGCCGGTGCATGCGGCCTCGCCGATGGCGTAAAGTCCCTGGATATTGGTTGCGCCATTTAAGTCGGTTTTTATTCCTCCGCAGATATAATGCGCGGCCGGCACCACCGGGATCGGCTCTTTGGTCATATCGAATCCGAACTGTTTCACGGTTTTGTAGATATTGGGGAATCTCTGTTTGACGAGTTCAGCGGGCTTATGGGTTAGGTCGAGCAGAACATAATCGTTTCCTGATATTTTCATCTCCTGGTCAATGGCCCGGGCCACGATGTCTCTGGGCGCAAGCTCTGCCATCGGATGGTATCTGGGCATAAAGCGCTCTCCGCTTATGGTGCGGAGGATCGCGCCTTCTCCCCGGACCGCCTCGGAGATCAAAAAGGATTTGGCCTCGGGATGATAAAGGCAGGTGGGATGGAACTGGAAGAATTCCATATTTGCTATTTCCGCTCCGGCTCTAAAGGCCATGGCGATTCCGTCCCCGGTTGCGACATCCGGGTTGGTGGTGTAAAGATAAACCTTGCCTGCGCCTCCGGTTGCCAGGACCACGGCCCAGGCGGACACGGTTTTGACATTGCCGGTTTTGAGATCGAGAATATGCGCGCCGAGCACGCGGTTGTTTCCGCTCATCCCCATTTTTTCCGCGGTGATGAGGTCAATGGCCTGATGCCATTCCCAGAACCTGATCGATGACTTTTTCTGGCAGGTTTTGATCAGGACATTCTCAAGCTCTTTTCCGGTTGCGTCCTCGCTGTGCAAAATCCTGCGCTTGGAGTGGCCGCCTTCCTTGGCCAGGTCAAAACTTTTCCCCTCCTCCCGCATCGTGAATTGCACGCCCATCTTGACCAGCTCCTGGATGCGCTCCGGGCCGCTCTTCACCACCATCTCAACCACTTCCGGATGGCAAAGTCCCGCGCCGGCATCGAGCGTGTCCTTGATGTGCGCGTCAAAACTGTCCGCAGCCGAGATCACGCTTGCCACTCCGCCCTGCGCATAAAAGCTGGAACCCTCCCACAGCTCGCGCTTGGCAGCCACCAGCACATTGCCGAACTTTTGGCATTTGAGCGCGAAAGAAAGTCCGGCCACGCCCGAGCCGATTACCAGGATGTCGGTTTCTATTATTTCCGAGGGCAAGTTCAGCTCCGGTCAGGATTTGGTGGCCCGGGGAATTCCATAATCGGGATTCATTTGAGGACAGAACTTATCCGGCTGAATATTTCTGAGATTCTCCCAGAGCTGGGGATAACGAATCGGCAAATGATTGTACCTGAGCATTTCCAGCCGCGCGGCTTCGGTTGAAACCCCCTCAAAGCAAACCCTGTAAACGGCAATGATATATCCGGTCCGGTCTGCGCCCATCTGGCAATGGATGAGATATGGTCCTTCTATTCCCTCATTCGGATTTTTGAGCCAGACCTGCTTGGCAGTGAAATTATAATCAGCGGGATAGTCAGCTTTGCCGGACAATATTTTCATAATCAGCGCCATCTCCTGTGTGGCAGGCGGCTCCCGCGCGGAAAGCCTGATCCCCACCACATTCACCCTGAGTTTCTTCGCGAGTTTGAACACTTGGGAGTCTTCTTCCCCGCGCAGGCAGATGATGGTCTTGATCCCGTATTTGCTCACCAGTTCTTCCAAATCGCCGGTATGGATCTGTGCGCTGCGGTAAATTTTGCCCGGAACCACCTCTCCGAAATTCAGAAAGGGGCTGCGATGCAAAAGCCGGAGGCCCAAATAATATCCCCCTACCGCCAGGCAAACGAGGACGGAACTGATTACAACGACCGTTCTTTGTTTTAACTTCATCCGCTAGATTATAACATCGGGTTGGGGTAATTCCATTTTTTCAATCTTGCGCTTGCCCCGCGGCGGAGAAAGAAGTCATCTGGTGATGCTTTTGGGGAGGTCCCGGATTTTGCCCTATTTTTTGGTCGTGGTTGCCGGGGATTTTAGTTTTTCCAGGTAGTCAAACCTTGGGGGCGCAAAGCAGTCATACACCAGCGTGTTTGCGACCGCCCGCGCGCTGTGATTGGCGTTGGCCGGGATTATGACCCCTTCGCCTTTGCTTAGCTTGAACTTCTCTCCCTCCAGCTCAAAATCGAGCTCGCCCTCAAAAACAAAAGTAGCCTGTTCCTCAAAATGGCGGTGCGAGGTCACGACCGAGTCCTTTTTGAGCGAAACCAGGTTTACCATCAGCTCGTCCAGGCCTACGGGCATTCCATCAATGCCGCTTGACATCTTAAGCGGCTTTTCACCATCGATCCGGAATTTGTACTTCATTCTATTTCCCCTTCTCCGCGCCCTCGGATAAAAGGTCGATCAACTTGGTATCAAGCGACGCGGGCCGGGCGCGATTTTTGACCCACCTCCGAAGCTCCTCCACCTGCTCCTCCATCGTCTCGCTCAGGGGAACCGTATCGCTCAAGCTTTTGCGGATGTCTTCGGTGCTGACTTCCCGGCCCTCGGTGAACGCCTCATACATAGCCGAGATGATGCTCTGCTCTATTTCCGAGCCGCTGAACCCTTCGCTCTCGCCGGCCAGGAGCTTGAGGTCAAAATCCGCGGGGTTTCGTCCCCGCTTCCTCAAATGAATCTCAAAAATTTCCTCCCGCTCGTGAATCTTGGGGAGGTCAACGAAAAAGATGTCGTCAAATCTTCCTTTGCGGACCAGCTCGGGCGGAAGCTCGTTGATCGAGTTGGCGGTGGCAATGACATAAACCGGCTTTTTGCGCTCCTGGAGCCAGGTGAGGAAGCTGGCGAATGAGCGCGAGACCGCGCCGCTCGCCTCCTTGCCCGAAACCAGGCTGGCCGAAAAGCCTTTTTCTATCTCATCGATCCAGAGCACGCAGGGAGATACGGACTCCGCGAGCTGGATGGCTCTCCTGATGTTGACCTCGGGCGGCGCCAGATAAGAGCCGAGCACCAGGCTGGCGTCAAATCGAAGCAGCGGCAGCCTCCACAAGTTTGAGACCGCCTTGGAGCAAAGGCTCTTGCCGCAGCCCTGGATGCCCAGCATCAAAAGTCCGCGCGGCTCAGGCAGGCCGTATTTTCTCGCATCCTCGCTGAACGCTTTGGACCGGCTCTTGAGCCAGTCTTTGAGCAAGTCCAGCCCTCCCACTTCCTCAAACTTCTCGCTCACCTGGTAAAATTCAAGCAGATTCTGCTGCCGGATGATCTGTTTTTTCTGAGAGATGATCGAGTCAAGGTGCTCTTCGGTGAATTCGGGATGCTCGATCAGCCCTCGCAGGAACACCCGGCGGGCCTCTTTTTCGGTGAGGCCAAGCCCGGCCCGGACCATCTTCTCTTTAAGCTCCGGGCTTAACTTGGTCGCCCGGTTAAAACTTTTTTCCAGGCTGGGGATCACCGCTTCAAGAATCTGGCTGAGCTCCTGGTAATCGGGAAGCGAGAGCTCTAGCATCACCAGATCTTTTTCCAGTTCGGTGGGAATCTTGTAAACCGGCGCGACAAAGAAAATAAACTGGCGCCGCTTGGACAAGAGAGGATACAGCTCGCGCAAAGAACGGATGGTGTAGGGGTCGTCAAGAAAAGTATGAAAGTCAAAAAGGATGAACCACTGCGGGTCCTGGATTCTGCTGATCTCGGTGAGCGCGTCCGCGGGAGATTTGGCGCTTCCGTCCAGGTTCTGGCCGAAGCCCCTGGCTTGAGACCAGCTTACAACCTTTGATTTGAAGGTCTGCGCCAGCTTCTCGACCAGCCGCTTTGCCCGGTCTTCTTCGTAGCTCAAAAGATAAATCAGGTTGTGTCCGGACTGCACGAACAGCTTTAATTCCTTGTCAAATTCCTCCATCATTATGATACTAACCCTATGTTGCCTTAATTCCAAACCAGCCTCAGCCGCGCGGAATTTATAGCCCTTGCCCAAGCTCAAATCGGCTGTTATCTCTCAACGCTGATTACAAAGACATAACCCTTGACAGCGTTTTATCCGGCTAATAGAATCAATTGCGCTTCTCGGAAAGGATGAGAATGGAGCTTTTGGATTTTGAAAACCGGGCTTTGATCACCGACTTCTACCAGCTCACTATGTCCGCAAGCTACTTCGAGCAAAAGCACAACCCCATCGCAACCTTTGAGATGTTCATCCGCAGCCTCCCTGAAAACCGCGGATACCTCGTCTTCGCTGGACTTGAGCAGGCGCTCGAATACCTGAAAGAAATGAAATTCCTGCCCGAAGAGGTTGAGTACCTGAAATCCTTGCCCGCGTTCAAGCGCATCTCCAAGGAATTTTTTGACTTTCTGCTTGATTTCAAATTCACGGGCGAGGTCTGGGCTATGGAGGAAGGCGAGCCTTTTTTTGCGGGCGAGCCTATTCTCCAGGTGCGCGCGCCTTTGATCCAGGCGCAGATGGTTGAGACTTATCTTCTTTCGGTGATCAATTTCCAGACTTTGATCGCGACCAAAGGCTCGCGCGTGGCCGCGGCCGCCAAAGGCAGGCAGGTGGTTGACTTCGGAGCGAGGAGAGCTCACGGCCCCGAGGCCTCGGTTCTCGCCGCGCGCGCGGCCATCATCGGCGGCTGCGCAACGACCTCCAATGTCTATGCCGCGAAAAAGCTGGGCCTTTCTCCCTCGGGCACTATGGCCCATTCCTTTATTATGTCCTACGAGAATGACAGGCAGGCGTTTGAAAAATATTTCAATAACTATCCCGAAAACGCGGTGCTGCTTCTTGACACCTACGACACCATCCACGCCGCGCACATCGTCTCCGAGATGAAAGGAGATATCCGCGGCATCCGGCTCGACTCCGGCGACCTGCTCCAGCTGTCCAAGTCGGTGCGGCGGATTCTGGACAAGGCCGGCAAAAAATCCACTCAAATTTTCGCGAGCGGAGACCTGAACGAATACATCATCGCCGAGCTTGTCCACAAGAAAGCGCCCATTGACGCGTTCGGCGTGGGCACCGAGCTTGTGACCAGCAAGGACGCGCCCGCGCTAGGCGGCATTTACAAGATCGTGGAGGTTGAGACTGAAAAAGGAGTCAAATACACGCTCAAGCTGAGCAGCGCCAAGGCCACCTACCCTGGCCGCAAGCAGGTCTGGCGGAGAGATGGAGACAAAGGCTTATACCGCGAGGATGTGATCAGCCGCGCGGAGGAGAAGCTTGCGGGCAGGCCTCTGCTCCGGAAAGTTGTGGAAAAGCGCAAGGTCTTGGTCGAGTTCCCGGACATACTTGAAATCCAGAAAAAAACCTTGAGCGAACTCAAGAAATTTCCGGCCCGGGTGAAAAGCCTTTCCAGCCCCGGTCATTATCCCGTCAAGTACTCGGAAAAGCTGAGGCAGCTCCGGCAGAAAATGACGCGGGAGATAAAGCGTGCCCAGGGATTATTCTAAATACATCAACCGGCCCGGATACCAGCTTCCCGCCGGATATGATCTTGCAAAATATCCGCGTATGTCCGCGACCGCGGATATGGTCATCCTCTCGTTTTTTGACCAAAAGCTGAATGTGCTGTTGGTCCGCCGCAAAAATAATCCGTTCCAGGGATACTGGGCGATTCCGGGCGGGTTTGTTGAACAAGAGGAAGACTTAGCGGAAGCTGCCAGCCGCGAGCTTTTAGAGGAAACCGGAATAAAAAAAATAAAACTTCAAGAGTTCGGCGCGTTCGGCCATCCGCATCGCGACCCCAGAACCCGGACCGTCACCATCGCTTATCTGGCTTTGATCCGAAAAGAAATGGTCAGACCCAAACCCGGAAGCGATGCCGCGGATGTCGCGTGGTTTCCGGCGCTAAAGCCTCCTGAACTCGCATTTGACCACGAACTGGTCCTTCAAAAAGTTCTTATGCGGCTTCGAGAGTTGTCAATTCTCACCCCCTCGCTTTTCCAGCTTCTTCCCCGAAAATTTTCCCTGAGCGAACTGGCGGGTCTTTGCCGGGAGGTTTTCAGGGAAAAAATTGTCCCGAAAACCCTGGGAAAAAATCTGAAGTTGAAAAAGCTGATCAAGCCCGCAGGCAAGGGCTTCTATGTTTTAGTCAGGAAAAATTTCTCTCCTGCCAGCCTCGGATTTGTCATTGCCAACCCCCAATAAATCTGCTAGATTAAAATTTATCAGTCCTTCAGGGGGTGACCATGAATTCCTACGAGTCGCTCGCCGCGCTTCTTGACCAGTTCCCGACCGGCGCGCCCAAAACCGAGCAGCTGATGAAAATTCTTGAGACCCTGTTCACCGAGGAAGAGGCCGGGATTGCAAGCCAGCTTCCTATCCAGCCGCTCCGCCAGAAACTCAGCGCGCTTTCGGAAAAAATCGGCATAGCTCCGGAAAAGCTCAAGCCGATTCTGGAAACTTTGGGGGACAAGGGCCTGGTTTTTTCAAGGCCCAAGGAGGGCGAGGACGCGTATGCGCTGCTTCCGCTGGTGCCCGGAATTTTCGAGTTCCAGTTTATGAAAGCGGGATACGACCCCAAATCCCGGGCCCTGGCCAGACTTTTCAACGACTATTACTACAAAGGCTGGGGAAGAGCAAGTTTTGATTTCAAGAATTCGTTCACCAGAACCATCCCCATCGCCCAGGCGGTCTCGCCGGGTCAGACCATTGAGCGATACCAGAATGTGAAAGCTTTGATTGAGGACTCAAAATATCTCGCGCTCACCAACTGTTTTTGCCGGCACGAGCACGAGCTTCTGGGAGATTCGTGCAAAAAGCCCAAAGAGGTGTGTATGCTTTTCGGGCCGTTCGTGGAATTCGCGGTGGCCAGGGGCTTTGCCCGCAGCGCAAGCAAGGAAGAGATGCTGGAAAAGCTCGAGCTTTCGGAAAAAGCCGGCCTGGTCCACATCACGGACAATATCCGGGAGAAAATAAATTTCATCTGCAACTGCTGCGGATGCTGCTGCGGGTTCTTGAGCGCGGTCAACAAGCTCAACATCCCCTCGGTGGTCGCCAACAGCGGGTTTGTCATCCAGATCGATGAGACAAAGTGCGACGACTGCCTTTTGTGCGCAAAGCGCTGCCAGGTGAAAGCGCTCTGGATCGAGCCCAAGACTGACAACCCGAAAAAGAAGACGCTCAAGAAAAATCTCAACCGCTGCATCGGCTGCGGACTTTGCGTATCGGCCTGCAAACAAAACGCGCTGACAATGATCCCTAGGCCCAAGGACCAGATAATTCTTCCCAAAGAAAGCTTCCTCGAACTCGGTATGGAACTGATCAAAGAAAGAAGCCAGAGAGGGGGATAGAATTATGCAGGGGAAAACTTATGACGCGTTGGTGGTCGGCACCGGCCCCGGCGGCGCATCCGTAGCGCTCAGGCTGGCCAAGGCCGGGAAAAAAGTGGCCATCCTGGAGCGCGGCTCAAGAGTGACCAGACCCGGAACCATCATAGGCGCTTTGGCTGGGTCTGATATACCGAGTATGATCCCAACCCTGACCAGCCCCTCTTTTCTGCGCGGGATTGCTTTAGGAGGCACCACTCTTCTCTATTGCGGAACAGCCGCGTCTCCTCCCAAATGGATGAAAACCAAATTCGGCATCGACCTCGAAGGATACGCGGATGAAACCATAGAAGAGCTCGGGCTTAAGCCCCTGCCCGAGGAAAAACTGGGCCTCGCGGCTCGGCGGATTATGAACGCGGCCAACGACCTCGGCTATCACTGGGAGCCGCTGCGCAAGTTCATCCGGCCTAAAGCCGCCAAGAAAGGATTCTGCACCGGCAGCAGTTGTATGATGGGCTGCGCGTGCGGAGCCAAATGGAATGCCTCCGAGTATGTGGATGAGGCGGTCAAGCTGGGCGCGGACTTGTATATGAAAGCCAGAGTTGACCGGGTGCTCATCCACGATGATATAGCTGTGGGCGTGGTCGCGAAAACCAGGGATGGAGACAAAGACTTGTGGGGAAGGTCGGTGATCATCTCCGCGGGAGGAGTGGGCACGCCCGGAATCCTGCTCAGAAGCGGAATAACCGCCGCGGGCAAAAAGTTTTTTACCGACCCGGTGGTGATCGTTTATGCCCTCAGCAAGCTGGGACCGGGAAGCAAATATGATCCTCCGATGTCGGTCGGGAGCTACGAGTTTTACGAAGAACATATCGTGTTCGCAAACCTGACCGACCCCAGCATCCAGCTCCCGTTTATGATGGCCCTGGCCAGGCCGACCAGGTTCTGGCAGGCGTTTCAGACCGGAAACGCGCTGGGAATTATGGTCAAAATCGGCGACGAAATGAACGGAGAGGTATTAAAGAATGAGCGGTTCCGCAAAAAAATGGGCAAAGTCGAAAAAGAGCGGCTTCGGAGAGGCGTTGAAATATCCACAAAAATACTGCTCAAGGCCGGCGCAGAGCCGGAAACTATTTCGGTGACCCCCATCCGGCTCAGCCATCCCGGAGGCACCGCCAGGATCGGAGAAGTGGTTAACCAAAACCTGGAAGCCGAGATCAAAAACCTGTTCTGCTGCGACGCGAGCGTGATACCGGACACCATCGGTCTGCCGCCGGTTTTAAGCATAATCTCCTTCGGCAAAAGGCTGGGCGATTATCTGCTGCAAAACAAGCGGATATAAAATTTTATTTTAGGGACTTGGAGTTTTAGGTTATGAAGGTGGGAGTAATTTCTGACACGCATCTTGCGCCTTCCGGCTTTCGAAAGATGACCGCAAAAATCATCCAGAAGATAAGCGAGGATTTGGAAAGCCTGAAGGCCCTTATCGAGCCGCATTTCAAGGGCGCAGACGCAATCCTTCACGCCGGCGACCTGGTTGACCTGTTTGTCCTGGATATGCTCAGGGGGTTCGGAACCGTTTACGCGGTGGCCGGCAATATGGACCCGGCTGATGTCCGCGCCCCGCTCCCGCAAAAAAGAATCGTTGAGCTGGGAAAATTCAGGATCGGGATGATTCACGGCTTTGGCTCTCCCCACGGGCTCTCCCAGAGAATCCGGCATGAGTTCGCGGGCGAAAAGCTGGACTGCATAGTATTCGGCCACTCGCACCAGCCCTATGACCGGATTGAGGACGGGGTTTTGATGTTCAATCCGGGCAGTCCCACTGACCGCCGCTTTGCCCCCAGGCGCACCATCGGTATTTTGCATCTTGAGGACAGGATTTGGGGCGAGCATATCGAGATGAAATGATGCAGGAACAAATCCGCAAGGCTGCCCAACTTATCCTCGGCTCGAAAAATCTTGTTGCGTTTGCCGGCGCGGGCTTAAGCCAGGAAAGCGGCATCCCCACTTTCCGCGGGGACGAAGGCATCTGGGAAAATTATCTTCCCATAATCTACGGCAATCCCGCGGGGCTGTTCCTGGCTTTCGCGTTAAGCCCGGGAAAGCTCCAGGGGTTTATCGCCTCCGCGGTCGGAGCTTTTGTCAAAGCCGAGCCAAACCCGGGACATCTAGCCTTAGCCGAGCTGAGCAGAGCCCAAATCCTGAAAGCTGTCATCACCCAGAACATAGACGACTTGGAGCGAAGGGCCGGCGCGAAGAAAGTTATCCAGCTCCACGGCAACATCTATGTGCTGCGTTGCATAAAGTGCAGGGAGATTTTCGGGGTGAGCAGAGAAAATCTGCTTCAAATCCTGGACCAGCTCAAGCCGGGAATGGGGAGAAGAGAGCTTTTACGGCTGGGCAGGCGTTTTTCCCGCTGCCCCAACTGCCGCGGATATCGAAGACCGGATATAGTCTTTTTCGGAGAGTCGCTCAACCAGGAGGATTTTTTTCACGCGGTTGAGCTGGCCCGGTCAGCGGATGTCTTCATCATCGCGGGCGCTTCCGGGGTGGTGTATCCGGCCGCGCTGCTACCCAATTACGCGGCCCGGGCTGGCGCTAGGATCATTGAGGTAAACCCGGAGCCGAACTCGCTCTCCAACCTTGCGGAGATAAAGATCAGGGACAAGTGCGCGGCTGCGCTTCCCGCTATTGTCCAGGCGATCTTGCAAATGAACCCGCAAATATTTGACAGCTCCAGAGCCGGCTGACAATTCCTTGACCGGGAAAAAAATTTAGGCTAGGTTAAATCTGTGCAAATGAAAGCGGGAACGGTTCTCACGGGACTGCTCTGTGCGACGGCCTTTCTTGCCGCGCTCGTTTTTATGCCGGTAATTGCGCAAAAAATTGACCGCCCATTCCTGGCCGGCGCAGCTTACCTGGCGTTTGCTCCTTTCTGCCACCAGCTTCCCGGCCGCAGCTTTCATATCAGCGGCGTGCAGCTTGCGGTGTGCGCAAGATGCGCGGGGATTTACTTCGGCCTTTTTATCGGCGCGCTGTTTTTCTCGTTTTGGAAAAAACCGGTTTCAAGGCTGATTCTTTGGCCAGCGGCCTTGCTTGCAGCCGACGGCCTGCTCAACTTTTTGGGGATAGCTGCTACACCCTCGTATCTTCGGCTCGTTTTCGGCCTTGGCTTCGGCTTTTTTGGAGGATGGCTTTTGGCACTGGGTGCATCCGACCTGGAAGAGATGGTGCGGGGACGCGGGGAGAGGAAATGGGAAATAAAGAGCACTATTTGAAATCGTTTTTGATCTCAGGACTCATTATGGGCCTGCTGAGTGCCGCTCCTGTGTCCACCTGTTGCTGCTGCCTATGGATGATCCTGGGAGGGGGGCTTGCGGGATGGATGCTTTGCCGCTCGGCCAAAAATCCGGTGCGGCCCGGCGAGGGAGCGCTGATCGGTCTTTTCAGCGGGCTTTTCGGAGGGATGATTTTTTCGCTTGGGCAGGCCTTGCATAGTTTCGCTTACCCTGACCAGTTCCGGGCGCAGTTTGAGGAGCAGTTCCACTCCCGAGGTTACAATATGCCGCCGGAGCTTGAGCAATTTATGAATCAGATGATCAGCTTCCTGGCCCATCCGGGACTTATGCTTGGAACCTTATTATTTTTCTCGCTGATTATTTTTGGTATAATCGCAATGTTGGGGGCCATGATCGCAGTTTCGATTTTCGAGCCGAGGTTCGCCGCGCAAAGAGTTGCGGTTCAAGGGCAATATTTTAAGCCGGTCACCGCGTCAGGGCCTTTCGATGAGATAAAGCCGACAATGCCCGCTCCGGAGGAGTGGAAGCCGGAATCGCAGGAAAAAGTTTCCGGCTTCGGGGCTAGACCCGCGGAGCCCGATTTGTATTTTCCGAAAAAACCGAAGGAGGAGTAGTTATGGGAAAAGGCTATATGGGAAAAATTATGTGGGTGAATCTTTCAACCGGGGAGATCAAGCGCGAGGATGTCCCGGACGAAATATACGAGAAATTTTTGTCCGGATACGGCCTAGCCGCAAAGATTCTTTATGAGCGCATTCCACCCGGGGCCGACCCGCTGGGGCCGGATAATATCCTGGCATTTATGAGCGGGCTTCTAACCGGCACGGGCAGCCTGTTCACCGGAAGGTGGATGGCCTGCGCGAAAAGCCCGCTGACCGGAGGCTGGGGAGACGCCAACTGCGGAGGTGACCTTTCTCCCGCGATCAAGCGCGCGGGCGTTGACGGCATCTTCTGCGCGGGCAAATCGAGCAAGCCGGTTTATCTTGCGGTGAACGGAGACAAGGCTGAGCTCAAGGACGCGTCCGCGATCTGGGGCAAGGACTGCACCGAAACCGAGGATTTGATCAGGAAAGAACTGGGGGACGATAAAGCGAGCTACAAGATCGCTTGCATCGGCCCCGCGGGGGAAAAGTTGAGCCTGATTGCGGGGATAAGCAATGACAAGGGCAGGCTTGCCGCGAGGAGCGGTTTGGGCGCGGTTATGGGATCGAAGAATCTCAAGGCGATCGCGGTTTCGGGAAAGGCAAAGGTCGAGGTTGCGAACCGGGAGATCATTGCGCAGCAGTCGAAAAAATTCAGCAAGGCTTTGAACCGCGCGGATTTCGTCCAGAACTTTCTCAACAATTTCGGTCTGCGCTTCACCGGCATTTTGACCAGGGTGGGCAATCCCTCAAGGCAGCCGGGAGACCTGTTCCGGCTGATCTTGAAGAAATACGGCACCCTGGGGATAACCGCGATGAGCTCGGAGAACGGGGACAGCCCGGTCAAAAACTGGGGCGGCGCGGGATACAAGGATTTCCCGCTCGGACGCGCGAGCAAGATCAGCGATGACAAGGCGAGGAAATATGAGGTCGATAAGTACGGCTGTTACTCGTGCCCGATAAGGTGCGGCGGCATTTTCAAAGTCAAAGACGGGCCGTATCCCATTGAGGAAATGCACAAGCCCGAGTATGAGACTCTCTGCGCATTCGGCGCGCTCTGCCTGGTGGCCGATTTGCATGTGCTTATGAAAATAAACGATATGGTTAACCGCGGGGGCATTGACTCGATTTCCTGCGGAGCGGTCTCCGCGTTTGCCATCGAGTGCTATGAGAACGGCATACTAACCAAGCAGGACACCGGCGGACTGGAGCTCAAGTGGGGCAATGCGGAGGCCTTGCTCAAGCTGGTGGATATGATCATTCACCGCAAAGGCATCGGCGATGTGCTTGCGGACGGCGTCAAACGCGCATCGCAAAAGATCGGCAAAGGCTCGGAGAAGTTTGCAGTCCATGCCGGCGGCCAGGAGCCGGCCATGCACGATCCCAAGTTTGATATGGGACACGGCTGCAGCTACGAGTGCGAGCCGACCCCGGCGAGGCACACCATTGCGGCTTACACCTGGCAGGACTTGATGAGCGTGGACCGCTTCACCGACGGCAAGGTTGAGCCGATCCCGTTGATGGCGAGCAAGCAGGCGCGCAAGGAGCCGCTTGCCCGGATCAAAGGCCAGATCGTAAATTCCAGACTGATGCAGGTTGTGAACGGCGCGGGTATGTGCCTGTTCGGTCTGTGCGTGGGCCCGAAAGCGCCCATCTATGAATGGCTCAATGCCGCGACCGGCTGGGACAAAACCGCGGACGCGTATTTGTTCATCGGCGAGCGGATAGAGACCTTGAGGCAGAGCTTCAATGTCCGGGAAGGGATCAAGCCCGATGATTTCAAACTGTCAGGCAGGGCCAAAGGCGTCCCGCCTCTCACTTACGGGCCGCACAAGGGCGCCACGCTCGACCTGGACACGATGAAAAAGAATTTCTTTGAGGCTTATGACTGGGATGTGAAGACCGGCAAGCCGAGCAAGGAGCGGCTGGAGAAGCTGGGACTTAATGAGGTGGTCAAGGACATCTACGGTTAATCCAAATGGCGAAAGTAAGAGTCAAATTGGCGGGTATGATCGGCCGGAAGATGGTCAACCAGGTTTATGAGGAAGAGGTTGAGGACGACACCAAGCTTGATGACCTTTTCAAGCGCCTGGATAAAAAAAGCGGCTGGGGACAAAGTTATTTCAAGAAGATACTAAAGCTGCCCATGCCGCCGGTGCTTCTCATCAACGGCGAGCAGGCGGACCTGCAAGAGCTGAAGGACATACCGGTCAAGGACGGGGATGAGATATCGCTGCTTATGCCTATGGCAGGAGGGTAATTATGCAGGAGAGCGGATTGATCAAGTCTTGGGACGGGACCCAGATTTACTGGCAGGGATGGAGGCCGAAGGGGGAGATACGCGGCCTCATCCTCATAAGCCACGGCCTGGGCGAGCACATTGACCGATACGCGGACCTCGCGGGTTTCCTGAACCAGAAAGGCTTTGCGGTCTTCGGCTGCGACCACCGCGGCCACGGAAAAAGCGGCGGCAAACGCGGGCATATTATGAGCTTTGATGAATACATCCGGGACGTTAAACTGTTCCGCGACTCGGTGGTGGACAGATTTCCGGGCAAAAAAAAGTTCCTGCTCGGGCATAGTATGGGAGGGCTTATCGCGGTTCATTACCAGCTTGAGCGCCCGAATGACTTTGACCGCGTGGTTTTATCCAGCCCCGCGCTCAAGAATATCATAGAGGTCAACCCGTTTGTGGCGGCCATCGGCCGGGTAATGTCAAGAATTCTTCCCGGGACCTCGCTCAGCAACAAGCTCGATCCCAATATGATCAGCCACGATCCGGAAGTCGTTAAAAAATATATTAACGACCCGCTGGTGCACGACCGGGTCAGCACCCGCTGGTTTGTGTGCTTTGTGGCCGCGATGGCCGAGGCTCATCGCCGCGCGGGCGAGATCAAGGTTCCGATCCTGGTTATGCAATCGAGCGAGGACAAGCTGGTTCACCCCGCGGGCGCGCGCGAGTTTTTCAGTGAACTCGGGAGCAAAGACAAAACCCTCCAGTACTGGGAAGGCTTCTATCATGAGATGTTCAATGAGGTTGGCAAGGAAAAGGCGTATCAATTCCTGCTTGACTGGCTTAACCAGCATCTCGCCTAGCCGGGTCATATTTGCGTTTTTAGTATCCGCTTTAATTTTTGCCTGCCCGGGAGCGGAAAAGCCGCAAAAGCCTGAAGCCGGCCCGGCCAGGGTGATAATTAATACTTCTAAAAGCGAGTCTCGGGAGTTCGAGGTTGAGCTGGCGAGGACCGGGGAGCAGACACGCCGGGGGCTTATGCATCGCAAGAGCCTTGAGCGGAACAAGGGAATGCTTTTCATAATGCCTTATTCGGATGTGCAGAAATTCTGGATGAAGAATACCCTGATTCCGCTGGATCTGATTTTCATCGGAGAAGATATGGAGATAAAGGGCATAATCAAAAACGCGGCGCCCGAGAGCCTTTCCACCCTAAAGATCGACAGGCCCAGCCGGTATGTCCTGGAAATCAACGGCGGGCTTTGCGACAAGCTGGGGATCGCGGCCGGAGATAAAGTAAAATTAATTGGCGCGGGGGTTGAGTGATGAAGAAAGAGCTTGACCTTTCCGGCCTTTGGGAATTGAAGCCGGTCGCCCATTTTGACGGCGATTACCAAAAGGGAGAGTGGGCGAGCCAGGAAATACCGGGCCACTGGCAGGAGCTTGAGCAGTTTAGAAATTATTCAGGCCGGATGGTTTACCGCAAGCGATTCTCTTTTAAGCCCGAGAAAGGAAAAAGGTATTGGCTCAAGTTCGGCGGCGTCTTCTACTGGTTTGCGGCTTATCTGAACGGCTTCCGGCTTGGGGCCAGCCAGGGATATTTTATGCCCGGCCTGTTTGAGGTCACGGAAAGTTTGAAAAACGACAACGAGCTTTTGCTTGAGGTCTTGTGCGACTACGAACAAAACAAAATTGGCAAGAAACAAATCCTGGGCGTGTTCCACCATTGGGACTGCCTTTACCGGGATTTTTGTCCGGGTGGAATCTGGCAGCCGGCGGCAATTTTATCAACCGGCCCGGCCGCAATAATCACCCCGATGTTCCAGACGCTTTACCTTCATCCTAAATACGCAAGAATCCAAGGCCGGGTGAGTTTTGACTCGCGGGAAAACGAGGAACTGGATTTTAAAATAAGCCTGTCCGCGGAGAACCATAACGGACCGGGGGCGGAAAATAGCTGGGCCGTTTATAAAAGCTCGGGAGTGAAAACCTATCAATACCAATTTGACTTGAAGGAATACCGGCTCTGGTCAACCTGGGATGCGGGCGAGCCGCATTTTTACCGGCTGCGGCTTGAGGTCAAGCGCAAGGGAGAGGCGGTTGAGAGCGACACCTCTGAAAGCCTGTTCGGGGTAAGAACTTTTGAGCTCAGAGATTATGTCGCTTATCTGAACGGCAAGAGGCTTATGTTAAGGGGCAGTAATTACGCGCCGGGCGACTATTTGATCGCAAAGATGACTGAAGAGCGCTTCCAGAAAGATTTCGAGCTTGCCAAAAACGCAAATATGAACATCCTGCGCGTGCACGCGCACATTGAAAAGCCGGAATTTTACGAGCGCGCGGACCGGATGGGAATATTGCTCTGGCAGGATTTTCCGCTCCAGTGGAACTACGACAAAAAGGTTATGCCCGAGGCGATCTTCCAGGTTCAAGAGATGATCAAGCTGCTTTTCAACCATCCGTCGGCCGCGCTCTGGTGCATGCACAATGAGCCGGTAAAAATGTTTGACACTGGCAAAAAGCCGTCGCTTTTCGGCTGGGCCAGGCTTTTCTTCTCCTGTTTTGTTTACAGCTGGAACCGGGAAGTGATGGATAAGGCGCTTCTGGAAAAGGCCAAATTCATGGACCCGTTCCGGCCCTCGTTGCAGTGCTCAGGCGAAAAAGGAATTTTTGCCAAAGACTCCGGCGACTCGCATCTTTTTTTCGGGTGGCATTATGGAAAGCTCGGATGTTTGAGCCGGCTCCTGCGGAAAAAGCCTGAGCGGCTCAAACTGGTGAGCGAATTCGGAGCCCGGTCGTTCCCCAATTTCGAAAACTCGATCAAGTTTATGCCCGCTGATTTGAACAAGCTGGATTGGGAAGAGCTGGACAAAAGCTATCTTGCGCAACCTTACTACCTGAAAAAATTTATTGCGCTCAAAAACCACGAGGACCTGAAAAGCTACATCCAGGCCACCCAGGACTGGCAAAGCATTGTCAACCGTTATTACATTGATCGCATCCGCTCGCTCAAATACCGGCCGGCAGGGGGCGCGCTTCAGTTCGACTTTAACGACTGCAACCCCGCGATCACCTGGTCCGTGATCGATTACTGGCGGCAGCCCAAAAGCTCTTATTTTGAGCTTAAAAAATCCTTCAGCCCGGTTTATGCTTTCGCGCTCATTGACCGGCTTGAATACAAGTTCGACCGCAAAATCGCCATTCCCATTTTCGCGGTCAACGATCTTTACCAGGACATAGACGCTAATCTTTCCGTCCGCCTGGTCTCGCCGATCTCAGAGGAGCTTTATAAGGAAGCGTTTGAGTTCAAGCTGGAAGCCGACTGCCCGGCCAAAGCTCTGGCCAATCCCATCGTCGTCCTTCGCTGGCCGGGGGAATACCGCCTGGAGCTAAACTTAAGCTGGCTGGACAAAGAACTGCAGAACAATTACACCTTTAAGGTTTCCGGCTGAAAATCCCGCGTGTGATTTTTTAACTACGCGGCTCCGATCGGCTCCCCTCCTTTTTCCAGGAGATGCTCCTGCGCGTGCAATAAATACTGGATAAAAAGCGGCTCCGGCAGCGCGCCCTCAAAACTGACCGTATCGTTGATCACGATTTTGGGCGTGGCCATCACCGCGTATTTTTGCACCAGGTGGGGAAATTCCGCGGCTTCGATCACATTGACCCTGATGCGCGGGTTCTCGAAAGCGAATCTTCCCGCCGCGTAAACCGCGACCGGGCAGTGGGGGCAGGTTGGGAGCACAAAAACCTTTATCTCCAGGTCATTGATTATTTTCTTCAGCTCTTCTTTTATCCTGGGCGTGAGTGCAGAGTCGCGGCGGCTGGCGACCACAATCATATTGATCAAGACCCCGAACTCATAGCCTGTGGGCAGGCCGTAGTAGCGGAACCCGAAATCATCGTCACCGGCTAAAAGAACCAGGGCCGGTATCCGCTCAATTCCGTATTTCTTGACTTCCTCCTTGTCACTGACCAGGTCATATACCTGGAGCGAGATCAGTTTATTCATACCCGCAAGCTGGCTGAGCATCTCATGCGCGTCCTTGCAGTAGCCGCATTCCATTTCCTGGGTGAAAAAAATCAGCTTGACCGGATGTTGCAGCTTTTTGAATTCCTCCTCTACCGCCTTCCTGGTCCGGTCATCAATCGCGGGCATTTCTCACCTCCTCTATATCTTTTTGTTGGTGATCAGCCAGCGATACGCGGTGAGCGCGGCTTTTGCGCCCTCGCCCGCGGCGACAATGATCTGCTTTTCAGTTACCGTGGTGACATCCCCGGCCGCGAAAACTCCGGGCACGCTGGTTTGGCAAGAGCAGTCCACCACGATCTCTCCCCGCTGGTTCATCTCGACCAATCCTCTGGCAAATTCCGAGTTAGGCACAAGTCCGATCTCCACGAACACCCCCCTGACCCTCAGCTCCTTTTGCCCCTCCGGAGTGTCAACCAGGACGGACTGGACCCGGTCGTCTCCCCGGACTTCGACCACTTTGCTCTTAAGCATAGGCACGAGTTTAGGGTCTTTCAAGACCTGCTGCCGGTAAATTTCATCGCCCTGCCAGTCGTCCATTATGTTGATCATATATACCTGAGGACAGAGCTTGAGCAGATCGATTGCGGCCTCAAACGCGCTGTTGCCCCCGCCGACTACCGCCACCGGCAGGTCCTTGAAAAAAGGAGCGTCGCAGGTGGAGCAGTAGCTTATGCCCCGGGCCGCAAACTCTTTCTCTCCCCTGACCCCCATCGCGCGCGAGCGCTTGCCGCTCGCAATCAGGATTGATCTGGCTTCGATTTGTCTGGCCGCGGCGGTTGTGACCAGGAAGTTGCCGCCATTTTTTCCCAGCTTTTGCGCGTTCTCGCCCAAAAACTGGTCGAACTGGAACTGGTTTAGCTGTTCCTCAAATTTCCGGACCAGTTCCGGCGCGGAGATCAGCTCAAATCCCAGGTAGTTCTCAATATCCGAGGTGAGAAGAATCTGTCCGCCCACATCCTTGCTGATGATGCAGATTTTGAGGAGTTTGCGCGCGGCGTAGACCGCGGCGCTCAAGCCCGCGGGACCCGCGCCCAGAATAGCCAGATCGTAGATCATTGCTGTCTCCTTTCATTCCTGGGCCATCTCCCTGGCGATGAAATCAGCCAGCATCGCCTGGTTCTCCGGGCTCATATCCGTGAAATGAACGCCCATTCCCGGAATGTTGCCCTTCTGGCGCTCCGCCGGCAAAACCCTCCGCACCACCTTGCCCTTGACCTTGATCCGTTCTGCAACCTCTGGCAGCGGAATCTCCATTTTCAATTCCGTGCCGATCGCATAGGGCTCTTCCGTCTCCAGAAAAACGCCGCCCACGGACAAATCCCGGGAATAGAAATAGTGGAACCGCTCGTCCTGAACCAGCGTGACCTTGGTGATCAGCTTGATCCGGAAATACCGCCGCCTCTCCTGGATTTCCATGCTCGCCTCTCCAATTTCAGGAAAAAGATTTGTTCCCCCTTTGAATAAGCTAAAGCCTTATTTCGATATTTGCAACTGATTCCGGGTGGTTGGCTCCTGCCAGTTATGGCTGCTGGCCCAAAGAACTGAACCGGGGCGGGCTCAAGCAGGGCCGCGGCCCAGGGTTGCAAAAGCAAGAGCTTGGCCGATTGCGGAACGGGAAGGAATTTGATAGCTTCATTATGAAAATGGAAAAACCAGCGCCGGGCAAAAAAATCGGGGATTGGAGCGAGCTTCTCGATTACCGGCCGGTGCGCTTGAACGATCTTGACCAGATTATGGAGATCGAACTCAGGAGCTTCAAGACCCCCTGGAGCCGCAAAATGTTTTTGAGGGAGCTTGAGCTCAATTTCTCTTACAACCGCGCCGCCGAGCTTAGAGACGATAAAAAAATTGCCGGCTATGTTTTCTGCTGGCTCACCAAGCCCGAAGCATCTATAATGAGCATTGCGGTGAGAGAGGACCTCAGAAACCAGGGACTGGGCAGCTGCCTTATGGCGAGAACTCTGTCTGACTTGAAAGCCGCGGGAGCCGCGGAGGCGTGGCTTGAGGTCAGGCCGAGCAATTCCGCGGCCTTGGCGCTTTACCGGCGGTTCGGTTTCAGGGAGGTCGGGGTTCGGCCGAGATATTACCGGGACAGCGGGGAAGATGCGGTTGTGATGAAGAAGGAGCTGTAAGAATGGCGCGGGTTTTGAAATGTAAAATAAATTACAATAGGCCCATCGCCCAAAAGACATACCTGCTCGGGCTTAAAACGGATAAAAAACTCAAACTGATTCCCGGCCAGTTCTTTATGGTCCGGGTGAAAGACGGCCTGGATCCTTTTTTGGCCCGGCCGCTTGCCTGGTTTAATTATTTGGAGCGGAAAAATCTGATCGAGTTGGTTTACCAGGTGGTTGGCCGGGGCACATCTGTCTTGAGCGAGCGGAAAGCCGGAGAGAACATCACCATTCTGGGCCCGCTTGGGAAAGGCTTTGATCTCAAGAAAGTGTCGGGCAAAACCATGCTGGTCGGGGGCGGGGTTGGCATACCCGGGCTTTGGAATTTTTGCCGGCGCTTTTCTGAAAAGCGCGGCTGCGATCTCACCCTTGTCTGGGGGGCCAAAACCAAAAACCTGTTTTTCCTGCGCAGCCGGATTCCCAAAGGCATAAGGTTCATTCCTGTGACCGAGGACGGCAGCCTGGGCAGAAAAGGTTTGGCAACGGATATTGTGCTGGAAATTATTGAACAAGACGGGAAACCCGACTCCCTCTTTGGCTGCGGGCCAAAGGCGATGCTGAAAAAGCTGGCTGAAATTTGCCGAGCGCATAGAATTCCAGGAGAGGTTCTTTTTGAGGAAAGGATGGCTTGCGGAGTTGGCGCGTGCCTGGGCTGTGCGGTGCCTGCTTCAGGGGGCGGGTATCTGCGCTGTTGCCAGGAGGGCCCGGCTTTTGGTTTTGAGGAAATTGATTGGGAGAGGGTGAGATGGTGAACCTGGAGACCAGGGTCGGAAATCTGGTTTTGAAAAATCCCCTGATTCTCGCGAGCGGAACTTGCGGGTACGGAGAGATTTACAAAGATTTTTATCCGCCCCGTCGGCTGGGAGCAATCGTCTCCAAAGGAATATCGCTCAAGCCCAGGGAGGGAAATCCTCCGCCCAGGATTTGCGAGATATCTTGCGGGATGCTCAATTCGATCGGGCTGGAAAATGTGGGGGTTGAGAAATTCGTTTCCGAGAAACTGCCCTGGCTCAAGAAAAACGGAGTCTGCGCGGTGGTTAACATTTTCGGGGAGAAGCAAGAGGAATATTTTGAGCTGGCGGCCGGGCTGGACCGGGAGCAGGGAATAGCCGCGCTTGAATTGAACCTCAGCTGCCCGAATGTGGAGAAAGGCGGCCTGGAATTCGGAAGAGACGCAAAGACGGTGGAGTCCATCACCGCGGGGGTCAAGGCAAAAACCAGGCTGCCGGTCTGGGTCAAGCTGAGCGCGAGCCGGTGCGATCCGGTTGAGCTTGCCAGGGCCGCTGAGTCAGCCGGAGCGGATGCGGTGGTTGTCATCAACACCCTGAAAGGAATGGCAATCGATCTGGACCAAAAAAGGCCAAGCCTCGCGGGTCTGACCGGAGGTCTTTCCGGACCCGCGCTCAAGCCGGTTGCGCTTGCGGCTGTTTTCGAGACCGTGAACGCGGTTAAAGTCCCGGTGGTGGCTTGTGGGGGCGTTTTTTCAGGGAAAGATGCGCTTGAGTTTCTGCTTGTCGGCGCAAGCGCGGTCCAGGTCGGCACAGGCTGTCTGGTGAACCCTCTGGCCCCGGTCGAGATTTTGCAGGAAATGAAGAACTATCTCGGCCGGCAGAAGGTCAAATCGGTCGAGCAGTGGACAGGAACTATTGAGCTCAACCGCTAGCCAGAATTCGGCCGGGAAAAACCGCGATCTCTTCATAGCCCTCATTTTATCCGGGCTGAGCCTGGCATACTTCAGTTTTTGGATTTTTCATTTTTATCCCACCCTGATCAACGATGAATATGCCGCGCTTGACTGGTTTTATCGGTCTTGGAGCGCGGGACATATCCTCCCTTCCCCGCATAAAGTCTTCAAGCCCTATTCTCTTGCCCTGGGGTTTTTGACCTTTGGCCGCAGCCCTCTGGCTTTGGAGCTTTTGACCGCCTTGTTCGCAGCCGGCCTGGTCTTTATATTCTTCCTCACCACGCGGCAGAGGCTTGATCCCGGTTTTGCCATGCTCGCAACCATTATGCTCATTTTTGTCCCTGACTTGTTCGATGATACGGTGGTCGGCAACACGACCGTGGTCGGCGCATTCTTTCTGATGCTCGGGGTTTATTTCGGGCTGGAAATTATCGACCGGCCCGAGCGCTGGAAAAGATATTCAATCGCAGGTTTTTGGGGCGGCTTTATCCGGATTGAAAACTGCCTGCTCGCCATTCCCCTGCTCTGGTGGCTTTTTCCGAAAAACCGCAAACAAATTTTGCGCTGGGTTCTGGCGCCGGCGATAATCGGTCTCTCCGCAGTAATCTGGTTTGCAAAAGACTGGGTTTTGAACAAAAACTTTCTCCACGCCATGGAAATCGCCAAATGGGATGTGACCGTCGGGTCCGGGCCTCCTCACCTGGGACTGGCCAACGCGCTTTTTATGTTCTCGCACTTTGTCTCCCTTAACCTGAGCAAGCCTTTCTCGATTTTCGCCCTGGCCGCGTTTTCGGCTTACGGCTGGGAGAAAAGGAAGGCCTTTTTCCGGGAGCCGCTGGCGGTGATAGCTGCGCTGACCGGCCTGTTTTTTCTGGTGTCTTTCAGCAACGGCCTTTACCCCCAGCTTCGCTATTTCATTTTCATCGAGCCCTTCCTTTTGTTTTATGCCTGCCGGGTTTTCAACCGGCTGTATCTATTCTTGAAGCCGCGTAAGCTGGCCTGGGCTGCGCTCGCCCTGACCGCTTTAATCAGCCTGGAATATTTTTTCTGGGCCGGGCACCGGCTGTGGGGGCCGGAGCTGAGGGCGATGAGGAAAGAATCCAGCTACCAAAAAAGCACGATCAGGCTGGCCGAATATTTCCGGCCGCTCTTAAAGGACAAGAAGTATCGCCTCCTGATCTCAGACCACCGGGACGACCAGTTGTCCTGGCTGCTCAGAGAGCTCCCCGGCCAGGATTACCTTTATTTCCAGGAAATGCTCTACTACAAAGATTTTCAGAAAAAGGATTTCCTGGCCTTTGAGCCCGAATGGATTTGCTGGCTGGCTGATGATTACCATTATGAGCCGGTTAAGGAGATGTTTGCCTGGATGGGTTTTCAGGATCGCACCGAGCTCAACGGATACCTGATCCAGCTGGTCACCGTGATTGGCGATTACCGGGTTTTCCGGGTGAGCAAATTGAATCCCGAACCGCCGGGAAAATGACCCTCTGAATTTTTATGGGGGCAGGCGGCCATAAATCCTGCCCCGGCCAAGCGGCAAAACGAAAGCAGCCGAAAGATAAATGACGCCGTGCTCAGCCGGGCATCTTCTGTGGTTGCGCGGATTTTTTGGTCAAGGCTGATTTCCGGGATAGGAATAGATCAGTCTGTAATCCGTGTCGTCATTTTTGAAAAGCGGCTCGCCCTCAATAACGATCCAGGAATGACCCCTCAACTCCCCCTCCTCTTTCCTCACCCCGATCAGGAATTGCGCCCGCTCCGACTGCATATTCAAGTAGCGGTAAAGAACCAGAGAGCGCTTGAGGCAACTTCTCTGGAAGAATGCGGCCTCCCGGCCGAGCCAGAAGCTGGAGAAGTTGACCAGTTTCTCTCGGGGCCATTTTTTGCCCGAGCTCTTTTTGGGGGACAGCATTCTCATCAAGCCGGGAAGAGAGACGAGCCGGAGGAGAATAGAGACGAGCGCGATCCAAATTCCAATCCTTATAAAAAGCCACATTCCGGAAGGGCTCTCAACCAGTCCCATAAAATCTTTTATTCGCCGGATCATTCCTGATAAAGCCCCGGAAATAGCGGAGGCGGGAATCTTGGGCTGTACTTGATGGTCTGGTCATCAAAAGCAAAAAAGACCGCGGGGTTCGCGGGCGGCGCGGGGACCGGCATGTAGCTGGAATCCAGGTTCAATCTGTAGAATTTCGTCTGCCAGTCGTTGATTTGGGCGGTAAAAATCAATGCGCTCAGGTCCGGGGAATAATTCTGGTGGTTAATATAGCTCGCCCCCGACGAGCTCTGGAAAGAGCGAATATCATAAATTGGGTTGATATAGCTTCCGAAATAAGCGGTCGCTCCGGCCGCGAGCAGCTCCTCAATCCGGATCCGGGCCAGCCCGTAAAAAGACATCGACCAGGGTTTTATCTGAACTTGAACTTTATCTCCGTTATTCCCGTTGGAATTAGTAATGCCGGTAATCTCCGTGAACCTCGCGGTGCTGGGAGTTACCGCGACTTTCGTTCCGATGATCGAGCCTTTGAGTACCGTACATTTCCCTGAAATAGCGCCTCCGTGACTATCCTTTCCCGTAATATTCAGAACAAGGTTGTTAGCTCCTCCTATCTGGACTAAGACCTCACATTCACAATCCGCCTCGCCATCCAGAGTATCCTTCTTGGTAAAGGTCCCGGTAGTTTTTCCGGTGGCAAGATACTCGGCCAAAATAAGCGTCTTGGAAAACTTCTTTAAAAAGCAGAAGATAGATGAGTTATCCGGGCCGTAACTAGGATTACACTCGCCCAGGCCGATAAACCCAGTGGAATCGGTGATGGTGGTTCCGTTGATCAGGCTGCCCAGAATTCTGGGAGCCGAAATCGCCCGGTTATTAACCGGATCAAACCCCATCTCCAGAAGCTCCATCCGGTTGGCCGAAGCGTTTGGGCTCATACTCTGTTGCGCATCGTTTGCCGTAAACAATAGGTGCTGCCCGTCCGGACTGAAAACCGGATTGTACAGCAGGGTGCGATAGAATCCCCCGGCCATAAATTGTTGATAGGTGCCGCCGTTCAAGAAGTCGCCGTCCCAATAGTATCCGTCTCCCCGGATGATGTCCCGCTCGGATGCGCCCGAAAGGTCAGCCAGGCATATATCCCACGAGCTTGCAGGCGCCCGGGCCATGCACTCATAGACTATGCTCTTGCCGGTCGGCGAAAAAGATGGTTGATTGCTGTATTCGCCTGAAGGAGAGATCGGCCTCTGGTGGGACCCGTCCGGATGAATTATATAAATCCGCCGGTCATAAGTGGCGCCGTAATCAATCTGGTCAAAAGTGATCCACTCCATACCTGGCGACCAGGCCATGGTGGGCTGGAATAGTCTATCGGCGGTGGAGTTTATTAACTGGTATTTTCCGGATCCAGACAGGCTCATAGTCCAGATCAACCGTTTCAAAGAAGAGGGCAGGCCCTCGTTTGAGGAATATCCAAACCGGTCCTTGACCTCTATGAAATCCAGCTTCAGGCTGGCGGGAAGGTCCGTGATATTGACCCTGATTTTCCGGGAGACATCCTCGGGGATGGCCGCATAAGGCCCGAAAACAAAAATCGGCTGATCATTCCGGTTGATTGCATCCGGGTTAAGGACTTCAATGTTTTCAGTCTCAACCACAATCCCCCAGATGCGCTTGGCCGGATTGCCTGAACTTTTGGTCACAGTAACTGTGAGCGCGGTATTGCCGCTGTTCAAAGAAGCGGCCAAATCCAGATCATTGATATGCCTCTCCGCATCCAGGCCGGGGTAGTCGACGGTCGAGCCGGGATTTGCCGTAGGAGGGAAAACCGAGAGTTGATAATCAAGTCCTCCCACCGCGATCTGGAAAAAACTGCCCGGGTCCGGAATATACACATTCACCCGCACCGTATCCCCCGAAACCGTAGTGCCGTCAGAAACTGCGACCGAGAATAAATAATCCCCGACATATGTTGACCCGCACTGAAAGTTCGCAACCACGGAGTCAGCAGAAGGCGTCAGCTCCACGGTCGCGCCTTCAAGCTGAGTCCATTGATATGTCAAAGGCTGATAAGTCAAAGGTTGATTGTCCGAGTCCGTACTCTGGCTCGCGTCCAGCCGGAAATGATTATTGGGCCAGCCTGACGAAGGCCACGCGATGGCTTTAGCAACCGGCGGACTGTTATGAACATTTACCCGCACCGTATCCCCCGAAACCGTGGTGCCGTCAGAAACTGCGACCGAGAATAAATAATCTCCGACATATTTTAAGCCGGACTGAAAGCTCGCAACCGAGGAACCGGCAGAAGGGTCTAGCTGGACGGTCTGGCCTTCAAGCTGAGTCCATTGATAAGTCAAAGGCTGATTGTCCGAGTCCGTACTCTGGCTCGCGTCCAGTGTAAAGATTGTTCCGGGCAGGCCGGAAAAAGGCTCTGCACTCGCTTTAGCGATGAGTTGATGCCCCCCTCCTCCGCCCCCGCCGCCTCCGCCCCCGCATCCGAAAACCAGGCCCGCGCAAAGCGCCATTATAACCGCCTGAACCCTGCTCATCGCTTCTCTCCTCTTGCTTGGTCGAACATTTTGGCCCAGGTTGAGTCATGGTATTCGGAAAGCCAGTCCAGCTTGCCCAGCTGAAAAGCGCAATGAAGGCAAAAATAGTGCTCCAGCCTTGAAACTTTCCCGCTCTCGATCCGCTTTATAGACTTGAGTCTGAGCTTTTTAATCAGCTCAATCAGTTTTCGGTGCGCGTCGACAAAGCTGGTGGTGTGCAAATCCGCAAGCCGGTCTTTTTCCTTTTCGCCCGCTTTCCGGCCTGACACGCCCGGAAGCATGCAGCAAAGACAAAGCCAGCCCCTGGAATCCACATAATACTCCATCATTGCCAGCGCCATGCAAATCGGCAGGCGGTCGTTCAGTTGAATGACAGAACTGAAAACCAGCGGGATCCTGACGATGTTTTTAAGCCTTTCATGCTCATCTTGTATCGACTGCCACTGCCCGGGCTCAAGCAAAAGGCCGGAGCGGATGTTGTCCGGGGTGGGATAAAGGTGCGAAAACTGAAGCTGACGCGCTCCCAGCTTGCTGGCCATAAGTGTTATCGCCTCAAGCTCTTTGTAGTTGAGCGCATTAAGCGTGAACTTGATCGCAAAAGGCAAACCCCGGGACTCGCATGCGAGCAGACCCTTGAGAGCCTTCTTGAAGCTGCCCTTGCCCCGAATTTTGTCATTGCTCGCCTCCGAAACACCGTCGATGCTGATGGAAATTCTGTCAACCGAATCCTTGATTTCCGGCCGGGCAAGAAAGTCGACATACTGGGGAAGCCGGATTCCGTTAGTGACGAACGCGACCTTGTTGCCCATCCTTACGGCCATCTCTATTATGTCCATAAACTCCGGATGAACCAGCGGCTCCCCCCCGGTGAACCCCACCCGGTTTATGCCGTATCCCTCGATCTGTTTAAGGACTTTCTCAACCAGCCCTTTCTCAAGATGCCGGCTCACCAACTTGTCCCGCAAACAGTGAATGCAGGAAAGATTGCATTTAGTCGTGACTTCAAAGTTAAGGGTCGCCAGGCTTATCACTTCTTCCGCTCCTTGATCGCACTTTCTAGGAGCCGCGTTAATATGCTCGGATTGCTGATCCAGTCAGAGCCGCTATCCATAACCCAGACCCGATTCGCGCAGAGCAAATCCCGGAAAGTGTCCAGGTGCTCGCGGGCAAGCGCGGGGTTGACACTCGCAAACGGGTTCTGGCACAGGAGCAGGTAAATCGCCTCGGCTCTGCTGAGCGGCTTCAACCGGCTCCTTCCATTATCCACCTTGTTCAGGAAAATGACGGCGCCGGAAGCGTCCGCCTCTTTGGCCTTGAGCGCGGGATATATTCTTTCAAGCTCAACCAGTTTTTTTCCCCTGGGCTCCAGCCGGGGAGCATTTTTAAATGACCTCAACTCGTCAAACCGCTTGATCAGATGCTCCGGCAGGTGGCTCACTTTTTCAAATGCCAGTGATTTCACCCCGTGCGCGTTCCTGGCCAGGAACACCGTGTCATCGCTCAAATATTTGTAGCCCTGGCGGATCAAATAAACCGAAAGCGTGGATTTACCCTGGCCCGAGGAGGCGGGAAAGATGTAGCTTTTGCCGGCAGGAGAGACCAGCCCGGCCGAATGGAGGAAAAAAAATCCCTGGTGCCGTAAAATCTCGAAGAGAGCGAGGCAGAAAAAAATGTGAGTGAAAAAATAAACGCCGCTTTCCACCAAAGTCTCGGGAGAAATAAATCCAATCGCTCTCTTTCCGTCCGGCTCCAGAGTCAGGTATGAGCGGAAATCCGTAAAATAGGTTCTGCCCTCAAGAAAAAAAACTTTCAAGCCGAAGTATCTCAGCGCAAGCGGAGCGTGAGAAGGAATCGGTGTAATCACCTTCTTAAGGCGCAGATCGACCTCGGCCCGGGGAGAATCAACAGCTGAAAGGTGATGCCTTAAATAGCTCCGGAGCGGCTTTAACAACTCCTCGCTCTCCGAACGCACCAGAACACTCCCCTCCCCCAATTTGAAACCCAACTCTCCCTTGCGGCCCATCAAATAAGATTTTAGCATCTCTATTGAATTTGACAAAGGGGGGGCCGAGCGCGCTTCTTCCGCCCGGCCAACTCGAATCAGGAAAAAGCAGATGAAAACCCCGGCGTTGTTTCTTTGCCGACCTAAATCAGGCTTATGCTGCTCATCCCACCCCTGCCAAGAACGACTGAAAATTCAGTTGGTTCTTGCCTGAACCTAGGATGGCGCTCTCCATTCCCCGGCCGACGGAATGAGCAAACGCGCTTCAATTTTATCGACAGCCGCTTCCCGCGTTCTGGCACTTGATGATATTTCCGGCCCAGCTGATTTTCAGTTCTGAGCCCGGAGGCACAACCAAAAATTCCCGGTCCTCCCATCTGCCGGAAAGCAGGCTCTCGATCAACCTGGGATCGCCCTTAAGCTCGATTAATTCCCAGCCGAGTTCTCTCGCGCACTCCTTGGTGTATCCGACATATTTTTCCCTGGGGCCGACACCGAGGTCAATGTAAATGGCTTTGCGATAATTTCGCATCCAGCTTTCGAGCTCGGGCAAAAGTATCTTCGCATTTTCCTCTCCATAGCTTTCCGCCAGAAGCTTGAATGATCTTTGAATCCGCTCTTTGCTCGGCTGGCAGCCGGTCTCGATCCAGCCCGGACTGTACCAATAAGCATCCGGATGCTCTTGGTGGATTTTTTCGTGCCGCTCCCGGGAGCCGATAAGAAAAGTGAGGCAGTCGTGGCAGCGCGCGAAGACCATCGGCGTCTTTTTGCTGACCAGACCTTCGATGCCCATCGAGCAGAGGCCGTAGCCGAAAACCAGGTAGTCAAAATTGCGCTCAGTCTCAATCTCGTTGATCACACTCTGGAGACGCTTGCGCATAGCTCGCGGATCGTTGTGAAGCCCCTGGGGCTGGAAAAAAAATTCAATCGCGGCCTCGCTCTTGCTTGCATAATAGGAAAACTCGCGGCCAAGCACACTGCACGCAATCAGCGCAAGACGGATCAGTTTTAGTTCCGGCATTCAGTTTCTTCCTTTGCCGAGCTTGGCGGGCTCGAAAATGTACCGCGCCGCGGCAAAAGCGGAGAAAAACGGCAGCCTTATTCTGAGCATTCCCCGCCTCTTATCCTCTCCTCCTTTTTTCCAGCAAGCGGCCGGCCTGAACCCAGCCAGGTCCCGCCTTGAGAATCTATCCCGTTTTTCTGTTTTCAGCAAGAATCGCTGCCTCAACTTTTCGCCCGCGCGGCCTGACCGCAAAAAACAATTTAACCAATCCAGCAAATTAGTTAAATCAATTCAGAGAGTTGAAAAGTCCACCCCGTTCGATGTGTCCTGCTTCCGGATTTGCCTGCATCTCAAATTATTTTAGGAGCTGGAAATTGAGGATTGCGATGACCGGCAATTCGAGCTACCTGGCGGGAGTCCTGCTTCCACGTCTTGAATCCGACCCCGAGATTCAGGAGATGGTCGGGAAGCCCAGCCTGGACTCCCGGGCCGCGGCCGCGTTCGCCAGGTTCATAAAGGAAATGGGGCCGATCCTTGAAGCCGAGAAAGCAAAAAAGTGACGGCTCCGGCTCGCACAGCAAATCAGATATAATTTTGAGCTCGAGCTTGGTCAGGCAGCGTCTCCTGCCCTCTTCCCGTAAAATCCGCGGCTGCTCAGGGGTTTACCGTCACCGAGGCTTGGTTCAAGGTTGCGAGGTAAAAGGGCCAGCCCACATAAAATTGGCCGGCGCTGTCCACCAGGTGGGGGTCCGCGAAACTGAGCTCGGTCTGGCCCGCGGCTTTGGCTTTGAAAGTTATGCTCGCCATAATTCCGCTCCCAGGCTCGCCCCCAACCTGGCCGCTCTTGGAGATTCCAACCACCAGCTTGCCGTTGTCGGCGCCGGAATTGCGGAACCCGGTCACAGCCGTGGCCCCGCTGAGCACGCACTCGGAAAGGCTGATGCTCTGGAATTCAAGCACCGCGGGGTCGTAATTCAAGTCAAAGCCCACGCCGTAGACATCGTCCGTGGCCGTGCAGAACCGGTACTCATAGATTGACCCCAGGCAATGGTCAACAATGATGTCCACAGTGAAGCTGTCATCTTTGTCCGCACTGATCTCGGCCGGATCAAACTCATATTGGATGCAGCCGGCAAACAGCGCCAAAAACAAAAGCCCAGCCAAAAACCCCGCCCTTAATTGATCCTTCATCGCCGCCTCCTCAATAGGTCTTGCCAAAATTAGCGAGCAGAAGCGTCTCATCCGATGCGTTCACGCAGTTGTCGCCGTTCAAATCCGCGCCCGGATTATAGCCGCTGTCGCCCCGGCAAAGGCCCAGGCTTTGCTGGAGCAGAATCCAGTCGCCGCCGTCGACCTTGGTGCTGCGGTCAATGTCGCCCACAAGATGGCTGG
>Ga0315280_10000604_pt1 | contig 66645 bp, 58 predicted proteins | sample YL17G06_40_MG_FD_203697 | JGI IMG/M metagenome (GOLD analysis project Ga0315280, IMG submission 203697) | Sediment microbial communities from Yellowstone Lake, YNP, Wyoming, USA - YL17G06_40 | ecosystem: Environmental > Aquatic > Freshwater > Lake > Sediment | place: USA: Wyoming | collected... | reverse complement strand
TGACCCTCTTAATTTTTATAGTTGTTTTGAGTGTTCTTATTTTTGTCCACGAGTTTGGACATTTTGTTGTTGCCAAGCGCGCGGGGATGAAAGTGGAAGAATTCGGTTTTGGTTTCCCGCCCCGGCTGTGGGGAATAAAGAAGGGCGGGACGGTTTATTCCATAAATTGGATCCCTTTTGGCGGTTTTGTGAAAATTTTCGGCGAAGACGGGAAGGGCAAAAGTGACCGGAGGAGTTTTGCTTCGGCTAAGGCCCGAATTCGCGTCGCCGTCGTAGTAGCCGGCGTTGCGATGAATTTTTTATTGGCGGTTGTTTTGCTTTCCGTCGGCAATGCCGTGGGTTTGCGGGTGGGGTTGATTGACGAAGTCCAGATAAAACAGGCAAAGGATATAAAAGTGCAGATAATCCAAGTGGCGGCCGGTAGCCCCGCAGAAAAAGCCGGCCTGTTGATTTTGGATGAAATAGTCGGGTTTAGGGTGGGAGGGAAAGAAGCCCCGATTAAGAGCGTTGAAGAGGTACAAAATTTTGTTAGCCAGAACAAAGGACGAGAGATAACAATTGTTTTAAGAAGCGGCAATCAGCAAAAGGAAAAGACTCTGATACCCCGTGCCGATCCACCCGCCGGCGAGGGCGCCTTGGGTATTTCTCTTGCTGTGACCGGGGTTGTAAAATACCCATGGTATCGGGCAATCGGACGAGGAGCGATGGATTCCGTGTCCGCTTTGCAGGTTACCGCAATGGGATATGCCGGGATTATCAAAAGTTTATTTACTACGGGCAAAACGGGGGCGGAAATTTCCGGCCCCATCGGGATAGCGGTCATTACCGGCCAAGCGGCTCGGTTGGGATTTTCTTATTTACTGCAGTTCGTCGCTATAATTTCAATCAACCTTATGGTTTTAAATATCATACCCTTCCCGGTTCTGGACGGGGGACGGCTGCTTTTTATCGGGATTGAAAAGCTCAAAGGCAGGCCGGTATCCCAAAAAATTGAAAATGCCGTGAATACTTTCGGCTTTGCCTTGCTGATACTTCTTATGATATATGTAACAACAAAGGACATCGTAAAATTCTTTAATTTTTAAAGGAGCCGAATATGGAAAAGCAATTTGAGCTTTTTGACGAGAAACCCGCCAAACAAAAGCCAGAACTAAAAAAGGGGCCGAAACAGCTGCCTGACATCCGCGGTTATAATATAATTAACAATGTAGCCGAAAAAGGCATAGCCCGAACCAATAAGCCCCATACTTGTTTCTTGTGCGACAAAGAAATAGCGGTCGGTTCCAGGGCCGTTAGTTCCGCGCCGATAGCCAATAACAAGGTTTTAGTTAGCGATACCAGGTATAAGCATTGGCCCGGCAAATGCTTCAAGTCATAGGTGGGAAGGCAAACCACCTTTTTTATTTGGGGATAATTTGGTAATATTTGCTTATGCGTCTGTCAAAACTCTTTACTAAAACGGTGAGAGAAAATCCTAAAGATGAAACGAGCGTTAACGCCCAACTGCTTGAGCGCGGGGGTTTCATTTACAAAAATTCCGCGGGTGTTTATACCTTTTTACCTCTTGGGTGGCGGGTGATTGAGAAAATCGCGCACATAATCAGAGAAGAGATGAACAAGATTGGCGGGGTGGAAATGCTGATGCCCGCGCTGGTTGAAAAGAAATACCTTGATGCCACAAAGCGGTGGGACGTAGAGATCGGTTTTGAGGTGAAAGGGAAAGAAGAGAAAAAGGCGGGATTTGTCCTCGGCTGGACTCACGAGGAGGTCTTAACCGAAATCGCTTCAAAATTTGTTAATTCCTATAAGGACCTGCCATTTGCCGCCTATCAGATACAGACGAAATTCAGGAACGAGCCGAGGGCTAAATCAGGGCTTCTGCGCGGACGGGAGTTTATGATGAAGGATCTGTACAGTTTTCACGCGAGCGAGGATGACTTGTGGAAATATTACGATGAAGTAAAAGAGGCCTACTTGAGAGTTTTCCATCGTTGCGGGCTGGAAGCGGTTTATACCGTTGCCGCCGGCGGCGATTTTACGGTCAGCAACACCCATGAATTTCAGGTTGTGGCGGCGGTGGGGGAGGATACGATTTTTGTCTGTGAAAAATGCGGATATGCCGAGAATTCGGAAATATCAAACCTCAAGACAGGGGACGCCTGTCCGAAATGCCCTGTCCTCCGAAGCCTTGCTTTGCCCTCCGAAGCCTCTAGTGAAGGACGGGGCGAAGGGGGGGGCGGAGAAATGATAGAAAAGAAAACGATTGAGGTCGGGAATATATTTCCGCTCGGCACTAAATATTCAAAGGCCTTCAATCTCCAGTTTGTAAATGAGTCGGGCAAAAAGGACTATGTTGTTATGGGGTCGTACGGGATCGGATTGGGGCGTGTTATGGGAGCTGTGGTAGAAGTGCATCACGATGAGGACGGCATAATTTGGCCGGAATCGGTGGCGCCGTTCAAAATCCATTTAATTGCGCTTGAGGGGGCGGAAAAAGAAGCAGACGAGGTTTATGAAAAAATATTACACGGCGGAGGAGAGATATTGTATGATGACCGCAATGACAAAACGGCGGGGGAGAAGTTTGCCGATGCCGATTTGATCGGTTGTCCGGTCCGGCTAGTTGTCAGCGGGAAGACCTTGCAGGAAAAAAGCGTTGAGGTAAAATCAAGACAGGAAAAGAGTGCAAAATTATTGCCCTTGACAAAAGTGTTAGATTTGCTAAAATACTAGTATAGAGTTCTTTTTGAGGCATTGGGCTGGACCCAGCAAAATAGCCGGAAATTCAAGATTTTGTGGCTATTTTGCTGGGAACAGACCTGGGGGTAGAGCGCCACCGGGCGGTGGTGCCAGTATTAGCCTTGGGGCGTTCCCAACTAGCTCGGGCCCTGCACCGGGCGAATGGTTGGGGGCGTCGTCGCGCAGGTGGCGCTCCCGTGTTCTTTTAGCCCGCTGCGATTCGGGCTTAGCAAGGGGATTGGTTGGCGCAGACGCCAATCCCTACTTTTTCAAAATTTGTTATAATATCATTGGTGCCGTAGCCAAGTGGCCTAAGGCGTAGGCCTCGCAAGGCCTTCAATCGGTGGTTCGAATCCATCCGGCACCTGGTTACTTCTCGACTTCGTCTCGATCAAAAAATCGAGCCAGATGGATTCCGGGGTTGCCTTTTGCAACCCGTTGATTCCTGTGCCAGCTCGGAATCAACCCATCCGGCACCTTGCTTCCTCTCTGTATAATTTCCGATTGGTAATTCAATCGACCCTGCTAAAAAGTCCCGAAAAATTTTGGAATAGTACCTTTCACATTTCGGGACTGTTTAGCGGGGTAGGAGTCCGGTTTAACAAAAGCCGGCACTTCCATCCCGAGCTCCGGATACCTCGTCCTCGAGAGAAGTCTTGGGGGCAGGACCGGGGGGTGGCATGGGCCGTGCAAGCTGTTGTTTGCCTGGCTCCTGCCCTACTGTTCTTTTCGCAATTATCTGATAAAAATATCACCGTCCCTCGGTCCGCCTTGCGGGCTTAGTCATTAGGGGCGGTGTTTTAGTTTTAATTGATTGTTCACAACCTTTTTGCTATGGTAAAATGTTGCCATGCTGAATAACCTCTTCAATTTTTGGTCCAAAGATATCGGTATTGATCTGGGTACCGCCAATACCCTCGTTTATGTCAAGGGGAAGGGGATTGTTATCAATGAGCCGTCCATAGTTGCCATTAATCAAAAGACCGGCCAGATCCTCGCCATCGGTCAGGAAGCCCGCAAAATGATAGGCCGCACGCCCGGTTATATCGCCGTTTCAAGACCGCTCGTTGCCGGAGTGGTTTCCGATTTTGAAGTAACGGAACAGATGCTGAAATTTTTTATCAATAGAGCGCAGGAGAAGTCATTTTTATTTATGTCGCGTCCCCGGGTCGTCATCGGTATACCGGCCGACGTTACCGAAGTTGAAAAAAGGGCCGTTGAGGACGCGGCCTACAACGCGGGGGCGCGGGAAGTTTTTCTCATAGAAGAATCAATGGCGGCCGCCATCGGTGCACGATTACCGATACAGGAAGCCGCCGCTAATTTGATAGTTGACATCGGTGGCGGTGCGGCCAACGTAGCCGTTATTTCCATGGGGGGCGTTGTTGCCTCACGGTCATTGAGAATCGCCGGCGAAAAATTGACGGCAGACATCGGCCAGTTTATGAGAGAAGAGCATAATATGCTGGTCGGAGACGCCAGCTTGGAAAGCATTAAATTAAGCGTGGGCTCGGCCTACCCGCTTAAAGAGGAATTGACCACCCAAGTCCGCGGCCGGGACCTTTTAACCGGTTTACCGAAAGAAATAACCATTACTTCTGAAGAGGCGCGCAAGGCCATGCACCGTTCCGTAAAGAGTATTGTTTCGGCGATCAGAAATACCATTGAAGAGACCCCGCCCGAGTTGATAGCCGACCTTCTTAACCGCAGCATTTTCATTGCCGGCGGTGGGAGTTTGTTGCGCGGGTTGGACGAGCTTATAAGTTTTGAAACCAAATTGCCGGTTAAAGTTGTGGACGATCCTTTGACCTCGGTTGTCCGCGGCTGCGGTCTCATACTTGAACATCTGGATGCCTTTAAATCGGTTCTCGTGGGAACCGCCAAAGAAGCATATGTCTGAAAATCGGCGAAACCGATTTTCAGACAATTTCTAATTACTAATATCTAATTTCTAAACAAATCCAAATATTCAAATCCGAAACAAAATTAAATGCAGAGAGGCTCTCTTGTTAAAATTTTGTTGATTGTATTTATTATGATGGGGGTTATTTTTTTAAATAACTATATTTTGAATAATTTTCTGCAGAACGAATTCTACCGGGCTGTTTCCAAGCCGGGGATTTTTTTATCCGAAGCACTGGGCAAAGTTTCCAAATACGGCGGCAGTTTTTTTAATAGGGGAGCGATTATCAGAGAAAACGACGAACTGAAAAAGGAAAACAATATCCTGCTCGGACGCGTCGCCGAGCTGGATAATTTAAAACGGGAAAATGATTTTTTAAGGAATGAATTAAAAGTTGCCCCTCGGCTGGACAGCAAACTGCTGATAGTTGAGATTTTCAGCGTCCAGAAAAACGGTTTGTTTTCAACGGCTCTGATAAACAAAGGAAGGGCCGATGGAGTAGAGAAATCAATGGCCGTTATAACAAGCGGCAACATATTGGTGGGTATGGTTGGAGAAGTGTTTGATAATTCGGCGCTTGTCTTGTTGGTAGACGACCCCCGTTCCGTTGTTAGCGTCCGTTTCCAAGGGTCAAATATTCTTGCGGAGGCAGAGGGAAACTTACAGAATGGTTTGAAAATCAACGAAGTGACTTATCAGGAAGAAGTAAAAGAAGGCGACATGATTGTAACCAGCGGCCTCGACGGCCTGAAAGAGTCATTGCTGGTGGGACGCGTGAGCGGAGTAAAATCAGGCAGCGGCGGTCTGTTCAGAGAGGTCGTCGCCAAACCGCTCTTTGATTTATCGCTCGGGTCGGATCTGTTTGTTATCTTAAAATAGCGCTCGTTAATTACCCCGATTTTTTGCTCCGTGTCCTCGCGATAAAATCCTAGTGTGATTTTACTCGTTTTTCTGGATGAAAAAATCGTACCCCTTCCGCTCCGCCCCTCGGCAGACCTCGGGGCTCCGCTACGTCCCAATTTTGTTCATCAGCGAAAAACTTCGTAAAATCCCAAAGGATTTTAAATCGCTCGGCCAATATCAAAAAATCGGGGTAATTAACTCGCTCCCGTCTTTTAAAAAAACAGAAAAGCCCCGCACAAACGAGGCTCCGAAAAATATTAGTGTCCCTTTCCGCTTAAACTCAGTCCAACAATGCCCGCTCCTGCCACCGTAATAAAGATGAATTCCTGCAACGTTGGAAGTTGCTTCATGAAAACTGCGGCGGCTAGCATCCCTATCATCGGGTAAGTTGCGCAAATAGCCGCTACAACACCTAGTTTAGCGCCCGGGCTAGCTATTGCGAAGTTAAACGAAGTGAGGGCAAAGATATAAACAAGTGCGCTGAAAGCGGCAAGCGCTAAGGAACCGATGGAGAAATTGGTTTTGCCGCCTTGCGAAAACTGTTGAGCGAGACCGACAAAGATAAAAAGAGCACCAATGATCACAGAAAACTGAGGATTGCCCATATTCCGCAATGTCTTATCCCAAGGTATCAACATAAAACCAAATCCCAGTGCCGCAAGCAACGCGAGAATATTCGGGTTGTTCATGTTTCTTCTCCTCTGCCGAATTGTAAAAGATGATTATACGATAGCATATAAACCTAATTGATGTCAAATTAAACCGATACTATGGGTAACAAAACAGGAGTTTGGAGCTTGCCCTCTGATTTTCGTTTCTCATCTGCCGACTAGTAAATTGACGAGTTGAGCGTAGATTGTTTCTTGAAATATGCGGGTTGCCGTAGGCAGGAATGGATAACCGCATATTTCTTAGAAACAATAGCTCAATGAGGATAATTTGCAGGAAGGCATGATGCCGAAAAAGAAAATCAGAGGGCAAGCGACAATGGCCCGAACAAATTTTTTCATAATATTTTCAGCGGTAATTTTCATTCTGGAACGGGTTCTTCAGCCGTTGTTTTCTTTCCCTATTTTTATTTTTCCGATTTTTATCGTTTTGTTCGGGCTGTTGAGCGCCGGAGATATTTTGGCCTATTTGCCTCATATCGCAGTTGCCACCCTGTGTTTTGATTTTTTTTCCGGCCTTCCTTTCGGTTGGTTCGCAATTGCAATACTCGCCGTTTTTCTTACAATATATCTAGCCCGGAGTTTTTTGAATATCAGCAACGAGTCGCTTATTTTTATCGCCGTTCTTTATCTGGTCTTTATCGCTGAATATTTTTTTCTGCTTTCACTCAAAAATTCGCCCCGTATGGTGATTTCACAGGCGCCGCTTATTTTAACAGAAGTCGTGATTTTACTAATCCCGACGAAACTCCTTCTTCAAAAATTCCTAAACCCTAAACCCTAAACCCTTTCTTATGGCAATTCCCGACAAATATAAAATCAAAAGATTAGAAGACGATAATATAGAGCCGGAAGAAACTCTCATAGATGCGACAAGCGAGCATCAGTCTATTGAAGTTCCTGTCGGCCGTAAAGTATTCAGTTCATTTTTTATTTTTATCTCGGTCATTTTGCTGTTCCTTGTTTTCAAAGCGTTCCAAATGCAGATAATTAACGGAAAGAAATTTGCTGTTTTGGCGGACAGGAGCATTCTGTCCAGATACCCCCTTTCTGCCATACGGGGAATAATCTATGACACCGATGGTAGGCCGCTGGTGAACAATGTTCCGTCTTTTGACTTAATAGCCATTCATTCGCAATTGCCCAAATCCAGCGATGACCTAGGGCGCGAAATTGAAATGCTGTCGCCGCTGATCTCGGCGGATAAAGAAAGCTTGACTAAAATTTTCGCCGATAATGCCGACAGGGCCACCTTCTTGATCAAGGAGGGCCTGTCAAAGGAAGAGGCCGCGAGGATAAAAGCCATGGCCCCATCCGGTGTTTATGCGGTCGTAAACTCGCAAAGGTTTTACCCTGATGGGCCAGCCGTCGCTCATCTTTTGGGGTATACCGCTATGGTTACCCCGGGAGATATGAAGAATGACGATTATTATCTTACAACTGACCGTATAGGCCGCCTTGGTCTGGAGGCCCAATACGAAGACGTTTTACGCGGCGAGCACAGAAATTTTGACCCGAAGGAACTTGTCCTGAGCCTGTCGAAGGATAGCGACAAAGAAAGCACAGCGGCAGTCGGCCAGGATTTGGTTCTAAACGTAAACCAAGACATGCAAGAATATCTTTATCAGGTGCTTAGCTCTGTTTTTAATTCCGCCGGCGTTAAGCGGGGAGCGGCCATAATCCAAAATCCCCAAACCGGTGCCGTTTTGGGATTGGTCAGTATGCCGGCCTTTGATAATAATATTTTTGAAAATTCTTCAGATGCTGCTAATTCTTCAAAAATCTCCAAGCTCTTGAGTAGTAAAGACAATCCACTTTTAAACCGCGTCATAAGCGGCCGCTACAGCCCGGGTTCTACCATTAAGCCGCTACTTGCCTTGGCGGGGTTGAAAGAAGGAGTAGTCACGCCATCCACAACCATTAATGCAACCGGCAGCATAAAAGTGCAGAGCGAGGTTGACCCGAACGTATTTTATACCTTTGAAGACTGGCGTGTGCACGGCTTAACTGACATTAAAAAAGCCATTGCTGATTCCGTGGACGTATTTTTCTACGCTTTGGGCGGCGGCTACGGCAATATCAGTGGGTTGGGCATAGATAGAATAGAGAAATACTTAAAAATTTTCGGGGCCGACAAAAAAACGGGGATTGATTTGCCCGGAGAGATGCCGGGCTTTGTCCCTTCCAAGAATTGGAAAGAGGCGACCAAGGGCGAGTCGTGGTACGTAGGCGACACCTATAATATTTCAATCGGCCAGGGAGATCTGGACGTAACACCGATTTGGCTTAATACTTATATCGGGTCAATTGCAAACGGGGGAAAATTGATGAGGCCTTTTGTGGTCAGGGAAGTTAAAGATTCAGCAGGAAATATTGTGGAGCAGATGTCGCCGCAGGTTTTAGGCGAGATTCCCTTTGACCAGCAGACTATTAACTTAGTTAGGCAGGGGATGCGCCAGACGGTATTATCGGGCACTGCTACGTTGCTTCAGGATTTAGCGGTACCGGTAGCGGCAAAAACAGGCACTGCCCAAATGCCCGGCCGCGGTCTTAATTCCCTTTTCACGGTTTTTGGCCCATATGATAATCCGGAAATCGTAATGACGGTTCTCGTGGAAAACATAAACCAGAGCCAAGGGCTGGCCATAAGGGTTGCAAACGAATTTCTGCTATGGTATTTTGGTTTACCCCGTTAGAGATAATTTGATTCGATAACAAGAACTGTGCATAACGAAAATCTCTAACTGGGGCGAGTTCAGGAAGTAGAAAACGGCAAATTATCCACAGCTTGGAGATTGCCAGCCATTATTTATGCTATAATCCCTTTTATTGTCTAAATTGTATTTCCGTGCCAAGCGCAGGGAATTATTATTTAAGCATCATCACTTAATCGTCTGAACATGCCCAACCAATATTTTAGCCCCGAAGGACTGGAAAAATTGAAAGGAGAGCTTGAGGAAAGAAAGGGTCCGATCCGGACGGAAATAACGCGAAAGATTTTGGATGCGAAAGAGCTGGGAGATCTTTCCGAGAATGCAGAGTATACGGAGGCAAAAGAACTGCAGGGTTTTAACGAGGGCAGAATCGTTGAGCTGGAGGAAATAATAAAAAGCGCGGTTGTCATCGGCCCGAACCAGAAACACGAAGTTGTTACTGTTGGTTCAACGGTAAAAGTTGAGTCCTCGGCGCACGGAGAACAGAAATTTACCATTGTCGGAGCGGCGGAATCAGACCCTGTTCAGGGATTTATCTCAAACGAATCGCCGTTGGGAGTGGCCTTTTTGGGCCGCAAGAAAGACGAAGAAGTGGAGGTCAAAACTCCGGCCGGCCTGACGACATACAAGATTTTGGAGATATTATAACTGAAAGCCCCCGCCAATGGCGGGGGCTTTTTTGTTTGGCCGGATTTGATATACTTAGGTTAATGGGTCTTGAGGAAATCCGCGATGCGCGGATTGAAAAATTAAAGAAGCTGCGAAAGGCGGGAGTTAATCCTTACCCCGCCCAATCTTCGCGCACTCATACGATTGGCGAAGCGGTGGGGGATTTTGACAAACTTGCCAAAGAAGACAAGAAGCTGGTTTTGGTTGGCAGAGTAATGGCCAAAAGAGAACACGGCGGTTCAACCTTTCTGGATATTGAAGATGGGTCGTCCCAGTGCCGAGATTGTTCTTACGTTGAGCCCGTCCCGCCGTCCCTTCGTACCAAAAGGCAGGGGCAATTTCGGCACGGGGACGCCAAAATCCAGTTGTTTTTCAAGAAAGATTCTCTGGGCGAAAAAGATTACCAATTTTTTCTGGACACGATTGATATCAGCGATTTTATTGAAGCCCGCGGCGTTTTGTTTAAAACCAAGCAGTCGGAGAAGACACTTGAAGTTGAAAAATGGGGGATTCTCACCAAGTCCCTGTTGCCTCTGCCCGAGAAATGGCACGGCCTTCAGGATGTGGAAGAAAAATACCGCAAGCGCTATCTTGACCTGCTTTTTAATCCCGAGCTGAAAGCGAAGTTCGTGGAACGGACGAAGATCGTTGAGCACATCAGGCAGTTTTTAGTTGCCAACGGTTTTATGGAAGTTGAAACGCCGGTTTTGCAAACAATTCCCGGCGGTGCAAACGCCAAACCGTTCAAAACACACCTGAACACTTTGGATATGGACCTGTATTTAAGAATCGCTCCGGAATTATACCTTAAACGCCTGCTTGTCGCCGGCTTTGAAAAAGTTTTTGAGATTGCCAGGAATTTTCGCAACGAAGGCATGGACAGGGAACACAATCCCGAGTTCACAATGCTGGAATTCTACGCCGCCTACTGGGACCACGAAAAACTGATGAGTTTTTTGGAAGAAATGCTGGAGCATATAGTCAAGGGTAATTTCGGCAAAACGAAGATACGATTTCAAGGCAAAGACATTGATTTCAAAGGGCCGTATAAGCGGATTGCTTTTAACGATTTGTTTAAAAAATATTCAGGCCTTGATTATGACAAATCCAGTGAAAACAACCTGAAAAAGAAAGCCGAAGAACTCGGGATTACGATTGAAAGGAGCATGACCAAGGGGAATATCGGCGACGAGATTTATAAAAAAGTGGCCCGTCCGAATATCCTTGCCCCGACTTTCGTAGTTAACCATCCTTTGGAAATTTCGCCTCTTGCCAAAAAGCTGGATGACGACCCGGAACATGTCGCCAGATTCCAATTGGTTGTGAGCGGAACGGAGGCGCTTAATGGGTTTTCGGAATTGAACGACCCCGTGGACCAATTGGAACGTTTTGAAAAACAGGAGAGTATTGCAAAAAAACTCGGCAACAAAGAGGCGCATAGAATGGACGGGGATTTTGTTGAAGCCCTTGAATACGGAATGCCGCCGGCGGCGGGCGTCGGCATCGGGATAGACCGCCTTGTCGCTCTGCTTACCGATTCTCACTCAATAAGGGAGGTTATTTTGTTCCCGCTAATGAAGCCTAGGGGATAGAAAAGAAAAAATAATTTTTATCCCGCTATACCGCAATTGCGAGATAATGGGACAACAGGATAAAAAATCAGCCGAGGTGTGCCGGCTGATTGCGTTTTGATTTTTGCTCTAGTTTTTTCTTGGCTTTGGCAAAATTATCGCGGCCAAGTTGAAGGACTTTTTCTGCTTCTGCCAGAATCTCCGGGTGGTCGCGGAGAGTTTTTTCGTAAAACCGAGTATTCATCTCCACCGACTCTATAATTAAAGTGCCGTCTTCTTGTTTTTTTGTTGCGACAGATGTTTCGCTGAATCCCAAAAGTCTTGATTCACGAACAAGTTCTCCGCCATCAGAAAAAAGCTTATAATCGATGATACTTAAAGAACCATACGAGAACCTTCCTGATGTCCTAATTTTCACTAACTCCCCGTCGTTAAATTCAAGGCGGGGTGATAAGGCCAAAAGACCGGGTATGACAAAAGCAAGAAACCCATAAATCCATAGGATAAGCAGCGATATCCCTAGCCAAGAAGAAAGTCGGTTCATCGAATCCTCCAGAATTGGCAAAGTACACCTAGTTAAGATTACCAAACTATCCATCCGTGTGTCAAGCGAAAAAAGCCCTAGTCGGGCTTTTAGTTTTGGGGGAACCATTTTGGGAGAATTTTTCCCAGCTTCTGGACGCCTTCTTGGATTTTGGCGAGCAGGAAGTTAATTCTTTTCATTTGTGCAAACCAGAAAGCTACAAAAACGCAGACAAAGGTAACTAATGCGACCGTGATATTCGTAGTCAAACTTAACAGGAGACAGCCAAAAATTATGAGGACCCACCACCGCATATTCCACCTCCAATTTTTCAAAGCACCTGCCTTTGATATTTATATTTTTAACTGAATTTGTCAACAGTGTCAGCCGGTCCCGTTCGGGTTATAATGAAATTATCGGATAACTATTTGACAGAACGGCTAAGGATTTGATAATTAAGCCAGTTATCTTGAAAAATAGGCGAGATAATGGAGAAACGTAAAAACATGTTGGATATCAAATTTATCAGAGAAAATCCGGAATTAATTAAAGAAGCAGCCCAAAAAAAGGGGGTCAGCGTTGATGTTGACGCGCTTCTGGCCGTGGACGAAAGGCGCAGGCATGTTTTGCAGGAGTTGGAAGAAAAAAGAGCTGAGCAGAATAAACGGTCCAAAGCCGGGCCGAAATCTTCCGAAGAACTGGAGCCTTTAAGAAAACTGAAAGAAGAAATCAAGACACTAGAGGAAAGGCTTGGCGTTTTGGAGAGAGAATACAACGAATTAATGATTAAGGTTCCCACGATTCTATCGCCTGATACGCCGATTGGTGCGGACGAAAATGCTAATGTGGAAATTTCCCGTTGGGGTAAAATTCCGAAATTCGATTTCGAGCCCAAAACCCACATTCAATTAGGGGAAGAACTGGATATTATAGACTTCGAGAGAGGCGCTAAGGTTGGCGGTTTCAGAGGTTATTATTTGAAAAACGAAGGCGTGATGCTGGCGATAGCCTTAATGATGTTTGCCTTGAATAAAATGGCGAAGAAGGGCTTCAAGTTGATGATTCCGCCTACTTTGGTAAAGAGTTTCGCTCTTTTCGGAAGCGGCTATTTTAAAGGATCGGAGTACGATCCCGACGTTGACGAGATTTACGAGGTCGCCACACCAGACAAAGATGCCAGCGGCGTAAAAAGCAAAGATAGGAAGTTTTTAATCGGAACCGCGGAGCCATCATTGCTGGCATATTATAGCGATGAAATTTTGAAGGAGGAGGATTTACCGATCAGGTTATGCGGATTCAGTCAATGTTATAGGAGTGAGATAGGCAGTTACGGAAAAGATGTGAAGGGCATATTTCGCGTCCATGAATTTATGAAAGTTGAACAGGTAGTTATTTCGAGGGCCGATATAGAAGAATCGGATAAACTGCAGCAAGAGATGGTTTCAATTACGAAAGAAATTCATGAGAATCTGGGTTTACCCTATAGGGTCGTACAAATTTGCACCGGCGATTTAAGCGCGGGCAAATATAAACAGTTTGACTATGAAGCTTGGCTTCCAGGCATGAATCGCTGGGCGGAAACCGGTTCCGCCAGCAATTTTTTGGATTGGCAGGCGAGAAGACTAGGCGTCAGATACGTGGATAAAAAAGGTGAAAAGAAATTTGCTTATTTATTGAACAACACGGCACTTCCAACCCCAAGACCTCTTATCGCAATAATGGAAAATTATCAAACCAAAAAAGGGACGATTAAAATCCCGAGAGTTTTGAGAAAATACATGTTTGGGATTAAAGAAATTAGACCCAAAAAAATACTTTGATATTTTGATATATCAAAGTATTTGAGGAAATGGCGAGAGTTTATCGGGACCAGTTGAGAGAAAAAAGGCGGAGGAAGTTTTTGTTGAAGCTCTTTTCCATAACAGGGCTTGTTTTTTTGTGTATTACCGGCGTGGTTTATCTTTTGTTTTTCGCCAACCTTATGGATTTGCGAGCTCTCGATATTAGCGGGGCAGAAAGCATTTCTCGAGATGAATTGAAAACCGCTGCCGATAATTGGCTAGGTACAGAATTTTTGGGAGTAGCTAGAAACAGAAACCTGTTGTTTGTTTCATCGGAAAAACTGGCATCAGAATTAACCGCGAAATTTCCCAGAATTGACTCCGCGGAAATTAGAAAAGAATTCCCTCACGGGCTGAAAATAACGGTTGTTGAACGCCAGTCAGCGGGCATTTGGTGTTTTGTCGCTTCGGGCCGTCCTTTCAACAATGCTCAAGGTAAATGTTTTTATTTTGACAAAAACGGCGTTGCCTATGCGGAGGCCACGCAATCATCGGGCTTTCTGATCTTAAACGTTGCCGATTATCAGGGGCAGGCCGTTGCGCTAGGTTCGCGCGTCAGTTCGGAAGAATGGACTAGGAATATAATTATGGCGAGAGAGCTTCTGCTGAAGATCGGGGTCAGCGTCGCGGAAATTTCCATTCCCTCCGGTTCTTTTGATGAATTTGATGCTAAAACCGCCGGGGGTTGGAAAATATTGTTTAGCAATTCTACCGACATTACCAAGCAAATTACTTCGCTCGGCATCTTGCTTAGGGATAAGCTCCTGGCGGAAAAAAGAACGGGCCTGCAATATATTGATTTGAGGATTCAGGACCGGATCTACTACAAATAGTCGCGACCTCCTATCGCGAAATTCGGTTCGGACTTTGACAAATAAGCTTGCTCATAACGCGGTTCTCTCCGAGACACCGAATTTTTTAACGAATTGCGGCGCTTTGCACATCGCAATTCTAAAATTCGGGATTGAAGCAAAGCAGTTTGCTTCAATCGCCTCAACCTTATCAGGTACTTTCTGCAGAAAGTACCTGATAACCCCTTCGGGGCTAAAGGGTCTGCGGTCTCGGTCTCCCGCTACTTGCTCGCTTATTTGTTCACCCCGTAGAGAGCTTCGCTCTTCTACTTTGATATTGGCGGAGCGGCTATTGAATGCGATACACAAAAATTGAATGCCCAATGATGGTAACCGGTTGGTAGGATTTGAGCCAGAGATAGTTAGGGTATTGAGGACGTTCTACGGGCCCTTGCGTTTCCTGAAGGTAAGTTATTGAGATGGCTAGCCAGCCATCGCTTTTATTTCTTGCCTTAAAATCCTCGGCACCCGAATATTTTTCCCGCCAAAGCCACTCAAAATGCGAGCCGAGATAATACGACTGGTCGGCCCACCCGAAGTAGTCCAATTCAATCTTGGGGATATTGTTTTTCTTTACCCAATCGCTAAATCTGATAAGATCTTGCCCCCAATCAAGATTGGAATCGGTCACGTATCTATACCCGCCCGATGGCCCTCCGGCGGCTTGATTGAAGTAAGTCAGATAGAGAGGATAAACTTTTATATTTTCAACCACGTACCAGCTCAACAAAAAGAAAACAGTGAAAATCAAGGCCTTGGACTTGAAGTTGAAATTTTCTTTGGCTTTTTGGACCATTTTTGCAATCTGCCCGCTGACCAGCAAAATCGCGAAAGGATAAGTCGGCAGAAGATGCCTAACGCCTATATTCAATGTGCTATTAATGCTTACCCCCCAATACACGAGCAGCCATAGGAGCATCACGAGCTCGTCGGTATGGTTTTTTATGAAATTGCCAGCATGCGTAAAGAATTCTTTGGAGGGTTTCTTGGTTTGCCAACCCAGAAATAGAAGCGATACTAATACCAAGCCCCACCAAGCCAAGGGTTCTTTTATAAAATAAACTATTGGGAAATATTTATGCCAGCCGAAACGCGAAACCTCACCGAGGAAGTAAGTTGTATTGCCGCCGACGGATCTCTGGGAAACCATCAATAAGCCCAAACCATATTGGGCGGCGGCGCGGAGTACTGGTTTATCCGATGCCCAGATAATTGGTTCAGCAAAATTGCGATTGCCGTAAGTTGCCAATAACTGCTGCGTATCGCGATACTGGCGTTCGGGCGGGTAGTTATAAGTGTGGAAATAATAAACCGGCCAGACGATAATCATGAAACCGACAAGAAAAATAAGGACAGTGCCCAGAGTTAATCGCCAAGCGGTCAATATTTTTTGCCGATTACTAACGAAGCCGTAAATTATTGCGAGAACAAAAAAGAAGGGAACCAATAGAAATGTTGAGAATTTTAAAAGGAGAGCGATGCCAAAAGTTAAGCCGGCGATAAGCAGCCTCTTGCCGCTTGGTGCCTTGAGATATCGGACAAAATAATAAGTTGCCAGCAAAACGCCAAAAAGCGCGGCCATGTCGGTAGTTACGAAACGGGAGTGGGCGATGACGGTTGATGAAAAAGAAAAAAGAGTCAGTGCAATAAACGCTCCAGCGTTGCCGTAAAGCCGTCGCGCCCATTTGAAAATTAAAACCGCCGAAAGAACAAAGAACAAAAGTATCGGCAGTCTCGCAAAGTGTCTTATCTGGTCGGCGTCATTACCTGAATTGAAAATGAGACGGCGTCCGAATTCCCATTGTCCGTTAATATCCGTCTGCCAGAATTTGGTGTTAAAGACATCCTGATTTAGATTGAGAAACAGCAAGGGAATGCCGGCGAGATCTTTCGCCAATGGCGGATGCTCGGGATTTAGCCGCATGTCCCCCTTTTCCAAATATGAATACCCCGCCCCGATATGCGGCACCTCATCAACAATTATTGAATCATTCCAAGAACTGGCTATTGACAATACCACCGCGATTGCTATAATAATGAAAGCAGTTGTTTTTACAAGTTTATTGGACATAGGAGAGGAAAATGAAGAACATTGAACATGTTTGCGAAGGCCGAGATAGCAGATTGCGAGGGAGAGGGTATTTCTGTATAGAGCGCAGGAGAATTACTGTATTCCTGGTGTTTTCACACGCTTTATTGGGATGTCCTTTTGATACTCTAGGCCCCGCCCTGCTGGTTGAAACTGGTGATTTGCATGAATTGATTGATATTACTTCTTGCCCTTTTTGTGGCGTGAACCTGAAAGAACTTCTAGCTTCTCAAAATCCGCCTACCAGCGAAGCTGAGGCAGGAAACGACGCGGCGCACTAACCGCTTTTTGTTTTCCCAGAGATTATAGCGAGTCTCCTAATTTTTCTGACTCTATCTGCCAACTAGCAAATTGACGAGTTGAGCGTTATTGTTCCGCTGAAATATGCGGGTCGCGAAGCAGGAATGGATAACCGCATATTTACAGGAACAATAGCTCAACGAGGAAAATTTGCAGGAAGGCATGATACCGGAAGAAAAATTAGGAGACGAGCGCTATTCCAATGGAACCACTACCGAATTCCTGTCGTATAGACCCTTTTTATACTGCTCCTCCGTCAAATAGTAAATGTTCTTTGCTTTTTGTTTCTCCAGTGTGTAGGTATCAGTAATAAACATTACCGTTTGCGCCGGCATAGGAATGCCGTTTACTAAAACCCCGCCCGCATTTACCAAAACGTATTTTTTGGTTTTTTGCGGCATCGCATTCAGCCGATTGCCGATATCAACATAGTTTTGGTTAAATGCCATCGCTACGTTCGGATTTTTGGCCCACTTGTTAAAATATTTGTCATATTCAACGAGAGTGAATGCGATAAGCAGAACCACCAAAGTAAATATGGCCGCAACCGAGCTTTCTTTCAACCAGCGATGACGAATAGAAAATTCGTGGACGTCCCGGGCGCGGTACCAATCGCCGATTTTATCAATTACCCACCACAAACCCTCGCCGGCCCATATGAAAACTACCGGTATTACGATTATTGCTCTTAGGGCGTGCGGTATGCCTTCATTGGAAAAAATAACCGGCAGTAGGCCCACAAAGAACCAGGACAAAAGCATAACATGAACGGTGGAAAAATGGCCGTGGGTTTTTTTAGTTTTGAATAATTTTATCCAGCTTCTTATAAAACCGAGAAAAAACAGCACCCCGACCGGCCAAAGCAGCATTGGCTGGCCGGACAGATTGTGCCGCCAATTATAATCGCCGGCGAAGTTGAACATGCCAAGTGTCTGAATGGTATTTTGAGCGAGTTGTTTCAGCGGGTTGTCGGAGGCGAATATAGACAATTGCCCGACGCGTCCGAAGAAATCAGTCGGATGTGTCCAGAAATAATAACCGATGGGGAAGCCGACCAGTATAATAACCACAAGAAAAAGAGCCAACCCCCTTATTAATCGATTTTTTATAAATTCGTATTTCTCATGGCCGAAATCCTTCCTTGCCCCCACACCATAACGAGAACTATCCGGGTTTAGTGCCGAAGGCACTTGTTCTCGTTTGGTGTGGGGGTGAACGGCATACCAGTAAGCCCCAAGCGTCAGTATCATCATCAGCGGCATTACCCGAAAAGCGATGTAAGTATAAAACCCAAGCCCCCAAAGAACCGCGCTAAGCCCGAAATTCCACAGTCGTCCGGATGAAAGTCCCTGCCACAAAAAATACATTCCCCAGACCAATAACAGGGGCGCCATAATTGCTCGGAAGCCCATACGCGAAAAATTAACATGCCAAAAACCAATTGCCAGCAGATAACTTGATAGTGCCGCAATCTGCCAGTTAAAAAGGCGGCTGACCAAAAAATATAACCCAAGCACAGTCAGTATCCCGGCAATTGCCGAAACAACTCTTAATGACCAGATATGGTAGCCAAAAACCTTCAGCGCCAGCGCTTGCAGATTTATAAACAACCCCTCACGGCCGTTGTTTTCGGGATAAAAAACTTTAAAATTGCCAGTTCCCAGCGCTTCGGCCGCCTGGTTGCCATTTATTGCCTCGTCAGGATAAAGCCCCAGCGGGATTGATGTAATATGCTGAAATCTAAAAACCGCCGCTACGATTAAAATCAGCAAAACTATTGTCCACTTGGGCATATAAAACATTATAACAAATATGCTATTATAAAAGGAATGGCGGAAAGTGAATCGGCAGGAGGCCAGACAAATACATTAGAACAGGAGATCGCTCAGATTGAGCGCGATTTAGCGTCCAAGCGTGAGGTGCTTGAAAAACAAAAACAGACCGGTGCGATCCCGGAAGTGCCACACGAGAAAGAAACATTGCGCGAAATCGTCGGTGAAAAAATTGCCCCGTCTCGAGCGCCTATACCTCCGCCAGTCGGTGGACCACCTCCGCCACAACCAGCAACACTGCCCCCTCCGCAGGTTGAGCCGCCATCTTATATGTCCGAGGAGCTGAAAGGCAAAGTTCAAGAGCTGGTTAATGCCGCTTTCTCCAAAACGATTAGCGATGCCATCAAACAAGCCCGAGCAACCAATAACGCCGCTTTGATTGACGCCTTCCACGATGCGCTGGTTGATGAGCTTTATAATTATCTGGTTGAGCGCGGGAAACTCAAGAAACTTTAAAAATCCAAATGCCAAAATCCAAATGTCAAACAAAGCTCAAAATCCAAATGTCAAAAACGGGGCGTTGTTTTGTCATTTGAAACTTTGGATTTGATTTGGCATTTGAGCTTTGGATTTTGATATTATTTAGGATTTACTAAACTTGACCATCGTCTTACTTATTATATTGTTGGCAGTGTTGGTGATAATCGCGATTGTCGCTTTGGTTTTGGTCGGCGGGTTGAGGACAAAAGGGCAGATGCAGAGAGCGCTGAATATGACGCTTTTTTTAATTCGCGTGCCGCGCGAGAGCGGTCAGCCAGCCGGCGGAGGCGCGCAAAAGACCGAGAAAGAGCTGATAAGCGTCTGTGAGCAAATGTTTTCCGGCTTTTCCAATCTGCATTCCAAGGGTTGGAACAGGTTTTTGTACGGCGAGCCGTACCTTGCGCTTGAAATTGCCGTTCATCACATCGGCGAAGAAACGCATTTTTATGTCGCCGTTCCCAAAAGCAGCGAAGACATAATAGAAAAGCAGATTTTTGGTTATTATCCTACGGCAGACGTTTCTCGGACAAAGGATTACAATATTTTCAACCCGCAGGGAGCGAGCGCCGGCACCTATTTGAGTTATACAACCAACCCGATCCTGCCGTTTAAGACATATCAAAGATTGGAATCCGATCCCTTGGGCGGGATTTTGACCTCAATGTCAAAGCTTCAGAGCGAGGGCGAGGGGGCCGTTCTACAGTTGCTGATCCGGCCAAGCCACGCGGAAAAACAAAAATCCCTTGCCACAAAAGTGGCGCGCGAAATGCAGTCCGGCTATCAGTTCAAAGAAGCGCTAAGCCGCGCCCAACATCCGCCTAAGCCCCAAACCACAGAAACACAGAAGGGTCAGGAAACACAGAAACCAAAAGTGGTAACTCCGGCGGAGGAAGAAATTATCAAAGCCATTACCGCCAAGGCCGGCAAGCAGAATTTTGATGTTAATGCCCGGCTTATCGCTTCAGCGCCATCTCCCGCTCGCGCAGAGCAGATACTGGGCGATTTTCAGGGTTCTTTCGTTCAATTTTCGTCTCCCGATATGAACAGCTTAAACCCGGTCAAAGTTACAAGCAGGGCATTAGACAGATTGATTTATAACTTTTCATTCCGGCTATTTGACGACCGCCAAGCGCTCACGATGTCCACGGAAGAAGTTGCCAGTTTATACCACTTCCCGATAGCGACTACAGCCGCGCCCAGGGTTGAATTTCTAAGGGCGAAATCTTCCGAGCCACCGCCGAATCTGCCTCCGGAGGGGATTATTATCGGTAAAAACGTATTCCGCGGCCAGGAGACATTTGTCCGAATGGCAGACAATGACAGGCGGCGCCACCTCTACGTAATAGGCCAGACGGGTACCGGCAAAACCTCTTTGATGAAAGAGATGATACGTCAGGACATGGAAAACGGACATGGAGTTTGCGTGATTGACCCTCACGGAGAATTTGCCGAGCATACTCTCTCGGTTGTACCATCGGCGCGCGCCGAGGACGTGATTTATTTTGACCCGGCCGACATTGAACGGCCCCTCGGATTGAATATGCTGGAAATTGACCCAAGCCATCCGGAACAAAAAACGTTCGTGATTAACGAACTCCTTTCCATAATTGACAAACTCTATAATCTGAAAGAGACCGGTGGGCCGATGTTTGAAAAATATTTCAAAAATTCCCTCCTCTTACTTCTGGATGATTACGCGCACGACATCCCCGTCCTCTCCGATATTTCCAGAGTTCTGGTCAATGATGAATTCAGGGCGGATAAGTTGAGCCGCGAAACCAATCCGCTGGTCAAAGAGTTTTGGGAACTGGAAGCCGAGAAAGCCGGCGGCGAGGCATCGCTCGCCAATATGGCGCCATACATTTCTTCCAAAGTTGATACCTTTGTTTCAAACGAGTTCTTGAGGCCGGTAATAAACCAGAAAAAAAGCGCTTTTAATTTCAGGGAGGTCATTGATGGCGGCAAAATATTGGTAGTTAATTTGTCCAAGGGCAGGATAGGGGATATAAACGCGAACTTGCTCGGTATGCTTATCGTCGGTAAACTCCTTATGGCCGCTTTGTCGCGAGTTGATATACCGGACGAAAGCCAGCGTAGGGACTTTTATCTCTATATGGACGAATTTCAGAACTTCACCACTGAAAGCATCGCTACTATTTTGTCGGAAGCGAGGAAATACCGTCTTGACCTGATAATTGCCCACCAGTTCATAAAACAGCTCAAGGAGGAAATTCGCAATGCAGTTTTCGGCAATGTCGGTTCAATGATTGCCTTCCGCATCGGCGCCGAGGACGCGGAATTTATGAAAAACCAGTTTGAACCGGTGTTCAGCCCGCAGGACCTTATGAATATAGACAATTTCAACGCTCATGCTAAGCTTCTGATCAACAATCAAACCACCCGGCCGTTCAACATCAGAACGATTAAGGAAAAGGAGGGTTCACCGGAAATGGTTCGGGCGCTTAAAGAAATGTCCCGGTTAAAATACGGCCGGCCGAGAGAAGAAGTGGAAAACGAAATACGGGCGGGATATAATGCTGGATAGCTTGATATTTTTATGAAATTCACGAAGAGAGATTTAATTTTTTCCGTTGCCACCGGGTTAATTACCGGTTTTTCGGCTTGGCGGATATTTGGTTTCCTGAAAGTCCCTGTGTACGGCGGTATCTCGTATGCTTGGCTATTAGTAATTGTGCCTGTTGTCTGGATTTTGGGCGTTAATCTGGGATATTTTTTGGGCAGATGGTTGTCGCCTTTCAGTCAGTTTGGTAAGTTTGTTACCATCGGATTTACCAATGCGGCAGTTGACTTCGGGGTGTTAAATCTTTTGATTTTCGCTACGGGCGTCGCAACCGGTATTTGGTACCCGGCGTTTAAAGGGGTTTCTTTCGTTTGCGCCGTAATCCCCAGTTTCTTTTGGAATAAATACTGGGCCTTTGAAGCCGGAGGGACGGGTAGGGGATGGGCAGAGTTTTGGAAGTTTATAAGTGTTATGATAATGGCAACACTGGTAAATGCTGGGACTGCCTCGTTTGTGGTAAATTTTGTCCACCCGGTTTTCGGACTAAGCGCTCCCGCTTGGGCCAATATCGGCGCTATTGTCGGTTCGGCAGTCGCCTTGATTTTCAGCTTCACCGGTTTTAAAGTAGCAGTGTTTAAGACGGAGAACTCTCAACCAAACATCTAGTTTTTTCGGCTTTGAATTTCATTCTCAAATTCTCAAGAATTTGAGAATGAAGCAAAATCTATGGCTCAAGTGTTGTATCGTAAATACAGGCCCAAAACTTTTGCCGAAATTGAAGGGCAGGAGCATATTGTCCGCACCCTGCAAGGTGCGCTTTTGTCGGGGCGGGTCGGCCACGCCTATCTTTTTTGCGGGCCGAGAGGTACCGGTAAGACAACGATGGCTCGTCTGCTTGCAAAAGCGATTAATTGTCAAGAACTAAACGCTAAACGCTTAACGCTAAACGCTTTAGAACCCTGCAATGCCTGCCCCTTTTGTCGCGATATCAACGAGGGCCGCTCTCTGGACCTTATTGAAATCGATGCCGCTTCCAACAGGGGGATTGATGAAATCAGGAATCTCAAAGACTCGGCTATGGTGGCGGCTCCCTCGGGTAAATACAAAGTTTTTATAGTGGACGAATGTCATATGTTAACGAAAGAAGCAAATAACGCTTTGCTTAAGATTTTAGAGGAACCGCCTTCTCATGTAATTTTTATTCTGGCGACCACCGAGCCGCATAAAGTTATTGATACCATTCTTTCCCGCGTCCAGAGGTTTGATTTTAAAAAGATAAGCGCAGATAAAATAGTCGGGAAATTGAAAAGGATAGTCCGGACCGAAAAAATTAACGTTGAAGAGCCGGCTCTATTAGCCCTGGCCGTCGCCGCTTCCGGTTCTTTGCGGGATGCGGAGTCAGCCCTGGGGAAATTAATCGCTTACACCGGCTCGGCCAAGATTACCGCCGAGGATGCGGCGGAGATTTTAGGAGTTGTCCCGCTTCAGGTTCATGAAAATCTCATTGACCTGATCGCCCAAAAAAAACCGCAGGAGGCAATCGCCCAAATATCCATACTTTTTGAATCCGGTGTTGAATTGGAACATTTTAACAAACAATTCATACGCCATTTGAGAACTTTGTTAATTGCAAAAATTGGTTACCTCCCCGCTGTTCCCTCGGACGTAGCCTTACGGGCGAGTCTGGCAACGCAGGCATCGCTTGCGGGCCTGCCCGCACAGGCAGGCATGACGCCGGAGTTTTTGATAAAAACAATTAATCTTTTTGTGAAAGCGGGAGCCGAGCTTAAATTTTCGCCGATTCCTCAATTGCCGTTGGAGCTGGCCATTCTGGAGCTGACAAGGGCTTCCTAGTCTGCCAAGCTGCTCAATATGAATATAGAAAATTCTAACGGGAGCAAATTCTCGCCGTTAGCCAAGCCGCGGCTTAGTTTGCGCCGCTTTTTATTTTATTTCATCACTCTTGCCGCCCTCATTTTAATTTATCTGAAGATTTCCGAATTCCAACTGATTAAGGAAGTTTTTCTTCGCTCTAATTTTTTATGGTTATTTTCCATCGTAATGATTCAAGTTCTAAGTTATTATTTCACTGCCCTCAATTATCGCGACGTGCTTCGGGTAAAGGACTTGGATGTGCGCGTTAAAGAGCTTTTCCCGATAACATTTGTCATTCAGTTTTTAAATCAAGCTCTCCCTTCGGCCGGTTTTTCCGGCCAGGTGTTTTTCGTCCAGTATCTTAAAAAATTCGGGCTTTCCGTCGCCGAAGGCATCGGCCGGGCGATATTGGAGCTTACCACGCTTTACATGGCTTTCGGCGCTTTCTTTATCATTTCGGCAGTGACGCTTATTCAGGGAGGCATGGTTGAAAAACGACCCGAAGCGCTATATTTTATTTACGGTTTTTCATTTTTCGCCGTCATTGCGATTTCACTGTTTATCGTTTTCCAAAAGAGAGGACGTGGCAGAATAGAACGTTGGATGATTGATAAATTGCACAGATATTTTGAGAGGCGAAATGCCAAGAAAAAAAAGATAGACGGAAAAGAAAGGAGCGACCATACCGAGCATGTGGCGATGATTTTTAGCCAGTTCAAGAACACTCTTAATCTCGGGGTGTTAAGACGGCACGGCCGGGCTTTCTGGCTCGCGTTTTTGTGGCAAAGTATGATTTTGTTTGTAAGTGTGCTTACGCTTTATTTTCTGTCTTTCGCCATTGATTACAAAATCAGCTTTTCAGTCGCTTTTATAACCTTCACTCTCACCAAGTTTTTATCTATGGTTGCATTTGTCCCCGGCGCGCTGGGAGTGTTTGAGGGGGGGATGACGTTGATTCTTGTGTCATTTGGCGTGCCGGTGGGGCCGGCTTTGGCTATGACACTGCTTTTACGCGCGTTCACGTTCTGGTTCCCGATGCCGGTCGGCTGGATTTTATACAGATATTATTTACACAGGCAGGAACTGGAAAACCCGTATGAAATCCGTCCGATTTAAAAAACCCCGCTCAAGCGGGGTTGTCATCTCTCCGGAGATGCCAGATACCTTCTCAATAAATCCGAAGTAAAGCCGTTTTCTTCTATGACATCTTTGTAGAAAAACGCGCTTTTACGGAGAACGCGGTCCTGCGTCTTGCGGTCCACGCCCACCAAGCCGAAGTGGGCCGTATATCCCTCGTTCCATTCGTAGGTGTCCGTAAGCGACCAGTAAAAATATCCGCGCACATCTATTCTCTCATCCATAGCTTTCCTCACTGCTAGAAGGTGAGCGGCAATGAATTTAATCCGCATTCTCTCGTCAGTGGTATTTAATCCGTTTTCCGTTATAATAATCGGCTTGCCGTAAAACGCGTACTCTTTTATGATGCAATACAGTCCCTCGGGGGAAATTTCACCCTTCCTGTATTCGGTCAAAAACCATCGCGACCACGTATTCAGTTTGAGCGTGTATTCTTTGTAGTAGTTGATTCCGATGAAATCGTGATAATCCTCGGTAATCTCCAAGAAATATTTGTTGAGCGCAAAATCTACTAACTCGGCGATATAAACATTAACGTGCGATAGAAATTCCGCCGCCTCGGGACTTATGGGCTCGGAACTTGCTAAATACGAATCTGTCATCCCGGCGATACCGACCATAATTTTTTCATGTCGTGTATCTAAAATGCGATGCAGGGTGCGATAAGCAATTTTGTGAGCGCGGGCAAGATTGCGGAAAGCCAATCGGGCCGATTCCCAATCTTCTTTTTTCCCGGGCGGATATTCTCCCTTAATGTATCCGTTTATGACGGGCACAGTCGGTTCGTTGAATGTCAGCCAGAGTTTAATTTTCAGAGGTTTGCCGATCTCTCGTGCTATTTTTTCAACATAGCGGCCGAAGCGCGCCGGCATTTCCGGGTTTGTCCAGCCGCCTTTATCGGCAACCCATTTGGGAAGCACGAAATGGTTTGCGCAGAGCATCGGTTCAATGCCGCGTTTTTTAAGGTCAAGAATTTGTTTTCTGTAATAGGCGATTTCTTGTTTATTCCATTTGCTCTCCTCGGGTTCAATTAAGGACCAATCAACAGATAAACGATAATGGGTAAGCCCGATGTTTTGCGCGAGAGTGAAATCCTGCTCGTACCGCCGCTGAATATGGTAATCATCGGCCGGTTCGTTGAGCCGTGCGGGGTCGTGGTCCCTTTCCCATTCCCACCAGTCGCTGTTTCGGCCGATTAAGCCGGTTTGATGGCTGGAAGTAGCTGTTCCCCGCATAAAATTACGGGGGAATTTTACTGGCGAAAAATCTTTTAGGAAATTTTCGTCGGAGAGGGCGCCGTTTTCAACCGGTGCCGTCCGTAAAGAAACGTTTTTGATCGGCGGTCTTGTGTAGGGCCCAAACATTATCAGGATTGCCGCGGAAATTAAAAACACCAGAGATCCGGCAAATAACATTTTGTTCTTTCCGGTCATGAATCCTCCTGAAACGCATTGTCAAAGAGCCGTTCTTTAATCCTGATTTAGCACAAAAGACGCTATTGCTCAACATTGACACGAGCTCACACAGTTTTGACTTGCTTGGCAAAAAATGCTATTGTCTTTTCAACTGGACTTTCAAAACGAGGAGAGGAAAACATGCGGAAAGCTATACTGGCCGCTCTGCTGGGTATTTTGTTGGGCAATGCTTTGTATGCTCAATACGATTTGTCGCTATGGTCAAGAAGAATTGAGGGCAAGGGTTATCTCATTCCTTGGTATATGTATACTGGGAAGGGGATTTGTCTGGATTTGCGCTATAATTTTGATGCCGAGGGTTCACTTGGTGCTTTTGTCGGGAAGAGTTTTGGGGATGAAAAATTGTTGCTGGTGCCGGAGTTCGGTCTTATAACCGGTAAATATCGCGCCGTTTCCCCGGAATTTCTTGTTATAGCCAGTACAAAGCGCTTTCAGGTTTTTGCCCAGAATCAGGTAGCCCTCGGTATGAGAGGGGGAGAGATGATAAATCACGATTTTGTCTATAATTGGGTTGATTGGGTATTCAATGTGAAAGAATGGTTGGCGCTTGGCGCAGGCGAGCAGGTCTTTAAGGAATTTTCGCCGGGTTCCCGGACTCGGGTTGACCTTGGCCCTTCGGCAAAGTTTTCAATAGACAAAATGTACATACGGTTGTGGCCGATGGTGAGTTTGGGTCCGGCCGCGAGGGGTCACAAGGCCTTCCTTATGGGAATTGGCTATGTTTTCTGAAGTTTTGGTCTTTTCTCCAAACTTGTACCCCGCCTTTCGACTCTGTGGAAGCGGGGTTTTAAATTGATTTTGCCCGGTTTTTGTGAGATAATTCAGAAAATTGCGGGCCTCGCCCGTAGGCTATAGCCTACTGGCTATGGCCGAGGGATCGCCTAGTAGAATTCATGCAAACCGTCTATGTTTTAAAAAGCGAGAAAGATTCCAAGTGGTATATAGGTTGTACCGCAGCTTTGGCCAAGAGATTGAAAGAACATAATGCGGGGAAGGTTTTGTCTACGAAATCAAGGAGCCCCTTCATTTTATTGTATGTCGAGGAGTTTTCTGATAAGTACGAAGCATTTAGAACGGAAAGGTTTTACAAAAGCGCGCAAGGAAAGCGTGCATTGAAACATAAAATAGCACATTGGGGGGTCGTCTAATGGTAGGACACATCCCTTTGGAGGATGGTATATAGGTCCGAATCCTATCCCCCCAGCTATCCTTCGCCAAGGCTTCGGAATAGCTTACGCCATGATGTACTATACTTACATTTTATACAGCTCAAAATCTAAAAACTTTTATTTTGGATATACCGAGAATATTAGAAAAAGATTTGAGGAGCATAATGTCGGTCTGTCTAAAGCAACGGTACCATACAAACCTTGGCAATCAGTATTCTATGCCGCATTTGATACTATGAAAAAAGCAAAAGATTTTGAGCTGTATTTAAAAACGGGCTCTGGTAAAGCATTCGCATACAAACGATTACTAAATTTTAAGGATTTCCATTATCTTAGAGAAATATTGAAATATGTGGCCGAAAAATAAGAAAAGGACCCGTTTAGGATCCTTTTCATGTTTAGTATCTACATTCTAGCAAAAAGTTATCCACGAGTCAATAGATAAGATTTTCTATTACAATACCCCTATATAACTCCGACCGAGACCCTCCTTGCTTACTCCGCCGAAGCAGCCGCTTCGGCTGGCCTACTCCGCCGTAGCGGCTGCGAAGGCTGGACGAAGGCCGGGCGCCAAGCTACGGACGGGCAAGCGGGTCAAATCGCCTCTGGAAAAGTCGCTCAAAAACCCTTACGATAAAGGATGCCAACCACAATGGATATTCATATTCCTCAAGATATCAAAAATAAATTTATTGTCAGGAGTGATTATTTGGATTGGATTAATAAAGAAGTATCCATTTTTGCATATTTGGATTTAACTAATATGTTTCATTGGCAGGATGTTTTGGGCTGGAAATTCAGAATAGAAGATGTGATTGAGCAACTTTTCACCTTTCCAAACATTAAAGAGATTAAAGTGTATTACGGATTAAATGAAAAAGATTTAAAAAATTCAGAAGCCTTTCATAATCGCATAAAAAAGACTGGGGCGATTCTTAAAACTAAGCCGATGAAGTTTATCACAAAAGACATGAACGAGGGTTTATTTTTTCAACGTAAAACCATTACTTTATTTGACGGGGGTGTTAAAAAGAAAATCCAAGAGTTGATAGATGAACTGCAAAAGTCGGGAATAATTATTGAGGAGCCGAAGTGCAATTTTGACGTTGAAATAGCAATGCATATGTTGGACGATGCCGAGAAATTAACTGCAGTTCTCCTTTTTTCCGGCGATTCGGATTTATTAGAACCGTTAGAAAGATTAAAAGTAAAGAGTAAAAAAATAGGAATCGTTGGGGTTCGTGGCAAGGTAGCGGGAGAACCGCACAATATTAAAAACAAATATATAGATTTCGGGAAATTTTATACTGGTAAAAGAGCTTATATAGAAAGCGAAAATCCCGCTTTTGGCGGGACCGCGTGATTAGTAGGATTTCTCCTACAATGGGAGTATAGCACATCCCCACAATAGTTGTCCACAGTCTCTAATTTCATCCCGTTTTTACCCCGACCGAGACCCCCCTAAAACTGCCATACTGAAAAGACGCTAAAAGCCCTTGAAAGACCCCAACGTGGCGGGTTCTAAACCGGGGATGCCAGCTTTGGCGGGGAAGTTTAATTTTTGGGGTTTGACATGGACAATTCCAAGGTGTATTGTTTCGGTATAACAACCCAATAATTTATATATGATTATTGTATATATTCTCGTTTTTCTGTTTCTTTTCGTTTTTTTGCCAAGCTTGCGGACGGTTAAACAATATAAGCAGGGCGTGGTGTTTAGGTTTGGAAGAATCGTGGGCACAAGAGGCCCGGGCTTGAGCATGATTATCCCATATTTTGAAAGTATGCTAAAAATTGACCTCCGAACCGTTACCTTGCCGGTGCCGGCGCAAAAAATCATTACCAAGGATAACGTTTCGGTAGATGTTTCAGCGGTCGCATATTATCGAATTGTTGATGTAATCAAAAGTATCGTTGCGATTCAGAATGTTGAAGCGGCGATTGATCAGATTGCCCAAACTTCACTGCGCAATATCGTCGGCAAATTTCAGTTGGACGAAATTCTTTCCGAGCGAGAAACAATAAATTCGGAAATTACAAAAATTCTGGACAGCTACACTGAAAGCTGGGGTGTTGTTGTGAGCTCTGTAGAGATAAAAGATATTCAATTGCCGGATGATATGCAAAGAGCGATTGCCAAGCAAGCTGAAGCTGAACGAGAAAAAAGAGCTAAGATTATTTCTGCTGAAGGCGAATTCCTGTCAGCTCAAAAACTAGCCGATACGGCCGACATTATGATGGCTCATCCGATTGCCCTTCAATTGCGTAATTTGCAAACCCTTGCCGAAATTGCAACCGAAAAGAATTCTACCATCATATTCCCGGCCCAACTTATGAGTACGGTCAGAGATATCCAGAAATTCCTTAACGAAGAGAAGAAATAAGCGGATATTTAGCCTGGGAAATTGTGTTAGAATTAGAAGGTCAATAAGTCGGCCATCAGCCAATCGGTTTGTCATCGTTGAAGACATTCCGGTAGGCCAATGGCCAACATTTTATGTATGACATGATGAGAGGGTTGGGAGCGCAGCCCTGGTCATTTATGGCGGGCTGGGGATGGCCGCTCCTTATGCTGGTTTTGATTTGGTCGGTAGTCTGGAAAGGGCTGGCATTGTGGAAGGCGGCCCGACGGGGAGCCAGCGTTTGGTTCGTTGTTATGCTGGTGGTCAATACTGTCGGCATTTTGGAGATTCTCTATCTCTATGTTTTCAGCAAAAAATCCCGTTCTGTTTCCGGGGAATAACGCTCGCCATAGTGCCTCTTGGGCACGCTACGCTCATCCAGCGACTCGCTCCGCTATTTCATCTCGCAAATTCAATTTTTGATGATGAGACATTATATCAAAAATTGACCATGCAATTTGCTCGCTGGAATACCCAAGAGGCACTATGGCTTCGCTTACCTCCCTAATTAAATTAACTAAACAATAGCAGCTTTCAATACCCCAATGATTTATCAAAAAAATCATAGAGGCAATTGAAAGTTGATATACCGGGTATGGGATATGTAACAAATATAGAAAAGGACTCGCTGGATAACGGGAATTTCAGGAAAGTTCTCTATACGGCAAAAAACAGCCAATTGGTCGTAATGTGTCTAAAACCGAAAGAAGAGATAGGCATGGAGACCCACCAACTTGACCAATTTATCCGCGTTGAAAAAGGGAGCGGGAAGACGGTATTGAACGGAAAGGAATATGAAATTACGGACGGATTTGCCGTTGTGGTCCCCGCCGGTACCGAGCACAACATCATCAATACTTCGGAAACCGAAGAGATGAAACTCTACACGGTTTATTCTCCACCCAACCATAAAGACGGTACGGTCCATCCTACGAAAGCAGATGCCATGGCGGATGAGGGCGAACATTTTGACGGTAAGACAACGGAGTAATCAATTAAAGACCCCGCCCGAAAGCGGGGTTTTGTTTTTTTTGAAAGAGGGGATTATAATTGAATGATAATGGAAGAAACAATAAGAAATTTTGCGGAACAATTGAAATATATGCCCGATATTGAAAATGCAACGGTGCTCAAGCGCAGCGGCAAGTTTGTTGTTGCCGGAATGGGCGGCTCCAATTTGGCAAGCGGGCTTTTGAAGATTTGGAATCCCGAGCTTGATATTGTTGTTCACCGGGATTTTGGCCTGCCAGCCATGGCGGAAGGCGAATTGCAAAGCCGCTTGTTCGTCATAAGTTCGTATTCGGGCGGAACCGAAGAAACGATTGATGCGTTCCGCGAAGCGCTGAAAAAGAAACTTTCTGTTATTGTTTTGGCAACCGGCGGCGAGTTATTGGAACTGGCGAAAGAGAACGGCGCCCCCTACATCCAAATGCCAAGTATTGGTATCCGTCCGCAGCTTGCCGTGGGTTTGGGCTTGAAAGCGATGCTAAAAGCCATAGGCGAGGACGAGACGCTTAAAGAGATTTCAAAACTTGCCGATTCATTTAATGCCGCCGATTATGAAACCGCAGGCAAAAATTTGGCCGGGAAACTGGGCGAGAAAATTCCCATAGTTTATTCTTCCAACCGCAATTTACCCCTTGCCCTTTATTGGAAAATTAATTTTGAAGAAACCAGCAAAACGCCGGCGTTTTGCAACACCCTTCCGGAATTGAATCATAATGAAATGATAGGATTTGCGTCCGAAGCGGCCAGCGAGTTCCTGCCGGGCAACTTTCATTTCATCTTTCTCAAAGATAAAGATGACGACCTGCGGATACAAAAAAGAGCGGAAGCTACCGCCAAGCTGTATGAAGACAGGGGATTAGGCGTTGAGAATGCGGATTTGGAGGGCGGTATTTGGCAAAAGATCTTCAGTTCGCTCTCGCTATCAAACTGGACATCTTTTTACTTAGCTAAAGATCGCAGCGTTGACCCGGAAGATATTTCGGCGATTGAGGAGTTTAAGAAACAAGTTGCTTAATATGAGTCTGGCGAGTAATGCCTTATAGCACCGTTGAGATGATTTGCTAAAAAATAATTATGAAAAAAAACATAAATCCTTGGATACAACTAAGCATTGAATACGCAAGCCAGCGAAGTTACTTGGATGATTTGTTCCATGTATATCCAACAATTCCCGAAGGAATTTGAGAGCTTAATGGCGAGCTTTGGAAAGATGTTAAAAAGGCGTTTGAAAAACGCGACAATATTACGCTCCTTAAAAACCTTGTGAAATTAGATTTATTTCCGATTAAAGATTCTTATGTCGCTTACCTAAAACGCGACAAGACGGCGCTGGAACGTAACCCTGCAACAGCTGCTCGTCTTTCCGGACGCTTGTATGAAATGGGGCTTGATACGATTTATGCTCGTTGCTCCGAGCCAAAGGAAACAAATCGACAAATCGGGCCGCTTTTCAAACGCTGGCTCAACAAGAAAGCTTTAGGAATTCAACCGGTAAAGCTCGATGAATTTTTGAAAACAAAAGGAAATGCTATCTTGGCTGCTAGCGATGCGGAAATGATGGCTTTTGCCCGCGAACATCTGGGCTACAAACACAATAAGGGGTTGGACTTCATCGGTCGCTTCAATGGGAAGCATGTTATCGGTGAAGCAAAGTTTCTAACCGATTTTGGCGGACATCAAAACGCACAATTCAATGATGCAATCGCCACAATCAAAGCCAAGAATGTTAAGGCAATTAAGATAGCGATTCTTGATGGTGTTCTCTATATCAAGGGCAAAAACAAAATGTATAAAAGCATCACAGGAAAACTCAAGAAAGAAAACATTATGAGCGCGCTTGTTCTGCGCGAGTTTCTATATCAGCTATAGCACCCATGCTTATTACCTATGACAACAAAAAATCCGAGAAAGATATTCTCGAAAAAATTCCGAGAGCTGAACTAAAAACTGTATCGGGCAAAGGAGCGAAAAATAAGCTCATTCATGCCGATAATCTTCCCACTCTCAAAACCCTGCTTGACGATTATTCGGGCAAGGTTGATTTGATTTATATTGATCCGCCGTTTGCGACAAATGGACATTTCAAAATCAGCGAGGATCGCGCAAACACAATAAGTAGTAGCAACGGAGACGCTATTGCCTACAGCGACACTCTCATCGGGGCAGAATTTTTGGAATTTTTGCGTGAGCGATTGATTTTTTTGCGCGAACTTTTATCAGAGCGCGGGTCAATCTATCTCCACATTGATTATAAAGTCGGACACTATGTAAAACTCATAATGGATGAGGTATTTGGACGAGATATGTTCCGAAACGACATTACTCGTATCAAGTGCAACCCCAAAAATTTTTATCGCAAAGCGTACGGCAACATAAAGGACATGATTTTATTTTACACAAAAACAAACAATGCTGTTTGGAATGATCCCTCGGTAGCATTTTCTCGTGCTGATTACGAACGTCTTTATAAAAAAGTTAACGCAGAAGGACGAAGATATACAACAATCCCACTTCATGCGCCCGGAGAAACTTCTAATGGTAATACCGGTAAAGAATGGAAAGGAATGAAGCCGCCGAAGGGTCGCCATTGGCGAACCGATCCGGCAATTTTGGAAGAATGGGACGGGCAAGGGTTGATAGAATGGTCGGCAAGTGGAGTGCCGCGCAAAAAAATCTTTTTTGATGAAAAAGAGGGAAAGAAAATGCAAGACATTTGGGAATTCAAAGACCCGCAGTATCCGCAATATCCAACAGAAAAAAGTTTAGATTTATTGAAATTTATCATTGGAGCATCTTCAAACGAGAGAGATTTGGTACTTGATTGCTTCGCTGGCTCCGGTACGACGCTTATCGCGGCACAATTGTTAAATCGTAACTGGATTGGAATTGATAAATCTGAATCAGCGATAAAAGTTACCCAAAAACGACTCAACGATTTACCGAGTAGCTTGTTTTCAAAAGTTGAGTATGAATTTTTGAGAGAAAGTGAGAGAAAGATAGTATGAAGCTATTTTCTGAAAATCTTGGTGAAGTAAAAACCGATGAGGAGTTAGCGTCGCTACAGCAACAATTTCCTCATTACGATCCCGGATACATTACGCAATCCGCTGGCCTGCCTCGTCGTAGAGAAAAAGAATGGATGGAGAAATTATGGGAGCAGTACGAGCAGTATGCCGACCCCAATTTTTTAGAAGATTTTAAGCGGCAATTTGCACAGCGTTCTTGGGAGTTATATCTTGGCGCGATATTATTAAATCGGGGTTTTAAATTAGGCAGGCATAATTCTGCCGGGCCAGATTTCGATGTTCAGAATAATAAAGGGAGTCGATTAACTTGGGTTGAGGCAATTGCGACCGATAAAGGAAAAGGAAGCGATAAGGTGCCAGAGATGGTTCGCGGTATCGTAACGGATGTACCCGAAGAAGCAATGTTGCTCCGTATATAATCGTCATTGGTTAGATAATACGAGCATTGAGCAAACAAGTGGCGATAAAAAAATTGCCTTCATTTTACACAAGTATCTTTTAATAGAAATTGATGATGTCGCAAGAGCAGAGATAAGGCGGATTACTAAGGCGCGAAATCGTTTGATTCATTTTGGTCCCATCCCAGACAATATTGATTTTGAAGAGATGAAAATGTTTATCCGGCTGACTAAACAACTTATGGCTATTGTACTAGGATTAGAACCATCAAATGCTTTGAATTCATTTGATCATCTACAGAATTTTTTGAAGGGTAAAAAAGCAAGGTAATCATTGTCGCTAAAAATCCCCGCGCTTCAAGCCAAACTACTCAATGACTGCTTCGGTCAGAAGGTCTTTTTCAACGAAGGCCTTTTTCGTTTGGGTTTTGAGAAATATGAGATGGAACAGAATTTTAAAAACACTTCCGAGGAAGAACCCGAGAGCCAGACCTTTTATGCCCAGTGTTTTTGCGAAAAAATAACCCGATGCCAGCGTAATTACTAATCCTCCCAATGCAATCAATGTCGGAATGATGCTGTTTTTTAACGCGTAAAAAGCCCGGGCCAAAAGATGGTTAACACTTTCGGTCGCGATTGAAAGCGTAAACACACCAAGCGTAGCGGCCGTTAATTCAATGGCCGCCTTGTCAAACATTCCTCCGCCAAGAAGAAGCGCGATGATCGGCCGGCGCAAAAAATACATAAAAGCCGCGACGGGGATGGTGGTGAGAAGTATTGCCTTTATAGTAAAAATCATCTCAGCGGCAAATTCTTTTTTGCTGTTGTTCCGGGCCGCTATTCTTGAGAGCACGGGGAAAGCGGTCAGGGCGAAAGTAATGCCGATGATGGCAACCGGAACGGTCTGGAAATTATTGGCGAAATTTAAGGCAACGATTGCCCCCGTGCCAATCGTTGAGGCGATGATGGTGAAGCCCAGGAACATAATTTGCTCAATGGGTTGCCCCGCCATTTTAGGCAGCATGATGCGCAGATATTTTTTGAAATGTTCACCTATTTTGATTTCGGGCCGGTAGCGGAGATAATAAGCACCCGTTCCAATTATTCTTGAAACAAGGTGCAATAAAGCGCCGGCTATGACTCCGGCGATGACGCCGTAAATTCCGTATCGTCCTACTCCGAATACCGTTCCGGCTACGATGCCGATATTGTAAAGAATGGGGGATATGCCGTACCAGAAAAATCTTTCCTCGCTGACGAGAATACTTCCGAAAGTGTTGCTTGCGGCAAATATTAGCGGCGATAAAAGTAACAGCCGCATCAATTTTACAAAAAGGGCTTTTGATGCCGCATCAAAACCCGGGACGATAAACTTGCTTAATTGGGGAGCGAAAATAAAAACAATCAGGCCCGTTACTAAAATAACCAGAAGGGAGCTATTTAAAACCGAATTGGTAAATTCCAGCGATTTTTCTTTTTCGTTCTTAGTCGTCAGTTCCGTGAAAATTGGCACAAAAGCGGCGGCGAGCGCCCCGGCAACAAAGATATTTAAAAGTAAGTTAGGCACGACAAAAGCCGCGTTGTAAGCATCCAGAACGCGGGAAGCCCCGAAAGAATGAGCAAGAAGCCGGTCGCGCAAAAGGCCAAGGAGATTGCTTAAGAGAGCCGTAAAGGCCAGCACAGCCGAACCCTTGAAGAAGTTTTTTCTGCTGAAATATATGGAAATCAGCCCACGCACCAGAGAGCCGTAAGTTCTACCCGCGAGCGAACGGCTCTCGGTGCGGGGTTCCGCCCCACGCGCGAGCGTGGAAGGAATCTCATAACCCCGGGTATCATGCGCTCCGCGCGTGGGGCTCCACTTTTTTATCATTTGTCCTGATTATAGCAGTTTTTTGTTGGACTTTCCAGCGAAAAATAGTATTATTATGGGCATGAAGAACTTTATATTTATTGCGGTTTTAGTAGCCCTGATTGGAGTGGCTGTTTTTGTACTTGGGTGGGATGACCTTTTTTTCGCAGCCAAAACCACGCCGACGCCGACGGAATCCGCAATGGCATCACCGACGCCTGCCCAGAAAGAAATAGAATTATACTTGCCCGCGGCTGGCGACCAAACCGTCGGGACAAAGTTTGTGATTTACGGCAAAGGCAGGGCGTTTGAAAACACTATCAATTACCGCATGAGCGATGATAATGGAAAGCAGTTATATCTCGGTTCGTTTATGACCAATGCTCCGGATGCCGGGGTTTTTGGTTATTTTAGTCAAGAGGTTGACCTGGCTAAATTATTAAAAACGATTCCTTCGGTAATCCGCCTTGATGTTTTTGAGATATCGGCTAAAGACGGTTCTGATATCCATAAAACAAGTTTTAGGTTGAATGTTGATCAATCAGTAACCGCCGTTTTCGCATATTTCAGCAATGATAATCTTGACCCGGAAATAAGCTGCAATAAAACATTCGCAGTCACGAGATTGGTGCCCAAAACGCAGTTGGTGCTGAGGGCGGCGATGGAAGAATTGTTGAAGGGCCCAGCTCAATCAGAGGCGGAACTTGGTTTCGGAACTTTAATTAACCCTGGAGTGACAATTAATTCTGCTAAAATTTCTGGCGACACGGCAACGATTGATTTTTCCGGCAAGATTGAGGAAAATGCCGGCGGCTCTTGCCGGGTTTCTGCCATCAGAAGTCAGATTACTAATACCGCTAAACAGTTTCCGAACATAAAAAATGTAATTATCTCCGTTGAGGGGCGAACGGAAGATGCTTTGCAGCCTTAGAAAATACTATGGCGGAAATACAAGGTTATCAATTTGACGGCGACCCTGATGGTTTGAAATTCTTCGGCCGTTTGGATTGGGATGAACTCCAGACCGTAATATATTGCGTGGATAATAAAGGGAAAGCAAAGGTGCTGGATAACTATGGCAACCATCTGGGGATCACCAAGTCATCAGAGGGCATTTATATGATAAGCAAAGTTGCAGCCGCTTCTTCGTCTTGGTTTTAATTAGTGTCAAAAAACTGCTACAATACCAAGTGTGAAACGGGTTATTTTTTTAATGGCCTTTTTCTTGATTTTGGCTCTCTCCGGGCTGATTTTTGGCGTTGCTGATGCTTCAGTTCAGGACGAAATTAATGCTCGCAACAAGCAGATTGAGGAAATCCAGAGGCAAATTGATGCGTACCAGCAGCAGATTGAAGAAAACGGTCAAAAAGCAAGAACCTTGGCCGGAGAGATAAGCAGGTTAAACGCCCAAATCAGCAAGGTTCAGCTTGAAATTAAAAGTTTGGGCATTGCCATTGACCAGACGAATTTAGAAATACAGGATACGCAGAAAGGGATTCAAACCGCCACGGACGAACTCGGCCTCCATAAAGAAGTGCTGGCAAAATATATGCGTATTTTGTACGAGCTTGATAAGGAAAACTTAACCCGCGTGCTTTTAAGCAACGCAAAGCTCTCGGACTTTTTCAATAATCTTAAAAATCTGGGGGACATTCAGGATAATTTGCAGACCACCATCATCAGTATAAAAAATCTGAAAGCTGACCTTGAACAAAAGGAATCTGATTTGGAAGATAAAAAAACGGAACTGGGACAATTGAGAGGGCTGCAACAGTTGGAAAAAAAGAATCTTGATTCAACTAAGGGCGAAAAGAATACCATTTTGAAAGAAACCAAGGGGCAGGAAACCAAATTCCAGCAACTGGTCAAACAAAGCCAGCAAGACATTGCGCGCATCCGCGACCAAATCTCCTATTTGATACAAAACGGCGTGACGGTTGAAGATGCCATTAAATTCGGCCAGCTGGCGGCGCTCCGCATAGGCATAAGGCCGGCTTTTCTAATCGCCATTTTGGAAGTTGAGTCGGGTTTGGGAAAAAACGTCGGTACGGGCAATTGGCTTGAAGATATGTACAACTGTTATTTGCGGCTGGGAAAACCCAGCCGCGCGGAAGCTGAAAAAACCGCTTTCTTTGAAATTGTTAGTAAACTGGGTCTTGACCCGAATGCCGTTAAAGTTTCCCGGGAGCCCAATTACGGCTGCGGCGGCGCGCTCGGGCCGGCACAGTTTTTAGCCACTACTTGGCTGGGGTATGAAAGCCAAGTAGCAAGCTTAACTGGTCACCAGCCGCCAAACCCCTGGAATATTGAAGATGCTTTTATGGCTTCAGCGGTAAAACTGGGTAATGCCGGCGCCACAACCCAAACCCGCACCGCCGAAATCGCGGCCGCCAAGGCATATCTTAGTGGCAAACCAAGCTGTTCGTCCCGCATCTGCAATTACTATGCCAATGCCGTGCTGAATAAGGCAGACATTATTGGGCAAAGTCTTTAACGAGATGGTTTCAACATGCAATTGAAGATTCCCCGTCCAAAATCATTGCTTTTAATTTGTGCGCTAATACTTTTTTTAATTGTGTTTACGTGGACTAGTTTTAGTCAGGGGAAGCAGATTAGCATAAAAAATAATCTTGCCTTCTTTTCTCCGTCACCCCCGCCAATTGATGTTGAAAATAAAATACAGGAGGGAACTTCGCTTTTAAAATCCTCCCCGCCGCTTGTTTATAAAACCAAAAACGGAAAAGCGAGTGGCGATTTAGTTGAAAAACAAATCGCTTTGGCTGTTTTAAACATGACAAGTGGCGAAGTTTTTGAAAAAAGAGTTTGGGTAAAAGAGCAGGAAATAAAAGATTATAAAAAAACGGGGACGATGATTTTTGAACCTGTTGCACCCGGAGAAGCCCTTGGCCGTAGCCCCTCGGGCGAGGCGCTGGATATTCAGCCAAAATGGTGGAATAGCTTCAACACGTTTTACGAAATAAAAAACAGGCCGGATTTAATAGTCGTAGCGAATAAGTATCTCTTGCCAAGCAGTTATATCATCGGCTTGCCGGAAAAATCCAAGACAAGATATACGGATATAATTTACGCTCCCTATTCCACGTCTATCCACCTCCCGGAAATTATTGCGGCTGGCAAGCAGTATTTGGATGATAATGTTGACCGGGCTTTTGGCCAGCTGAATTTGGCTGGAGTCGTTTCGCATTCTTCGCCCGGCAAACTGGTTACTGCGGTAATCGGCAAAGAATTCGTAAAAGACATTATTTTAGTTGAACATATCGACCCCGGTGGTTTTTCGGCGGCCGCTGACGGGGGCAAAGAGTTGACCGAACGCGTCCTTGCGATTATCGGGGCAAACCAAAATTCCGCCTATCGTTATACTGGCTCGCCGGCGGGAGCCAGCGGTTTAGCGCAATTCCTAAAGGCAACCTACGAAACCATTGTTTCCAAATATCCCGGCGCGCATCTGATCAAGGATTATAATCTGGGAATGGCTGACCATGCCAACGCGATTAAAGCGATGGTCCTATTTTTTGACAATTACAAAAAGGAAATAGACAACAAAATAATCCGCCGTGATGTTATCGGTCAGTTGGGCATTACTGAAGAGATGCTTGCCGCCGCTTATAATGGTGGGCCGAACAAGGTTGTGAAGTCGGTCAATAAATACGGTTTAGCGTGGCTCAGCAGCCAGTTTGATTTACCGCGCGCCACGGCCATCTTTAAGCAGGAAACACTGAGTTACATCCAAAAGTTCAGGTCTATAAAGGGTTTTAGTATTTTCTAGGCCGTGTCTTCGGACCATTTATTTTATCTCCGCTCCCGGCGGGATTTTTTTGAGCTTCTTTTTTATCCACATTTAGGGATTGAGGGTTTTAATTGAGGGCTTTATAATATAATGAAACGACGATGGACCAATTAATAACATTAGAAGGGCAAGAACAGGAGAAAATCAGAAAATCTTTCTTTCGCCGAAGGCGGTTTCTTGTCCCGGTAATTATTGCGTTACTAATTATTGTTGGTGGTTTTTTCTATTTGAGAAATGGCCGTTTGCCGTTATTGGACGCGATTATGGGTAAATCCGCCAGCCAGCAGACTGCCGGAGACCCTTATGCGGAGTTTTTATCGGAGGTTTACGACAAAATCAAGGAAAATTATTGGGATAAAATGGACGATGAGGGCTTGAGCAATATTTACAAACTAGCCGCCGAGAAACTGACGGGAAAAACGCTGGGCTTGGAGACCAAAGACAAGGCAGGCGTTGAAAAAATGGCAGCGGCGATTATAAAAGACATGGACGCCGCCGGTAAAATTGAATTTTCCGGCAAGCTGGAAGATATTGTCCTCGCCAATCTGAAACCATTCGGCAGAAGCCGTCTTTATACGACCAAGCAGGAACAGGCCCTCTCTAATGCCGTCCAAAACGTGAATCCGGAAAAAAATCTGTACGCCTCGCTGGGCCTTGAAAAAGGCGCATCGCAAGAAGAAATAAGCGGGGCCTATAAAAAGAAAGCGGAAGAGCTTAAAAATGACCAGACCCCCGAAGGGAAGAAGAAACTGGAAGAGATCTCATACGCTTATGGGGTTTTAAACAACGCGAATGAGAAACAAAATTACGACAAAGCCGGTATTGAACCGACAGTATTTTCAAAATTGGTCCGGCCCGACGTTTTTTACATTCATATAACAAGAATATCTCCAACCACTCTTGAGGAATTTCAAAAGGCCGCCGATTCGGTAAGCGGCAAAAAGGGCTTAAGCTCGCTGATTCTGGATTTGCGCGGAAACATTGGCGGTGCGGTTGATTTGATGCAATACTTTCTGGGGCCATTCATAGGGCCGGGCCAGTACGCTTACGATTTTTTCCACCAAGGCGACTATACGCCGTTTAAGACGAAAACCGGCTGGCTGGAGAGCTTGGTTCAGTATAAAAAGGTTGTGGTCTTAATTGACGGCGGGGTTCAGTCATCGGCTGAAATAATGGCGGCGACTTTAAAAAAATATAACGTCGGAGTTTTAGTGGGTACGCCCACAAAAGGATGGGGGACGATAGAAAAAGTTTTTGATATTGAACACCAAATTGACCCGAACCAGAAATTTTCGGCTCTTATTGTCCATAGCGTAACATTGCGCGACGACGGCCAGCCGATTGAAGGCCGGGGAGTGGACCCGGCAATCAACATAAATGACAAGGACTGGCAGAAACAGCTGATGGAACATTTCAACTATGCCGAACTTGGCCGGGCCGTGAAAGAGGCGTGGGACAATCCTATTCCCACAGAGTAATGTTTTCCCGCGAAGAGCTGATTTGACACAATTTTTTAGGGGTATATAGTTAAAACATATGGCAAGACAATTTACGGCAATATATAAAAAGAGCAGGAAGTGGTATCTTGGCTGGATTGAAGAAATCCCGGGCGTTAACACCCAAGGGAAAACCCTTAAAGAAACAAAAGAAAATCTTAAAGATGCGCTTTCATTGATCTTGGAGACTAATCGATTTCTCGCAAAGAAAGAGATGCCCGGCGGAAAAGTTATTCGTGAACCGCTTTCGGTTTTCTAAAATGAAGCGGGATGATTTAATAAGACATCTTCGGCTGAAAGGTTGCATTTTTATAAGGGAAGGCGCTAAGCACAGCGTCTTTTTCAATCCTTTATTGGGCAGATCTTCCACCATCCCCCGTCATCCGGAAATTGATAATTTTCTGGCGAAGAAAATTTGCCGGGATCTTGGGATAGAGCCGCCCAAAAAGGAAAACCTATGAAACTGGAAAAATATCTCGGACTCCTCAAATCGCTGAAGCAGATAAGGAGGTATTCCGTCCCCAAGCCGTGAAAGAGGCGTGGGACAATCCTATTCCCACAGAGTAATGTTTTCCCGCGAAGAGCTGATTTGACGCAATTTTTTATGGGTATATAGTTAAAACACATGGCAAGACAATTTACGGCAATATATAAAAAGAGCAGGAAGTGGTATCTTGGCTGGGTTAGGGGAATTGGGTTGCGTATTGACTTTTTCTTAAGGTCGAATAATAATTAGATTATGACCAAAAAACGAGTTATCAAAGTTAAAACATCCTTTGGTATTTTTAACTGTCTTTTTGAATCAAATACGCCTGAAAGGGGCTATACTGTTACAGTACCAAAACTTAAGGGCGTTGTGACCTGTGGGGATACACTGACAGAAGCCAAAAAAATGGCAAAAGAGGCGATTGAGCTTCATTGCGAGTGTTTAGTAGAGGATGGATTAGCAGAATTAAAAATTCACCGTATTCCCTCTCAAACACGCGTTCGGCCTTCGCTATGAGCTTGATCCCAAGTATTCGTCCCTCTAAACTTTTACCCATTCTTTTCCGAATGGGTTTTAAAATTGTGAGACAAAAAGGGAGCCATACGCATTTGGAACATATTATTTATAAAACAAGAAAAATAACTATTCCCATTCATAGTAGAGATTTACCAAAGAAAACTCTATTTTCGATCTTAAAACAAGCCGGCATTTCTATTGAGGAATTTGTCAAACTTCTGAACCGCGGATAAAAATTAGATATTGCCCGCGGGCATACAAAGGCGCCCCTTCCAAAGGGCGCCTTTGTATTCGCTTAAAACTGGGGTTAAAATTCAAAAACTGTGCATAATGTCTTTTTTTGCAGTTCCTGAAAAGTGTTACAATTAAAGCGTGGGTAGGAAAAAACCCATAACAATAAACGAAACCCTAGACAGGTTAATTTTGGATTCATCCGAAAGGGTTTTTTATTTTGCAAAAAAGCGTTTAAGACACAGGTGGTACGCGATTTGGTTAGTGGTCATTGCCATGAGTGTGGGATTTGCTTTCTACTCACTTTTCGTAAAGGCAAATATTTTTAACTACTATCCGTCTTCCTGTCTTGGAACTTGGGATAACCCCCAAAATGCGCAGGGCGAACCGTCGCTAGGGCCCGATGCCAGACCGGAGGAGTTCAACAAAGATAATTCGTCTTTTTATGACGGTGGCGGCGCGAAGCAAGTTTTCTGCGGTGATTTCAGGAGCAACGGTGATGAGACGGAAAAGATTTTTAAAAAAGCGGTTTTGAAATTTTCGTGGGCCATTGCCTCTCCCACACCCATACCTACACCAACTCCTATTTTGGAGCAATCGCAATTTGAAAGTCAGATTCTGGACCTGCCCGCCAGCGCTTCGGTGATTGTTATACCCGATATTCCGGCATCGACCTCGGACTCACTGGAAAATCAGCCGTCAAATCCGGAACCGACTCCCGAACAAGTTCCGTTGGAGCCCGAGCCGTCTCCGCTTACAACCGAACAGCCGACTCCCACCCCTGAAGCTTCCACTACGCTTGAGCCAACACCGGAATCAACAGCCGAGCCGACTCTGGCACCCGAGTCAGCCCCAGAGCCAACTCCCGCCCCGGCACCGGCCCCAACACCAGCCGAAAGCCCCACCTCATTTATTAAAAACAGGATTTTATCCGCAATTTTCTCCGTGGGAAACGAGGTATCCAGCCCCTCATTAACGACATCGCAAGTCATTAATTCTCCGCCGGCATCCCCATCCCCTTCGGCGACCGTGTCTCCAATCATTTCTCCGTCCGTTTCCCCGTCCTTTTCTCCGACCGCGTCCACGGCAGAACAACCCGTTTTGACTAATACCGCCTCGCTGTCCCAAACCGCCTCCTTAAGCCAATCTCTTGATGATTTTTTTGAAATTACCTATACAACCGACGGCCAGAATTGGCAGCCGCTCGCCCGAGTTAATAATCAAAATTTCGGCAACTTGGAACTGGAAATCCCGATTACCTCATGGTCCGAACTGGGAAAACTGCAAATCAGCATCCGCGGGACGACATCGGATACGATAAAGCAGGTTTATCTGGACGGGATGTGGATTGAAGCCCAGTATGAAGACATCCAGCAAAAAATGGAACTAGAGACGAGGGAGTTGATAAAAAAAGAAGCCCAGAAACTGCGTCAGACAAAAATTGATAAATCAAAAGTTATTAAACAGCCCGAAGGCAAAAACGACTTTAGGGCCGATGAAGAACCCACATTTGAAATAGACACTAATTTCATGGTGCCTGCCTCGCCAAGTCCAGGCGGGCCGGCGTCTTTGTCTATTACCCCTTCGCCGAGTATTTCTTCAGCCCCCGTTCTGCCAACAAGCAAGACCGAAGGTTCAACATTTTTAACATGGTTTAAAAAGCTTTTGAAACCCCGGCTAGCTAGCGCCCAGCTTAAGGATCAAACCCTTGTTGAGGTGTTTGATATGCAAGGGCGTCAAACTGACATCCAGCCGATAGTAGAAAATGTAAACGGCAAGACAGTTACGCGGCTTCCCAGAAGCCGCGCTTTCAAGCCGGGTAAATATGAACTTCGGGTCCTTATCATAAAAAATGACGAGGTTTACCTTACCTCCCAAGATTTTACTTGGGGCGTTTTGGCAATCAACCCCGACAAGTCAATTTATTTGCCGGGCGAGACCGCCAATTTGGCGATGGCGGTTTTGGATGAAGTTGGCCGGATGGTATGCAACGCCGATGTGAATTTGCAGATAACCAACCCGGCGGGCGTAATAGAAACGCTTTCTACTGCCAACGGTAGAGTTAAAGTCAATCCGGAGTGTCAGCAAAAAGCAGTTACTGTTAATCCTGACTATGAGACGCATTATCGGACAACCATTGCTGGTCTCTACAAAATAAAACTCTCCGCCGTTACCCAAAATGGCACCTGGACCATAGAAGATGGTTTTGAAGTAAAACAAGCAGTTGCCTTTGATGTCCGGCGGCTTTCGGCAACCAGAATCTATCCCCCAAATCCGTATCCGGTTACATTAGTGATTAAAGCTAATCGGGACTATAGCGGCCAGATTACCGAATACGCGCCGGCGTCTTTTGACATAAGAAATATCTCCGATGAAGGAAGAGTTTCAGTTGGGAAAGAAGAAATAAAAATTATATGGAAGGTCAATTTGAAAAAAGGGGAAACCTATCAATTCTCTTATAATTTTATTACTCCCCGCGCCAGCCCTCAGTTTTACCTTATGGGTCCTCTTGAAATTGGTTCGTTCAGCGAAGTCCGGAAATGGCAGATTGCCGTTGATAATCCCTTGGCTATGATTTTGTTTCTGGACGCGGCCGATGCCGTTCCCTCCGGCTGGACCTGTATCTCCTGCGCCTCCGGTGATGATTTCTACACGGTTTTCCCGGTCGGCTCGGCAAGTTATGGGGGATTGTCAGCCGCAAAAGGGTCAGCTAACCATACGCCGACGGCAACCATCAATGTAGGTGCGGCTACAACACAAAGAGCGGGAAGTGGTACAACCGGAACAGCGGCGGCGGCTAGCCATACCCATACACCAAGTGCAACTTTCGGTTCCGCCTCCAATTATCCTAAATACAGAGTCCTCAAAATGATAAAGAACGACGCCGGCGTTCCTAGTACCTTACCCTTAAATGCTATTGCTATGTTTGACACCGGGACGATTCCTGATGGCTTTGGCTCTTATACCTCCCAAGACGATTATATGATTCTTGCCTCCGGTTCGGCTGCTACTCCAACCGGTGGTTCTGATACCCATAACCATTCAATCTCCGTCACCCTTGGTGCCTCAAGTGGTGCGGCGACACTGTCCGGGACCGCCGCAAACACCGGAGCGGCCAATGGTCACACTCATGGCGCGGCAACCGGCACTACAAACACGGTAAGCAACGTACCTCAGCATGCATCGGTAATTTTACGCAAGGTTACAACTGACGGGGCGTCGATCCCCGACGGTATGATTGCGATGTTTGATGCCACGCCGGGCACCGACTGGTCGGTTCTTTCCGGCTCCGGCGGCGTTTTGGAAAATGATTTTCTTGAAGCCAGCACTTCTTATAATGCCGCCAGCGGCGGCTCAAATACTCATACTGATTCGGCGGCCAACATAAATGCGGGAGCTGATTCCACGGCCACTAGTATTAAATCAAATGCTGGTTCTGGAATAGCCGCCAAAGGTCATACTCACGTGCTTTCATTTACCTTCAACTCTATGGATGCCCGCCCGCCTTATAAAGCGATAATCATTGCCAAATACGCTCCGGCTTTAACTTTTTCTATTGATGCCGGGGGTACGCTGGATTTTGGAACGGCTCAACCCGGCCCCGGCAACAGGATTTACACAACCCCCTGCACCAATAAATGCACGATCCGGCTGAAAGTGAACACAAGCAACTCAAGCGGATATGTTATTTCGGCGGGGAGAAAAAGATCCTCGCCGGCAACCACCCTTGCTTCCTCCGCCCAAACCTCTGTTAATATCTCCGATACCGGCGGCGGGATAGATGTTTTTGACGGCTTGGGGGCAAGCTGTACCGACGGAACGGGACCGGCCGTTTGGGTGACCGGCGCTTCCACGGGGCTCGGCTTTACCCTCTGGGCAGCCGATATTAGCAAAGAAACTGCTTGTTGGGGAAATGGAAGCTCAGAAACCGATTCTCTTAACACCTATGCCGCCTTGCCGGCCTCCGTGGGCGCCTCGGTTTTTTTGAGTACAACCACTAATACTCCGAACCCTTCTTATGCTTCCGTGGGCTGGAGTTTGAGCGTTACTTCCAGTCAACGGGCAACCGATTATACCGGCCAAGTCATTTTTTCCGCCACCACCAACCCCTGATTTTGTACCCCCTAACGACATCACAAGTCGTTATTAACGACTTGCGATGTCGTTAGGTCTAGTACTATCTCTTAATCGTTTATTCCAAAGTAATTTTACAGACACTTTCGGTATCTAAATCCTTTAGCCAGCGATATATTGATTTTTTATAATTATTCGTTCCTCCAAAAACCTCCAGAAGAAAATTTCGTTTTATAACCGAGAGAAAATTGTTCTTGCCCAAATAGTCTAGATGGCTGCTCCAGCGATACGATTCTAAAAAGTTTATTGCCTTTTGGTAATTATCTAATCTTTTTTCTCTCCATTCAGGAGTAATTAAATCTAGCGGGTTGCAATGAATGTAGTACGGGAGATGTATAAAATGCGCTTCCTCTTTCACCCCCACCGATTTATATCTTCCTTCAAAGAGCGCTCCGCTTCTTTTATATTTTTCATTGAAGTATTTGGCATAACCCATATTCAGCTTTTTCATAAAAGTCGGAATACCATTTTCAACAAGAGGGGAGAGTAAGAGATGGTAGTGGTTAGGCATTAGACAGAACGCGTGGATATCTACTAACAATTTTCTTTGCTTTCTTTCTATCTTACGACTTGCGATATCGTTAGATTTGTGGAAATAGTAAAATGTTGTATTAACCCAGTCTTTATCGTTAAATTCAAATAGGTCGTGGATAAACCTGAAGTAATCTTGATCATCCATGAAAATTTTGCGTTTATCTACGCCGCGGTTTAGAGTGTGAAAAAGTTCCATGTAAATTATAATAGCTCTATATTTACGACATCGCAAGTCGTTTATAACGACTTGCGATGTCGTTAGATTAATTCAATGATTTTCGGGAAAGATAAATTTCTTCATAAGTTTTTGCGGTACGGCCTATTACTGGCCGTATTTGTGCCGCTGGTGATATTCAGGAATAATTTTTCGGTTTTTAATTTCGGGAAGGTGATAGTTTTCAGGACGTTGATTGAAATTCTACTCGTCGTCTATGTAATTTTGGCGGTTAGGTATGAAGAATTTCGGCCGTGGCCGCGATTAGCCGATTTTAAAAAATTAAAATCGCTGTTTGGCCCACAGTACATAATTTTTACCGCTTTAAGTTTATTCACTCTTTCGTTTTTAGTTTCTACTTTCCTCGGCGTAAATTGGCATAAGAGTTTTTGGGGCGAGTGGGAGAGGATGGGCGGGCTGTTCAGCTGGCTTCATTATTACGCGTTTTTCATAATGCTGGTCTCGGTGTTCAAGAAAAGAGAGGATTGGCTGAATATCCTGTGGCTTTCAATTTTTGCGGCGGTCGTTTCATCTTTTTACGGTTTTTTGCAAAAAGGCGAATCACTGTCAATCGTCGGCGCCTCGCCGGAAAGGGGGAGGATCCTTGGGACACTCGGCAACGCGGCGGCCTTTGCCGGTTATCTGCTTTTTAATTTCTATTTTGCTCTCTATCTTTTTTTTGTTTCCAAGAGTAAAAAGACAAAGGCCATTCTCATAATTATTTGCGCTATTTTCGGGATTGCTATTTATCTGACCGTCGTCAGGGGCGCGGTTTTGGCTTTGGCAGTTAGTATCTTGTATTTGGTATTTAGTATTTTGTATACAAGATACCGGGGACAGGGCATAAGAAATAAAAAAATACGCTTCTCTGCAATTGCTCTAGTTTTAATTGTTGTGCTTTTTGCGGGGTTTTATCTTGCAAGTCGTGCTGATTTTGTGCGTCAAAACCCGACAATAAGTCGCTTGGTTAATTTTTCGCTGGAGGACTCCACTATAAAAAACCGTCTTATTATTTGGGGCGTGGGGCTTGAGGGCATTAAGGCGAAACCTGTTTTCGGCTGGGGACCGGAAGGTTTTGAGCCGGTTTTCGCGCTTTTTTACAATCCCGCCATTTTCCACGGAACGGGCACGAACGTCTTTGACAGGGCGCATAATATATTCATTGATACGGCCGTCGCCCAAGGATTACTCGGTTTGGCGACCTTCTTGTTTTTATGGTTTGCGTTCGCGAAATCCATATTTGGCAATTTTAAATCCGGTAAGATCAGTTGGGGAGAAGCGAGTGCTTTCGCCGCTCTGGTAGTCGCTTATTTTATCAACAACTTTTTCTTTTTTGACCTGTCGTCCGGCTATATTATGCTTGCGATTTTGTTCGGTTTTACGCACATGCTCGCAAACGAAAAAATGGAAACGCATGATGACCGTCAGCCCCGATCGGAGACAATAAAATTTAAATTAAGATATTATCATGCCGCGCTATTAATAGCGGCAATGAGCGCGCTCGCTTACTGGGCTAACATCAGGCCGGCTCTTGCCAACTATTACAGCACAAGGGGATATGTGGCTTTGTATAATGCCAGAAAATATGCCGGCAGTGAAAGGTTCAAAAAAGATTATGACCAAGGGATACTATATTTTAAAAAGGCCATCGGCCTGTCCGGTTGGAGCAGAAGCGACGTGCTTCGTAAATTCTCCGAATCATTTACCGATACTACCTCGCTCCTTGTGGGCAAAATGCAGGAGGAAGACCTGAAAAGGGACGGGGAATTTTTGGTTGAAAATTTGGCAAAAGACAGAGAGCAAAGAAATTTGGAATTCCCTAGTTATATTTACGAATACAAAACGGAAAGATTGCTCGCCCTTTATGTAAATCCGGATTTGTTTAACGATATAAGAGCGAAACAGCTTGAGGCCATTAAAAAATTTCCAAATGTTGTTGAGTTGTATTACGACCTCGCAGAATCCAATTACTACCTGAAAAAATACGATGAGTACATAGCCGCAAGCGAGCGGGCCTACGAATTAAACCCTACGGTCATGGAAACAAAGTTTATCTTGGGCCAAGCGCTTGCCGTCTATGGCGCCGGTAACGATGCGAAAGAGAGGGGCCTTTTGTTCTTGGTTGATTCCGCGAAAAGCGGGGCTCTTGGCTACGAGAAAATAGACTGGCTCGGCAATTTTTTGGAGAAAAATAAGAAATATCAGCTAATGGTGGACCTTTTCCGGGCATTGGCGGATAAAGACCCGGGTTATAACGTACAACTTAGCTACTCGTATTTACTGTTGGGAGACAAAGTAATGGCAAAAGAGATTGCCGATAAGGCCTTCATGATGCCGCTTAGCCCAAGCCAGAATCAAGCTCTATTTGAAATATACAGAAAACTAAAATAAAAGATGAGAAAGCATCGCTGTTGATAACTTTATTTGCAGGTTTGTTATAATTAAGGCATATGAAAAAAGAAACTATTTTTATCGGCGTGGTCGCGTTAGTTTTATTTTTCGGCTGGTCGCTTTACGACAATCAGGAGTATTTCAGGGCATTTGATATAAATAAAGCCGATGCAAGCGATGCAACAGCAACTCTTAGCGCCACGGTTGCCGCCGGAAGCGTAACTTTAGCTATTTCATCCGGCGCGACCGTGAATTTTGGAACTATCACTCCCGGGCAACCCCGATATTCAGCTACCGGTTTTAATGTAAGCGCCAACGATACCATAAATGTATATTTTGGCCGTGACAGATCAAGCCCGGCGACAACACTTGCCTCTTCGGCTAATACCACTATTAATATAACCGATGTCGGAACCGGGACCGCCGATGCGTTTACGGGATGTACGACCCCAGTTACTGCTGTCTGGGCCGCCGGCTCGTCCACTGGGCTTGCATACTCGCTATTCATTGCCGATGAGGCGAAAGACACAACTTGCTGGGGAGCCGGAACTTCTAAAACTCACGCCTCAAATAAATACGCCGCTCTGCAGGCATCTAGCGGAGCCAACGCCGCGTGGACTACGACCAGCACGGGTTCTACTATTAAAGCGTCTGTGGGATGGGTACTAGATACGAGCGCCGTTCAACAAGCTACCTCCTATACGGGCGACGTTGTAATTACCGCGACAGTAACGACTCCGTAAGCCCGGCAATTAAAATTAGAAATTTGCGGGCAAAATTTCCTAAAAGAATTTATCCACTTTAACCCCCCAAAAAAGCAAGGGGGTTTTAAAGTGGATATCGCTATTGATTTAACCGCATTATTTTAATAGGATTAAGACATAAAGGACGTGAGAAAAACATGTACAATACTTGGGTTATCCTTGGCAATTTTATTGCCCAGTTTTGTTTTTGCCGCGGGTCCGATAGGCATTACAATAACGCCGCTGAAATATGTCATTGAGGCGAACCCGGGAGAAAGCTTTAGAAAAGAGATCACGGTCATTAATCCGAATGATTTTGTATTAAATGTCAGGCCCGAATTCCAGGACTTTAAAGTTGTAGGAGAGAATGAAATTCAGTGGGTTCCGAATGATGTTGAAAATCCGTATAGAATGACCGATTGGATTTATATTAATAATAGCGTCATCTCGTTAAAACCGCGCGGGGAAGCGAAACTGCCGTTTACCATCAATGTCCCCCGGAAAGCGAGGGTAGGAGGGCATTACGCGGCTGTATTTTTTACGGCAGTAACGGAAACCGAGGGTAATGTGGGCTCGGTGCCCAGAGTCGGGGCGCTGATAATTCTTAACGTAGCCGGCGACGTCAAGAAGACCGGCGAATTCGTAAAATTCAGCAGTCCTTTTCTTGTCGGTTCCGGCCCCGTTGATTTCAAATTTACCTTCCTGAATACCGGCACTACGCACTATGAGGGCAGCGGACAAGTGGTGCTGACAAATATTTTTGGCCAAAAAACGACTTTGGTGTCCGAAAAAAAATTCTTTTATCCCGATATAAAGCGGGATATTACAGCACGGTGGGATAAGAAATACCCGATCGGTATTTATCTTGTCAGGGCGAATATAAGCGACGGCATCGGTACTCAATTTACGAAAACCCGGATTTTGCTGGCCATGCCTCTTAAGGTATTCTTGCCCGTGCTTGCCTTGCTGGTTATACTTATTCTCGCGTGGAGGATATTCAAAAAGAAGTTTAAGATAGTCAAGGCCTAGACAGCCTAAACAGATCCCATTACCAATTTCTGACAGAATCGTGATAAAATAAAGGGGTGAAACCCCTTTATTTTATTATCTGCATCGTACTCGGCGTTGGGGCTGTATTTTTTTACGCCCGTGCATTGACCGGCACGCACAGCATAGAGGAGAACATTAATTTTAGCGTAAGGGTTTATAGTCCAACGCCCACGCCGACTGAAACCCTGACGCCTACTGCTACTCCGGTACCGGGAGGCGGCGGGGGCGGGGGAAGCGTTCCCACGTCCATCCCCACTCCCTTACTGCCTACCCCCGCCATTGTTGAGCTTAAGGGGATTGCTTATTCGTACACTGTTATCAACATACTCCGGGATGCCCAGCTTATCGGAGAGGCCAAGGCCGACAGCAACGGTCTGTTTAGTTTTACGGATTCCGGACTAGCCGGGGGAGATTATAATTATGCTATTTTAGCGATTGACTCGGAAAGCAGAAAATCAATGCTGGCTTACTTTATGCTTAGTGTTGCTCCCCGGTCAGTTTCCAGTGTTACCGGCATTATCGTTCCTCCGACCGTTTCAGCGAATAAAAACCAGCTTCAACCGGGTGAAATTCTGGAAGTAAGCGGCCAAGCCGCTCCGGACGCTGTTGTCACGATTAAAATCTTACCTTCAGGTATCGTTCGGCAAATGCTCGTCCAAAATGACGGCCGATATTTTGCCAGAATAGAAACAGCGGGTCTGCCCGCCGGGCTTTATAAAATCTTAGTAAATGAAAAGCTGAAAGAAGGGGGCGAATCCGTGTTTTCGGACATTGAAAAGTTCGGGATAGGAATGCCTTACGAGAAAAGAAAATTTGAAATACCGGGAATCGGCTCGGACTACCAGCCGGATTACAACCGCGACGGGCGGGTAAATATAATAGACGTGTCCATAATGCTTTACTGGTTTAAAAAATCCGTGCCGGCAGGGTTTTTCCTTGATCTTAACGGCGACGGGAAAGTTGATATAGCTGATTTCAGCGTTCTGGCTTATTACTGGACGGGGTAGTAGGTTGATAACTGTTCATTTCTCGGTTTTTTTCAGTTTTTGTAAGTGTTATGATTAAGCCAGTGAGGAAATTTTTAGTTTTTCTCCTTTTTGGGTCATTTTTATGTATTCCGTTTTTTATTTTTGGAAAAACGACCTTGGCTCAAAGTAAAACTTCTATCTTTTTCGCGCCGGCGGCGGGGTCTTTTGCCGTCGGGAGCACCTTTGACATTACTATCGCTCTGAACACCGGCAACCGCGCCATAAACGCTTTTAAAGTAAAAATCCTTTTTCCGCCGGACAAACTGCAGGTTGCTTCATCGGGAGTAGGTTATTCCATAACCGGTTTTTGGGTTAACCGCCCCTCGTTTTCAAATATGAATGGAACCATAGAACTTGAAGGGGGCATCCCTTCGCCCGGCATCAATACGGACTACGGCGCAATCGCAACTCTTACTTTTAGGGTAAAGTCCACCGGCCAGGCCATTTTGAAATTTGACAGTGATTCGTCGGTTTTTCTTAATGACGGAAAGGGCACGAACGCCAACGCGCTTTTCAGGAATAGCGTTTATAATCTAATCCTGCCGCCGCCGGCTGGCCCTACTGTGGCTTCTTCCACCCATCCCGATCAGGACAAATGGTATCCCGTAAACGACCTCGTGCTGGCTTGGGGAAGCTCCTTTCCCGTTGAGGGTTATTCTTATGTTTTGAACGATAACCCGGTTGATATGCCAGATAATATTTCCGAGGGGTTTAAGATCGGCGCCGTTTATAAGGGTTTAAGCGACGGCGCACATTATTTCCATATAAAAGCTATGCGGGACGGCGTTTGGGGCGGGGTAACTCATTTCGGGGTTAAAATTCAAACCTCGGGTCCGGCCGATTTTAAAATTGATGTTTCGCCGGGAACGCGCACCTCTTCAAAGGATGTTATACTGTCTTTTGACACATCGGACCAAATGTCAGGTATTGACCATTACGAGATGAAGGTAATTCCTTTAAGCTCTTCTGCCCAAGCCAAAGTAGATTCATCATTCTCGTCCCTTTTCTTTGAAGTCAATAGCCCCTATATTTTAAAGCTTGCCGATTACGGTTCTTATGATGTCATCACTCGGGCATTTAATAAAGCCGGCAATTACACCGAGTCCTCCGTAAGGTTAAAAATCGTCAAGCCGATCTTTGAGTGGGTAAACAGCGCCGGTTTGAAAATCGCCGGAATCGCCACTGTGCCCTGGTTTATACTTTGGCCGGTAGCCGGCGCCATTTTAATTTCTCTGCTTTATTTGGCTTATCATATGTTCCGCTGGCATCTGCACATTGATTTTAAACACAAAGAAGGCGCTTTGCGCGATTCCGGGGTTTCGGGGAAGCTTGAGGAATTAAAGAATAGATTTCGGGTTTTGACCAAGGTCTTGGTTTTTTTCTGGATTTCGGCTTCGGCGCTTTTTCTGCTTCAGGGGGCTTCCGTGCAGGCGGAACCGGTTGGAAATGAAACTACAGCCCCAAGCGGCATTCAACAATTATCTCCTCCTGTAACTAACCTGCTTCCCAAGGATATAAGCAACGAAGAACTTTTCTACATTGGCGGGAGAGCGGCCTCGGGCAATACGGGCAGAGTTATAATATACCTCCAATCGTTAACTAGCGAAAATACTTTTAGTTTTGAAGCGGAAGTGGGAGCCAACGGGGATTGGTTTTATTCGCACGACAAGTTTTTGCCGAGCGGAAATTATCTTATCTGGACCCAACTGAAAGTCGGTGATCAGGTCAGCCCTCCGAGCAGCCAAATGCAAATAACCGTTTCCCCGGTCGCAATACAACTTGGCGCTTCCCGTTTAAGCTACGAAGCGATTTACTTGATTTTGCTTTTCATTTTCTTCGTGATAATCGTCGGCTTGGGCACATTTATCATTTATCATTTCAGGCAAGGGAGCCGGAAAAGCAGATTGCTAATGAAAGAGATCGGGGAAGCCGAGGAATCTATAAAACGTGGCTTCGCGGTGTTGAGGCGCGACATACAGACGGAGCTTGAAGCCATAAAGAAAAGGGGCAGCGAGCTTACGGAGGAAGAGAAAATGAAAGAAACCCAGCTTCTTAAAGACCTTGAGGAAATAAACCAGACGATAGGAAAAGAAGTTTGGGATATTGAAAAAGCGATGGGCGAAGCGGGTCATTCCGCAAACTAATTTCACCTGTTTCTTAAATGAAGCGATTCATAACAATTTTTGCAACTGCGGTCAGCTGTTTTTTTATTTTCTTTCTGGTTTTTGGGATTTCGAGAGCTGCTACTACGGCGAGTGTCAGAGTTTACGGGGTCTTGACGAAAGACGGTATGGCGGAGGGAGAAACAGCCAAAGTTCAAATTAGATTGGACAATAAAGCCGAGGATATAAACGCAGCGGAAATTTTTCTTGTATATTCCAAAGATTTCCTCAATTTCTCCGGCGCAAGCGACGGCAATTCCGTAATTAGCATGTGGGTTGAAAAACCCCACGATATTAAAAATCCTAAGTGTCCGGCAGAAATCCCAGCTTGCGGCATGATAGGCCTTTCCGGTCTTATACCCGGAGGATTTTCGGGTAATGGGCTGGTTACGGAACTGGTTTTTAAGGCAAATAAAGAAGGCACAACGGTTCTTGTCTTTGATTCTGGGGCATCGCGGGTTTTCTTGAATTCTCCGACCCCTGAACAAGCAGATGTTGTCTTTGAGCCAGTTAATATTGTAATTTCAGGCAAGGGCTCAGATGGCGAAGTTTTAGTTTTGGATTATTTTCCGCCGGAAAGTTTTAATATTCTGCTTAGCAAAACAGAGACGGCCTTTAATAATAAGTGGTTTATAAGTTTCGTTGCCCAAGACAAGGGGTCGGGCATAGACCATTATGAAGTTAGAGAAAAGTTTTTGAGTTTGTTCGGCGACTGGAAGAAGGCGGGGGAAAGCCCATACGCTCTCGCGCACCAAAGTTTATTTAGTATTATTGAAGTTAAGGCCGTAGATAAGGTGGGGTTGGAGAGGATAGAAAAAATCATACCGATGCGAATGGTATATCTCATGTTGGGCGTCATTCTCGGTACGGTATTATTGGCCGCTACCCTAATCTTAAAAAGGGTTTTTAGGGCATGAGCAAATGTTTGGAAGTTGAACTTCCAAACATCTAATAAGGCGGTTATCGGAAAATAGAAAACCGAGTTTCCTCGGTTGTTTTTATCTCTTTTTACCAGCCCCTTTTCTCGCCCTTCGTTTATGGTTTCTTATATGCTCTATAATCTTGAAAAACAATTCTTCCCTGATATTTAATGATAAAATATTTAATGATAAAAAGAACGGCATATGCCCCTTCCACAATATCTCTCTGCATTTAGGGCACTGAACGGCAATATATTCCCGGTTAATTATCCTAAGATTAACATTAATGGCGGGAAGGGGCATGATTTTTCTCCCTGATTGTAAAATTAACCCAAAGTGCTAGATTTAATTTATACTGACCATCAAAATATGTCAAATGCACCAAAATTAAGGGTTTATATTGCAATGTCTGGCGGGGTGGATTCTTCCGTTGCCGCCGCGTTGCTGAAAAAACAAGCTAATCCTCGTGAGTTTGAAAAACTCACAGGACGCCCGGCCCCGAAAGGGTTTAGGGGTTATGATGTAACCGGGGTTTTCTTTAAACCATGGCTATCAAAAGACGGCAGGGCTTTTTGCAATTGGCAAGAAGATAGGCGTGATGCCGCAAGAGTTGCCGCGAAACTAGGCATAAAATTTAAGGTCTGGGATTTCTCAAAGGAATACGGTGATAAGGTGACTAACTACATGATTAGCTCTTATCGCCGCGGCATCACGCCAAACCCCGACGTTATGTGCAATAAAGAAATAAAATTCGGGCTGTTTTTGAAAAAAGCGCTTGCCGAGGGGGCCGATTTCATCGCTACCGGACACTACGCTCGCCTGCGGCGAGAATTTCCAATTTCCAATTCTCAATTTCCAAACAATTTTAATTTCCGACGTCGGACATCGGAAGATTACAAATTATTGAAGGCCAAAGACAAAAATAAAGATCAGTCGTATTTTTTGTGGACGCTGACACAGAAACAATTAAAACATTGCTTTTTTCCGATAGGGGATTATACGAAGCCGGAAGTCAGAAAACTGGCTAAAAAATTCGGCCTGCACACTCATGCTAAAAAAGACAGCCAGGGAGTTTGTTTTGTCGGCCAGTTGGACGTGAAAGATTTTTTGAAAGGGTACATTAAGCCGAGAGAGGGGGAAATAAAACTTTTGGAAACCAGCCTGTCTGTGCAGGCAGGTAAGACCATTGGTCATCACGATGGCGTTTATTACTACACAATAGGCCAGAGGCACGGCCTGGATATTAAAGTTGGCGGGGGACCGTATTTTGTCGTAGGCAAGGGCATCAAGAAGAATATAATTTACGTTACCACTGATGAGAAAAATCTAGCATCTGATGTTGCCGAAATCGGGAAAATAAATTGGGTAAGCCAGCAGCCGTCCCTGCCCGCAAAGGTCGGAGTAAAAATAAGATATCGCAGCGAATCCATACCGGCAGAAATTAGCAAGGGTACAAAACCGGGTGTTCTGATCGTTAAATTCAAAAAGCCCGCCAGGGCCGTTACTCCCGGCCAGTCGGCCGTGTTTTACCGCGGTGAACTCGTTCTGGGTGGGGGGGTAATCGTTTAATTCTTGTGGCCCCCTATCTTCTAATTTTCCTCCTACCTTTGAACATATCATTCTGATGCGACCGCATCAGAATGATATGTTTTGTGGATAACTATTTACCAGGCAATAGAACTTGGTAATGGGTCTGCCAGGATGCTTTATTTTTATTCCGAAAACGAGATTTATTTCTTTCTTGTAACCGGTTATAATTAATTCATATGGCCCACGCCTTTCATAGGTTCAAGGTTTATAAGAAAAGAGCACATATTTTCATCGCTTTTGGGGTAATTATTCTGCCAATCGTTTTTATTTTTCTTGCCGGCCGGATAAGTGAATTATCCGCGCACGCTCTATTAGTCGGGTTGGGCCTGTCTCTTTATCGCCTTGGCTTTGCTTATGCGATTTCTCTGGTTTTGGGGGTGTCTTTAGCGGTTTTGTTCGGCCTCGGGAAATTGGGAGATTTTTTTGTGCCGGTTTTTGACGTACTCCAAAATCTGCCCTCATTCGCTCTAATCCCTGTTTTTGTAATTTTGTTCGGCTACACCAACGAAATGGCAATCATCTTTACTGCTTCTTCCATTTTGTGGCCAGTTCTTTTTAATGTAGTTAGCGCTTTGAGGACGGCGAAAACCGATTTTAATGAAGCCGCGACTATTTTCGGCGCCACCGGAGCCAAAAGAATTTTTAATTATTACATTCCTCTTAGTTTCCCGGCCATTCTTACCGGTTCTATTGTCGGTATCGCCATCGGCTGGGAGGCGGTTATAGGAATTGAAATTATCGGGCTTTCCAGCGGCATTGGAACGTTTCTTAGTGCCGCTTCCAAAACCGGCGGCCGCAGCATCCTTTTACTCGGCATAATTGCCCTTCTTTTGGTCGTATTTTCAATAAACCGGCTGGTCTGGACGCCGCTCATCAAAAAATCCCGACTCTATGGAGAATAATTTAGCGCTTAAAATTTCTCATTTGCATCACTCTTTTTCGGAAGAGGGCAAAAAGAAATTGGAGGTCATTAAGGATGTCTCCTTTGGGGTCAGGAGAGGAGAGTTTTTATCTATCGTCGGGCCGTCAGGAGGAGGAAAATCAACTTTACTAAGAATTATTGCCGGCCTGCTCAAACAAACAAGCGGCTTGCTGGAATTGGGCTCCAGTAAAATGGCCATGGTCTTTCAGAATTTTGCCATTTTCCCCTGGCTGACCGTATATGAGAATATTGAGTTTGGGTTAAAAATGGGCGGCATGTCCGCCAAAAAACGGGAGAGTATCGTGCGGGAAAAAATAAAAGAAGTCGGTCTTACCGGCTTTGAAGATAAGTATCCGAAAGAATTATCCGGCGGGATGCGTCAGCGCGTAGGGATTGCCAGAGCTTTAGCCGTGAATCCGGAAATTCTTCTGGTTGACGAGCCGTTTTCCAGTTTGGACTCTTTTACCGCCGAAAAATTGAGAGAAGATTTGTTGAATATCTGGTTACGATACAAAATGACCGTGGTTATGGTTACTCATCTTGTGGAAGAGGCCGTTCAGCTTTCCGATAGGATTTTGGTCTTAAGTCCGCGGCCCGCCGCGATAAAATTAGAGGTGGACGTTCCTCTTGAGCGCCCTCGCAGCAAAAGGTCGCAAGAGTTTTATGCGCTCGTGGACAGAATTACTGCGGAGATCGAATAGTAGTTTATCCTATGTGCGAGCTTGGCGGGTAATGCCTTCTATCACCACTCCAATTCCCAGCGAGAATTGTCGTTCCGTTGAAAGCGTGGATTCGCCTCGCCCTCACACTTATGCATAAGTGTGAGGGCTCGCAGTGAAAGAGATATTATACTGCTCGGCGACCGTGCAATCCACTCTTTCAACGGTGCTATAAGGCATTACCCGCCAAGCTCCAAGTTCTTAAAATGACGCGAAAACCCCTGAAAAACAAGGGTTTTTATGCTCTTGCATTTCGTTATGAGATATGTTATTATATAAGCATAGCAGTTCGTTCCCAAATTCAGCTGAATAAGGAGAGAAAGACCATGAAGAAATTTGCGCTGAGCTTGCCGCTCATCCTGTTTGTTTTCTGCCTCGCTTGCTTTCACAGCACCTCATCCGTGGTAACCCCGCTGGAGAAGGTGGTCATAGAGTATGCGACGTTCGAAAATCACCCGGTCGAGCTGGCGTTCGACCCCAACGACGGTCGTGTGGAATTGCGCATTCGTTACAGCAGGGATGACAATTCTATGTACCTCAATGACGCGGGGCTGGAGTTTCTCAAGAACGAGGTGTTCCGATTGACCTCGACAACTCAACCCGTCCGGCTCGGAGCGTCGGGGTATACCTTCCAGTTTCTCGGCGGCCACCCGATTTGGGCGCCGTATCTGGGAATGTATCTCGACTACCACTACCGGTGCCTTTTCTTCGCCGAGGGTGGAAGCATTACCAACAAATCCATCCTGTCGCACGGAACCAAAAAGGCCGAGGGCTTCAACGGCTATGCGCTCTGGAAGCCGAGAACGCCCGACAACTAATGTCGCCACGGCACATCTGCCCGCACAGAGAAGCACGCTTGCTTTTCTGGAGCGGGCCTTTCTGTTTTTGGAAAGTATTAGCAAGCCATTGGCAATTATTTTTGTTGCCGCAATGGAAACAAATTAACGAAGCCGAAGCGAAAATTTGCCGGTAACAAATTCTTGGTCGCCGTAGGCAGGAATGGATAACAAGATTTGTCGAGAGGCGAAGGTTCACGCCGAAGGCGGGAATCGCCTGTGCAAATTGAGCGTAGCCGACGGGGGATGAAATCCCCCTAGGGTAGCAAGTATAATTTGTCCAGCAGCGACACCTAAAAATAATTGCTGATGGCAAGCAGATATTTTATCGGAATCTGGTCACTTCCTAACTAACATTGCCAGCAAACTCGTCCCGGTCATTTCTGCGGGTTGGGGAATTCCCATAAGTTCAAGTATCGTCGGCGCGACATCAGCAAGAATGCCGGCAACCTCACTCGTTTCTTTGGCGATAATTCCCGGTAGTCCGCCAGCTGGCGGATTTTTCTGATATTGCCGGGCGACGAGGTGAAATGGTACCGGGTTGCTCTCATGTCTAGTTTCCGCTTCCCCCGTTGATTTATAAACCATCCCTTCGGCATTGCCATGGTCGGCAGTCACTATTAAAATCCCTTCTTTTTCAAAAACCGCGTCCCTAATCAGCCCAACTGCTTTATCTACTGCCTCAATCCCCTTAACTGTGGCTGCAAAGTCGCCCGTATGAGCAAGAACATCAGGATTGGCAAGATTTAAAACGATAAAGTCGTAAAAATCCCTTTTTATTTCCTCGGCCACTTTGGCGGCGATTTCCCAGCTTTTCATCGCCGGGTTGTTCTCGCTGTCCTTTAGGGATTCAACAAAAATATCCGTTTCGCCGTCGTATTCTTTTGTTTTAAGGCCATTGAAGAAATATGTTATGTGGGTGTATTTTTCGGTTTCGGCGATGTGGAGCTGGTTTTTGCCGGATGCGCTTAGAACCTCGGCTAAGCCGTTCACGATGTCGGGAGGAGGGAAAGCTACGATAAACGGCAGTCCGCCAGCTGGCGGATCCAGATATTGCGTCATGGTACAAATGCAGAGATTTTTTGAATTGACTCTCGGGAACAGCGAAAAATCCGGCTCAATGAACGGTTTCAAAATTTGCCGCATACTGTCTTCTCTGAAATTGAAAAATATCAAGGAATCGTTGTCGGCAATGCCGGAAAAACCGGAATCCTCGGCCACGATAGGCGGTATTGAAGAATCATTTCGTCCTTGCTGATAATAATTTTTGATTGTCGTCAGAAGGTCTGGACTTTTTTCACCGGCGCCCTTGGTAATTAGTTCGTATGCCCTTTGCGTCAATCCCCAGTTGTTATCCCTGTCCATCGCGAAGTTGCGTCCGATTAGGGTTGCAAGCTTTCCGCAATTGCGGCTTTGCATTTCGCTCCCGACAGATCCCAAGAGTTTCGCGCTCTCCTGCAGTCCTGAATCTTTGCCGTCCGAAAAAAGATGCAGATATGTTTCGGGATAATTATTTTGAACCGCCAGATCAAGCAGGGCGGGTATCAAGGCGAAGGCCGCATGCACCGTACCCGATGTCAGAAGGCCAATCAGGTGTACCTTGGATTTGTTTTTTTGCGCATACGTGAAGGCCCCGGCTAAAGCGGGGTTGAAAAAAAATGTTTTATCCGAGATTGAGCGGCTGATGCGCGAAAAATATTGCTCAACAATCCGGCCGGCCCCGATGCTCAAATGGCCGACCTCGCTGTTGCCGGATTCGCCCCAGGTCATGCCCACCGCCTGACCCGATGCCTGCAAAAGCGTCATCGGATATTCCCGGGCCATTCCATCCATTACCGGCGTATTTGCCTGTTTTATGGGGTTGCCGACTTCTTTCTTTCCGAACCCCCAGCCGTCCAGAATCGCGAGGACAAAAGGCCTTTTACTCAAAACACTTGCTGTTATCTCCATGCTTAAATAATACAAAATTCGCACCCGTATTGCTATGTTGACATGCCTTTATTTTGGAGCTACAATAAATGCAGGTCTTAATTTTTAAGTTTTAACTAACTAAGCAACTAAACTAATATTCACTTGGTTTTACTGCTAGTTCCAATTCATGACAATAGGAATGTACTCCATTATCGGAGGGGCTTTTGCGTTATTCATAGGTCTGGTAATAGGTTATCTACTTAATCTTTTTCTCACCAACAAAAGAATCAGTTCCGCGCGCGGGCGGGCGGAGAATCTCCTGATCGAGGCCAAAAACAAGGCCCAGGATTTGCTTTTGGAAGCGAAGGGTAATTCCTTAAAAATTCTTGAGGAAGCCAAAAATGAAGAGCAGGAACGGCATCGTCAATTGGTCAGAATAGAGGAACTGCTTTCAAAAAAAGAGTCGGAGGTGGACGGCAAGGCAAAAGATTTGGAGAAAGAAAAGCAGACGCTCGTGGCAAAGGTTGCCGAGCTCAATGGTCTAAAAACCGAGCTTGATGCGAGAAAGCAGAAACAAAACGAAGAATTGCAAAAAATAGCCGGCCTGAAAAAGGATGAGGCCAAAGCGATATTGTTCAAAAATCTTGAGGAGGAATACAGCGCCGAGCTTCTGGAAAAAATCCGCAAATTTGAGCAATCAAATCAGGAAGAGCTGGACCGCAAGGCCAAGGAAATCCTGACCTCTTCAATACAGCGTTACGCCAGTTCGCATATTGCCGATGTTATGACCACAGTGGTAGCTCTGCCCTCCGACGAGGTAAAGGGCAAGATAATCGGGAAAGAGGGGCGGAATATAAAGACCATTGAACGATTGACGGGCGTTGATATAATTATTGATGATACGCCGGAAGTGCTTGTTATTTCCGGCTTTGACCCGGTCAGACGCCAGGTTGCCAAGCTTGCCATTGAGAAACTTATAGCTGATGGCCGCATCCATCCCGCGAGAATTGAGGAAATGGTGGAGAAGGCGAAGGGCGAAATTAACGAGAAAATCAAGCAGGCAGGAGAAGCGGCGCTATTTGAAGTGGGGGTGGGGACGGTTGACCCGCGATTGACTTATCTTCTCGGCCGGCTTGCGTTTAGAACCAGTTTCGGTCAGAATGTATTATTGCACTCAATTGAGATGGCGCACGTCTCGGGAATGCTGGCGGCGGAGATCGGCGCCGACGTGATGGTTGCAAAAAAGGCCGCTTTGTTCCATGATATAGGAAAGGCCGTAGACCATGAGGTTCAGGGAACGCACGTTGAGATAGGCCGCAAGCTTTTGCAAAAGTTCGAGATTGACGAGAGGGTAATCAAAGGCATGGAGGCGCACCATGAAGAATATCCTTATTCAACGCTTGAATCCCGCATAGTGCAGGCGGCCGACGCGATATCGGGAGCAAGACCCGGCGCGAGGCGCGACACCGTTGAAATTTACCTGAAACGGCTTGAAGATCTTGAGAAAATCGCCAGTTCTTTTGAAGGCGTTGAGAAGTCGTATGCCATTCAGGCGGGGCGGGAATTACGCATTTTCGTGATGCCGACCAAGATTGACGATTTGTCCGCCGTGAAATTAGCCCGCGACATTGCCAAAAAGATTGAATCCGAATTAAAATACCCGGGTGAGATAAAAGTAAACGTGATCAGAGAGACAAGGGCGATAGAATATGCAAGATAGAAAATAGAAAGTAGAATCTAGAAAATAGAAAGTAGAATAAATTTCCAATTCTATTTTCTATTTACTATTTTCTAGTTTCTAATTAGGAAGGGAGGTGAATTATGCCAGTAAAGAAAAATCAATTCATACAAAAGTTAGCCGAAAGGTTGAATATTCCTAAAAAGCAGGCGAAGGAATTTCTTGAGGTTTTCACGGACGAGGTTGTCAAAGTTATGAAGACCGGAGACAGGAAACTAAATCTAAGCGGTTTCGGAATTTTTAAGGTTGCCGACCGTCCGGCCAGAACAGGCAGAAATCCGAGAACAGGTGAGACAATCCAGATCAAGGCCTCCAAGAAAGCGAAATTTGTTCCGGCTAAGGCCTTGAAGGAAGCAGTGCTCTAAATCCTCCTTCGTCCTCCTGCGCCAAGGCTTCGGAAGGACTACGGATGGACGCAGTAGTATTTCGGATTCGAAATATTATTTTCAAATATCCAAAACCCCGCCATCGGCGGGGTTTTGGATATTGAGCGGGTAAGGGGAGTCGGCTTTGCCTCTCGGCTCGCCGGTCGCTTGCCTCGGTCTAGCCACCGCCTCGTGATTTCGTCTACTGACGAAATATCACTCCGGCGTTCTCCTCCCCTTACCTTCACAAACAAGTAACTAAAAACGACATGCCTAAAGGCATGTCGTTTTTAGTTATTATCAGAGCATTTATACAACCAAATCCGAACCTATTTTGAACAAAATTGATTGCCGCGCGAAGCGCGGCAGGAAACCGCCGCTCGGGCGGGGCGGGAAGGAAAGGGGTCTTAGGGGAAGGGAATTCCCGCCCCGCCCTCGCTTTCGCCGCCGCAATTTTCCATACCAACGAAGCTGGATACGCCGCCTTTTATATTTAATCTATCAGATAACGACAAAAAATTAAAGACGGATTTCTTTTTCTAGCCACGGGATTTTTTCATTCTTTCTTTTCCAGAATAAATCTTCCCAGATATAATGAACGGCGAGCTGTTTGTATTTGCCGAATTTCTCAAAATACTTCAGTATTTTTTTAACTGGCGCGGGATTTTCAGGGTTTCGGTCAAAAAATAGCTTTGAATAAATTTTCTGTTCCCAAGGCGAGATGTGATTAAAAAAATCCCAATGGTGGAAAACATCAAAAAGTAAATACCAAACAGTCGCGGGCCCGACTCCATAGAGTTTTAGCAATTCCGTCATTTGCGTTTCTCGGTCTTTAGCTCGTAGCTCTTTTTCGTTAATTAGCCCTTGCGAAAAATAATCATCAATTTTCTTGGTTGATTTCGCGCGATAGCCAACTTTCAAGGACCTCAACTCATCTTCACTTACTTTTTGAAGCTTTCCCGGACTCCAAAAACACCATAATTTTTTGCCGTCAAATTCAACTAAAGTACCGTAGTTCTCTAAAAGTGCCTTAAACATTTGAACTGAGCGACGCACCGAAGCGTTTTGTAAAACTATTCCGATAATCAGATATTCATACAGACAGCTTGGATGTCCGGGTCTCATTCCACGCCATTTTTTCAAAATCGGAGCAAGGATTTTGTCCTCGCTAAAAGTTCTGTAAAAATCCGTTAGGTCTAAATCAAAATTGTAAAGGTATTTTATTTCCTCAATTAAAGAATTAATAAAATTTTCTGATAGTTTTTCTTTTGCGTAAATTTTAATTTCTACAAGCGGATTTTCGATTGTTCCCTTATTTGAAAATTTAATACCCAAACATTTCCCTTGCCAATTCCAAGTTTGCCAACGAATGCCTGGTTTCCAATAATTATCTCCTGAGGTGAAGTGGTCTGGTTTGTGAAAAGTTGGATCAAAGGCAAATGGTTTTGTTGGCTTAACTTTGATAGTTTTTTGTAGTTTTAATTTAATTGGTTTTTTCATCTTGCAATTTTTCAGGCCACGGGTATGGCATCATTTTTGAAATTGGAATTTGTTTTATCTGATTGTTTTCTTCAATAACCACCACAACATCTATGCCCGAACGCAAACTATTTTCGTAAATAAGTTGTTTGCAAATATGACAATTTGGTCCAGTAATCGCCACAATATCTTTTTCGCCGTGAATCGCGGCGTGAGCTAATGCCGTCGCTTCGGAATGCATAGTTAAAGTTTCTGTGTCAGAAAGATAAGAAACTCCAGTGTAAATACTTCCTGTTTTCGTCATTAAAGCGGCAGCATATCCTTTGCCGCTTTTGGGATAAGTATTTTTCATTGCCTCATTGGCCAATTTCAGAAGTTTTTTACATTCTTCCTCAGTTAGTTCGTAGTATTTTTTATCACCCAAAGTTTTTTCAATCATATTTTTGTTTTTATTTAATTTCTGGTGAAAAATCCAGTTGATAATCTGGAATACCCAAACTCATTCCATATTTTTTCACTTCTTCATATTCTTTAGCACTTTTTCTATTTACAGAAAAAACTTTGTTCCTAAAAATAATGTAATGAGTTTCTGGATTTTTAAAATCGGCATACCAAGAACTGCCATGAGCACAGTCAAGTGATTTGCTTATTTCTTCAGCAACTGTTTCCGCTTCTTTTTCCGGTATTTCAACGGTATGCAAAGTCCATCGCGAAAGCCACGGAGTTTTATGTTTGTCCGTAATTTGCTCAACTTTCGTTGAGATAATCTTTACTTTTTTAAGGATTCCCTTATTTTCAAGGGATTCTTCAATAATAATACCTTTATAATCTGCCATAGTTTTTATTTGATTAAATCATCAATGCTTACCCCAAGAGCTTTAGCGATTTTTTGTAAAGTGTCAAGAGTTGGATTTTTGTTTTTTCCTGCTTCAATTTTAACAATTGTGTTATTGGCGATATCGGCCAATCTCGCCAATTTTTCTTGAGATAGCCCCTTGGCTTTTCTCAATTTTCTTAGGTTTTTGGTTATGTTTGACATACTAATATCGTGGTAGTAGAATTAAAGTATGAGTAATATTTTTTTCTTCTATTACAATGTTATACCAAAAATCAAAAATAGTAAAGAGAATGTCATGTTTTTTGTCTTGCGAAAAACGGAAAATTGCGGCGGCGAAAGCGAGGGCGGGGCGGGAATTCCCTTCCCCTAAGACCCCTTTCCTTCCCGCCCCGCCCGAGCGGCGGTTTCCTGCCGCGCTTCGCGCGGCAATCAATTTTGTTCAAAATAGGTTCGGATTTGGTTGTATAAATGCTCTGATAATAACTAAAAACGACATGCCTTTAGGTATGTTGTTTTTAGTTACTTGTTTGTGAAGGTAAGGGGAGGAGAACGCCGGAGTGATATTTCGTCAGTAGACGAAATCACGAGGC